>Ga0272446_1000318_pt1 | contig 76953 bp, 66 predicted proteins | sample YNPCB0061_FD_194587 | JGI IMG/M metagenome (GOLD analysis project Ga0272446, IMG submission 194587) | Hot spring microbial mat communities from Yellowstone National Park, WY, United States - YNP-CB-006-1 | ecosystem: Environmental > Aquatic > Thermal springs > Hot (42-90C) > Sediment | place... | reverse complement strand
ACCACGCACTTTGTTCGGCAGCAAGGGTTCGATCTTTTGGAATTGCTCATCGCTGAGCCAGAACAGATCGCTCATGGGTGTCCTCCATAAAAACACCCCCCTCTCTTGAATCATAATTCTATCCGTTTGTGAATCATGTTCCCTTTATGGGTCTAAACCCTAATTCCAAAGCAGCGCTCAAAAACGCCGGATCAACCGATAGCGGCTAGTTTCGATAAAATGGTGTCGCGGCGGATAGCTATTCTGGCGTGCTCGTCTTCCTCTATGGCAGCGGCCGCTTCTTTTTCTATTTCCGCAAGCTCGGCTTCGAGCGCCAACCGGTCTAAACCGGCGGTGGGCACTGCCTTTTCAACTAGAACAGTGAAACGGGAAGGCGTGACTTCGGCGAAGCCGTCCTCGACGAAATAGCGTTCGGTGACGTTGGTGTCGTCGTTTTCATATACCTCAACGACTCCTGGCTTGATCGAGGTTATCATCGCGGCATGTCCGGCCAAAACGCCGTAGATGCCTTTTTCCGAAGGAACAGTGGCCAGTACCACTTTTTTACTGACGAGCAGCTTTTCCGGCGAGGCTAATTCGAACTGGAATCGGGTTGCCATTTTCGTTTCTTTTTCTCACGGTTGTGGGTGCTGTTCTTTAAATCTGTTTATGCCGGTTTTGCTTAAGCCGCTATGTATGCGCTGAGGCCAGTAGGCTTCTATAAATTTATCCCTAAGCGTACGCAAATAGTTCTGCAGTTCCAGCCCGTCGCCCTTCATAATCTTTTCCCCGAAATCGCGATAGCTCATTACATCAACGTTGCCTGCGTAATATAAACCATCCATTCCGGAATAGAACAAGCCCACCACCTCCGCCCTTTCGGCGGTCCAGACGATGGAAATCTTGTATCCCCCGATCCGGCCTTCAACCCGGCCGAAATGCATACTGCCCGATGGTCCGTCATAATTCCGCAATAACATGTCACGATATGCCTTCACGGGTTCGGTTATATCCGTGGGCACGAACTCGTGTGACGCGAAAAAGCGGGTTATAAGTTCTTTGTCCTTAGCCAGCTCTTCTTGTGCGCGCATGCCAGACTCCAGGATATGGAAGACAAAAAAGTAAAACGCCTCAAGCGGCCTGGGCCATAAGCTTCTCTCCCTTGGCTACGGCTTCTTCTATAGTTCCGACCATGTAAAAAGCCGCTTCGGGAAGATGGTCGTATTCTCCGGCCACGATGCCCTTGAAACCCCTGATGGTGTCTTCGACGTTCACGAACACGCCTTTCGTTCCTGTAAACACCTCGGCCACATGGAAAGGCTGGGACAGGAAGCGTTGAATCTTGCGCGCTCGCGCGACGATCAGCTTGTCCTCCTCGGAAAGCTCGTCCATGCCGAGAATCGCGATTATGTCCTGCAGTGACTTGTAGGTTTGAAGCACTTTCTGCACCGATCGCGCGGTGTTGTAATGTTCTTCCCCGACCACCAGCGGGTCGAGAATACGGCTGGTTGAATCGAGCGGATCAACGGCCGGATATATGCCCAGTTCGGCTATTTGGCGCGAAAGCACCGTGGTGGCATCGAGGTGGGCGAAAGAAGTGGCTGGCGCCGGGTCGGTCAGGTCGTCGGCGGGCACGTAAATGGCCTGCACAGATGTTATCGAACCTTTCTTCGTTGAAGTTATGCGCTCCTGCAAAGCGCCCATGTCGGTTGCCAGGGTCGGCTGGTATCCCACAGCGGAAGGAATGCGTCCCAGCAAAGCGGAAACCTCGGAACCAGCCTGCGTGAAACGGAATATGTTGTCGATGAACAGAAGAACGTCCTGCCCCTCTTCATCGCGGAAATATTCAGCCAGGGTCAGGCCGGTAAGCCCGACGCGGGCGCGCGCTCCCGGCGGCTCGTTCATCTGGCCGTAAACCAGGGCCACTTTCGATCCGGGCCCGCCGGTTTTTATGATTCCGGCGTTTATCATCTCATAGTAAAGGTCGTTGCCTTCGCGGGTGCGCTCGCCCACTCCGGCGAATACGGAATAACCGCCGTGCGCCTTGGCGATGTTGTTTATAAGTTCTTGAATAATAACTGTTTTTCCTACGCCTGCGCCGCCGAACAGTCCGATTTTGCCGCCGCGGGAATACGGAGCCAGCAAATCGACGACCTTTATGCCTGTGACCAGCATCTGCTTTTCGGTCGATTGCTCGACGAATTCGGGTGCTTCCCGGTGGATGGGCATCATTTTCTTGCCCTTGACCGGGCCGCGTTCGTCAACCGGTTCGCCGACGACGTTCAGGATTCGACCCAGCGTTTCGGGACCGACCGGAACCATTATCGGGTGGCCCGAATCCACCACCTTTTGCCCGCGCACAAGCCCGTCGGTGGAATCCATCGCCACGGCGCGCACGGTCTTTTCGCCGAGATGCTGCGCCACCTCAAGGACAAGCCGCCGTCCGTCGTTTTCGGTGTGCAAGGCGTTCAGGATGGGCGGCAAACCCTTCTCGAAATGGACGTCCACGACGGCGCCCATTACCTGAGTGATATGGCCTTCGTTTTGTTTTGTCATTTTTCCCTCTTTATCAGGTAATCCTTTTCCGCGCTTTTATGGTATGTATGCTGTTTCAACCGTTTCTCAGGCTCACGGCTTTCATGCCGATATAATCGGCATACTGGATGTCGGCCGGACGAGCTGGATCCAGCGGTATCCTTATCCTGTCTGTATTTTCTCCTTTTGTGGCCATGGCGGAAGCCTGGCGCGCTATGAGAAGCGCCATTTGAGGGGAAAGGCCCCTGCATCCGTATTTGGCTAACAGCATCGGCGCTATTATCTTTTTCACCCTGTCTTCATCTTGCAGCATTATAAGCCTCCTATAAAACTTTCTATAAAGCCTCAGCTCCCGAGATGATTTCGATAAGCTCCTTGGTGATGTACGCCTGACGGCTGCGATTGTAATTCAGCGTCAGTTTATCGATCATCTCGCCGGCGTTGCGCGTGGCGTTGTCCATGGCGGTCATGCGTGCGCCCTGTTCCCCCGCCGCGCTTTCCAGAAAAGCCTCGTAGATCTGCACGGCGAGATTGCGCGGCAAAAGCCGGGCGAGAATTTCATCGCGCTCCGGTTCGAAAAGCTCGAACAGTGGGGCGGAATCTTCGCTTTCGGCAACGGCGGCGGTTTGCGGTTCCTTGCCGATTTCCACCGGTATTATCTTTTTTACCGTCGGCACCTGGGTCATCGCCGACTTGAAGCGGTTGAAGATCACATAGGCCGAGTCGAATTCCTCTTTTTCGTACATGCCGATCAATTTTTCGGCGAGCTCTTTGGCAAGAAGAATATCGCCGAGTTTCTTGGGCATTTCCTCTATCGTTTGCAATATTTTGTCCCTGTGATCGCGCCGCAGCAGATCGCGGCCCTTGCGTCCTACGCAGACAAGCTTCGTCTTTTTCCCTTCGCTTTCCAACCGGGCGATCAGATTGCGCGTTTCGCGCACTATCGAGCCGTTGAAAAATCCGCACAAGCCACGATCTGAAGTGCACACTATGAGCAGGACGTTTTCTTCCTTGCCTGCGCCGGTTATGAGCTTCGGCGTTTTTCCGTTTATCTCAAGATGTCCGGCGAGGGTACTTATCATGCGCGCCATGCTTTGGGCGTAGGGCCGCGCGGCCTTGGCCTGCTCTTCGGCGCGGCGCAGTTTGCTGGCCGCCACCATCTTCATGGCCGAGGTTATCTTACGCGTCGATTTGACGCTAATTATGCGATTTTTAAGGTCTTTTAAACTGGGCATTCCTTAAGCTCCGCAACGCCGCTGGCAGGCGCGAATTCGGGGCTTTTTGGCCCATTAAAGGGGGCCGGTCAAGGAAAAATATAGCTTATTTTCCCTTGGCCGCCACGCTCACAAGGCTTGAGCAGGGGGGGTCATAGGTGTGGGCGGAAATAGCCATCACTTCGCCACGCAAGGCCCCTGAATCAGCCCTTTGCATGGCTATGACCTTGTCCCTTTTCCTGTCGCAAAAAGCCTGGGCCGAAGTGGAGGCGATTTCCTGCCCGAATTCGTTAGCCAGCAAGGTGCGAAGCCTGTCAAGCTTGTCCACACCCTTACCGCCGTAGGCTTTTTTATAATATTCTATCATGGTTTGTTCGGCGGCGTGCAGGGCGGCGATGTTCGCCTTGGTGAAGCCGGTGTATGCGCTTACAAGATCCTGCCCTCTTGAAGCGGTGCGGCAGGTCACGGTGATAACCATAAGCTCAGAGTGAAGACGCAAAAGCTGCTCGGCCTCTATTTCGGCGGGAGAATAACAACGCGCGGCGGCATCCGCCTTGCCATAAGGCGCGATTGACAACGACAGCACGGACAGCAACAGGAAAAACAAGCGGGCGGTTCTTTTTCTCATGGGATCCCCGAGTAGAGAAGCGGAAGCAGCAACAGCAATAACAACAACATTCTACCTTTGTCCGCATCCGTCCACAAGACCGGCAGCTGTTGAAGAAAAAGCTTTTGTTTCTGAGAATGTTATAAGGTAATGAAAATACTGTGCGGTAAGTAAAATAAAGCGTTCCAATTCCTGGTGGCTGCTTTTTGCGGAGTTCTTTCCTTGTTCACTTCCATGATAGTACGCATAGTTGACGCCTGCCGCCGAAACGCGATTGCCGTCGTTTTGTCCGCCTTTACAGCGGTGCTGGCGCTTTCCTGGTTCACGGCCGTGCGTTTCAGTATAAACACCGACGTCAACCATTTGTTGGCTGATGATCTCGACTGGCGCAAGCGGGAAAAGGAGCTTGAAAAAGCCTTTCCGCGCAGTGTGGATCGTCTCGTCGTCGTTATAGACGGGGACAACGCGGATGCAGCCGAGACCGCCGCAGCACGGCTGGCGGAGAAAATGCTGTCGCGGCCCGATTTATTCAGGAACGTAATCCGGCCGGATTCGATACCGTTTTTCCGCAAAAACGGCCTGCTTTTTCTGCCTCGAGACAGGCTGGAAGAAATTCTGAACGTTATGGTCCAGGCACAACCACTGCTTGGAACCCTGGCGCGCGATCCTTCGCTGCGCGGCCTGTTCGGCGCCTTCGATCTGGTCATGGAAGGTCTGAAGCGAGGCGATGTCAGATACGAGGATCTGGACAAACCTTTCACTCTCATGGCGGAAACAGTGGAAGTTGCTCTCGGCGGCAGGGAAAAGCCGCTGCCGTGGCGCAGCCTGATGTCTGAAGGAGCTGCGTCGAAACACGATCTGCGCAAATTCATCATCACCCAGCCCGTGCTTGACTTCGAAGCGCTTTCGCCCGGGGCGAAGGCTTCACGCGCTGTGCGCGAGATGGCCCGGGAGGCGGGCGTCGCCGCCGAAAGTGGCACGCGCGTGCGTTTGACCGGCCCCGTGGCTTTGAACGACGAGGAATTCGCCAGCGTGGCGGAGGGCGCAGCGTTAGCGACGATCCTTTCAGTTGTGTTGGTATTTATGCTTTTATTCATGGCGTTATGGTCGTTCAGGCTCATCGTTCCCATTATTATCACTTTGTTCGCCGGTCTTGTCGCAACGACGGCGTTTGCCATGGCGGCGATAGGTTCGCTTAATCTGATTTCCGTAGCTTTCGCCGTTATGTTCGTCGGCATAGCCGTTGATTTCGGCATACAATTCGGCGTGCGGTTCCGCGATCGCCGTCACGTTGAGCCGGACGTGTCCAAAGCCATGTCGGCTACGGCGGAAACAATAGCCAAACCCCTGGCGATAGCCGCGGCCATGACTTCCCTTGGCTTTCTGGCCTTCACCCCGACCGACTACAGGGGCGTCGCCGAGCTCGGCCTGATAGCGGGCGTGGGAATGATAATCGCCTATCTGTTGTCCATAACCTTACTGCCGGCCCTGCTGATAATTTTCAAACCGCCGGCTGAGCCGGAACCGGTGGGTTATGCCTGGGCCGCTCCGATAGACCGCTTTTTGACCGCGCGCCGTTCCGCTGTTATCGCCGCTGCGGCGATATGCTGTGCGGCGGGCCTGTTTTTCGCCTCGCAGATAAGATTCGACTTCGATCCCCTGAACCTGAAGGATCCACGCGCCGAATCGGTACAGACGCTGTTCGATCTCATGAAAGACCCGGATTCCAACCCTTACGCGGTCGAGATACTCAAGCCGTCCCTCGCCGAAGCCGAGAAAACCGCCGAAAAAATAGCCGCATTGCCACAAGCCGATCGTGTGATGACCCTCGCCAGTTTCGTGCCGGAAGACCAGGAAGAAAAACTGGCCATGATAGAAGAGGCTGGCTTGCTACTGGCTCCTACCCTGAATCCTACCGAAATCCTGCCTGCGCCTGTACAAGACGAGGTGATCGCGGCTTTGGACAAGGCCGCGGCGGCGCTTGAGGAACAGGCGGGAGATCGCGAATCGGCCAGACGTCTGGCTGCTGCGCTCAGGGGGGCGGCAGGCAGGAAAGACGCCACGACGTTCGGCATACTTCACTCCGCCCTGATAGGCGGTATGGAAGCGCAGCTTGAAACTGTGCGTGAAAGCCTGACGGCGCAACGCGTGACCATTGACAGCATCACACCGGATCTACGCGATGACTGGATTGCGCCCGATGGACGCGCTTTGGTCAAGGCGTATCCAAAGAATTTCCCTAAAGACGGCGTGCGCGATTCGCGCATTCTCAGCGAATTCACCGCTGCCGTGGAAAGTGTCGAACCGGAAGCTGGCGGTTCGCCCGTGTCTATTCAGAAATCTGGGCAAACAATCGTTGCTTCTTTCATGAAAGCTGGTGTCTCCGGCGTTTTTGTAATATCTCTGTTCGCCATGGCGGTGTTGAGGAGAGCTAGGGACGTTATGTTTTTGATAGCCCCGTTGATTCTTGCCGGAATATTAACACTGGCGACCATGGTAATAATTTCTTTACCGTTGAATTTCGCGAACATCATAGCGTTGCCGCTTCTTCTTAGTCTCGGAGTTTCATATTCGGTTTATTTCGTGACCGCATGGCGGGAAGGAGCAAGAAATCTTTTACAGTCGAGCATGGCAAGAGCGGTTCTTTTCAGCGCCGCAACGACCACTGTTGCTTTTGGGTCATTGTCCCTGTCTTCTCATCCGGGCACGGCTGGAATGGGTAAACTATTAACTATAGCCGTGTTATATTGCCTGCTCTGCACTTTCCTGGTTCTTCCCGCCTTGCTAGGCGTCGATGATACGGGTAGAAAGCAAGTACGCGATTCTGAATGATTCTCATCTGTCTTCAGTTCCTTGAGGTAATCCATGCCGCACACTCGCCGTTTCGCAATAGCTTTGGCTTTGTTCGCTTTGGTAGCCTTTGCCGGCTGCGCGGAAATGCCGAAAACCCCGGCCGAGCAGGCTGAATTCAACGCGGTCAACGATCCGTTCGAACCCCTGAACAGGCGCATATTCGATGTCAACGATTTTCTCGATCGCCTGCTTTTCCGTCCGCTGGCCGAATTGTATCGCATAACCGTTCCGCCGCCGCTGCGCGACCGTGTGGCTGGCGTGGTCAAGAACATGGGCGAACCGGTAGTCTTTGCCAACAACCTGCTTCAGGGCGAGCTGAACGAGGCGGGGATTACGTTCGGCCGCTTCGTTGTGAACACCACTGCGGGCGGAGCCGGCATGTTCGATGTCGCCACCGGACTCGGCCTGCCGCGCCAGCAGGGGGATTTCGGGCAGACATTGCATGTGTGGGGATTCACGTCCGGTCCGTACATAGTGCTGCCGTTCTTCGGTCCGTCGAATTTGCGTGACGCCATCGGCCTTGGCGTGGATTCGGCCATGTCGCCATGGAAATACCTCGCCGCTATCGACGGCGACGGCACCGAAAACCGCTTTATGGTTTCTAGCTTCATCGGCAGCGGCCTGGTGCGCCGCGAGGAAAATATAGAGGCGATAGATTCCCTCAGGAAAGGATCGATCGACTTCTACGCCTCTTTGCGCAGCGTGTATCGCCAGCATCGCGCCAAACAGCTGGGCGAATCGCTGCCGAGCGCTATGCCGGTGTACGATGATTACGACCTCGAAACTTCGCACAGGCCCCTGGTACACTGAAATTCAAAGGTCATCCAACAAAACCGTCCCCTGTTTCCACAGGGGACGGTTTTTTGCTGCCGGAGATTTCCGCAAAATCTTTTTCCGCCACAGCTTGTTGACATAGTCCGTTTGTGCGAGAATGCGAGCATGACGCACGGCAAATCGCCATATGACCCCATTATCCGTTCGCGTTTGCGCGATGTTCTTACCGATGCCCGTTTTGAGGAATTCGGCGGCTTCGGCCGCGGCAAGGTGAGGGATTTCTATGATCTCGGCGACGGGCGGATAATAATGATAGCCACCGATAGGCAAAGCGCGTTCGACCAGATTCTGGCCGCCGTTCCGTTCAAGGGCCAGGTGCTGAACGACACCGCCCGCTTCTGGTTTGAGCAGACCGGAGACGTGGTTCCCAACCACGTTATCGAATATCCCGATCCGAACGCAATGCTGGTACGCAAACTGAAAATGATTCCGGTCGAAGTGGTGGTGCGCGATTATCTGACCGGATCGACCTCCACTTCCATCTGGACCATGTACCAAAAGGGCGAGCGCACGCTGTACGGCGTGAAATTCCCCAACGGCATGAGAAAGAATGAAAAATTGCCGGTCACTATCTTGACCCCCACAACCAAAGGAGAGCAGGGCGAACACGATTTGCCCATAACCGGCGAAGAAATAGTAGCGCGCAGAATAATGACACAGGATAAATGGGACGAGCTTGCACATGCGGCGCTATCTCTGTTCGCGCGTGGACGTGAAATCGCAGCACAGCGCGGACTGATACTCGTAGATACAAAATACGAATTCGGCTATGACGAAAACGGGCGTTTGCGCATAGCGGACGAGATACACACTCCGGACAGCAGCCGTTACTGGAAAGCCGGAAGCTATGAAAAACTGCTGTCGGAAAGAAAAGAGCCAGAAAGCCTGGACAAGGAATTCCTGCGTTTGTGGATAACCCGGCATTGCGATCCATACAGGGAACCGATACCCGAAATTCCGGACGATACCCTGGCTGAATTCAGCGCAAAATACATAGCCCTTTATGAAACCATATCGGGACGCAAATTCAATCCGGCTCCGGCTTCGCAGCCCATCCGCGAACGTATTTTCGGCAATCTGAAAAAATATTTCGTGAAATGATGCGGCTGAGAGCGTCCGTGCGCGCCCATTCAGGACGGGAAGCCCAAGCGCGCGAATTCGCCAATAACTTCGTCGATGACAGTTTCCCACTCCCTCGACGCCGGTTGCCGGAAGATGCGCATGGTAGGATACCAGGGGCTGCCGCTGCGGTTCAGCATATACCGCCAGCAGCCGTCGAAGGGCGAAAGCACCCATACCGGCTTTCCCAAGGCGCCTGCCAGGTGAATCACCGAAGTGTCGATTCCTATCACCATGTCGAGGTTGGCAATAAACGCAGCGGTGTCCGCGAAATCCGACACATGATGCATCAGGCCGGTGATTTGCACGCCCGGCGGCGGATTTTCCGTCTGCCGGCCGGGATCGTCCTTCTGCAGGCTGAACCAGTTTATTCCGCGGTTCGCCCTCACCAAAGGCGCGAGCTGATCAAGGCGTATGCTGCGGCGGCGGTAAATGGCGCGCGCTCCGGCTATTTCAGCGCTTGTGTTTCCACTCCATACCAAGCCTATCTTCGGTCCCGTATAGGGCCGCAGGCGCTCTTTCCATGCTTCCTTTTCCTCATGCGGCGCCGTCAGATACGGAACTTTGCAGGGTATGGTTTCAAGCGTTGTGCCGAAAATTGCCGGCAGACTCAAAATAGGGGCTTGAAAATCGCACTGTGGGAAGGGTCCGTCGAAAGAAATAATTTCGTCTATGCCCTCGACGCTTTTAAACAACCGCCGCAGCGGCTCATAGCAGGCAAGGACCACGCGCCCGCCACGCTCTTTGGCCATGGGCGCGTAGCGGATGAAATGCAGGTTGTCGCCGAAACCCTGTTCGCAGTGGAGCAGCAGCGTCCCGCCTTCGAAACGGCGGCCATCCCACAACGGCATTGAGGCGAAACGGTGCATGACGGCTCCGCTCCGGCGCCAGCGCCATTCATATTCGCGCCAGCCGTTTTTCATATCGCCGAGCGTAAGCAGCACCAGAGATAGGTTCCAATGCGCGTCGGCCCTGCCGGGATCGAGTGACACTGATAACCGGAAAGCGCTTTCAGCCTTTTCGAATTCACCGGCTTCCTTGAGAAGTATTCCGATGTTGTAATGGGCTTCCGCAAGATCGGGCCTGACAGCCGCTGCCTTCTGATAATGGGCCAGAGCTTCTTCGTCGCGGGCACGTATTTTTTCCGCGCTTTCGCTGCTGGCTGCTTCTATGTCCGCGAGCGACCTGATTGCCGTCCCAAGATTGTTGTGAGCCTCGGCATAATCGGGGTTCAGCTCTATGGCGCGGCGGAAGCTTGCTGCGGCTTCATGGTACAGTTTTCTGCCCATGAATACCCTGCCTCTACCGTTCCATGGATCGGGCAAATCTGGTTGCAGCTCGATGGCTTTTTCGAAACGCTGCAACGCTTCGTCCGCCTTTCCTTTCAGTAAAAGACAGACGCCTAGGTTGTTTTGAGCGAAAGCGTTGCCGGGATTCATTTTCACGGCGCGGGAATAACAAACCTCGGCTTCGTCGATTTTGCCGGCGGCCGCGAGAACGTTGCCGAGGGAATGGTGATATGTATGTATATCGCCTCTAAGCTCTATGGCTTTGCCTATAAGGCTTGCCGCGGCATCCTTGTTTCCGGCGTTGAAGCAAATAAGGCCCAGCAGGTGATGACAGTCAGCGTTATCCGGGTCTATTTCCAGTATCCGCCTGTATAGCCGCTCGGCCTCCGGTAATTTTTGGGACTGGTGAAGACGTACCGCTTCGTTCAGCAAATCCTGAACGGATGCTTGTAAATCAGCATTGTTTTCTCTGCATGATTCGGTTAGAGCCATAACGAAAGCATCCCGGAGGACCGATACGCCCGCCGCTAAAAATGTGATTTCTGGCTGGACGAGCAGTATAATGATAGAGGCTTACTTTTTCCGCCTCAACTTAATTCCAGGGACAGGGAAGCGCCTGCATATGGCTTTGGTATTTTCGCGCAATTTGGCCAGGAATTCCTGATCGCCGGGTGAGCGGAGTGCCTGCAGTATAAGCAGGCCCAGTTGCTTCATTTCCTTCTCTTTCATGCCGCGCGCCGTGGCGGCGGGAGTGCCCATGCGTATGCCGCTCGGGCGCATGGGCGGGTTGGGATCGTCCGGCACTATCTGTTTGTTGAGTGTAATGCCGGCCAGATCCAGCACGGCCTCTGCCTTGTCGCCGGAAATTCCGAAGCTGTTCACTGTGTTTACCACCATCATGTGATTGTCGGTGCCGCCGCTGAAAAGCTCGCAGCCACCCTCCAGCATCGTTTCCGCCAGCACTTTGGCGTTGGCTATCACCTGCCTTGCATAGACCTTGAAATCTTCCGTGGCCGCAAGCTTCATGGTCGTGGCCACGGCGGCCACCTGGTTCATGTGCGGTCCGCCCTGAAGGCCGGGGAATACGGATTTGTCGATGGAGGCGGCGTGCTGTTTCTTGCACAGTATCATGCCGCCGCGCGGCCCGCGCAGGGACTTGTGGGTGGTCGTGGTCATTACGTCGAAACCGAAATCCATCGGGTTGGCCAGCGCGCCGCCGGCTATCAAACCGCCTATGTGGGCGACATCGGCCATGGTCATGGCGCCTATTTCGTCGGCGATTTTCTTAAATCCGGCGTAATCGAGCTCCCGCGGATATGACGAGAATCCGCACAGGATGAGTTTGGGCCTGTACTGAAGCGCCATGCTACGCACGTAATCCAGATCTATCCTGCCGGACGGAAGCTGGGTTTTATAGCGGACGAAGTTGAACACTTTGCCCATGTGTGAAACAGGATGGCCATGGGTCAGGTGACCGCCGTGGGAAAGGTCCATCGCTAGCACCGTGTCGCCGGGATTCAGTAGTCCGAAATACACTGCCTGATTCATCGCCGAGCCCCCGAGCGGTTGGACGTTGGCATGCTCGGCGCGGAACAGCGCTTTGGCGCGTTCCCGCGCCAGTGTTTCTATGATGTCGGTGTTCTCCTGTCCGCCGTAATAACGGCGTCCCGGATAGCCTTCCGAATACTTGTTGGTGAAAGCAGAGCCGAGAAGGGCGTATAGTTCAGGATGGCAGTAATTTTCCGATGGTATAAGTTCTATGCCTTCGCTTTGACGGATTTCCTCGCGCATAAGGGCTTCGAAAACCTCCGGATCGGATTCTTCAAGGCGTTTGAGCGCGGCAGCTGAATAGGTGAAGTTGGTCATGGCGCATCCTGATAATCGGAAAGGTATGACAACGAGTTAGCGCAGGTCAGGGCTTTTGTCCATTATCAAGGGGAAAAGCCCCGGAAAAAGCGCTTCCGGCCGCCGCCTAGAGCCCCGCAAGACGAGGGCCGGAGAATCGATACGCCATCCCGCGCCGGAAATGGTGCCGGGGAGGGTTAATACGCTCTTTGCAGGAGATAATTCATGAGGCATGTTCTTGCCGTCGGCGAGGTAACGGCGGAAAGGAGCCGCCCGGATTATGGACAAGATACTTATTCTCGATTTCGGCTCTCAGGTCACACAGCTCATAGCCCGCAGGGTGCGCGAGGCGGGAGTTTATTGCGAGATACATCCGTACAACAGAACGGAAGAGCAAATACGCGCTTTCAATCCCCAGGGTATAATCCTTTCCGGCGGGCCTGCGTCCACAACCGATGCGGGAAGCCCACGCGCGCCCGCCATTGTGTGGGAGCTCGGCGTTCCGGTGCTAGGCATATGCTATGGCCAACAGACCATGTGCGCGCAGCTGGGCGGCGTGGTGGAAGGCGGGCATCACAGGGAATTCGGGCGCGCCGAGCTAACGATAACCGAGGAATGCGATTTGTTCAGTGATTTTTGGAAAACCGGCTCCAGTTACAGGGTGTGGATGAGCCACGGCGATCGGGTTACCAGGATACCGCGCGGGTTCAAGGTGGTGGGCGCCAGCGCCGGAGCTCCATACGCATTCATCGCCGACGAAAAGCGGAGATTCTACGGCGTGCAGTTTCATCCGGAAGTCGCCCACACTCCTGACGGAGCGAAACTGCTCGGCGCTTTTGTGCACAAGATATGCGGCCTCGGCAGCGAATGGAGCATGAAAGCTTTCCGCGAAACGGAAATCGCGAAAATACGCTCCAGAGTCGGCAAGAACAGAATAATCTGCGGTTTGTCCGGCGGGGTGGACAGCGCCGTTTCCGCCGTTCTCATACATGAAGCGGTCGGCGATCAGCTCGTGTGTATTTTCGTCGATACCGGCCTTATGCGCGAGGGCGAGGGGAGCGAAGTCGTAAACCTATTCCGCAAGCATTATAAAATTCCTCTTGTGGCCGTTGACGCGGGCGAGCGCTTTTTGAGCGGGTTGAAGGGGATCACGGATCCGGAACTGAAGCGCAAGACCATCGGCGGATTGTTCATCGATATCTTCGAGGCCGAGGCGCGCAAGATAGAAGGCGTTAAATTCCTGGCCCAGGGAACGCTCTATCCCGACGTTATCGAAAGCGTTTCCTTCACTGGCGGACCAAGCGTGACGATAAAGTCGCATCATAACGTGGGCGGGCTGCCTGAGCGCATGAATCTTGAACTGATAGAGCCCCTGCGCGAACTGTTTAAGGACGAAGTGAGGGAACTCGGACGCGAACTCGGCTTGCCTGATTCTTTTGTCGGCAGGCATCCGTTCCCTGGGCCCGGGCTGGCCATACGCATCATAGACGAAGTTACGCCGGAGAGACTCGCCGTTTTACGCAAGGCGGACGCGATATATCTGGATGAGATACACAAGGCCGGCCTTTACGGCGAGATATGGCAGGCCTTCGCCGTTCTGTTGCCTGTGCGCACGGTGGGGGTGATGGGCGACGAGCGTTCATATGAAAACGTTCTGGCGTTGCGGGCGGTGACATCGGTCGATGGCATGACGGCCGATTCCTATCCGTTCGAGCACCCGTTTCTCGCGCGCGCCGCGACCCGTATAATCAACGAGGTGCGCGGTATAAACCGCGTCGTGTACGACGTAACCAGCAAACCGCCAAGCACGATAGAGTGGGAATAGGCCGTTTCCCGCCTACTGGCTTATTCTCAGGTTGGACAGCGAATCGCCTATAGCCTTAAACGCCTGTTCCAAATCGCTGGCGCTTGGCGAATCGAAATAATAGCTTTCCGCCGTAGCGCAACTTTTAAGCAAAGCCTGAATAGTCTCTCCAGGGCTGCCGAGAGCTATGGTGTATATATAGACACCGTTACTCTTGAGCGCGTTGCACACGCTGGTCATTCTCGTATTGAGCTGGGATACCGCGGCAGAGCTGTTGGTAGTGCCGAGGCGCCCATCGCTCAGATAGCCGTAGGCGGTGAAATTCGTGTTGTCCATTGTGTTGGCGCCATCAGAAAGCAGGATCACGGCCTTGTTCATGTGCGGTGTGTGGTAGTTCAGGGGCAGGTTGTTGGCATTCATTTCCCCTCCCCAAAGGCCGCGCCAGCGCGGAGAGATCATACGCCACGCCCAGGCCAGGCCAAGCCCTATATGGGTATTGCCGCGTGCCTGCATGCTGTTTACGGCGTTGAGTATCGTAGTTTTGCTGGCTGTCATAGGCTGTACCTGTTGCGGGCAATACTTGTTGGGCCCGAGCGTCACGCCGAGCGGCGAGGCGTAAGTTTTCGGGGTGCCGTCAGGCCAGCGGGAAGTGACCCATTTATTCGCGTTCAGCTGCGAATAACTGTTGTTCGGCGCCGGCCTGTTGTCGGTGCTGGGCGAATAATAATGGCGTAGCAGTTGCACCGAAGGTGGATCATCAGTTATGTCGCGGCCGTTCTGTTCGTTGGCGTCGACGCAACCCATCCAGCTGGTGGGCCCCCAGTTAAGGGTGCTGCCGTAAGCGGCGTCCATCCATTCCGGATGTCCGGTACCTATATTGACAGCCTGCGAGAATGGCACCAGGCCTATCCAAAGATCTTTGACGGTTTCTCTGCTGCCGAACAGTATGTTGACCAGCGTATTGCACGCGCTTTTCAACGCGGCAAGCTTGGTTCCGCTCATGGAACCAGTGTTGTCCAGCGCCATGACAAGCTCAAGCCCCGAAGACGTACGGGTGATTTCAGAGATAGCCTGAACGCTCAGCGTTGGAATTCCGAATATGTTCATAAAGGTGGTTGGCATGGTTGTGCTCGCGGTAAGGTTGAGCACCATATTGTCGCTTGAAACGGTCACGGTTGCGTTCGGCTCGGCCGCGCCCATGTATCCGGCGGGGAAATTGACGCGCAGGTATTTGTTAACCTCGGCTTGATAATCGGCCGTGTTCAATGTGGATCCGGCCGCCAGTCCTGCCGCGTCAAGCGCTGATGAAAGCCGCGCCTGAACTAGTTGCAGACGGGCGAAGTCGACCAAAACACCGGCGAATCCGGTGAGCGTCATCAACAATATGCTAAGCAATGGCAGCATCGCACCCGATTCCTCCACGAGGAAGCGAAACGGCAGGCCGCTTTTTTCATGGCGGCAGGATATTCTCAGCATGTTCCACCCCATGGATCTATTATCAGTTTGCCGAGCCTCGGCTTGTAAACGGCGACACGGTAGAAGTCCTTGGCCTCGAAGACCCCGGCGTTGATGAACATCGGTTCATAGGCGTAATAGACCTCAGACACGATCACATTTTCCTTGTCGTTGATCGTCAATCCCTGGGGCAGATTGGGAACCGAGCATTTTTCGCCTATCTTGCTGGCCCGCGCCAGGGATCCTCCACCTATGCGCTGCCATCTTATGGAAACAGGCTGGCCAGGCTCTTTGTAAATTGAAGAAACTATGACCACGCCTTTTTCACCGAAGGGAAAAGGCTCCATAAGCTGTCCGGCGGCAAGAAGTATCGTGTCCACGTCGTTGGCGGTCGCCTCTTCAAGCTGGGTGACCAGATCGGTGACTGTATAGGCTATCCTGTCGGTGCGCTGGGAAAGCAGCATCATATAGGCGCCGTCTGTCACGCCTATGAGCAGCGCCACCCATATCGGCAAGGTAAGAGCGAATTCGAGTGCGGCGATTCCTTTCCTTTTATGCCGATCCATGCGCACGGCAACCTTTTGCGCGATTGCGCCTATGTCAGTTGTAAGGCTCATTCTTCACCACAATACGCGAGGAAAGGTTAACAATTCCATTCTCGTCGCCGATGATATCCCGCATCAGCGGCGTAAAAACCTGCCAGGGATAGGAAATGGTGAAAACGACTATTTGCGACGCAGTGCCGAGACCTTCGCTCCCTTCTCCGCCTATCTCGCCAAGACTGCCATAGACCGTCGATGTGAAAGTCATGCGTGATGTGCTTATCAGCGGATCAAGGCTGCCAAGCTCGCGGTTTACAACGTCCATGACCGTTTCCATCTGGGTTTTTCCTTCGGCCACGAAACCGGTCTTGGACAGGCGCGACGCGTTGTAGGCTGCGTTTTCCAGCATGTGTTCGACGAGCAGCATGAGCGACATCTCTACCAGGCCTATCAGGAAAAGCAGAAAAACCGGCGCGACGAGGGCGAATTCCACCGCCGTGGCGCCTTTGCGTGATCTGCCTGCGGGTGAAGAGCGGGCGCCCAACGCGCTTTGGCGCAGACGTGCAATCGTTTTAAACATGCGGACCTCTGAAAATTCATTTCTCCATGCTCATATTCTGGCATTATATAATTGACTTAACCTTAAGTTTTCATTGGATTTTTCATATTTTTGAATGTTTCAAAATTCGAAGCAAACCGGTGATAAGGAGGAAAAAAACAGTAAAGATAACGACTTGTGCGGCAACCGATTGGGAATGCTTCGAAAATAGAACCAAAATCCGCCACAAAATTCCGGAAATTCCGAAAGATGATGACAAAGCCCACAAAGGAACCTATTTCAGGGCGTCGAACAAAAAAAGAGGCCGAAATGTCCGAAAAACACATTTTCGATCCCGTCATTCTGCGCGAATACGACATTCGCGGCATAGTGGATGAAAACCTAAAAACACAGGACGCCGCCGCCTTGGGGCGCGCGTTCGGCACTATGACGATCAGATCGGGGGGCAAGAGCATTGTCGTCGGCTATGACGGCCGCGTTCATTCTCCGGAGCTGGAAAAGTCATTGGTTGACGGTCTGGTTTCCACCGGATTGCAGGTTAAGCGCATCGGGCTTGGGCCTACGCCAATGATGTATTTTTCCGTTGTTGATCTTGGGGCCGACGCCGGGATAATGGTTACCGGATCGCACAACCCGCCGGATCAGAACGGCTTCAAGATGCTTTTGGGAAAACATTTGAAAGACGGAGGCCCGGTTTACGGCGAAAGAATAAAAAAACTGGCCGAAACAGCGGCGGCCGGAGATTTTGAACGGGGCGCGGGAAGGGCGGATTTTGTGGATGTGCGCGAAGCGTATGTTGAACGCTTGTTGAAAGAATATCGTGGCGCAAGGCCGCTCAAGGCCGTTTGGGACAACGGCAACGGGGCCGGAGGGGAAATTCTGCAAAAACTGACGGGCAGACTGCCGGGGCGGCACATATTGCTTTACCCCGAAATAAACGGCAGGTTTCCCAACCATCATCCGGATCCGAGCGTTCCCGCCAATATGAAGGATCTGCAAGAAGCGGTTTTGCGCGAGGGCGCGGATCTCGGCGTGGCGCTGGACGGAGACGCCGACCGGATAGGGGCGGTTGACGGCAAGGGGCGCATCGTGGCCGGAGACCAATTGATAGCGATATACGCGGCGGAGATTCTGAAGGAAAAGCCGGGCTCGACTATAATAGCCGACGTCAAAGCATCGCAGGCACTGTTCGACCATATCGCCGCGCACGGCGGCAAGCCCCTCATGTGGAAGACTGGGAACACGCTGATAAAGGCGAAAATGGCCGAGATCAATGCTCCGCTCGCCGGGGAAATGAGCGGTCATGTTTTCTTCGGTGACAATCATAATTTCGACGACGCGATATATGCCGCCGTCAAGCTGCTGTCCATAGTCGGGATGTCCGGGCGTTCGTTGGCCGATTTCCGCGACGGGCTTCCGTCTTTGGTGACTTCGCCGGAGATGCTTGTCAGGGTGGACGAAGCGCGCAAATTCGCCATCGTCGATGAAATCAGGAGCAGGCTGCAAAAAGCGGGAGCGGACGTTGTCACCATAGACGGCGTGCGCGTCACCACACCTGACGGCTGGTGGCTGCTCCGCGCTTCGAACACCCAGGCAGCGCTGAGCGCACGCGCCGAGGCGCGCGACGACGAAGGTCTAGCCCGGCTGAAAGCGGCGCTTGCCGAGCAGCTCGCCGTGAGCGGCGTAACCATCGGGTGATTTCCTGTTCTCCTGTGGTTTTTCTGCGGCTTTTTCCCGCCCTTCCAAGCCTTACCCAGGTCTTGAAAGCCGGGATCGCGGCGCAGCAGCCGGCGGCGGCCATGAGCGGATGGACAATCCGGGGTTTTCCACTTAGTCTTGGCGGCAGCCAATTTTGCAGGAGAAATAGCCGTGAATCACGCCTATTACGACGCGGTTTTGCTGATAGAGCGATTGCACCGCCACTTTCTCGAGGTAATCAAAGTGGAGCTTGACAGTAAGGGGATTCAGGACATCAACAATATTCAGGCGCTGATACTCTACAACATCGCCAAAGACGAGATGACGGTGGGGGAACTCACGGCGCGCGGTTATTACCTCGGCTCTAATGTCTCTTACAACGTCAAGAAGATGTGCGAAAATGGGTATCTGATTCAGGAACGCTCGCCGCACGATCGCCGTTCGGTGCGCGTGAGGCTTTCTGAGAAAGGTTTGGGGCTGCACAGGATATTGGGTGAGTATGTGGAGAAGCAGATCGGAATGCTTGCGGCTTCCAATCTGGGCGAAGAAGAGCTTAAAAAAGCGAACGAGACGCTGAAAAAACTGGAACGCTTCTGGACCACCATGATCAATTACAATCGAACCTTTTGACGATTTTTCCCGAGTCCAAAAAATCTTTGAGTGTGCCGGCTCCGCCGAAGGCGCAAAGGCGGCGTATTTTACTTTCCGCCTTGCTCCTCAGCATCCACATCGCAAGGCCGATCCAAAGGGGCACCCCCGGGAATCGTTCGAAAGGCGCTCCGGCGTCGAAATCGAACGGATGAGCATATGTCCACAGACATTCATTCGAAGCCGCTTTTTTGAGCCAGCGCGTGACCAGAAAGAAAGGCATGGAATAAAGATATACTCCGCCGAGATATGGAATGCGCAAAAATCCCGCCCCCGCAACGGGTAGCGGAAATTCGGCAAGTCCGTTCGGCCACAGAAAAGGCATGGAAGGCGCGCGCGGAAACCCGAAAAGGGAAAAACAGGTGGGCATTATGCTAGACGAGTAACGAAAGCCGGTTTCTCCAAGAACATCGACCGCCCACATGGTTTTGGGGGTAAGGGAAAAACAGGGAGCGCGGAAACCCGCCACTTCCTGTCCGCAAAGCTGCTCCAGCATATCCTTGTCAACCCTGCTTTCCTGCCTGAATCTTTGCGGCGTTTCCAGGGTCAAGGGAACATGGTTGCGCGTGTGCCAGGCTATTTCATGCCTGAGCGCCGCGATTTTTCTTATCATTTCCGGCGCCGCCGCCGCGGCTTGTCCCGTAACGAAGAAAGTGGCGCGCCTTTGCGTTTCATCGAACATTGAAAGCAGCCGTTCCGTCATCTGCACATAACGCCCGCTTGGAGCGTAGACCCCGGTAGGGTCTTCAAGATCTATGGTCAATATGACGGCGGGAACGGGCCGTTTTTCACTGTTTCCGGGCCAGATCATCTATAAGCCAGCCCTGGAAGCGGGCGACGCCGAGATCGAGGCCGGCATTGAGGGCCTGTTCGTTGTCGCAGCGGAAAAAGATGATTTTCTCGCGCGGGAGCGTGGACAATGTGGCGCGAACCCTGCTGTCTTCGAGAGCGCCAGCATTTTCCTTGCTTGCGTTTACTTTTATATAATCGGCGTTGAACAGGGAAAGATTCAGATAGGGCAGCATATCGGGGGTCACATTGTCGATTACAACCCTGAAGCCTTCGCGCCGCAACAACTCCATTGCATTGATGGTCATCGCGAAATCCTGCCAAAGGTCGGCGCAATTGAGCTCGCAGAACACTGCGCCCCGGCTGGTCGCCGGCACCGCGCGCGCGAACCGGGCAAAAGTGGTTCCCATTACGGAAGGCACCGAAACGTTCAGACTCACATTCGGACCGTCGAAAATTTCCGGATGCCCGGAAAGTTCCACCAGCAGCCGCTGGTCTATGGTTTGGCAAAGCTCAAGGAACAGGTGATCCGAGCCTGAAATATCGATCTTGGGGAAATGGGCAAGTTTCAGATCGTTCACGCCCATATAGATTTCTAACAGCACGGGTCGCCACAAGGCGTCATCGCCCCGCTGGTAAACCGGCTGGGTGCGCAGATAGCGGTGCAGATCTATGTCGCGCAGAAGCTTTTCTATTTGATCCGCGCCCCATGCGGTAAGCGGTCCGCGCGCGGTTTCCGACTGCAAAAGCTGCGAGGCCGGACATTCAGCGGCCGCGGCCGCCGCCGCAGCCTCGCGCGATAGCTCGACGTAATGATAAGCCCGCTCTCTTAAAGCAGAATAATCGGCAGGCAGGCGGTAGACCAGCCTGAATCTGGCCATGTCCTCGGGCGTTACGCCGTCGGGCAGAACGACGTTCATCACCCAGTCCGGCAGCGCCTCGACGGCGTTGGCCTCGGGCCAGACAAGAAAGACGTCGCCGTTGGCCATTTCCACCAAATCGCCGCCACTTTTTTGGGCAAATGACTTAAGCCGCTCCTGGACCTCTTCGAGCGGCCCCCGCCCGCCATGACCAGGCTCTATGGACGTAAGAGGAATGTTTATGACAAGAGTGGGCTCGGCGAGGCGGTGCAGGCGGCGAATTTTCAGGATAAAGTCCTGTTCCCGCACCAAATCGGAAGGAATAACCTTGGCGTCTTCCACTTCCCATTTACGCATGGTCCTATTGTTAGCATTTTTCGCGTTAACCACGGTATTAAAAACTTCAAGCCTGTTTTTGCCGCGCTGCGGCAATGCATGCAGCATTCGTGCAACAGAAGCTCGTTTAGCCCCGCCGAGTGCCAAGCGAAAGTAAAATCAGTGTTTCCATGGCCTTAGGCGTTATGGCATATTCCGGCACCATGGAAGCGCTTGAGAATCATTATGCCGGCCGGCGGCGCCGGTATCGGGCATTCACTTAATTACCAAAAAATCGGGAGAAGAAAGCAAATGACAGACGATCTTGCCGGTAAAATGATTGCAATTCTTGCAGCGAACGGATTTGACGAAAACCATATGACGGCAATTCAAAGAATTTTTTCCAAGGCCAAGGCTCAATATAAGGTAATAGCTCCGGAACAGGGGCTGGTTAACGGCTGGCAGGGCTCAGGATGGGGGCACTATTTCACCGTGGACTCCCAAATAAACGCCGCCCTCGGCTCTGATTTCGACGCGTTGGTCATAGTAGGCGGTGAGCGCGGGGTATCCAAACTTAAAACCAATCCGCATGCGCGGCGCATAGTCAACCATTTCCTGGAAGCGCGCAAACCGGTCGCGGCGATAGGAGCCGGGGTAGCCCTTTTGTCCCTTTCGGGGCGCAGTGCCGGCCTTGAAGTTGCCGCTCCTGCGGAATTTCATGAAGAAATCAGGGCCGCGAAAATGACGGTGGCCGCGGAAGAACAGCATATCGACGGCGTGGTTCTTTCGGCTGTGGGAAAAAACATGGAAATGTGGGCGGAATCCGCGCTCGCTCTGTTCGGCTCAAGCGCGGAAATGGAACGAGCGGCATAGGGAAGAAAAGAAACGGCGATGTCCATATTTGCTTATGAGGCGCATGAAACCGGCGCGGCTTACAGGAAATCCGTTCTTTGGGATCTGGACGGGGTCCAGATACACAGCGAACCGCTGCACGTGAAATCATGGCTGACGCTGGCGAAGCTTTTCGGCGTTCAGATGACTGAAGCGGATTTCGACCGCAATCACAAATTCCTGATTCCAGGCAACGGCGGAAAAATGCAGGAAGTTTGCGTTCCGTTGCGCGGGGCGCATAAAGACGTTATTTGCTACTGGATAATGCATCATATGCGCATGCAAGGCAGGGAGATTCAACCATCGTTACTGCAAAAGATGCGGGCTGGCTTTTTCGATTTGTATAGCGCCAACAGGCATGAACTGAGACCGCGAAGAGGGGTAGCGGAAATTATCGGCGATTTACATGGCGAAGGAGTGATTCAGGCGACGGTGACCAGTAGCAACAGGGAGCTGGTGAATATAAATTTATCCGCTCTTCCCGGCGTGCGCGAAAAAATGGAATTCATTATCACATCCGATGACGTCACAAGACCAAAACCGGCCCCGGATCCCTATGAACTGGCAATGAAAAAGTTGACCGGGGTTTACGGTGATAACGGCGGAAGGATGGTTTTCGTGGCGGTTGAGGATAGCCCCACTGGGGTCAAGGCGGCGAACAGCGCCGGTATTCCGTGCGTCCAGTTTCTTATGCAAGGACAGAAGCCAATGAAACCCGAAGATGTGAATGGTTGTGTCATGGCCGCCAGAGACGCAAGGGAGTTGAAAACAAACATTGAAGCGCTTTTCAGGATTGCGGCGGAAACACAAGGAGCAAAGAATGCGAAAAGGCCGAGACGCTGCCGTCCTTCGCTGTCTTGCTTGTGCGGCACGGCTCTTGTCCCATGAATGAATCAGCAGGAAACAAACTGCGCGGGAGTATTTCATGCACCGTCTGCGCTGGACACAAGGTGGCTTCGGGCCAAGCGGAAAACGACCGCAGATTTCCCTCCGGGACGATAGAAATGCAAGTTCCGCATTTCAGGGAAAAGGGCTTTGATCTGAAAGCCTATTTCAATGGTGATTATGTCAGTGGGACCTTGAACCTTTCCATAAAGCCGCACACCTATCATATTGGCAAACCGGATTATTTTTTGGAGGCGGTCAAATGGACGCCGCTATTTCCCCCGGAAAATTTCTTTCTTGGCGGCGCGGAGATAATCTATAAAGATGTCAATTATAGAGCCTTAATATATATACCGGATCCGTCTACAAAACCCGACCATTTCCAGCCGCCGGATATAATCGAAGTGATAGCGCAGAAAATTCCAGGAATTTCGTACGGGGAAAAAGTGATGCTTTTGTACAATCCGCAATTCATAAAGGTGATCAGAGGCGAAGAGAGCGCGGATTTCTGATGGTTGGTAAAATATTGCCTCTATGCTGGTTAGTCACTTTGTGGAAAAAATCAGGTCCTGCCAAAGGGCACGCAGACAAGAAACATTCTGCTTCCTTCCATGAATGAACGGCCGCAGCCGCTCCGGCAGAAATAAGCTTTTCGCCGTGCTCGTGGCGGGAACCTTCCAGATGGCTGCCGCCGAGATAGCCTATAACTGCGACGCCTGCATTCACGGCCGACATTACCCCGGAAACGCTGTCTTCGTAGGCTATGGCTTCGAAATGGCTGATGCCCAGCTTTTTAAGCGCGTATTCATATATCGCTCCGCTGGGTTTGGGTTCCGGCGGGGACAGCGTGGAAACAGCGCTGAATATAAGATTGTCAGGAATGAATTTTTTTATTCCCGCGCAGTCGAGCGAGGCGAGGACTCGGTCGATGGCGCTGCTGGTGACTATAGCGAAACCACTTCCCTGCGCGTAACCCTTCTCTATGAAATCAACCATCCCTTCAGTCGCTTTCGTTTTGGAAGCCAGAATTTTAACTGTCTCCTGATGTATTGCTTCGGCCACGTTGCTATCGAAAGAGACGCCGTGATCCCTTTCCAAAAGCCCCATCATATCGTCCACGGTTTTTCCGAAAAGACCATTTATGTACCCGGCGCTTATGTCTTTACCCTGTTCGCGCGCGATTTTGATCAGAAAATAGCTGGCGATCGGCATGGCGAGAGCTTCGCTGTCAACCGCTGTCCCGTCGCAGTCGAGAAAAATATACTTGTATTTATGCATCGTTACCTCATTATTAAGCGCTTCCATATTTTTCCATTATGACGTTCTTTATGCCTTTGGCATAAATGCTTTCCAGCGCGGAACGCACTTCCCCGGTGAAATGCGAATCCCGGGGCAGGTCTTCGCCGAAAATCTCCTTCACGTTCAGCAAGGGCATTGGATCTGGACCTGAATCTACGGCCATTTTTTGCAGCCGTTCGGCCATAGGATCGTCGATATGGTATGTGTTTCCGGCGTCGTCTTTCGCGGTCAGATAACGGAACCACGCAGCGATCAGAAGCGCCAGGCCGTCTGCATTTTGTTGTTTCGCCAACCGCTCCCTGACGATCGGTACCAGCTGGTTAGCTATTTTCTGGGATCCGTCTGAACAAATACGCGCCCAGGTGTCTTTTATCGCAGGATTGGCGAAGCGTTTGATTATTGTGGTTTTATAATCGTCAAGATCGATCCCGGAAACCGGCGGCAGAGTGGGGGTTATCTCTTCGTCCATGACCTTGCGCACATATCCGGCCAGCAGGGGATCGGAGGCGCCGTCACTCACCCATTCGTATCCCATCATAAAGGCCGGATATGCAAATACTGTATGGCTTACGTTCAAGAGACGGATTTTTGCCAGCTCGTAAGGATAAACATCGCTGACGAATTGTGCCCCTGCCATTTCCCATCGCGGGCGTCCTTGCGTGAATTTGTCTTCGAGAACCCATTGCCTGAATGGTTCGCACACAACCAAGCATTGGTCGCTATAACCGAATTCCGAAAAAAACTCCGATTTATCGCTGTCTGTGGTAACTGGGGTTATGCGGTCCACCATTGTATTGGGAAAGGAAACGTTTTTTTCAATCCAGTTGGCGAGGTTTCCGTTGATTAGCCAGGCGAATGAAACGACTATGGATGCGGTCTTGTTGCCGTTGCCGGGCAGGTTGTCGCACGACAGTACGGTGAAAGGGGCGTTTCCTTTTTCAAGACGAGCTTTCAATGCCGCGACTATAAGTCCGGGTCCGCTTTGTGGACGGTCCGGGTTTTTAAGATCGTGTTGTATCATGGGATGCTTTTCGTTCAGCAATCCTGTTTGGGGATCGTGGCAATATCCTTTTTCTGTTATGGTCAGGGACAAAATCTTGATTTCCGGCCGGGAGAGAATATTGATCACCGATAGGGGATCTTCGGGCAGTAGAACAGCTTCGCGCAAAGATCCGATCACACGGGCTTTATTGCCTTCTTGGCCCCGTGTCATCACGGTATAAAGAAGGTCTTGCGAGCACAAAGATTCTATGAGTCTTCTATCCTGTGGCAACGCGCCGATGCCGCATATTCCCCATGGCCCGGTTTCTTCGGCCAGAACGTCGTCGGTATATACGGCTTGATGCGATCTGTGAAAAGCTCCCAAGCTGACATGAGCTATGCCCGCGGTTACCTTGTTTCTGTCGTATAATGGCCTTTTTACTGAGGGAGACAGGGCACAAACGGATTCGGCGTTAAGCTTACGGCTGTTGCCCGTTGCTGTAGGAGAAGAAGACATTTTTTTGCTCCATTGAATGCTTTACAGACCCAACACTGGCCGGCTTTCTCTTCTGAACCTGGTTTGGATCGCTTTTCTCAACCCGGCATGAAGGATAAGCTTGTATTCCTCTATTACATTCTCCACAAAACGCTTCAAGCCGGGCGCTGCCGGGCCGGCTGTTTCCTGCCCCGCCAGGAAAAACAGGAGCTTTTCGCCGCTGGACGAAGGATCAGTGAGTCCAAGCCGTTGCAGCTTGTGCTGGTCTTTTTCATGAAGGTTATACGGATTTCCTGAGACATCGCGTCCCTGCATGTAATGCAGCCAGGAAGCCACGGCGAAAGCTGAGGCTTGGGAAGGAAGGCCTTTGTTTATTGCGGGTTTGTTGAGAAGACGCGGCCTGACTTTCGATGAAGTGGAGGAAAGAAGCCTGTCCACGTTGTCTGTCATGCTCGGGTTATCAAGGCGCTCTATGACGCTTTTTTGGAAAGGCGATACCGGTATATTGGTTGTTTTTTCGAGAGCGTACGCCGCTTGATGAAGAAACGCGAGCCAGAACGAGCGGACGTCCTTATCTTCGGTGGCTTGCTTTACATTGGAGATCTGTAACATCTTGCTCACGATTCCTATGGCAAGATGGCTCCCGTTCAGAAGCAGTAGCTTCCTGTATGCATAAGGCTCAATTGAGGGCACGAAACTGACATTGGCCACTTCATCTAACGGAGGTTTGTCCTTCGGGGGAAAGATGTCTTCTATCAACCATCTTCTATAGGGTTCGCATTCAACGGGGCATCTATCCACAATGCCGAAAGACTCAAAAAGATGCCGTGAATTGCGGTCGTAATTTTGATGGGGCGCGATTCTGTCCACGACTGTATTGGGGAAAAGAACCTCGTCTTTTACATAGCGTTTGAAATCTTCCCCTATTTCCTTGGCTACCTCCTTTATTACCCTTCGAAAAAGATCCCCGTTTTGCGGTAGATTGTCGCAGGAGACAAGCGCGAACGGCTTCAGTCTTTTTCTGAAACGCTCAAGAAGAGCGGCGGCGACCCATCCCGGCATGGTTTTTATTTGGGACAAATTCCCCTGTTTTATGGCTTCTATGTCACTTTTCAGCGCCGGTGTTGAGGCCAGATTCAGATTGCCTTTGGCGTCCACGCAGTATCCCTGCTGGGTCACTGTTGCTGTAACCGCCTTTATTTTTTGATCGGCCATGATTTGTATGACCGCCGCCGGATCGCGCTGGGCGATGAGGACATCGCTCAGGGCATTGACCATCTTGCTTTCTTCATAGCCGTTACGCATGATTAGCGTGTACATGAAATTTTGCCGCCTTAAATTGTTTATCATAAATTCCTGCCTGTCACTGGGGGCGACAGCCACGACACCCCAATCATGACGGCCTGTCTCGGCAATATCGCTGAAAAAATCCAGAACAAAGGCGCGGGAAAAGTTGCCGAACCCTATATGCACTGCACCGGGTGTCAATTGTTCGCGCTTCGGGAGCGCGCGAAAGACTGCGGCTTCTCCGGCAAGATCTTCATAGTCTGCTTCCGTATGCGAAATTCCTGTCATACAGCCACCCTCACAATGCCGGCGAAATATTGGCGCCGTCTTCCGCAGCCGGTTTGGCGCCGATGGAAACCAGATGCTGCGCGGCGGCTTTGTTCGCGCCCGCAAGCACTTCCGACAGGTCTTGTTCGTCAAGCTTTTCCAGCGCATCGGCTGAGAACACGTCCTTTTTCGCCAGCGCTATAACCAGTCCGGCGTTCGCATTGTCGCCGGCCCCTATTGTATGAGGGGCGATGAGGGCTGGTGACGGAGCATATGCGCGTATTCTGGCGGTGTAGGCTTCCGCCCCGTTTTTTCCTTTCGTGAAAACAGCGATCCTGGCCCCAGAATTCAACCATGTGGAAGCCACCTCTTCGAAACTTGCGCCGGGATAGGCCCACGCTATGTCAGCTTCGCTTGCGCGCACAACATGCGCGATCCCGGCCCATTCCTGCAGAAGTGAGCGATACTTCGCCGGATCTTTCGCTATGGATGGCCTTGTGTTCAGATCGTAGTAGATAAGGGATGCATCTTTCAGATTTTTCGCGAAACCGGACCAGGCGTAACGGGCTGGTTCCAGAACGGTCGAGATGGACCCGAAACAGAAAATTTTGTTGGAATCCTTTATGTCTATATCCGCAAAATCCTCCGGTGCCGTCATCGCTACTGTGGTCTGACTTTCGTAAAAGGAAAATTCATTCTCTTCTCCCGGGCGCACCGACACCACCGCGAGCGTCGAGTTGTAAGGAACCCTTTTGACGCCGGAGGTGTCTATCCCCGCGTCAAGCAAAGCGCGGTAAAAACGGTCGCCGAACATGTCGCGGGAGACGAGGCCGATAAAACCTATGCGGAAAGGCAGGGTTTCACGCTTCACTATACGCGCCGCGCCCAAAGCGCTGTTGAAATGGGAACCGCCGAGCAACAGATTGAAAACACCGGAGCCATGTTTATGCTCCAGCATGTCTACAACCACTTCGCCACAGAAGAAAACCCCGGCGTTCATGGAAAATGAACCTGACTATTGAATCATGCGGACATAGCTAATGACCGGAAAAACTTTCGTCAAACGTTAATTAAACCGCAACGGCAGATTCGCTGCACCGCAAAATTAACTATGCGGGAATAGCGGGATTAGTCGGTGGCGGAAAACAGCAGGTCGAAGATCCAGGATTGAAAGCCTGGGGTTGAACAAAATTCCGATTTAACAGCCGTGCGGATTTTTACAGGAAGCTGTAAGGGTCGACGTCGATTTGAAGCCGCACGGAACGGGGGATTTTGAAAGATTCAAGCCAGTTTCTCAGTATGTTTGAAAGGCGGGAATTGCGGCGCGCTTGAACCATGATCCGGTAACGGTGCCTGCCGCGCAGAACGGCGAAAGGCGCCGGGGAAGGGCCGAGAACGCGCAAGCCTTCGATGCGCGGCGCCGCAGCGGCGATCGTTTTTGCTGCGCTGGCGGCTTGCGTTTCGTTACGGCCGGAGATGGTCAGGCAGGCCAGCCTGCTGAATGGGGGCAGGCGGTACCTTTCGCGTTCCTTCATTTCCGCGGCCATGAAGGCATCGCGGTCCCCACAGGACAGCGCTTTCATGACCGGATGATCTGGCTGTGTGGTTTGCAAGAGCGCCAGACCTTCATCACCGGCGCGCCCGCTGCGTCCGGCAACCTGTTGCAGGAGCTGGAATGTGCGTTCCGCCGCGCGCGGATCTCCACCGCCGAGGCCGATATCGGCGTCTATAACTCCCACAAGCGTAAGGCGCGGAAAGTGATAGCCTTTGGCCATTATCTGCGTGCCTATGAGGATATCAAGCTCGCGGTCCTCCATTTGGCGGATAAGTTTTTGCGCATCCTTCGGCCCGTTCAGTGTGTCGCTGGCCATGATGGCGATGCGGGCGCCGGGGAAAAGCGCTTTTGTTTCTTCCGCTATGCGCTCCACCCCCGGACCGCAGGCGGCGAGCTTTCCTTCGGTTTTGCAGCGCGGGCAGGCCTCGGGAAAGGCGACGGAGTAATCGCAATGATGGCAATGCAGGCGTTTTGTGCGCTTGTGCTCTATCAGCCAGCTTGTGCATCGCGGACAGCTGAATCTGTGACCGCATGCGCGGCACAGCGTAAGCGGAGCGTAGCCGCGCCGGTTCAAAAACAGCATCGCCTGTTTTCCGGCGTCTAAAGTCTGCCGCAATGCTTCCCGAAGAGGCGCGCTTATGAAGTTTTGCGCCGGCATCCTCTCCTTGCGCAAGTCGATAATCCTGATTTGCGGCATCGCCGCGTCGCCGAAACGCTCGTGCAGCCGCACATGGTCATATTTCCCTTCCTGCGCGTTGAGCAGGGTTTCCAGCGATGGGGTTGCGGAGGAAAGGATGACCGGAATTTCCTCGATTCTGCCGCGCACCACGGCCATGTCGCGGCCGTGGTATATAACGCCGTCTTCCTGTTTGTATGCCGCTTCGTGCTCTTCGTCCACGACGATCAGGCCTAGGCCGGGATATGGCAGAAACAGCGCCGAGCGCGCGCCCAGTATGAACCGCGCTTCGCCGCGCGCGATGGCGTTCCAGTTAAGACGGCGCTGTTTTTCCGTAAGGCCTGAATGCCATTCAACCGGCCGTGCGCCGAAACGTCCAGCCAGCCGGTCGACAAGCGCCGCAGTCATGGCGATTTCCGGCAAAAGGACAAGCGCTTGCCTGCCTTGGCGGAAAGCTTCGGCGATGGCTTCGGAATACACTTCGGTTTTTCCTGATCCGGTTACGCCGTCCAGCAAGGTCACCGAAAACGCGCCGTTTTTCACGCGTTCGGCCAGGCGTCCGGCGGCGCTTTTTTGTTCCGCGGTCAAAACAGGAATTTGGGCGTTGTTGTCGGCGGGCCACAAACAGGTAAGGCGGTCTCTGTCTTTCATAGCGCGCACACGGCCGCCGAGAGCCATCTTTAGAACCGCTCCGGGCGGGGTCACCGTATAATCGGCGACCCAATCTATAAATTTCATGGTGTTTGCGGGCAACGGGGGCAAATCGAGCAGACGTCCCAACGGTTTGAGATTTTTTATACCGGCTTCTCCAGAACCGGGACCCCAAACCACGCCGACGGTTTTTTTGCCGCCGAGAGGAACTTCCACGAAAGAGCCGGCTTGTGGCCGTTTCCCCGCCGTCAGGTAATCGAAACCTTTTCCTATGGGCAAGGAAACCAGCACACGAACCGTATCTGCCGTATCTGCGGGAATCATCGGATGAATTCCGCCTCGATTCTCTCTCCGTTGCGCTAACCCTTTGTTAACCGGAAAGCACAAGTATGTTTACGGGTACGCTTATATAGGGCGAAAAGTTTCTGTTGCATACCTCATTCCGATAGAGTGTGTTTGAGCGGTATCATAGTTTTGTTGCAACTCACGGGGAGAGAAGGATGAAATTTTTTGTCGATACGGCGGACGTAAAGGAAATCAGGGAACTGGCGGCCACGGGCCTTCTTGACGGGGTGACTACCAATCCTTCTCTGGTGGCTAAAACCGGGCACAGCGATTTCATCGGTCTTGTGCGCGAAATAGCCGGTATCGTTTCCGGACCTGTCAGCGCCGAGGTGGCCGCCACGGAGTATGAGCCGATGCTTGCCGAAGCCAGGGTTTTGGCCGGCATAGCCAGGAATATAGCAGTAAAGGTGCCGCTTACCCCTGCGGGGCTGAAAGTGTGCCGCGAGCTGTCGCAACAGGGCACGATGGTGAACGTTACCCTCTGTTTTTCCGCCGCACAGGCGATTCTCGCAGCCAAAGCCGGCGCTGCGTTTGTGTCCCCGTTTGTAGGGCGTCTTGACGACATCGGGGAAAACGGCATGCGGCTGATAGCCGACGTTTGCTCTATCTACAAGGCCTATCCGTCCTTCAAGACGGAAGTGCTGGTCGCCTCGGTGCGCAATCCCGTGCATGTGGTGGAAGCGGCGAAACTGGGAGCGCATGTGGCCACCATTCCGCCGAATGTGCTTTGGCAATTATTCAATCATCCGCTCACGGACAACGGCCTTGCCCGGTTCGTGGCCGATTGGCAGAAGACTGGACAGAAAATTCCCGTTTAGGAGGGACCGTTGTCGCGAGATCCGGTTGCGCCCCATTCGTTCGAAAGGCCCCTTATGCCGGGCGAAGTGCGCGGCTATTTGATGGAAAATCCGGAATTCCTCGCCGACAACAGTGATCTGTTTGCTTTCATCATGCCGCCGCATAAACAGCATGGCGACAAGGTGCGCGATTTTCAGCAGTACATGCTGCTTAGGTTGCAGGACCACTACAATGCCATAAAGGACGAACACGAGGAACTGACACAGCTTATGCAGGAGCATTTGCAACGCCAGTGCCGTTTCAACGATGCCTCTCTTGCTCTGATGGACGCGGAAAGCCTCAAGGCCATGCTGGAATATGTAGAAAAAGGCCTAGCCATCGATCTTGATCAGGAAGCGGCGGCGCTTGTCATGGAAAGCGGGGGATTGTTCGAAGAGGGAGTTTTTGCGGGATTGCGCGTAGCTCCGGACGGGTTTGTCAACAACTGGCTTGGCGGATGTGATATAGAGCTGGCCGAGCAATCTGAACCTGCGCCCGACCTATTCGGAGAGAAAGCTTCCGCGGTGCGTTCCCGCGCATTGTTGCGGCTTGATGTATTTCCCGGCCTTCCGCCTGGCCTTTTGGCGCTCGGCCATCGCGATCCGATGTATTATTCTTCCGGTCTCGCCACGGAACAGGTGGAATTTCTGGGCGCGGTAATCGAACGCTGTTTTCGAAAGTGGATGAATGCGGCGTGATTCTCTGCTGCCAGCAGAAGCCGACTTGCAGGAAGCGATCTCGGCCTGGGAGGATTGGCTTAAATCCGAACGCCGGGCGTCGGAAAACACCCTTGCGTCTTACAGATTCGATCTGGAAAATTTTTTCAGATTTCTCTCCGCCTATCGTGGCGGAAGGGTGACACTGGCTTCGCTTTCCGCCCTTACGCTTACCGACTTCCGCGCCTGGCTGGCGCACAACGCAGGTGAGGGAAGAAGCGCGGCCACGCGGGCGCGCGAAGTGGCCGGAGTGCGCAATTTCTTCCGCTGGCTCGATCGCTCTGGAAGGCTGCACAACGCCGCGATATCTTTGCTCAAAACGCCGAAAACGGGAAGGCGTCTGCCGCGCCCGCTTTCGGAAACCGGAGCCGGGGAAATAGTGTCGCTGGCGAAAAATACGCCGCGTGAGCAATGGATAGGTATGCGTGACGAAGCCCTGTTCACCTTGCTTTACGGCGCCGGCCTGCGCATAGGCGAGGCGTTGGGCCTGAAATACGCAGACGTGGTGAACAGGGAACGGGTAACGGTTAAAGGCAAAGGGAACAAAGAACGTTCCGTGCCCCTTTTGCCGGTAGTCCGGGAAGCCATAGCCAGGTATATCGAGGCCTGTCCCTATCCCTTGCAGGGACAAAACAGGATTTTCATCGGCGCGCGCGGCGAGCCGCTAAATCCCGGCGTGGCGCAGCGGCAGCTTCGCCGTTTGCGCCGTGACCTGAATTTGCCGGATAACGTCACTCCGCACGCCCTGCGCCACAGCTTCGCAACGCACTTGCTGGCGTCGGGCGCGGATTTGCGCAGCCTGCAGGAATTATTGGGGCATAGTTCGCTTTCCACCACGCAACTGTATACGCAGGTGGACGCAGGACATCTTGCCGATGTCTACCGCGCCGCGCATCCAAGGGCCAGGAAGAGATAGCCTTTCAACGGGAGAGCCGGAGCAGTTTTCCGTGGTTCACTTTTTTCTCTTTTGCGGGCCGGAAAGCATTACGGTTGAGTTTGAAGACTTCATGGGGATTTTTGCCCATGCTGTCCAGGCGTTTCATCAAATCGGCCATGATTTCCCACGGAGAATCCATGACAGTGAGGCAATCGAGATTTTCCCTCTTTTCCAGCCCGCAGAATATTTCAACCTCGAAATGTTGCAGAAGATGATCATAATAGCCGTGACCCAGATCAGGAATGAAAGGATTCAACAGATAAAGCAGCGTGTTGCGTTTGCCGGTTTTGTAGTGAACCATAACGTCGAACATTTCGTCCTTCGTTCCGGCTCCGCCCGGACCCGAGATGGCGGCCACGCAGATGCTGTCGAGCAAATCCCTTCGCCTGACAAAATCAGGCATGACTATCGCCACGTCGCTTAGGGAACCCAATCCCTCGTTCGCTGGGCGCCGTCCGTTTTTGCTTTCCACCCCCAGCACGAAGTCTCCCGGCACCACCTGTACGGAATACTGGTGTGGGAAACGCTTTTTCTTCAGCTCATCTTTGTAACCATTCATAGTTTCGCCCATCAACCCCGCGTCTCCGCCGCCGTACCACAGATTGAAACCGCGCTTAGCGATAAGAGCGCCTGCTTCCCGCATGTTTCTGAGAAATATATCCCTAAAGCCGAGAGAGCCTGATTTGCTGCCGCAATGGACGGTTATGGCCGGGCGCCAAAGGAAAGGCATTTGTTCTATGGACCCGTTACGAATCGGATGAGTGCAAATTTGTTTAACGCTTTGCCAAAGCGCCGACGGATCGGTTTCCTTTGTGTAATTTTCCCATAACCCCCAGTGAAGTATAATTTTTCTCAGATCGCGGCGATCTATCTCCACGAGAAGATCGGAAAGAATATGCGGATTTTCCGGGCTTGCCTGGGGCATCAGATGCTGGTGCTTGGGAACGTATATTTTCATGACTTTTATTCTTTCGTTCTTAAAAATATAACAATCTTACAACGCCGGCTTCAAAACACTCACCGGCAGTCCCGCTTTCACGAATCTCCTATATGATTCCCTTACATTGCGATAGGGGGCTGTAAAGCCTCTTATTTTATTTTCATTCCATTGGGTGACCAGGCGCGAGAAAACAAGCTCTTTTCCGTCGTTTTTGGTTAACGCTTCATGGCATAAAAGGCAGGGAAAGTGTCCTGAATAAAGCGTATATTTACTTGCCTGGTCGTTGCGGAGCGTTATTTCACGCAGAGCCTTCTGATAAAGGCTCGCATATTCCAGCGCCGACATTCCGCTTTCCCTCTCATTTTCGCCGAGACCTCTGAATCCTGAAATGTCGGCCAGCACGGCCCGTTCGGCGCACTGCATATATCTTCCACGTCCTCCGTTGTCCTTTTTTATGTAATAATCGGCTTTTTCCTCGAGACCCGGATACAAGCGCACAACTGACCAGCAGACCAATTGCTGATTTTCATCGACCGCTATAGCCGAAAACTTTTTGCTCGGTCTGAGTCCGAGCGGCTCAAGAGCGAGAGTCAATGAAAGCCATATCGGATCGATAATTTCCTGTCTGTCAGGCTGTATTTGCGCCGCCAGCCCGGATATGCGTCCGGCGGCAAGGAAAATATCCTTGTTGAACCGGACGGAAAGCGACTTGAGGCCTTCTATATAATCGAGGATTCTGGAAGAATAGAAGGGGCCGGATTCTTCGTGTTTCCCGATCGGCCCTATGGTTTTGCCGCGGATTTCTCTTTCGCCATCGGCGATTTCAAGGCCGAGAAAAAATATATCGGCAAGAACATCTTGCGCGGCGGCGTTAAATTCTTCCATCAAAATTTGTTTGTGTTTGATTTGATTTACGGCCATTGAAAAAACAAAGCGAAAAAAATCAAAAACTTGACCAATCGGACAGATGGACAAATAAACCCTTATCTCCGGGAAAACAATTGAAAATATGCCGTCTCTCAAATTTGAGACAGCAGCTTAAGATTAGGTTAATAACAGCCAAATGAAAAAGGGCCCTGAAGAACTTTGTAAGGACAAGAACAAGTCAAGAACAAAAAAACTGCCCGTTTTAACCTTCCGGACTATGATCAACTGCTTCTTTGCATTCAGCGTAGATATCCCTTTCTTATAACGCCGCTCCCCTGAAAAGAGAAGGATTTGACTTTGATGAAAAAGGGACATTTCTGCCTTGCCTCACACTTGGTTGAACAGATTCCAGCCGCAGGGGGCCCGAACTTACGCCGGTTCTTGTACTTTGGCCACAGGTGTGTGCGACTTCTATCTCGTCCAGCGGGATTGACCTTTGGTGGAGAACCAAACAATTGGCGGACCCGGCGCGATTCGAACGCGCGACCCCTGCCTTCGGAGGGCAGTACTCTATCCAGCTGAGCTACGGGTCCCCAAGGGAAATGCGAGCTATTCTAGGACAAAAAGCGAGCCATTGCCAGAAGCCAGCACCGGGGGATCAAACGATTCCGTTACCGCCTATAATCCCCTGAAGCAGGGAGCGTACGGGCGAGGGGTTTATCTCACGGCTGACAAAAGCATGGCCGATACCGCGTGCCAGAACGAAAGTGAATTTGCCGTTCTTCGTCTTTTTATCATGTCCCATGAGTTCCATGAGCATGTCTATGTCGTAATCAAAAGCGGGGGGCGAAACGGGCAATCCTGTTTCGCGTAAATGCCCTTCGACCAAAGCGGCGTCGTCCGGCGGGCATATGCCGAGACCAGCGGAAAGGCGCATGGCAAGAAGCATTCCTATGGCCACGGCTTCGCCGTGCAGCAGCCGGTTGCCATAGCCGGTAGCGGTTTCGAAGGCGTGCGCGAAAGTGTGGCCGAAATTCAAAAGTGCGCGATCGCCGGTTTCGCGCTCGTCCATGGCAACGATGCGGGCTTTGTGCTCGCAGCTTTTGCTTACGGCGTAAATCTGGGCTTCGCGATCGCCGCGCAGCAGAGTTTCCCCGTGCTTGCGGCACCACTCAAAAAACCCGGCGTCGCATATTATCCCGTATTTCAGCACCTCGGCGTATCCCGCCCGCATCTGGCGCACAGGGAGCGAATCCAGGGTCGACGCGTCCGACAAGACCAAGCGCGGCTGATAGAACGTGCCGATGGTGTTTTTGCCATAGGAGCTGTTTACGCCGGTTTTGCCCCCGACTGAGCTGTCGACCTGGGCAAGCAGGGAGGTGGGAATCTGAACCAGATCGAGGCCGCGCATGAAAAGCGAAGCGGCAAGACCGGCAAGATCTCCTATCATACCGCCGCCGAGGGCGATGACGACGGTTTGCCTGTCGGCGCCGCGTTCGAACAGTTGATTCAGCATGGTTTGCAGTGAATCCATGCCTTTGCTGGCCTCGCCGGCCGGAACTATTATGGAGGGAAGTAGAGAAAGACCGGACGCCGCCAGAATGGCTTCGAGCCGCTTGAGGTAAATATCCGCCACGTTGCTGTCGGTCACGACTACGCAACGCCGCAGACCCAGGCGAAGGTGTATCATAGATCCCGCCTCGGACAGTATGCTTTCTCCAACCACTATATCGTAGCCGCGGTCTGAGGCCGGAAGATCGACCTTGACTATTTTTCCGGAAGCAATGTTTGCCGGCGAGGCCGGCAGCGAGCAGGCCGAAAGTGTATGATTGGTACTCTGGGTGCTCAATTTTTCACCTTTTTATAGCCCTGGAAGATCGTTTTTCGTGTTGTGAGACCAGTTTCCATCGGACTTTTTCCCGTCTTTTCAATTATAATCGTTTTTCCCCGGATTTATCCAGATTCCGGCGGCTGGGAAGAGCGGCTGTTCCTTCTTGCATATTCGTCCAAAGCCCGCAGCGCAAGATCGACTGTAACCTTGACGGGGCGGCGGCCTGCTTCCACTACTATGTCGGCTTGGGCGTATACGGGTTCGCGCGCGGCGAGCAGATCGCGCAGAATCTTTTCCGGATCTCCCTTTTTGAGCAAGGGCCGGTCATTACGCAACGCCGTGCGCTCAAGAAGCAAGTCCATACCGGCGCGCAGCCACAGTGAAATTCCTTTCTGTTTTATCAGTAAGCGGGTGTTTTCGTCCATAAAGGCTCCGCCGCCGGTAGCCAGAACCATCGGCGGGCCGTTCAGCAGCGAAGCGATAATGCTGCGTTCGCATCTGCGGAATTCCGGTTCACCGAAGCGTTCGAAAATGCTTTCGATTTTCATGCCCGCAGAGGCCTCTATTTCGTGGTCGGAATCGGCATGCTTGAGTCCAAGCCGCAGCGCAAGCCTTTTGGCTATGGTGCTTTTGCCTGCCCCCGGCATTCCTACAACTACTATAGTCTTGTCCGGCAGGGGTGTGCCGGGGGAAAGAGGATTTGCGATTGCGTTCATGGGTTTTTGGTGTAAAGGATTGGGGCGCCTGCCGCAAGTTGTCCATTGAGAAGCGGAGAAAGTGAAATGCGAATCGCGATTGCCGGATTGACATTCTTCCTCGTGCTGGCGATAGGGGGATTCCTGGTTTTGGCCGGCACTCCTTTATCTCCTCCTGTGCAAAAGGTCGAAAAGTTCATTCCCGATGACCAAATTCCACGTTAGCAAAAAACGGGCAGGGCTTCTTTTTCCGCTTTTTTTGGCGGTGATTCCGGCGCTTTTTCCTTCCTGTCTGCAGGAAATGAAAGCTTTTGCCTCCGACAGGGAAGCCAGCTTCGCTCCGCTTCCCCTGGTTCCGAAGGCCGCGGAGGATAATGAGGCGGGTAAAGCGGATTCGCAAAACTCTTCCGCTGTTTCCGAGCCCGCGGTTGCTTTTCCCGTGGATCTGGGGAAGCCGGTGGAAACAGGTAAGCTTGGTGAAGTGGAACCGGACTCTGTTGGCATTCTTTCGCCACAGGAAGGAGGATTCGGTGCCGGAATGTGGGAAAACACACCCAGATGGCTTGTCGAAAAGCTGATGGAAGAGACACCGCTACCGGTGTCTTCCCCTGTTATAAACGGTCTTGCGCGCAGACTTCTTCTTTCCGCCGCCGCCCCGCCTCAGGGAGAAGGCGCGGCCAAACGCAGCTTCGTCTCCCTGCGGCTTGAGAAACTTCTGGCTCTGGGCGACGTTTCCGGCGCGTGGCGGCTGGCTATGCTGGCCAAACCAGGGCGGGTTGACGAGAACGTCATGCGCTTGTTGACCGAGGCCGCGTTGATAGGCCCGGACAGCAAGGCTTTGTGCGAACGAGTGCCTGAATTCATAGCAGGGCGCGACAGCACGGAATGGCAGAAAGCACTTATGCTTTGTCAGCTCCGTGCCGGTGATACGAAAGCGGTTCAGCTCGGGCTCGACTTGATGCGCGAACAGCAGGTCAGGGACGATATTTTCATAACCATAATGAACCGCGCTATGCTGGGCGAACGCAAGCGCCTTCCGCGGCAGCTTACGCCGCTGAGGCCGCTCGTTCTTGGATTGCTGCGGCAAATGGATTTGCCTTTGCCGCCGGATATATACGCGAAACCGGACGCTTTCCTGATACCCGAACTATTGCTCGCTGATGCCGAGGATGACGGTATGCGCCTGATTCTCGCGGAAAAATCGGCGGCCAAAGGTATTATCAGCGGCGCGCAACTCGCCGCGGTCTATCGTGACATCAAGTTTTCCCCCGAGGCGCTGGCAAACGTTTCCGTCAGCAATGAAACCGGGCCGAAGCTGCATGCGCTTTTGTTCCAGGCCGCCGCGGAAGAGAAAGATCCTGCGAAACGGGCCGCGATTATATACCGTTTCATGTCTTCGGCCGATCCATTGCTGTTTTGCGGATCGGGCGGTCAGGCGCTGGCCGAGCTTGCGTCTTCCGTGCCGGCAAGCGCGGAGTCAGGCGTTTCTTCCGTGGCTCTGGCGCGGCTTATGGCGTTCGCCGCAAAACCCGAAAAAGCGCTCGAATGGCTCAATCTGGCCCGCAGCATGGCAGCCAACGACCAAAACCTGGCCGCGCAACTGATGGCGGGATGGCCTTTATTCGTGTTGTCGGGGATAGTGACTGACGCCGAATACGGGGCTGGACTTAAGGTGTGGATCGAATGGCTTCTTGGCGGCGCAGGCGGCGACGCCGCCGCCGAGCGCGCGCGTCTTCAGCAGGCGGCTACTGTTCTTACTATGTTAAGCGCTGCTGGCTATGCCGTCCCTGAACAGGCGTGGATGCGCGTCGCCGGAGCGATGACGGAAACCAGGCGCACGCCGGTGCCTCCGGCGATTATGCTGGAACGGTTGCGAAACGCCGGAGCGAACAACAGGCGCGGCGAGACGGTGCTTTTGATCATCGCGCTCGCAGGGATGTCATCGGGCGAGACGCCGCTTTTCGTTGCCGCCGAAGCGGTTCGATCCTTACGCCTTGCCGGGCTGAAGGCCGAAGCGTTTTCTCTTGCCCGTGAAGTTGTGGCTTCGGCGCTGGGTTCCGCGGCGGGCCAATAGCAGGCGTTACGTGCGGCTTTCCGCTCCTGGCGCTGGCTAGTTGAAATCTGCGTTTACAAATTCTGCTTTATCCATTGGCCCAGGCGCGAAAACATGCCTGATCCGTAATGATCCGGCGCACCAGGGGAAGCGGCAAGGTCCGGTTGCATTGCCACCGCCAGAAGTCCGGCCGTGGTAGCAAAAGCCGGGCCCGAAGTGGATTCGGCAAGCCCATGGGTTTCGTTTTCGCTTTTTCCCTCTGTTCTTGGCCTCATTATCCGCAAGGGGCGGCCGAGGCGCACCTGTTTATCAAGAATGCGCTGTGCCACTTCGCGTATCCCCGGCATCTGGCTTGTGCCGCCGGTAAGCACCGCACGTTTTCCCGCCGTTTCGTTGAGCCCGCTGTTTTCGAGCTGTTGCCGCACCAGCTCGAAGATTTCCTCTATGCGTGGCTGTATTATGCGTATGAGATGGGATTTAGGCACGTGATTGGCGTGTTCGGGGGATTCCTCGCCTACCTGCGGCACATCGATTATCTCGCGGTCGTCAAGGGAAGAGGGTACGGCGTTGCCGTAAAGGGTTTTCATCCGTTCAGCCTGGCTTATGGAAGTGGTAAGGCCGCGGGCTATGTCGTTCGTTATGTGAAACCCTCCTACGGCCAGGCCACCGGCATAAACAAGGCAACCGTCGAAAAAAATGCCTATGGACGTGGTGCCAGCGCCGATGTCTATGATGGTGCAGCCCAAGTCCATTTCATCCTCTACGAGGCAGGCGAGGCCGCTTGCGTACGGCGCGGCCACAAGACGTTCGACCTCAAGATGGCAACGCGCCACTGTGGTGGCCAGTGTCCTGACCGGGCCGAAGGCGGCGGAAACAAGATGTAATTGCGTTTGCAGAAGATTTCCGGTCATGCCCAGCGGATCGCGGATTCCCTTAAGCCCGTCCAGCGCATGGCTAACGGGTATGGTATGGATTAACTCCTGCACGTTGCCTTGCAGGTCTTCAGGCGCCATGAGCTGGCCTTGCGCCACCATCCGGTCGATATCGGCTGAGGATATTTCCCTTCCGTTCACGGGAAGCTCGATTCCGACGGTACGCGATTGCAGAAGAGGCCCGGCGACGTTGACTATCACCCTCTCTATCGTCTCGTTGGCCATTTGCTCGGCGGAGGCGACCGCGGAGGCGACCGTGCGGCGCACGGCTTCCATGTCCGATACGATCCCGCAACGAACGCCTTCGGCCAGATGATGGCCTATTCCTGTAACCTGTGGCTGGCCGCGCTCGTCGGCGCGGGAGATGAAGCATGCTATTTTGCTTGAGCCTATGTCCAGCACGGCGACTACGTCGCCTTGAGAGGAGTTCGGTTTTGAAAACAGCAACCGGGAGAAAATTTTCATGGGAGTTTCGTCTTCTCTGTTTTTTGGGCGGCGCCGCCCGCCGTCGGCTCTATGATAAAACGGTTGGAGAAGCGCAGATCAATGGCCTCCACGCTTCTGTCGAGAATTTTTTCCTTTTCTATCAACTCAGCCAGTTTTTTCATGGCCTTAGCTGCGCCCTGCTCGGGCAGGCGCACGACCACTCCGGGTTGCAGGTGAAGGTTCCATCGCCTTTCGCCTACAAGCACCGCCGCTTTCATTATTTCCCGCATCGATGGATAAATGCTTAACATGCGGAAAAGTTCTTCCGCTTTTGCGGGGGCGCTTTCCCCGACGACCAGAGGCAGGTGAGAGAATCTTTCGGGAGAAGCCCCCGGAAGTTCCTTGCCGGTGCGGTCGATGACGACGATCGCCGAGTTTTCTTTCTGCCATCTTGCCATAGGAACACGCTCGGTCAAGCGCACGTATATTGTGCCGGGGAGCCGTCTTTCCACCGCGGCTTCCGCCACCCAGGGCAGATTTTTTATCCGTTCCAGCGCAGATTGCGGAGAAAAGGAAAAGACGGGCATTCCCTGCTTCACTTCCAGGGCCGCGATAATATCCCCGGCCGGTGTGTTTTCGCGCCCCTCGACCAGAATTTCGCTTACGGCGAAACCGGTTCTGCGGCTTAGATCAGCGGCGAAACGATTCAATCTTTCCATCTGTTTGCCGTACCATCCGGTGAGCCAAAGCCAGGCGAAGAAGAGGGTAAGCGCTCCGGCCAGCGCGGCGTAAAGCCCTACTTTCAGCTTGTAAAAAAATCCGCGCGAATCGGATCGCGCACGCGGTGGCCTGTTTTGCATTACACTGCCGCGCAAAAACCCGGTCTTCAGGCGCGGCATGGGAGTTTCTCCGTAAACGGCGTCACGAAGCGGCGCTCCTTGCGTCCGCGCGAGAAAGCGCGTTGCGGCCCGCGTGGCGCCTGAGTCCGTATTCTATGATTTTTTCCAGAAAGGCGCGGGGGTGCATGGGGGGGTCTTCGGCCAGCGCCTGATGGAAAATGACCGTGGAAGCCGTCAGGCCGGGCAGGGAGTTGGCCTCTATAAGCATTGTTTGCTCCGTCTCCACGTTGAAGAAAAGATCAAGCCTGGCATAGCCCTCTATGACTAGGGCTTTCGCCGCCTTTTCCACCTTAGAGCGTATCAGGGAAATTTGCCCGCCGGACATTATCGAAGCCGGTGGCGGGGTCAGGTTTACGCCTGTGCCTCCCTGGAATTTCTCTTCGAGCGACAGCACGTCTCCCTGTGCGACGGTTATGCTGGGCTGAAAGGCGTGATATACGCCGCCGGTTTCCATGACGCCGGCGGTAAGCTCGAGCCAGCCGGTTTTCCGGTTGTAGACAAGCTCCTTGTCCTTGATGTGGATATCGTCGGTGGCGATGAAAGGCTCCAGCAAAAACGTTTCGGCGCCGGACGGAAGCTCCACGATGCCGAATTGCTGCGACAAAGTGCCGGGAAGCAGCATCGGTCTGCGGCTGGTCAGCGCTTCAAGATACAGGCGGAGATCGGAAGCCGATTGCAAACGCACCACTCCCGACGAGCAGCCGTCAGCCAGCGGTTTTATCAACAAATCGCGCGAGCGGAGAATTTCGCAGCTTTCCTTCCATTTTTCCTCGCTCCATTCCGGATCCGGCCTGTAGCTGCTGAGATCAAGTTGTATCTTCGGAGCCGACACAAGCAACGGGTCTCCGAGCGCGTTGATGACTTCCCCGGTGTCTTTTTTGTTCATGCACAGGCGCGAGGCCTCGGCGCCGGAACCGTTATAGGGGAGTCCGTGTTCGTCCAGCAGCGCCTGGATGGTTCCGTCCTCTCCTTCGCCGCCGTGAAGACCGAGAAAGACGAATGCATTTTCCTGTTTTGCCTTGAGGCAAAATTCGCCGAACGTCATCTTCACGGGCATGAACTCGCTGCCTGGAAACATGGGAGGTAGTCCGAGCCGCTGGCGCAGCGGCGGCACTAGGGCGGAGAGCCGCGAGCAGATATCTTCCGCTTCCTCGCAGTGGAAGAGGATTTCGTCGACCGTGTGGTTTAGGGTGTAACTATACGGCAGTCGCCAAACCGTCCTTTTTTCCGCTAGCAGATAAGGTTCGGGGCGGAAGGACGGGGAGTGCATCAGCTTGAGCCATATGTTGGTTCCTGACATAAGCGACACCTGGCGCTCGGACGTGACTCCGCCCATAAGAACGAAAATCTTTTTCGCTTCCGGACGCTTGACGGGCGGGTTTTCCTTGAGGTTTATACCGTAACGCCGCGCCGCTCCGGCCACTATGTGCCTGAGCATATCGCCGTGGGAAAAGCCGAGGCGCGATCCCTGATGGAACAAAAAGCTGTTCTGCTCCATGCCGGAAATGGGATTGAAGTCGGAAAATATTATATTGCCGTTTTTGAGCCACCAGCCGTCGAGACGGGCGAAATCGCGCATGTCGAAAAAGTAAAACAACACTTCAGCCACGCGCTGGATGCTGGCGATGATGTCGTCGGGAAAGCGCGGGGGGCAGTGATACGCGACGCGGCAGGTGGGCAGGTATTTGTGGCGGAAGCTGAAGATGGACGAGCTGTCGTCGGAAAGCTCTATCTCGGTAGGGATGAGAGCGACCGGCTTACCGTGCCCGTCTTGCAGCACGACAACGGTGAATTCCCTGCCGTCGCAATAAGGCTCGACCATGGCGGCGCGATCACGCCCCAGCTCGAAAAGCCGGCGGGCTTTCGCCAGCGCTTCGGCGGGATTGAAAACGGTGGCGACACCAAGGCTGGAACCTCCAGCTGTTGGCTTGACCACGGCCTTTTCAAGCCGGTGCTGCGCGAAGAAAGCTTCTATATCCGCAAGCGATTTCTCAGGAGCTTGATTCTTGGAGATGCGGCAATGTGGAAGTGTGGCAAAGCCGTGGCGCGCAAGATGTGAATTAGCCTTCGCCTTGTCGAACATGGCATCGCAACTGGCCGACGAGGAGCCGACGAAGGGAATGCCGTTCTGTTCCAGGAGAGACTGTAGTTCTCCGTCCTCGCCGAATTCCCCGTGGATGGCGGGAAAGACCAAATCCACGCCGCGGCATGTGTCGATGAAAGCTTCGCGCGTCATGGCCTTTGCGGCATGATGCAGCTTGAAATCGAAATCGGAAGGCGTGTTGGAATAAAGCTGCGCCGGTGACAGCAGATAAAAATTCCTGCCTGTGTCGCAATATATGGGAACTATTTCCCAGCCAAAAGGCGACAGGTGATCGAGCAGCGAACGCGCCGAGTTCATCGATATGCCCCTTTCCGCCGACGGACCGCCGCAGATTACCGCTATGCGCATTTACTCCCCCGATTCATTGATTCCGCTACCTTAAAGAATCAGCTTGGCAAGTGTAACCTGAATAATCGGCGGTGTCCGCAATGGGCCGAAAAACAATGTTTTTGCGGCGGCAGTCGCATGAAATCACTTTTCGCCATCCGTTTTTTCCACTCCTATTATTTTTATTTCCCATCTGAGATCTATGCCTGTCTTTTCCCTGACGCGGCGGCGGACTTCTTCTCCCAGATTTTCTATATCGGCGGCGGTGGCTTTGCCGGTGTTTATAATGAAGTTGCAATGTTTCTCGGAAATCTTTGCTTTTCCTACCCTTAATCCCCGGCAACCCGCCGCGTCTATAAGCTGCCACGCCTTGCGGCCTTCGGGGTCGTCTTCGGGATTGGCGAAGGTGGAGCCGCAGGTTTTTTCGTGCAACGGTTGCGTAGCCGCGCGTTGCTGTTGTATTTCCTGCATCCTTTTTTGTATGGCGGACGGATCTCCGTGTTCGCCTTCAAGCATGGCGGAAAGAAAAATCCAGTCATCCGGAACGCCGCAACGGCGGTACCCGAATCCCATTTTTACGGCGGAGATGGAGTGTTTCCGACCTTTGCGGTCCATGGCCGTGACGCTGCGCACGATGTCCTTCATTTCCCTGCCGTGAGCCCCGGCGTTCATGCGCAGGCTGCCCCCCACGCTGCCCGGAATGCCGCAAAGGAATTCCAGGCCCGCCATGCCGGCCGCTTGCGCCGAACGGGCTACGTTCAAATTAACAGCGGCAGCTCCAGCACTTAAGGCGCCTTCTTCAAGTTTTATATGAGAAAAATCCGGGCCAAGCCTTATGACGACTCCCGGTACTCCGCCGTCCCTTATAAGCACGTTTGAGGCAATCCCCAAGACTGTCAGCGGAATATCGTCCGGGCAGTTGGCGAGAAAATGCGAGAGATCTTCTTCATCGGCGGGCTTGTAAAGAACCTCCGCCGGTCCGCCTGTGCGGAACCATGAATTTTCGGCCAGGGGCGCGCCGGGAGTCAGCTTGCCGCGCACCTCCGGCAGCCGCGCCATCAATTCTTTCGGGAATAAGACTTTGCTCATAGCTGAATTTTTCCCGTCCCGAAAATCGCGGCGGTCAGAAAAAACGGATTAACAAAATCATTCAAGCCGAGATTATTTATATTACTTTTCCAATTCAAGGACGGCAACAAACAGCCGCCAGTTCCTCTGGCAGCGCGTGCGCCCATTGCGAGATGCTGCCCGCGCCCAAGCATAGAACATAGTCTCCGGGGCGAGCAATTCCGGCGATGAGCGGGGCGAGAGCTTTTTGATCTGACAGCGCATGGACTTCGCGGTGCCCGTGCGCGCGCAGGCCCTCAACCAGAGAATCGCGGTCGGCACCCTTGATCGGCTGCTCTCCTGCCGGATAAACGTCGGTGACCACGACAATGTCGGCATCATTGAAACAAGTGCAGAATTCGGAGAAAAGGCTCGAAAGGCGAGTATAGCGGTGCGGCTGCACGACAGCTATCACCCGGCCATTGCCGCCTTTGGCCTGAATCGCCGACTTGAGCGTCGCGGCTATTTCGACCGGATGGTGCGCGTAGTCGTCTATTATCGTAATTCCGTTGACTTCGCCGGTTTTGGTGAAGCGCCGCTTGACCCCTTTGAACTTGGAAAGTCCGGCGCGCATGATGCGCTCGTTGAAGCCGAGCTGCCAGGCGACGGTTAGGGCGGCAAGGGAGTTCAGGACGTTGTGCCGCCCGATGACCGGTAGATGAAATCCCGAAATATTTTTTGTCGCGCCGGAACGGCGATCGGTAAAGACCGCATCGAAGCTTGAACCGTCTTGTCCTGAAGTCACATTGACCGCGCGCACGTCGGCCTGGGGCGAAAAGCCGTAAGTAATTATGCGGCGGTCTTCGATGCGTCCCGTAAGGGCTTGAACCTCCGGATGGTCAAGGCACATTACGGCGAAACCGTAGAAAGGTAAGTTTTCCACGAAGGCGGCGTAAGCTTTGCGCACAGCAGCGAAACTTTTGTAGTAGTCTAGATGTTCAGGGTCAATGTTGGTCACTACGCAGACGGTTGCGGGAAGCTTGGTGAAGCTGCCGTCAGATTCGTCAGATTCCACCACCATCCATTCGCCGGAACCAAGGCGCGCGTTTGTTCCGTAATCGTTGATTATGCCGCCGTTGATCACGGTTGGATCTAGACCGGCCGCATCGAACAGAGCTGCAACCATGGATGTGGTCGTGGTTTTGCCGTGCGTTCCGGCTATCGCCACCGACCATTTCAGGCGCATAAGCTCGCCCAGCATCTCGGCGCGCCTCACTACGGGAATATGCGCCGCCCGCGCCGCGATAACTTCCGGATTGTCGCGCTTCACGGCCGAGGAAACAACCAACACGCTCGCGCCTTTTACGTGCTCTTCCCTGTGGCCGACGCGCACGTCTATGCCTTGCGCTCGCAATCTTTTGACGTTCGAGTTTTCGGCGAGATCGCTGCCGCGCACCTGATAGCCGAGCGCGTGCAGTATCTCGGCTATGCCGCTCATTCCTATGCCGCCTATGCCCACGAAATGAATCACGCCGATGGCGAGCGGGCTTGAGGGATCGCCGGAGTTTTCCGCTCCGCTGGGGAAGTTGTGAAGACGTATCATGATGCCTCTTCTATTATTTCCTGGACGCAGTTCGCGAGCGCGTCGGCGGCCGTGGCGGTGCCCCAAGCGCGGGCTGCGGCTGCGGCTTTCGACAAGCTTCCCGGCAGGGCGAGCAGGGCCTCTATGCGTACCGCCAGCGCTTCCGTGGTGAAGGCATGTTCCGGAATAAGCCAGGCACCGCCCGCATCAGCGAGCGCCTCGGCGTTGGCGGTCTGTTCATCGGCGCGGCCGTGCGGAAAGGGCACGAGAATCGCAGGGCGTCCTATGGCGGTCAATTCGGCTATGGCGCCGCCTCCGGAGCGGCTGATAACCAGATGCGCGGCCGCCATGCGCTCCGGCACATCGCGGAAGAACGGGGCGAGTTCGGCCTCTATCCCCGCGCCAGCATAGGCCGCCTGGGTGGTTTCACGGTCTTCGGCGCGGCATTGTTGGGACAGAATAATCCTGTGGCGCATGTGCTCAGGCAAAAGGGAAATGGCTTTTGGCACAACCTGGCTGAAAATACGTGCCCCTAGGCTGCCGCCGAGAACAAGGATACGCACCGGCCCGTCTTCGTTGAGGTGAGAATAGGGGGTCGCGCGCAAGGCGGCGAAAGCAGGACGCACGGGATTTCCGGTGTGAACCACACGCAGGTTTTTTCCCGCTTCTATGCCTGCTACGTGGGGAAAGGAAGTGGCGATAAGCCTGGCCTTTCCCATCGCTGCACGGTTGGCGCGGCCCAGCACGGCATTCTGCTCGTGCAATATTATGGGAATATTTAGCTGCGCGGCGGCGTAGAGCGTTGGCACCGAAGGATATCCGCCGAATCCCACCACCACCGCAGGACGCAGCTTGCGCAAAAGCCTGCCTGCCTGAAACACTCCGGCTATTATGTCCATAAGGCTGCGAATATTTCCAAGCGGCCCCTTGCCGAAAGCGCCGGAGCGCACGCGATAGACTGGCACCGGAACATCGCTTCCGAACTGCATGCCGCGCCGGTCCGTAAACAGGGCTACCCTTAATCCCCGGCCCAAAAGCTCGCGCGCAAGGGCTTCGGCCGGGAACACATGCCCGCCCGTGCCTCCCGCGGAAAGAACGACCAAATGTGGCTTCGTGTTCATGGTGCCGAAGAATTTGCCAGGCTGTTTTTATTCATCTGCCAATCCATACCTTTTGCGCGTAAGCGCCAAAAGCATACCTGCCTCCAGGGCCAAAGCCCATAGAGACGAGCCGCCATAGGATATGAACGGCAATGTCATGCCCTTGGCGGGGATAAGATGCAAGGTGGAAGCGAGATTTATCGCCGCTTGCAGGCCGAATTCTATCAACAGGCCGCTAACCGCAAGAAGGATAAACAGATTTTTTTCATGCTGAATCCTGAACAAGCCGCGCAGGACTATGAAAAGAAAAATAGCCACTATGGAGAGGCACCAGATCAGACCCAGTTCTTCTCCCGCCACCGCGAAAATGAAATCAGAATGCGCGTCAGGTATCGACATTTTCACCGTGCCGGCGCCGGGCCCGGCGCCGAACAAGCCGCCGTTGACGAAGGCTTCAAGCGCCCGGTCGGTCTGATAAGTGTCGCCGCTGTGCGTAAGAAAGCGGTCGAAACGCGAAGCGAAATGCGGAAATGCGTAATAGGCTCCGAACAAGGCGGAGATACCGGCCACGGCGAAGAAACCAACGAGAGCCAAAGGCAGACCGGCGAGAAAGAACTGGCCGAACCAGGTGGAGGCGATAAGGAACAGCATTCCTATATCTGGTTGAGACAAAAGGACTAAAGATATGGCCGCGAACAACGTTATGTTGATACCGAGTGTGGGAAACCTGCCGTTTTCGCATTGACGCGCGAAAAGCCAGCCAGCAACTACGGCCAGAAGCGGCTTTATGAATTCCGAGGGCTGAATGGAAAAGAAGCCCGGAATTCTGATCCAGCGCGTCGCTCCTTTTATCTCTTCACCGATGAAAGGTGTGGAGATCAGCAAGGGCAGAAACACGACAAGCAGAGCGATGGACAGCCAGCGCACCCGGCGAGGCGGCAAAAGTGAAACCAGAAAAATCACCAGCGCCGCCGGTGCGAGCATGACCAGATGCCTTTTGACGAAATAATAAGCGCCCCATCCGTGTTTGGCCGCTATCGCGGGAGTGGCGGCTTGTATCAAGAGTATGCCGAATCCCATCAGCAGCAAAAAGGCCGCCAGAGTCCACCGGTCCACCGTCCACCACCAGCGGCCTATAACTGATTGATCTGAGCGGGTAAGAGCGGGCATGGTTTTTCCAGCTTTCAGTTTTCGCAGCCGAATGCCTGAGAAAGTTTAAGGCGCTTCAGCGTAATTTCAATGTCGAAAGGCCGATAAGAGCCAGGATACAGGAAATTATCCAGAAACGTATAACTACCGTGGGCTCGTACCAGCCGAGCTTTTCGAAATGGTGGTGAAGCGGCGCCATTTTGAATACCCGCTTGCCGGTGAGCTTGAAAGAGGCCACCTGTATTATGACGGAAACTGTCTCCATGACAAACAAGCCGCCTATGATGGCGAGAACTATCTCGTGCTTGATTATGACGGCGACCGTACCTATAGCGCCGCCTAGGGCTAACGAACCGGTGTCGCCCATGAAAACCTGGGCCGGAGGCGCGTTGTACCACAGAAAACCGAGACAGGCCCCGGCCAGCGCGCCGCAGAAGACCGCCAATTCTCCCGCTCCGGCAACGTGATGTATCTGTAGATAGTTGGCGAACACGAGATTGCCGGCCAGGTATGATATCAGACCGAAGCAAAGCGCTACTATCATTACCGGAACGGTCGCCAGTCCATCTAGTCCGTCGGTCAGATTCACAGCGTTGCCGGCTCCCACTATCACCAGCACGGCGAACGGAACGAACAGCCAGCCCATTTGAATTGCGAAATCCTTGAAAAAGGGCAGGGCGAGCGATGTGGCCTGGGGTCCGTTCCTCAAATATATTATCAAAAACACGGCTGCTGAAGCTATGGCGATTTGCGCCATGAAACGTATTTTCCCCGGGATTCCGCGCGTGTTGCGCCTGGTCAGTTTTTTGTAGTCGTCGGCGAGGCCGATCAGGCCGAAGCAGGACGTTACGAAAAAAACGGTCCAAACATATCTGTTTGCGAGATCCACCCAAAGCAATGTGCTGGACAGCGCCGCTATCAGAATCATCAGGCCGCCCATCGTAGGCGTGCCTTTTTTACTGAAGTGAGTTTCGGGCCCGTCGTCCCGGATCGGCTGTCCTTCGCCCTGCTTTTCCCGCAGCCAGCGGATTATGCGCGGGCCGAGCACGAAACAGATCGCGAGCGATGTCAGCAACGCGCCGCCGGTGCGGAAAGTTATATAGCGGAACAGGTTGAACAGAATGAAATCGCGGGCGAAGGGGGATAAGAGCAAATAAAGCATGTTGAAGCCCTTCAGACCTTTTTTCCGGATCCCGTGTCAGCGCTGGGAAGAACGCTCGCCGAGAGCCTTGATGGCGTTAACGACAATATCCATTTTCATGCTGTGCGAACCCTTGACCATTACGGCGTCTCCGGCGCGCACATCGCCGGATACCACATAAGCCAGCCCGACGCTGTCGCGCTCAAGGCGTCCACGAATACGCAGCGGCAGGGCATCATATAGATGAGCCATCATTTCGCCGCAACAGTGCACCAGATCGACGCCGGATTCCTCAAGGTTACGGGCCAAGGCTGCGTGCAATCCGGGCGATGAAGTTCCGAGCTCCTTCATATCCCCAAGCACAGCTATACGCCGTCCGCCGCGTTTTGTTGGGGTTTTGCCAAGAAGATTTATGGCCGCGCGCATGGATGCCGGGCTGGCGTTATAGCTTTCGTCTATCAGTGTTATGCTTGTTCCATCCTCCAGGGATACGGTGATTCTCTCTCCGCGCCCGGAGGGAGGCCGCCATGAGGCCAGGGCCAGCGCGCCTTTGCCGGGATCGGCTCCGGCGGAAGCGGCGGCCAGCAGCGCTCCCAGCGAATTGATGGCGTAATGCCAGCCCGGCGATCCCAGAAAATAGGCGTATTTTTTGCCGAATATTTCCGCCTCTATTTCACTGCCGTCTTCGGCCAACTTTATGCCGGTCAATCGCGCGTCGCAGCCGGTGCCGCTGCCGAAGGACAAGGTGGTTTTCAGCCCCTGTGTCATCGCTGCCGCCAAAAGGCGCGCGTAGTGCTGGTTGTCGCGGTTCAATACCGCTACGCCGTCCGGATCCATGCCGAGAAATATTTCCGCCTTGGCGTCAGCTATGGCCTCGACCGAATCGAAGAATTCGAGATGGACCGCCTCGACATTGGTTATAAGACTCACATGCGGTTGAACCTCGCGCGACAGCGGGCCGAGTTCTCCTGCATGGTTCATGCCTATTTCGAAAACGCCGAAACGGGCATCGGCGGGAAGACGGGCCAGAGACAAGGGCACTCCCCAGTGGTTATTGAGACTGCCCTCGTTGGCATGGGTATCGCCGCAAGTTTCGAGTATTGCGCGCAACATTTCCTTGCTGCTGGTCTTGCCAACCGATCCGGTGACCGCGAGGATGCGCGCGCCAGAGCGCTGGCGGCCCACGCGTCCGAGGTCTTGCAGCGCCGTGAAAGTGTCTTCCACCATGACGAGGAGGGCGTCATGCGGAACCTGCCCTGGTTCCTTGTGCACTATTGCCGCTACCGCCCCCGCGGCGAAAGCTTGCGCCGTAAAGTCATGGGCGTCCTTTTCGGGGCCCTTTATGGCGATGAACAGATCACCCGGCCTTGTTGTGCGGCTGTCTATGGAGACGCCATGCGCCGTCCATGACGCACCTTGCCGGCTGGAGCCGCGCACTGCATGTAAAACCTCTTCCGCTTGCCATGAAAGATTCATGTCTTATTCTCCGCCCAGAACCTGCCGCGCTACCTCGGCGTCGTCGAAGGGCAGCACTTTATCGCCCACAATCTGGCCAATTTCATGGCCTTTTCCGGCGATGATCAAAACGTCGTTCTTTTCCAACCCTTCTATGGCAACGCGTATCGCCTCGGCACGGTCGCCTATCTCGCGCAAATTCGGGCTTGGGGAACAACCGGCCAGAATATCCTTGCGTATCGCCGCCGGTTCTTCACGGCGCGGATTGTCGTCAGTCACTATCACCACGTCCGCCAGCCTTTGGGCTATGGCTCCCATTTGCGGCCGCTTGCCCTTGTCGCGGTTGCCGCCGCAGCCGAAAAGCACGTGCAGCCTGGCGCCTGGGCAAGCCGATACATGCTCGCGCATCGCGTTCAGCACGTTTTCAAGAGCGCCGGGCTTGTGGGCATAGTCGACGAACACGACCCCGCCCCTGGCCGAGACTCCGATACGTTCAAGCCTGCCCGGCACGCCGGTCAGGCTTTCAATGCCTGCGACGGAAAGCCCTGCGTCCTCGCCCCCGCCGATGACGATGCCAAGCGCGCACATGCTGTTCCATACCTGGAACAAGCCGGCGACGCGGAGCCGCGCCTCGTATTTTTTTCCGAATATCTCGAATTGCAGTGCCTGCGAATCCGTCTCGACGCGATGGCGCAGAAGACGTATGTCTCCCGCGCTTTTGCCGTAGCTTATTATACTGTGGCCGCGCGCGCGGCATATATCAGCGAGTTTTCCATACTCCGGCGAATCCGCGTTCAACACCGCGACGCCGCCTTGCCGCATGACCTCGGAGAAAAGACGTGTTTTGGCGGCGAAATAGCTTTCCATTCCGTCGTGGTAATCAAGATGATCGCGTGAAAGGTTGGTGAAAGCGCCTATTTTCACGCGCACGCAGTCGAGACGGTGAAGATCGAGGCCATGGCTGGACGCTTCCATAACAAGATGTGAAACACCTTCTCTGGCCGCTGTGTCCAGAATTATGTGCAGCGTCACGGAATCAGGAGTCGTAAGCGATCCGTATTTCTTTTCTTTCCGTGTGACCAGCCCAAGTGTTCCGACGCTGGCTGCGTTGCGGCCGTTATGCGTCCAAAGCTCGCGCGTGAATTGCGCGATCGAGGTCTTGCCGCTGGTGCCAGTCACCGCCGCTATGGTTTCAGGCTGGCGCGGATAAAACCGCGCGGCCATGCAGGAAAGCGCGATGCGTACGTCCGGAGCGGTGACAAGGCTTATCCGCGGGGGGATGGAAGAAGGATCCGTGCCGTCTGGCGCAAGCACCGCCACGGCGCCTTTCGCCACAGCATCGCCTATGTATTTGCGTCCGTCTTGCTGTGTTCCGGGAACGGCGGCGAACAGAAAGCCCTTTTCGACTTCACGCGAATCGGCGGAAATGCCGGAGATATCCGCGTTGCTTCCGTGCAGTTTATGCCCTTCATTCGGGTTTATTAGATTCGACAGAAGCATAATCTTCCTTTCCACTGTACAGGCGCAAGACGCTCAAAGTTTGCGCGCCAAGTGTTTGCAGCAATTTGTTTTCCGCTGCTTCTGCGGCTTCCGGTTCGCAGGGCGGTATGTTCAGCAGCGGTCCTATCTGGCCTATTACTTTCGCCACCACAGGAGCCGCGGTCCAGCCGCCGGTGGCATAGCCGTGGGTTTTGGCGTTGCCCTTTGGGTCGTCTATCATGGCGAAAACAAGATAACGCGGGCTGTCAATCGGGAAAACCCCGATGAACGAAGAAAGCCGCGAATTGTTGTTGTAACGTCCGGCGACTATTTTGTCCGCGGTCCCGGTCTTTCCACCAACCAGATAGCCGGGCACATCGGCGGATTTTGCTGTTCCGTCGGTTACGACTATCCGCATTAGTGCGCGCATCTGTGCTGAGGTGCGTTGCGATATTATGCGGTCTTTTTTCTCCGTTTGTATTTGTGATTCCCGTACTTTTAAAAGCGTGGGCTTAACAGGGATTCCGTCATTTACTATGCTTGCCGCCGCGGCTGCCAGCTGCAGGGCGGTGACGGCTATGCCGTGGCCGAAGGCAGCGGTCATGGTTGTAAGGTTGCTCCATCCAGTCACTGGAGGAACCAGCGGAGCGCCCGTCTCGGGCAAGACGGACTTCGCCTTTTCGGTTAATCCCAGCCGGGCGAAAAACGCGCGCATTCTTGCCGTTCCCAGCTTCTCCGCCATTCGCGCCGCGCCTATATTCGACGATTCCTTGAAAATTTCGGCTACGTTGAACGCATGATCCGACCGGTGAAAATCGCGGATGGTTTTACCGCCTGACTGTATGGGGTTCACGGTGTCGAAGCGGTCAGACGGCTTTATCAGCCCCGAATCCAGCGCCATGGCCACGGTGAATATTTTGAAGGTTGAGCCCATTTCATACACGCCCAGGGTGGCGCGGTTGAACTTCGCCTTTTCGTCTGCTTGCCCTGGGCGGTGCGGGTCGAAGTCCGGCAAGGATACGAGGGCGAGAATTTCCCCGGTGCCGATATCGAGGATTATCCCGGCCGCTCCTTCGGCCTTGTATTCTTTCACGGCTTCGGTCAACTCACGGTGCATTATGGTTTGAAGCCTCAGATCGAGAGAAAGGGCGGCCGGTTCCGGCCTGCGGCTTAAAAGGTCGTCGAGGCTTTTTTCCATACCGGCTATGCCGTTGTTGTCTATGTCAGTGTATCCGACCACGTGCGCCGTAAGGTTGCCGAGGGGATAAACGCGGGATTCGTCGGGAAGAAATTCTATTCCTGCTATGCCCAGTTTGTTTATTTCGTAATATTGTCTGGGGGTGAGATGCCGCTTGATAACGGCGCAGCGCTTTGTGCCCTGGAACTCACGGCCCAGGAATTTGCGGTCCAGTTCCGGAAGGACTGTGCGAAGCTTCGTTATGGCTTCGTCTGCGTCTATGACATTCCTGGCGTCGGCGCACAGGGAAACGGTCGGCAAAGAAGTCGCGAGAATCGTTCCGTTGCGGTCGGTTATGTCCGCGCGCATCGCTGCTGTTGTTCCGCCGGGGGCCGCTTGAAGGACTTGCGTTTCCCCTGTTTCCGCGGACAGTGTAAGTTCAATCATGCGTCCGGCGATGACGCCGAACGTTATGATGAACATCAAAAGCACGAAAAAAAGGCGCGCGCGCGCCCTTTCGAGCGCTTGCTCATGCGGCGGTGAAGCACGTTTCGGGCCGGAGGATTCGTGCGATTCCATAATACCCGGTAAAACGGGATGATGCGGCGCGGAGCTTTTCCGTCTTGGGCGCCAACCTTTCATCGGGACGGTCTGAAGAACGCCGGGGGTTCGCTCTCGGCCACGAGAATTTGATTCCCCGTCGGAGAAACGCCGGCGCCGGCTTGTGGCGTTCCCTTGGCCGCCGGGCGTATCAGCATATGGGTGTTGATGTGCAAATCTTCTCCGGCGGCGGAGTTTTTGCCTTTATCGCGCGCACCAGCCGCCGATGCGACAGCGGGCGCGGGCAAGGACGATCCCACGCTGGCAAGCGGCGCTGATTTCACCGCTGCTCCGGCGGCTGTCTCGGAACGCGCCGGCAGAAGGTACTGCAAGTCTTCCAGCCTGGCCACCTGGCTGAGAGACGTCGGGTTCATGGCGAGGAATTTACGCGCCGCCGCCTCGATGCGGGCCGGATTGGTCAGATACACCCACTCCGCTTTCAACACGTGTATTTTTGTTTGCTCCATCTCTATCCTGGCGTTGAGGGTACGTAGACGCTTGCCGAGGTCCTGCACTCGGTTGCTCGTTCCGTAAAGGGCCAGGCTGGTGACTATAGCCAGACAAAACCAGAACATGAGAGAGGAAATACGTATCATGCCGCATTCTCCCTGAAAGCGGGCGCATTTGTGCGTTCGGCTGTCCTGAGGCGCGCAGACGCGGCACGCGGATTGGCGGCAATTTCTTCCGCCGAAGGGGTCACCGGCTTTCGGGTCAGCAGAACGAAAGAAGGCTCAGAAGGTATGTCGTTGGCCGGATAGTGCCGCGAGGCGCGGACTGGACCGGAGCTGCGCAGGCGCAGAAAATTCTTTACGCAGCGATCTTCCAGGGAGTGGAAAGAAACCACCGCCAGACGGCCCCCCGGTTTCAGCAAGCGTTCCGCCGCGCTCAAGCCGCGCCGTAATTCCCCCAGCTCGTCGTTGACGGCGATGCGCAGGGCCTGAAAAGTGCGAGTCGCAGGATCGAGCCCGTCCTTCGCGCGCGGCACCGCCTGCCTGACGATCTCCGCCAGCTGAAGCGTGCGGGTTATGGGCGCTTTCGCCCGCGCCGCCACAATGTGCCTTGCGATGCGCCGAGCGTGACGTTCCTCTCCGTACAGAAAGATAATGTCCGCAAGCTTGTGCTCGCTGCGGGCGTTGACGATATCCGCGGCGGAAGGCCCGGATTTGCTCATACGCATGTCCAGCGGTCCGTCCTGTCTGAACGAAAACCCGCGCTCCGCGTCGTCGAGCTGCGGCGAAGACACACCTAGGTCCAGCGCCACGCCATCCACCGCAGCGACTTTTTCCGCCGCCAGCAGTTTTTCCATGTCGCCGAACGCTCCATTCAGGAGCTTGAGGCGCGGCGAAAATTCCGCGGCCAGTTTTAGTCCGGCCTTTATCGCGTCCGGATCGCGGTCTATGCCGAAAACCAGCGCTGCGGAACAGGTCAGAATAGCGCGCGAATATCCTCCGCGTCCGAAAGTGCCGTCAACGTATATGCCTCCATCGCGGGGCGCCAGGGCCTCGACGACTTCGCGCACCATTACCGGCGCATGAAAGAACGAAAGGTCAGTCATGTCCCGCCGCCTTCTTCCATATGGCGCGCCGCCTGCGCGATTATCTTGCTAAGTGAAATGTTCCTGGCGCGCGCTGCGGAACGCGCAGCGGCGTCGTAAGCGGCCAGTTTCTCCGGATCCCAAATCTGAAACGTCTTGCGGCGGCCGACGAAAGCCACGTCTTCTTTTATGCCTGCGGCCGCTGCCATGTGCGGCGGCAGCGTTATGCGGCCTTCGCTGTCGAACGGCAATTGCACCGAGCCGCCGAAAATCGTGGTTTCTATGAGTTCATAGGTTTCAGGCGCGAGATCTATCTTTTCAAGGCTGCGGCTCAGAAGCTCCAGATGAGGGATGGAGCAGCCTTCAAGCGCTTCAAGCTGAAGCGAACGGAATACGACTATGCCGGGAGCGTCGGAGCCTAAAACCGCCCGAAACTGAGCCGGCACCGACACCCGTCCCCTTTTGTCGATTTTGTTGATAAAGGTGGACAGGAAGACTGACATAAATAAAACCTGTCAAATCAAAAAGATAAAAGAAAACCCGTAACGCCGGCACATAGTGCGCCACGGTTTCTTATGGGTATATATGACATATCATGGGTAGCTGTGGGCATTCAAGGGAATAAGTATTATAAACCCGTTAATCCACAGCTTTTTTTATTAACAATGGCAATAAACGGCCAATATTTGTCTGGACTAAAACAAGAACAAAAATATTTTTTGTTCTTTATTTGTTCTTTTGACAGATAAACGGGCACATTATTCCAGCACTGAAAAGCGCGATATTGTCATTCTGTCAGTTTGTAACAGGTTGATTTTTTTCAATAACGGCGGAAGGAAAAATTCGTTTTGAATTTGCGGACAAACAAAAAACATATTATATATGTTATCTATATGATTTATAACGATAAAAATGATATTGCTTAACGCATATTTAAGGCGGTTGGGGTATTATGAAGGCGTTGGATGAAACAGGATTTTTCACCGCTTTTAACTGAAGGAGAGCAGCCATGTTGGTACGTTTCCTTAGAAAAGAAGATGGCGCCACCGCTATTGAATATGGCTTGATAGCCTCGTTGGTATCGGTCGCCATCGTAGCCGCCCTAGTAGTGCTGGGGCCGACGCTCAGGGGCGTGTTTGAAACGATAACGAACGCCCTTTAAGTTGATTTTGAGGACAGACGGGCGGACTTTATGGTCCGCTCGTTTTTTATTGCGTGGAGCCTTGCGTTGCGGAGAGATTTTTTGCTGCGCCGTAAACGGCGTTAACCGAAAGAGATTCCATCAGATTGGGATAATGAGCACCTGGTTTGGGCAGTCGGGCCAGAAGATCTTCGGCGCTTTCCGGGGTCCTGACGACCGCGGATGCCGGACCCCATGGACCGTATATTTTTTCGAATCCGGGGCCGAACAGCCCTAGCGTTGGAATGCCAACCGCTGAAGCAATATGCATAAGTCCGGAATCGTTGCCTATGAACATGCGGCAATGTCTGAGGCAAGCGGCCACGGCAAGAAGGTCTTGCCCTATGGTTTCTATAAGCTGCCAGCGGGGAAGGGATTGAATAAGGGGCAAGACCTGTTCACGTTCTTGCTTTGCTGCGGCCACCAATATCCTGGCTCCGGGCATGAATCCGCCGGCTCCTGTAATTCTTTGGGCGAGCATAACGAATTTTCCTATCGGCCATTGCTTGGGCGGCCAATTCGCCGCCGGGCCGATGGCTATGACCGGAGCGCCCGTCGGCATCAGCCTTAAGGCTGTTTTCTCGGCCTCGTCGTCGGTCCAGATAACCGGAGAAGGCGGGGGCTCCATTCCGAAAGCCGCGGCGTTTTCCACCACCTTGTGTTTTCTGGAACTGCGCACCGGACCGTAGATTTTTTTTCTTGCTCTCAAGAGCCGCGAAGCCACGCTGTTGCGGAAGTCGGCTATTAATCCCCACTCGACGCCGGAGCATTCGCGCAGCAGCTTGAGCCAGTGCATGTTCCATCTTTTCTTACGTAATGTTATCAAGCGTTCAAGGCCGGGGACGGCGCGGAACAGCTCGGCGGCCATCGGTCCGCAAACTATAGTGAATTTCGCCCCCGGATGGTTTTGCGCCAGACGCGACAGCACGCCCGTGGTCAAAACGGCATCGCCGATGCGGTTCGATGTTATAAAAAGGATACGCATGAACAAACGCTTTGCTTTGAATGGAAAAGATGACAAGCCGCCTAATAACCTTTAAACCGATTTCATGGACAAAACCAAGCGAACTGTGGAGATATTCACCGATGGCGCATGCAGCGGCAATCCCGGCCCAGGAGGCTGGGGGGTTTTGCTGCGCTACGGAAAGGCCGAAAAGGAGCTTTCCGGCGGCGAGGCCGAGACCACCAACAACCGCATGGAGATGACGGCGGTGATAGCAGCCCTTGAATCGCTGAAACGGCCTTCCCGCGTTCACATAACCACCGATAGTCAGTACGTGAAGGACGGCATCACCAAATGGCTGCCACAGTGGCGGAAGCGCGGCTGGAAGACGGCAAACAAAAAACCCGTGAAGAATCAGGACCTATGGCAAAGACTGGAAACAGTCATGCAAAGGCATGACGTGAAATTTTCATGGGTCCGCGGCCATGAAGGCCATCCCGAGAACGAGAGAGTGGACGCTCTGGCGAGGAAAGCGATCAAGCGTTACCTGTGAATCCGTGGAACAGGAAAAAGCAAGTCTTCACACCGTGATTTTTTTGTTTGGCAAGGCGTTTATCATGGAGACGAACAGGGCTGCCCAATAAGGCAAGGTCTGCACGCACATCATTCCTGTCCACAGCGCGGCGTTACGATTGGATGGCTCGAATACGTACAGTACAGAGAAAGCGCACGTCAAAAGGCTAATCAGAAGGGCTATTTCCTCGCGCGCCATCATAAATCCCTGAATTGCGGCCGGCGCGTCCTCGCATTTCGGGGTGCGGAAGAAAGGTTTGCCGGAGGTGAAAACGCCTTGCCAAACGGCGCGGCTCACCGCATGGGTGAGAGAAAGGCCAGCCACCGCGGCGCCGATGCGATCGCGCCATCCGCATTTCACTCGGGCGTAATAAAGCCATAGCCCGGCCACTATCTTGAACAGAAAAACGCTCAGAGTGGGAACGAGAAAAACGGAAGGAGGAAATTCCACCCATTTCAGCAGCAGCAATACAGACCATATTATGGCGGCGATTGCAAAAGCCAGATGAGCGGCATCGGCGAACCACGGCAGCCAGCCGGTCACGAAGTGATAACGCTGCCCCCTGGTAAGTTTCGCGCCGTTGCTGCCGCCGCCTTCGCTGAGAGCGCGCCAGTGACGTTTGAGAATCTGCACCGCGCCGTAGGCCCAGCGGAAACGCTGGCTTTTATAACCGCTGAAACTGTCCGGAATCAGGCCGCGGCCGAGCGAATGCTCGAGATAAACCGCTTCATATCCATGCTCGAACAAACGCAGGCCGAGTTCGGCGTCCTCGCATATGCACCATTCTGCCCAGCCGCCCGCTTTCAGCAGGGCTTCCTTGCGTATCAGCGTCATGGTTCCATGCTGGATGATGGCGTTGCGCTCGTTGCGTTGAACCATGCCGATATGGAAGAAACCGGCATATTCCCAATAACACATGCGCTTGAACATGCTTTCGTTTCCGTCGCGGTAGTCCTGCGGAGCTTGCACGAAAGCTACTTCCGGCTTTTCGAAATACGGAACAGTAGCGCGCAGCCAGTCATGCGAAACTATATAGTCGCTGTCTATGACGCCGACTATCACGGCGTCCGGAGCGGTTTGCGAGAGCGCGAAATTCAATGCTCCGGCCTTGTAACCGGGCCATTGCGGCAAATGAAAGAAACGGAAACGCGGGCCGAGTTTTTTGCAATATTCCTCGACCGGTTTCCATACGGCCTCGTCCCTGGTGTTGTTGTCCACCACAAGAACCTCGAAGTTGGGATAGGCCAGGTCGGCGAGAGCGTCGAGCGTCTGCATCACCATTTGCGGCGGTTCGTTGTAACATGGCACGTGGATCGATACTTTCGGCGCGTCCGGCGGCGGCACCCAGTCCTGTGGTTTGAAAAAGCGGCGGCGGTTAGCCCAAATGACTTCGGTCAACTCAAGGCCGTCGGCCAGCAGAAGGGCGAGGAGAATGAGCTGGAATCCTATCAACGCGACCCAGGCCAGGGTATTGTAGGTTATTATCCTTTCAGCGATGGCCGACATTACCGCCCAGGTGAGCAGCGAGCAAACCGCCTGGATTAACAGGGAGTAGAAAACAAGCCCCGCCGGCTTCAGATTATTACGCCAGCGGCGCACGAAAAGAATTATAGGGCAAAGGGCCAGCAGCGACGAAACCGAAAACCACCAGAACCAGCGCGAGGATTCCATCACCATGCCGCTCATGGAGAATTTGGGCTTTCTGTCCACGCCCCAAAGCCCCCAATGAGCGCCGACCGAACCTTCTATGCCCCGTTTCCATGGCGCATCGAAAGCTTCGACGATCGAATAGTCCAGACGGTATTCGCTGGCGAGATTGAGGAATTCACGTATAAACTTGGCCTGATTTATCTGTGAAGGCTCCGCCCCCTTTACCCATTGTCCCTCGCTGGGCCAGCCGACTTCTCCTATCAGTATGTGCTTGCCGGGAAACGCGGCTTGCAGCTGCTGAAAGCGGTAGAGAACGTACTTGACGGCGCCGTCTATCGGCACGCCTTCCCAATAGGGTAGGATATGCACGGTTATGAAATCGACCGCTTGCGCCAGCTCGGGATATTTAAGCCATATGTGCCACGGTTCCGCCGTTGAAACTGGAACGCTTATCTGTCTTTTTACGCGTTCGAGGATGGATATCATTTCCTCCAGCTTTATGTCTTCGCGCAACAGGCTTTCGTTTCCCACTATGACTCGCTTGACGTTGGGATTGGCGCGGACCACGTCCACGAGATGAGCCGTTTCCTGCGCGTTGGAGTTAGCGTCCCTGCCGATCCATCCGCCGAGATAGACGTCTATTTTGTGCTTGGCCGCAATGGCGACGATGCGGTCGAGCCCGCCGCTTACGCCGTATGTGCGGATATTGCCGGTATACCCGGCCAGCAGCTCCATATCCTTGTCTATGACTTCATCGGAAAGCCTGTTTTCCTTGTCGCCTGACTGCCAGCCGCTGTAGGAAAGACTGGAGATAAGACCGCCCCACGGGCGTTCCATGACGCCGCGGTTCACGGCCGCCCATACGGAAAAATTAACCGCGGTTATCAGGGCGATGATTGCAAGAGTGCGTTGGAAAAGATGCATGGGTCAGCGGCGCTGAATAATGGAAAGCCTGATATCAGATAAAAGCGGCCGGAAAAAGACGTTGTTTGACCGTCTATAGCACAAAAAACCTCTCGTGTTTTCTTCGCGCTTTCCCGCCGCCACCCCTTATCCCGCGGCACGTCTGGCGCGCCATGCCGTGGCGCCGCGCGGAACGGGCGATGTGTCGTTCAGCAGGCTTGCCGCCGCCTTGCGCGCCGCGTCCGTTATCCTGGAGCCGGACAGCATACGGGCGATTTCCTCGACGCGCGCCTGGGCGTCCAGCGTTTCGGCCACAGTAACGGCCTGTCCGGATTTCAGGCTTTTCCATACGCGCACATGATGCGATCCCCGCGCTGCGACCTGAGGGCTGTGCGTGACCGCCAGAATTTGCACGTTTCCGGCAAGCTTCGCGAGGCGTTCTCCCACCGCCGAGGCGGTGGCGCCGCCTATGCCTGCGTCAACTTCGTCGAACACAAGGACCGGCACCGGCGCGGCTTTAGCGAGCGCAACCTTGATGGCCAGCATAAAGCGCGCCAGCTCTCCGCCCGACGCGGCTTTTTGCAACGGCCCGGGCTGAGTTCCTGGATTGGCGCAGGCCGAAAAGGAAACGCGGTCCATTCCTTCCGCACTCCAATGTTCTTCGGGAAGGGGTTTCACTTCCACGATGAATCGAGCATTTTCCAGTTTCAGCGGGGGCAATTCACATTCGACGCTTCTGATAAGGGTTTCCGCCGCTTTCTTGCGTTTGATGCTCAGTTCTTCGGCCAGCTTGATGTAACGGCTACGCGCTGTTTCTGCAGCCATGGCCAATCCGGCTGTCGATTCTCTTCTGTCCTCGAGAAGGGCGAGCCTTTTTTTCAGTTCGTTGTGAACCTGCGGCAACTCCGCATCGGGAACGCCGTGTTTGCGCGCCGCCGCGCGCAGCGCGAACAAGCGATCTTCTATTAATCTCAGAGCTTCCGGTTCGGCTTCCATGGAACAGGCGAAACCGGCCAGCTTTTTGCCGATTGCGCTTATGTCTTCGGCCGCAGCGTCGATCATGGAAAGAATTTCGCCCAGCTCCGCTGTTTTGTCCGCCACCCGTGCCAGCGCTTTGCCTGCCGCGGCGAGGGAGGATATGACGCCATGTTCGCCGTCAATGGCCTGTTCCGCTGCCTGCAAAGCCGACAGTATCTTTTCGCGATGTTGCAAACCGGCCCGGCGTTCAGCCAGCCTTTCCGTCTCGCCCTTTTCAGGGGCGAGATCGTCAAGCTCTGTCACCGCGGCGCGCAAAAAGTCCTCTTCTTTTCCGGAGCGCTCCGCCACATCCGCCGCTTCCGCATGGACCGCGGCGGCTTTTTTCCATTCCGCAAACGCGAGCGCCACATCTCGCTTGAGCTCCGCATGTCCTGAGAACTCGTCGAGCAAGCTGCGGTGAATGGAGGGGTCAAGCAAGCCATGGGACTCAAATTGTCCGTGTATTTCAAGCAATTCGCCCCCGATACGCCGCAGCAAACCAGCGCTCACCGGCTGATCGTTTACAAAGGCGCGGCTTTTGCCATCGGCCGTCATCACACGGCGCAAAAGCAAAGGCGTGCCTGAATCAAGGCCGTTTTCCTCCAGTATAGCCGTCAAGGCGGAAGGAAGGCTGCCTGATAATTCAGCGCTGACGATCGCCTGTGAGGAGCCGCTGCGTACAAGGGAAGCATCGCCGCGCGCGCCCAAAGCGAGCCCGAGAGCATCAAGTACGATGGATTTGCCGGCGCCGGTCTCGCCGGTGAAAACGTTCAGGCCTTTTTCAAGGGCAATTGACAGCTTGTCGATCAGCACCACGTTTTGAATGACCAGCCGGGACAGCACTCAGAACACCCTATTCCATATGCGGCTTATCCACGAACCTTGCTGTTCGCCGGGCGCGAGATTCTTCCCGGCCAACAGGTTATAGCTGTCTTCGTACCATTTGCTGCCCGGGAAGTTATGGCCCAGCACCGCAGCGGTGGCCCTGGCTTCGTTCACGATTCCCAGGGCAAGATAACACTCCACGAGGCGATGCAGCGCCTCAGGTACGTGGCTGGTGGTCTGATATTTTTCCACCACTGTACGGAAACGCCCGACCGCCGCGGTGTACAGCTTTTGCTTCAGGTAATTACGGCCGACTTCCATTTCGGCGCCGGCCAGATGGTCGTTGACGAGGGCGATTTTCAATTGCGCGTCGCGCGCATAGGTGGTGTCGGGGAACCGACTTGCCACGTCTTGCAGTCCCTTGAGGGCGGCCACGGCGCTTGACTGATCGCGCCGCACGTCGGCTATGCGCTCATAATAGCATAGGGCGCGCAGATAATAGGCGTATGCTATGTTGGCGTTTCCGGGATGGGTCTGGATGAACTGGTCCAGAGTGGCGATGGCGTCGTCATAATCCATCGCTTCATACCGGGCGTACGCCGCCATAAGCTGGGCGCGAGCCGCCCATTGGGAGTAGGGATGCTGGCGCTCCACTTCCTCGAATTCTTTCGCCGCCTTGCCATATTCCTTTTTCTTGAGCAGATCAATCGCCGAGTTGTACAGTTCTTCCACTGGTTTATCGGGCAAGGGCTGATCGTCGTCGCCGGCGCAAGCGGCGAGAACGGCGATAAGAAAGCAAAGCGCCATGCGGCGTAATTGCGTTATTCTGGGCACAGTCCGTCCTTTATTCATGAATCAGTCATCACGGCTTGCCGTTATCATATAGCATACGCTTGTGCGAAAACTCCAACAGGCCGATTACGGGCCTGAAACGGGGAACGTCCGCAACTCTTGGGGCCTTCGGAGGGCCGATGCCGGCGAATCGTGAAGGCTTGCCGCGAAAGCCGATTCCGGGAAAAAGCGCGGAAAAGCTCTTAAACCGGATCAGGATTCACTGGCAAGAAACGCGATTCGTTTCATCCCCCCATTTTTCTGGTCTTTTCCTCCAGAGAGGAGATAAGGGCCGGCCATCCTTCGCGTTTTATTATGGCGCCGAATTCGGAACGGCGGGTCGCAAGCTCGCTTATGGAGGCGTCGAGAAAAACGTCGACTATGCGCAACCTGCCTTTTTCGTCCTTACGCAGCAGATAATTGAGGACTACGGGTTTTTCGCCAGCCGGTTCAAGGGTGGTTTCCACGATAACGCCGCCGCCCGAAGCCGGCTTTTCGCCCAGAACAGTGAATTTCTCGCCATCGAATTTTTTAAACCGGCTGGCGTAATTGGCGATGCTGAATTCCGAAAACGATTCGATCAGTTTTTCACGGTCTTCGGGCCCCGCTTCCCGCCAGGCCGGGCCTGCCGCGAAACGGGCCATCAGGGGAAGATTGAAGGATTCCTTTATTACCGGCTCCAGTTTTTTATAGCGGCCTTCGAAACCAAGCTTTTCCCCCTGTTTCATGGTTTCGGTCAAATGGGAATAGAGGTTTTTTACTACGGCGGAGGCCGGTTCTTCCGGTTTGGCTGCCGAGGCGCAAGGAGATGATAATACCAGCGGCGATAGCAGCAGCAGGAAGAGTGCGGTCAATTTCATTTTCTTCATGTTTTTTTCCGTTTGATTGAGAGTTCATAACATAAACATGGGGCCGCGCCGCGGCCCCTGGTTCCTTTCTGCCCCCTGATTTGGACAAAATTATGCCATTGCGGCGATAACTTCCGCTTCCGCCATTCCCAGCGCTTCCATGGCCCTGGCCACGATATGGCGCGCGTTGAGACCGGCCAGTTCGTATTGTTTGTACGGCGTATCCTGTTCCTGGAAAAAGTCAGGCAGGGTCATGGCGCGTATCTTGAGACCGTGATCCATAAGGCCGAGATTCGCCAGATGATGCACTACGTGACTGCCGAAACCTCCGATGGAACCTTCCTCTATGGTGATAACGACCTCATGTTCTCGGGCCAGGCGGCGGACAAGGTCGAGATCAAGCGGTTTGGCGAAGCGCATGTCGGCGATGGTCGTGCTCAGGCCGCGCGCATCAAGCGCCGCGGCGGCCTTGCGGCATTCACCAAGCCTTGTTCCCAGATTAAGAAGGGCTATTTTGCTTCCTTCCTTGACTATGCGGCCCTTGCCTATCGGCAGAACCTCGCCGCGTTCCGGCAACGGCACACCCAAGCCCTCCCCGCGCGGATAGCGCACGGCTGAGGCGCAATCGTCTATGGCCGCGGCGGTGGCAACCATGTGCACCAGCTCGGCTTCATCGCCTGCGGCCATTATGACTACGTCGGGCAGGCAGCCTAGCCAGGCCAGGTCGAAGGAGCCGGCGTGCGTAGGACCATCGGCGCCTACAAGACCGGCCCGGTCCATCATCAGCCGCACAGGCAGCTTTTGCAACACGACATCGTGCATGACCTGGTCGTATGCGCGTTGCATGAATGTGGAATATATGGCGCAGAAAGGCTTGAAACCTTCACATGCCAGCCCTGCGGAGAACGTCACCGCGTGCTGTTCCGCTATGCCGACGTCGAAAAATCTTTCCGGGAAACGCCGGGCGAAGACATCGAGACCGGTTCCGGCCGGCATGGCGGCGGTTATCGCCAGTATGCGATCGTCCCTCTCGGCTTCCGCCACAAGGGAATCGGCGAACACTTTCGTGTATGTCGGAGCGGTTTCCTTAGGCTTGTCCTGAGCGCCGGTCACCACGTTGAAACGCGCAACCGCGTGCAGTTTGTCCGCGGCCTTTTCCGCAGGGGCGTAGCCGCGGCCTTTTTCTGTGACCACGTGTATAAGGACGGGGCCGCCTTGCAGATCGTCGCGCACGTTTTCCAGCACCGGTATAAGGTGGTCGAAATTATGGCCGTCTATGGGTCCTACGTAATAAAACCCCAGTTCCTCGAACAATGTGCCGCCGGTGACCAATCCCCGGGCGTAATGCTCGGCTTTGCGGGCGGCCTCCTTGATTGGGCGCGGAAAAATCTTGGAAAACTCTTTCGCTATGTGGCGCAGATTGCGATATTCGCGCGAAGAAACTATGCGCGAGAGATAAGCGCTTACTGCGCCGGTCGGCGGCGCGATCGACATGTCATTGTCGTTGAGAATGACTATAAGGCGCGTATCCGACGCGCCGGCGTTGTTCAACGCCTCGTAAGCCATGCCGGCGCTTATAGATCCATCGCCTATTACGGCGATCACGTTGTTTTTCTTGCCGTTGAAATCTCGTCCTATGGCGAAGCCGAGACCGGCGGAAATGGAAGTCGAGCTATGCCCGGCGCCGAAAGGATCGTAAACGCTTTCCGAACGTTTGGTGAAGGGGGCCAGCCCGCCGCCCTGCCGCAGCGTACGGATGCGATCGCGCCGTCCGGTGAGAATCTTGTGAGGATAGGTCTGGTGCCCTACGTCCCATATAAGGATGTCTTCCGGGGTGTTGAAAACATAATGAAGCGCGACGGTCAATTCGACGACACCCAAGCCGGAACCGAAATGTCCCCCGGTTATGGAAACCGTATGTATGGTTTCGGCGCGCAATTCGTCGGCGAGTTGGCGCAGCTGGGAAGGATGCAGCTTGCGCAGGTCATGCGGAAACCGGACGGTGTCGAGCAGCGGTGTGGACGGGCGCCCCTGAGTAAGAGGCCTCACTGCGTCGGCTTCAACCGCTTCACCGTTGCGGAAAAGATTGTCCTCCGCGGATTTGTCCCTTTTTTTTGTCTTGGACGGCTTGGTCACGCTGCATCCCCCTGAACTGAGAAAAACAAGATCCTTGCGCGATTCAGGCGCGCCGAATAAATAACATTTTCCAGAAACAGGCCGAACAAATAGCCGTCCAAAGGCTCAAGATGCAATAGTATCGTTACTTTTGGGCCACATATTTTGCCGCGAAAACGAAATGTTGCAGCCATTCCGGACGTTTAGACCAATTGCCGCGCAATATGTAGCTTGGGTGGAAAGTGGGAATCACAGGAATTCCCGGCGATAAGCGGCAATCTGAAACTTTACCTACATTTGAAATTAAACAGTTTTTTCCTGCAAGAGCCCAAAACGGAGTGCGCCCGAGGGCGATAACTATTCGCGGACGCCATTCATTGAGAAAACCTGACAACGCATTGATTTCCATAACGTATTTTGCTTTGCACCACAAATTTCCCATTGGCCCCATCCATTCGATTATGGCTTCGTTTTGGTTTTTTGCTGCGCGCTTGGATATAAAAAACCGGTCGATTTTATTGTCCGGCGGCCTGACGCGGAACACGTTGGCAATAGCCGAGCGGGTTCTTTCTATTCTCGCCCCGGAAATAATTTCGTCGAGTAGTTTGCCGCTGCGACCTACGAAAGGACGGCCAAGTCGGACTTCTTCCGCTCCCGGGGCTTCCCCGACAAGGGCCAGCCCATTCCACGCCTGGCGCGATTCTGGAAATTCATAGTCCACAAACGCACTTACCATTTCATCGGCAGGGTTTGATTTAAGCACCTTTTTTTATACCTCTTTATAAGTGAATCATTAGGTTAACCCGATGTTAGCAGTCTTCGGCAAAAAAATATCCAGCCGAAAATTGAAAGACTGGCAGAACGAAGATAGCAACTGACAAGACAGTTAAATGGAAGACTTTCCCGGAAAAGACATTGCTCCGTTGAAAGAGAAGAGACAACCGTGGTTTCTGGCGGCCGTCGCCTTTGTCGGCATAATCATATCATTGCTGCAATTCGTTCTGGTTAGGCAGCAGGTGATCGGATTTGTCACGCATCAGATGGAACAGGCAGTTTCCGGCGCGGTAAGGCAGACGCAAGCGCACATAAACCAGGCCCAGGAAATGATGAGCGCCGTGGTGGATATTTATGCGGCAAGATCTGATATGTCTCCTGAAATTTTCAACCGGCTGGTTAAGGCGGTGGACTTTGGCAGGAACTCCTTGAGCGCGGTTTCTGCCTCTGTGGTTCAGGACGATTTGCTTGTGAACGAGCACGTGATCATCGATAAGACAAAATGGTCTTCGCCACTGTCGGAACCGAAGAAATTTCCCGATGCGAAAGAAAACGTCCTGAATGCAGTAAAGAAAAACAGGCCGCAGCTGGAGGTAATCAATACTGATGATGAAAGTCGAACTTCGTGGCTGGTTCTTTCCTATCCGGTAGAATCCTCCAATTCCCAGCGTATCGTCTTTAACGGTTTTGTGTCCTTGAGAGAGGTTTTTTCCGGATTTTTGGATTTGGAGGAAAGTGGAATTTTACAGCAGCTTGTAGTTCGCAGGGAAACGGAAGATCCTGGATTGCCGTTTTTTGAAGTGAAAAACAAGACTTTCAGCCTCAACTTTCTGGATTTACATGAAACCAATGCAAAAATTTATCTGCATGACCAGATATGGAATGTGCGCATTGAGGCTTCGCCGCGCACCAAGTTTCCTTTGCTGGAGTTTCTGCCTCACATAATATGTGGCATCGGCCTGTTGCTAACTTGGGCGCTGGTAATGTATCTGGCCATGACGCGCGCCAAAAGCGCTGAGGCGGCAAGAATGGCCGCCACCATGCAGCGCGTAAACGAAGAGTTAAGCCGCAGGATTTCAGATGAAGGCCGCATGGCGCGCGCCTTGCGCGACAGCGAGAGGAAATACCGGGCCATATTCGAAAACGCGGGCATAGGCATCTGTCAAATTGCGAATTCGGGAGAATGGCTGAACGCCAACCGTACCGCGGCGCGTATTCTCGGCTATGACAGCCCGCAAGATCTGCTTATATCCCAGCCCGATTTGCACGGTATGCTTTTCGCCGACGCGAAAGATCGCGAAGAATGGTTTTCAAAGCTCAAGGTTGAAAGCCAACGCGATTACGAAACAAGGTTTTTGACCAGGAGCGGGCGCACAATCTGGGTGAACATGAACGGTCACGCGGTGCGCGATTTCAACGGACAGGTGCAGTATTTCGAATGCACTTTCTACGACATTACCGAACGCCGCAACGCCGAGCGTGCATTGCAGCAGGCTATAAAGCAAGCGGAATTCGCCAACCGCAGCAAATCCGAATTTCTGGCCAACATGAGCCACGAATTGCGCACGCCGCTTAACGCCATCATAGGATTTTCCGAAATAATAAAAAACCAGATGTTCGGTCCGGTGGGACAGCCACAATACATAGAATACGCGTGCGATATCTACGACAGCGGCCAGCTTTTGTTGTCACTGATAAACGACATTCTGGACATGTCCAAGATAGAAGCGGGCAAACGCGAGCTGGCCGAAAGCGAAATGGAAATAGCCGACATAGTGCAATCGGTAGTCCGTCTGGTCTCGGTGCGCGCCAAGGCGGGACGAGTCCGGTTGAACATATTCGTTTCCCGGGATCTTCCCCGCGTAAGGGTTGAAGAAAAGGCCATGAAACAGATACTCACGAATCTTATGACCAACGCCATAAAATTCACGCCCGAAGGTGGTACGGTCACACTTTCGGCCCAGCTTGCCGAAAGGGGGAATATGGCCATTGTGGTGGAAGATACCGGCATCGGAATGTCCCCGGAGGATATACCAATAGCCCTTACGCCCTTCGGCCAGATAGAAAACGTCATGAGCCGGAAAAACCAGGGCACCGGGCTAGGGCTGCCTCTCACCAAGGCGCTTGTCGAATTGCATGGTGGCGAGCTGAAGCTGGAAAGCCAGCCGGGCAAGGGGACAGTTGTAACAGTGCTGATTCCTGCATTCAGGGTTATCAAAAAAATTGCGTGAAATTCGTCAGCGTCAGGTTTATGGGAAATAAACCTTTTTCATGCCATTTTTCCATGGCCGAGAAGATCACTTATAGCATCGTACATATATTCCGCGCTTGACACCCTGAACTCTCCGGGTTTCTCCACGGCCAGAATTCTGACGATCCTGTTTTCGGCATAAAGCGCGTAGCGCTTGCTACGAATGCCCATGCCCAGATTGCTTGCGTCCATTTCGAGGCCGAGTGCTTTGGTGAACGCGCAGTTGCCGTCGGCCAGCAAGTTTATTCCTTCAGCCTTCAGCGAATCCGCCCACGCTTTCATAACGAAAGCGTCATTTACAGAAACGCAGACTATTTCTATGCCAAGACTTGAGAATTTCCCCAGCATTCTGAGATAACCCGGCACATGCTCAGTTGAACAGGTAGGGGTGAAGGCTCCAGGCAGGCCGAACAAAACAGCCTTTTTATTTTCGAAAAAACCGGCGGTATCCAGGTTTTTCAACCTTCCATGTTCCAGGCTTCTTATTATGACCGAAGGTATCTTGCTTCCGGCCCTGATTGTCATTCCCTGACTCCCCTGGCAATTCCAGCGATACCGTGGGTTTCAGGTTCCGCTGCGATAATTCGGCGCCTCGGCGGTTATCTGCACGTCATGAACATGGCTTTCACGCAATCCCGCATTAGTTATACGCACGAATCTCGCTTTCTTTTGCAGCTCTTCTATGCTGGCTGCGCCGGTATATCCCATGGCCGCCCTCAGGCCGCCGACAAGCTGGTGTATGACTTGCCGCAACGGTCCTTTATACGGGACGCGGCCCTCCACGCCTTCGGGCACGAGCTTTCCGGGATCGTCGATATCGGCTTTCTGGAAATAGCGGTCCGCCGAGCCTTCCGACATCGCTCCGATGCTGCCCATGCCGCGATAGCTTTTGTATGAACGGCCCTGATACAGCACGACCTCGCCCGGCGCTTCATCGGTTCCGGCCAGCAATCCACCGAGCATAACGCAATCGGCTCCCGCGGCGATGGCTTTGGCTATTTCTCCGGAATATTTTATGCCGCCGTCCGCTATGACTGGTATATTCTGTTTGCGGCAAACAGAAGCGGCTTCCATGATCGCCGTCATCTGCGGCACTCCGACGCCGGCCACTATGCGCGTGGTACATATCGATCCCGGGCCGATACCCACTTTCACCGCGTCCGCTCCCGCGTCGATGAGCGCTTTCGCCCCGTCGGCGGTAGCTATGTTGCCGGCCACTATGTGAACCTTCGGCAGGAATTTACGCAGCCGGGTTACCTGTTCCAGAACCTTGGCGGAATGGCCATGAGCTGTGTCCACTACTATGACGTCCACTCCGGCTTCGGCCAGAAGCTCGGCCCGAATCGAGCCGTCGTTGCCGGTGCCGACGGCGGCGGCGACGCGCAAACGCCCCCGATCGTCTTTGCAAGAATTTGGATAGAGCCTGGCTTTCTCTATATCCTTAACCGTCAAAAGCCCTGTACACTGATAGGCGTCATTGACCACCAGAAGCTTTTCTATCCTGTGCTTGTGCAAAAGGCGCTTCGCTTCCTCGCGATCCACGTTTTCATTGACGGTGACAAGATTTTCCCTGGTCATGAGCTCAGCCACCGGCTGCTGCATGTTCTCGGCGAAGCGCACGTCTCGGTTGGTTATGATGCCGACAAGCCTGCCAGTTGTCTGTTCAACTACGGGGATTCCCGAGATGTGGTAGTCAGCCATAAGACGCAGGGCGTCCGCCAACGTGGCCTCGGGCGCTATGGTTATAGGATTCACCACCATGCCGGATTCGAAGCGTTTGACCTTGCGCACTTCCTCGGCCTGTTCGGACGGCGGCATATTGCGATGTATTACGCCGATGCCGCCGGCCTGTGCCATGGCTATGGCCATTGCGCTTTCCGTAACCGTGTCCATGGCCGCGGAAACGATGGGTATGCTGAGTTCTATGCCGCGGGTAAGGCGCGTCGATGTTTGTACCTCAGAGGGCAACACGCTGCTTGCCGCCGGCAGAAGCAAAAGGTCGTCGAAAGTTAAGGCCTCCTGTATTTGCGCCATCGTTTTGCCCCTATGTTACGGCTGATTGACGATGGCGTACACATATAACCTAGGGTAGGCCGCGGAGCAAAGGCAATAAAAACGTATTGTTCATAAGATCTTCACCGTCTGAAAAATTCCATGCCGGAGTAAACCCGGAGAAATCAAGGTATGTTTTCCGCTACGGCCTATATGAGGAGAGCCCCTGTCCTTTAGGGGAAAGCCGGGGATAACCGGCTCATGGTGGGTGCGGCAGGGATTGAACCTGCGACCCCTACCGTGTGAAGGTAATGCTCTCCCGCTGAGCTACGCACCCGCAAGTTATATCCGGGATTAATAGCATGTTTTCGCCCTTTGCTGTCAAGGACCGGCCTGATATTGTCGTTTTGCGAGCGCGATTTGAGCTTTTTTTCATAGTTTTTAGGCCGATAATGAGGCCGATATGAGCCAGTTTGCAGCGCAATCACCGGCCCTGAGGCCCAACATACTGGTTGTCGACGACGACAGCAGGCTGCGCGATCTTTTGCGACGCTATTTGTCTGAGCACGGGATGCTGGTAAGCACAGCCTCAGACGCGGCTGAAGCGCGCGTCATTCTTCGCAATTTTGCCTATGATCTTATGGTGCTCGACGTGATGATGCCGGGCGAAAGCGGAATCGATCTGATGCGCTCGTTGCGTATGGGAACTCCTCCTCAGGCGCGCGGCATGCCGGTTCTTCTGCTTACTGCACGCGGCGAACCGCGTGACAGGATAGAGGGCTTTGAGAGCGGCGCCGACGATTATCTGGCCAAGCCGTTCGAGCCGCGGGAGCTTTTGCTGCGCATAAGCGCCATTTTACGCCGGGCGGCGAAACCGGCTGTTATGCCTGAATTGAAGCTGGGCCGCTGGACATATAACCCGCAACGCGACGAGCTTTCCTGCGAGAATGAAACCATAAGGCTTACCGATATGGAAGCCGGATTAATGCGTGTGCTGGCGGCGGAGCCGTGCGCGCCAGTGAGCAGGGAAGCTTTGGCCGAGAGGGCAGGGTACGGCAAGGGAGAGATAAACGATCGCACCATAGATGTGCAGATAGCGCGTTTACGGCGCAAGATAGAAGAAGATACCAAAACCCCCAGATACATTGTAACCGTGCGCGGAGAAGGCTATATGCTTATGCCGGATGTAAACAGCCAATGAACGGGGTATTTAAAAGTTTCAGACTTCCTTCACCGCTCGCAAGATGGCTGAAGCGCATGATGCCGCGCAGTCTGTTCGGGCGCACCCTGCTTATAATTGTGGCCCCAACCGTGCTGGCGCTTTGCGTGGCTACGTTCGTTTTTTTCAACAGACACTGGTACACGGTCACACACCGCTTGACCTTCGCCGTGGCCGGAGACGTAGCCGCGGTGTTGGAGCTGCTTCAACGGACGAAAGACGAGACTGCGCGTGAGGAAATATTGGAGATAGCCCGGAAAAAAATGGAAATCAGCGCTTCTTTCGTTTCCGGAGCGGAAATAGAACGGAAAAAATACGCGTTTCCCAACCCGTTGAGGGAGATGCTTAACAGGGCGCTGAAAGAACGGATACCTCCGCGGTATAAACGCTCCATCGACATGCGGCACGCACCGGAAACCGTAGCGATACGCATCGGCGCGGATGAGGGAGTCTATACCTTTCTGTTTCCCGAACGCCGCATTTATACGCCGACTACGGAGGTTTTTATCGGCTGGATGATAGGAAGCTCCGTTCTGCTTTCCTTTATCGCGCTTATGTTCATGCGCAACCAGGTACGGCCGATCCGCCGCCTCGCCGCCGCCGCCGAAGCGATAGGGAAAGGGCAGGAGGTGCCATTTTTCAAGCCGGAAGGAGCAACGGAAGTGAGGCAGGCAGCTGCCGCCCTTCAAATAATGAGAGAAAGGTTGAGACGGCAGATAACGCAACGGACCGCCATGCTCGCAGGAGTATCGCACGATTTGCGTACCCCGCTTACGCGCATGAAGCTGCAGCTGGAATTGATGCCGGATTCGCCGGAAAAACATGGACTAGCCTCGGACATCGCCCAAATGGAAGCCATGGTGGAGTCATACCTTGCCTTCGCGCGCGGAGAAGAGGTGGGACCGGCCGCCAGCTTTGAAATCGGCGCGCTGCTCGAGGAAATAGTGAATGCGGCACGAAGGCACAGTTCCGATATAGGGCTGCAAATTCAGGGAAGAATTGAAGTCATGATAAGGCGGGAAGCCATGAAAAGGTGTTTGGATAATCTGCTGTCCAACGCTTTGCGCTATGGCAGAAAAGCGAACGTCAGCATGGCGGTGAGGTCCAATGCGGTCGATATAATTATAGACGATGATGGCCCGGGTGTAGCTCCCGATAAACGGGAGGAAGTGTTCAGGCCTTTTTTCAGGCTCGAAGGTTCACGCAACCCCGAGACCGGCGGCGTAGGCCTCGGACTTACGATAGCTCGGGACGTAGCGCGTTTCCACGGCGGGGACGTGGTTCTGGAGGACAGCCCCATGGGAGGGACACGGGCTAGGGTTTGGATTCCTCTTTAGTTTTGCGAAAATCTATAAACGGCCGGAAAAACCTTGCAAGGGGTTAGCATTGCGAGAAGGTTGTAAGAAAGCAAAAAAAAGCGCGGAACCAAGTCCGCGCTTCTTCACCTTACCAGAAGGAGAAAGGTCAACCTCTGCCGTTTTTGAGCATCCCCTGAATCTCGTCGATGCTCTCGCACACGCGATTGCTCACGGCGTCCATAGCCTGATATTGGCTGCGGGTCATCATGTCGGTCAATTCTTTCAGGCTGGAAACACAGCGCTCCATTGCGGCCTTGGTAGCTTCAGCCTGTTTAGCCACCTTTTCCTCAGGCGACGGAGCCTGCATGACCGACTGGATCATGTTCATGGCCATTTCGAAACCCTGGCGGGTAAGCTCGGCCTGGCGCTGGATGAAAGCCTGAACGTTCTCCAGAACCATTTGGTTGGTTGAAACCACGGCTTCCATGTTCTTGCGGTGGGAAGACATCACCGCTTCCATGTTCAGTTCGGGAAGCTTGAAATCTCCCATCATTTTTGACATGTCCATGATTTTTGAAACATCCATTATTTTGGACATATCCATGAATTTCGAGAAGTCGGTTTCGAAAAACGGATTGGAGGCGGGTTTAGACATTTTTGTCCTCTTTCAAGGTATGGTGAATCTCAAACTTACGCTTGGCGCGCCAGCGTCCTCATCGGCATCGCTTTACGGTTAACAGGGTGAATATGCCGATTCTTCGCGCCGATGTCACGAAAAATTTTTAACTGCTGAAAAATTAATGCGAATGTATGCCGTCAAACATCTGCAACCGGACAGTTTTCCAGAATTTTCATTATTTTTCCGGCGGTTCCCAGTCCACGGCCAAGCACGGCCATTGTCGGAGTCATGTCCCGCGAATCATCTGAAATCCATCGGTGAAGCGTCGTTTGGTATATAAGGAGCAAACCGGCCTGTTTTATTACTCCCTTGATACCCCCGGATTCGATACCGGCCAGCTTCATGATTGCAAGCATGGACGCGAATTGCGCCTGCAGCAATGCCGATGCCGTGGCCGGATCATGGAATGACGCTTTTGCCACGGAAGCGATGGAAGCGCGATATTTTTGCATTACGTCGAACCGGGCCATCAAAATTTCGAAAAGACGGTCGTGAACGCCGGATTTTCCGTCGCCCGGCATATGGACGGTTTGAAAGCTTTTTTTGTCGATAAAGCTTACAATTGCTGACAAAACGGCCGATTTGCCGGGGAATGATTTTTTCAGTTCCGGAAGAGGCGTTTTCGTGGCTTTGGCTATTTCTTCGAGTTTTACGGCGCTCCACGGCCTTTTTGCCGCGATCTTTAGAGCCGAAAGAGCTACCCTGTCAGTTAAGGAAATTTTTTCTTTGGACATCGTAGTGTTAACCCTAGCCTTGAAGACCAATGCAAGTAAATAGACATAACTTCCGTTGTTTGATAATAGGCCGCATGGTTTGGATTTTTGAAAGGAAAAACTGATGACAAAACCTGGAATTTTATTCGTGTTCAGCGGACAAGAACCAGCAGTGATAAGAGAAATTTGCAAGCGCGGCGATATGGAAACAGCTAAATGCGTACCGGCCGATCTGGTGAAGACGGTCAAAGAAAGTGCGGAAAAAGGCCGCGGGTTTAATGCGGTGGTAGTGTTTGTCAGAGAAAGAGATTTAGACGATTACTGGCGTGGCCGGATTTTGTCCGAATTGCGCGAGTTTGCCGGGTTTGCCTCAAGAGGCGCGGGCAACGGAGCAAAAGGCTTCAATGGCTTGCTTTTTCTTGCCGAATCTGGCGCAGGGGAAGACATATCTGTTTTTGCCGATATGATAAAAGGGAACGGATACGGTAGAGCGAATTATATTGCGGGGGAAATGTTCGCGCATGAACTGGCCGAATATATAAAAACATATGCAAGAGGCGGCAGCCTTAGATCTATGTGGCCGAGCATAAATTACGGCAAAAACCGGTTTCCTGCGATGGATATGAAATAAACCGCTGTGGCGGATTCTGATTAGGGTTTAGACCCATAAAAGAAACAGGATTCACAAACGGATATAATTGTGATTCAAGGGAGGGGTGTTTTTATGGAGGACACCCATGAGCAATCTGTTCTGGCTCAGCGATGAGCAATTCCAAAAGATCGAACCCTTGCTGCCGAACAAAGTGCGTGGTGTGCCGCGCGTGGATGATCGCCGCGTTTTAAGCGGCATCATTCACGTCATCAAACGAGGTCTTCATTGGGCGGATTGTCCGTCCGAATACGGCCCTGCCAAAACGATTTACAATCGCTATGCGCGATGGAGCGAAAAAGGCGTCTTTGCGCGCATCTTCGCAACGCTGGTGGCTGAAGGCGGGCCGCCAGAAAGTCTGGCGATTGACAGCACGCACATCAAAG
>Ga0272446_1000317_pt1 | contig 76959 bp, 75 predicted proteins | sample YNPCB0061_FD_194587 | JGI IMG/M metagenome (GOLD analysis project Ga0272446, IMG submission 194587) | Hot spring microbial mat communities from Yellowstone National Park, WY, United States - YNP-CB-006-1 | ecosystem: Environmental > Aquatic > Thermal springs > Hot (42-90C) > Sediment | place... | reverse complement strand
CAGTACCGCACACATTTGTTTCTGACAAACTGAGCGGTGCGGATGGCTTCATCCAGAGCCTGATACTGCTCTGCTGTGCCGTTTAGTAGCTTGGCTTCTCTGACTAACATAATGATATTTTATTACAGGCTTGACTTGATAAAACAGCGTGCGCCTTACATCCCTGCCCTCAAGGGCAGGGCTTTACGGCGTTTTTTCGGTAACCGAAGTTGGTTCAGAGGGTAGCGACCTTGACCACTGGATTTTTATCCCAGATTTGGGTAGATAAAATGCTCGTCTGCGACGCCAAGTTGCAAGGAACTAAAGACCAGTATCAGCGGGCGGACTGGTCTTTTTGTTCGTAACAGCTCCCAGACATGCTCGTGTTGCGGCCATTTGGTTAAGATGTCCCTCAGCACTCGTCCTCATTTGTGCCAGTGCGGAACTGTTCTGGACAGAGACTCCAACGCAGCTATCAACATTTTGGAGCTAGGTTCATGTACTGTGGGGCACACAGGATCTTACGCCTCTGGAGAGGAGGCCGCTACTCATCTTCTGGAGACAGCGGTTGAGCACGTCACCTCGTTGCAGCAGGAACCTTCATCGGCGACGATGGAATCCTCTTCCTTCGCTGTGCTCAGGACGGGGAGGATGTCAAACCCTTAATCAACCCTGAAGTAGGCCATGATACACACGCCCAGTTGGATTCAATCGACAGTTTTAGGAGTGAGTTACCTAGCATTTGGGGTTGGCTCTATCCCTGGCTGGCAAATGAATCGTGCCACTATTGCTCTGGTCAGTGCAGCGGTTCTAATTGGCCTAGGTACCCTCACCCTAGATGAGGCGTGGCAGGCGATTGATGCAAATACCATCGTGTTTTTGCTCAGTATGATGGTGGTGAATGCCTACCTATCCTATGCCGGTTTTTTTAATCTGGCGTTGTTGTACGTGCTACGGTTTACCCGGAGTCCGTTGGGCTTACTGGGATTGTTAACGGTGGGGACGGGGGTGTTGTCGGCGTTTTTCTTAAATGACACCTTGGCGTTAGTGAGTACGCCGCTGACGGTGCAGTTGACGCGATCGCTAAAATTAAACCCTGTACCCTACCTGTTGGCGATCGCCGGTGCCACCAATATCGGTTCAGTCGCAACCCTCAGCGGCAATCCACAAAATATTCTGGTGGGGTCATTTTCGGGCATTCCCTACAATGAGTTTGCCCTAGCCTTAGCGCCGGTAGCCATTCTTGGCCTAGGGTTACAGGTTGGGCTGCTGTGGTTGCTCTATCCAGAGGTGCGATCGCTCCAGCCCTGTCCACCGCCTTCGCTGCCACGCTTGCGCACCTATCGACCCGTGTTGATCAAAACCCTAATTGTCACAGGTTTATTACTGACTGCCTTTATCATCGGCTTACCCCTAGCAGAGTCGGCTTTTTTAGCCGCTGCTGCCTTACTCGTCACCCGACGCATTAAACCCCAGCGCGTGTTGCAACAGGTGGACTGGTCCTTACTAGTGATGTTTTCCGGCTTGTTTATCCTCACCCGCTGTGTACAAGAATTGGATCTATTAGCGGGGTTAACGCCTTGGATTACCCATCCGGCGGGGCTGCTGGTGGTGACGGTGATTGTCTCAAATTTGATTTCTAATGTGCCAGCAGTGCTGCTTTTGCAGGGGGGAATCCCACCGGACGCGACCCAAAGCTGGCTGCTACTGGCGGCGGGATCTACCCTAGCTGGTAATCTGACGCTGTTCGGAGCGGTGGCCAATCTTATTACGGTTGAGGCGGCAACTACCGCAGGCTGTCGTCTTTCTTTTTGGCAACATCTGCGGTTTGGGTTACCACTGACCCCCATGACCCTGATGCTAACCTATGGGTGGTTGGTGTGGTAAGTCCTGTGCCTATGATTGTAAACTACTCCCAGCTAAAGCAGGGAGCTTTTAGGAGCCCTGCAGTTAGCAAGCCAACCGCGAGCCTCTGGGATGGTTTACAACACCCCCAATCGACCGTTACCAGTGCCTTGAACAACCGTTTCTGGTGTCCGCAGTACAATTATAACCTAAAACAACTGAAGTTGCTAAAGGAGCTTTCCTCCCCGCACTGAAGTACGGGGCTTCCAGCCCTACCCGATGTGATGAAAGCCGAGATTCGAACTGCACAACTTGACCATGCCATGGATCAGATTCGAGGTTAGCCCCATGTTCTCACACATTAATGAGAACCAACAACCGCAAATGGTAGATATTAGTGACAAAGACGTGAGCGATCGCCGTGCAGTGGCCGCTGCCCTCATTGAGTTGCCCCCTGTCTTTCTCGCTTACCAGCAGGAGAATGAGCTATGCCTGAAAAAAGGCGCCGTGCTGCAAACGGCCATCATTGCCGGCACCATGGCCGTGAAACGAACCGCTGAGGCCATTCCCTTTTGCCACCCCCTACCCATTACCGCCTGTCAGTTCCGCTGTGAACTGCTGCCCCTTGCGGACAAGCTGCAAATTCGCCTTGAGTGCGAGGTCAAAACCCGCGATCGCACCGGTGTGGAAATGGAAAGTCTCCACGGGGTTACTGTTGCTGCCCTCACTGTCTATGACATGTGCAAGGCGCTCAGTAGCAACATTGTGATTCGTGACGTACGCTTGCTGGCTAAAAGTGGCGGCAAAAAGACCCTCGGCCAATACCCCCTTTACGGCTTAGTCCTCACGGGCGGCAAAAGTGAACGCATGGGACGGGATAAAGCCCTCCTAGACTATTATGGTCAGCCCCACGCCCAATACCTCTACCACCTGCTGAGCCAGTATTGTGAACAGGTTTTTTTATCGGCGCGATCGCAGCAATGGCAGGGCACCCCCCTTGCCGACCTGCCGACCCTTGGGGATACTCTTCCCAGTGAAGGCCCCATCTCTGGGATTCTAACGGCCTTACGCACCTACTCCCAAGTGAACTGGCTAGTGGTGGCCTGTGATCTGCCCTACCTCAAGGCCGAAACGCTGTTTCCCTTACTCCAGCAGTACCGTGAAGATGTGGTAGCGACCTGCTATCATCATCCCCAAGAGCGTTTTCCTGAGCCGCTGTGCGCTATTTACACCCCCCAAGCCCTAGGGGTCTTTGAAGCGGCCTATGCAGCAGGAGAGCGCTGCCCGGTCAAGGTACTCCAGCAAGCGGTGTGCCATTGTATTGCTCCGTGCCACCCTACGACAACCGCTAACATCAACACCCCCGAAGACTATACCCACGCCTTGCACGATGTCCGCGCCCAATAGTCCTAAAATCATTCACCTGCGCTACTTTGCCCTCCTGCGCGAACAGGCGCACACCGAGAGTGAAGAGCGCCCCACCACTGCTGGTACCTATGCTGAACTCTATCAGGAACTCCAGAGGTGCTACGGCTTTTCACTGCCCCTAGGACAGATGAAAGTGGCTGTTAACGATACCTTTGTGGATCTCAGTACGCCTGTGCAGGAGGGGGATGACGTTGTCTTTATTCCACCGGTGGCGGGGGGCTAAAGGTGACTATTTGCCAGTTTTCCCTAGCGGCTGAGCCGTTGCATCCAGCGGCTCTCAGCCGCCCTTTGGCACATCTGGCGGCGGGTGCCTTCGTCAGCTTTGAAGGCTGGGTGCGCAATCACAACGCAGGCAAAACAGTGTTAGCCCTTGAGTATGAGGTCTATACCACCCTTGCCCTCAAGGAGGGGGAGCGCATCGTTGCGACAGCCATTGAGCGGTTTGACCTCCTCGGGGCGATCGCCTACCACCGTTACGGAACACTCCAACTAGGAGACATTGCTGTTTGGGTGGGCACCACGGCAGCGCATCGGCGCCAAGCATTTGCTGGAACCGCCTATATCATTGATGAAATCAAATGCCGCCTACCCATCTGGAAGAAAGAGTACTATGCTGGTGCTCCTGCTACTTGGGTCTATTGCCGTGAGCATCGCCACTGACGAACCAGACGAGTGCCGCCTATCCACCATCAGATAAGCAACGCTGATTGATCGGATTTGAGACTTCTCTGTGTCGAATGAATTTTTTTTGAGATTTTTGGTATAGACTTACGCTCAGTCCAAAAGCAATTCACATAGATAAAATACTATGGATTGTTTGATTTTTAGATCAAGCTAAATAGGCACTCAATGACTTTGAAGCAAGTGATTGATCGGCCTTGATCAAGCTGATCTACGCCTGACTCACGAGCGCGATTACCGTCGCTGGTGTGCTGTTCTAACCCCTACTATCCAATTCACAGAGGAATGAACCGTGGATTTCTTGTCCAATTTCCTAATGGATTTCGTGAAGCAGTTGCAGTCCCCAACCCTCAGCTTTCTGTTGGGGGGTATGGTGCTTGCGGCTCTCGGAAGTCAACTCCAGATTCCGGAGTCAATTTGCAAGATCATTATCTTCATGCTGCTGGCTAAAATTGGCCTCACTGGGGGCATGGCCATCCGTAATTCCAATTTAACGGAGATGGTTTTACCTGTAGCATTCTCTATCCTGTTAGGGATTCTCATTGTCTTCATTGCCCGCTATACGTTGGCTAAGTTGCCCAAGGTCAAAACTGTGGATGCGATCGCCACCGGCGGCTTGTTTGGTGCGGTGAGTGGCTCAACAATGGCGGCTGCCCTAGCACTTTTAGATGAGCAAAAGGTTGCCTATGAAGCATGGGCAGGGGCGCTCTATCCCTTTATGGATATTCCAGCCCTTGTCACTGCAATTGTGATAGCCAACATTTATCTCAATAAGAAGAAGCTTGCTGCCACCGCCGAGTCCTCCCTAGAAGAGTCGCTCAGCAAGCAGTCTGTCGCCGCAGGGGAGTACTCTGACCCGCAAAATTACCCGAGCACGCGCCAACAGTACCTCCGGCTAAAGCAGCGACCTGAGAATGCTCGGGTCAAGATATGGCCCATTGTCCAAGAAAGTCTCCAAGGACCAGCTCTCTCAGCAATGTTGTTGGGAATTGCCCTTGGCCTGTTTGCTCGCCCCGAAAGTGTCTATGAAAACTTTTACAATCCCCTATTCCGTGGTTTGCTTTCGATCTTGATGTTGGTGATGGGAATGGAGGCATGGTCACGCATTGGCGAGTTGCGCAAGGTGGCTCAGTGGTACGTTGTATATAGTGTGGTGGCACCGATAGTGCATGGGTTGATGGCCTTTGGCCTCGGTATGATTGCCCATTACACGACGGGATTTAGTATGGGAGGAGTTGTGGTTCTCGCCGTCATTGCGGCCTCCAGTTCAGATATTTCTGGTCCTCCCACTTTACGTGCTGGTATTCCATCGGCGAATCCCTCCGCTTACATTGGTTCCTCCACTGCAATCGGTACCCCCATTGCAATCGGCGTGTGCATTCCCCTATTCTTCGGGTTGGCGCAGGCGATCGGTGGCATTTAGGGTTCGATAGGTCGTGGTCTGTACTTACTCTCTGGGCTGACCAGACCACATTAGATGAACATAGCCAATACACATCTGACAGGAGGTAACCACCATGGCTAAGCCAGCCAAAAAGCTCGTCATTGTCACTGAAAAGATTTTGCTCAAAAAAATCGCCGCCATCATTGAAGAAGCGGGAGCAACGGGTTATACAGTGATGCAGACGGGGGGCAAAGGCAGCCGCAATGTGCGCTCCTCGGGGCAACCGAACGTTTCTGATACAACGGCCAATATCAAGTTCGAGATACTTACCCCGGATCGCGATATGGCCGAGAGGATTGCAGACCAAGTCGCTGCGCAGTTTTTCATGGATTTTGCCGGCATTATCTATATCTGTGATGCGGAGGTGCTGTACGCCCATACGTTCTGTGGGCCAGAGGGCTGCTGAGTTAGGTGAGTCAAGACCCAAATAGTTGAGACCTATCTCGGCTGTCTGGGTCTTTTGGTTGACAGGTTCATCTCCATTGAGTCACGCAGTCCCTGTCCGTGCACGGGTGAATTTTTTGTAGATGTTTTCATAGGGAGGGGCACTGGACTACTGCCTCTACTATATCTGCATAGACTTTGATCAACATGGAGCAAACACCATGGACAAGTTTGACCCCACTCAGCTACGAAGCCAATTTGATAACACCAGTGAAGGCTGGCTAGTTCATGTATATAGTGGCGATCGCCGTCTGCTGTGCGTCTTGGACTCGTCCCATGCTTGGACGTTTTTGCTAGGCTGCGGGGTTGGTATTCTACTGGCGCTGGGGTGGTTTAATCTTGCCAAATACAGCCCATCTACGACGTATGTTCCGGCAACAACTCCCCCTCAGGGGCTGATTGATTAGCCTAACCATCAATCACATCTTTCAGGGGTAGCAGTCACAAAAAAGGGGGGCTAGCCCCCTTCTTCTAAAACTTATTGCTTTTTTAGGACGAGAGAGAGATCTAAGGTGCATTGATCGCCAACCCCCCTTGATTAGTTGGGCTGCAGCCGTTGCACCATCAGGGGGTTACTCAGGCGATTCAGCCCCACGCTATCAGATGTCATTAACTCGGTCCACAGGGTTGCCGTTTTGGTGTCGTTGGGTTGCTGCTGCCGTAGGTTGACCAAAACATTGAGGGCATCATACCAAAGACCATTGGCCGCCAGTAATTCATAGGCTTCCACTGGGGTTGCCTTGGATAACTGCTTGGCCAACGCTTCAGGCATTGGAACCCGCTGTACCCATCCTTCCACAAAGCGAATTTGCGAGGGATCAGGATCGGCAGGGTTACAAATGAGACTCACTGTCCAACGGTAATCAACCCCTTCCATGAGGGGCGGCACCTTGCCATCCAGAGTGAGGCTATCCAAGCGAGGACGACCCGCTAAGGGCAAGGTCTGGGAATAGATTTGTACCTGCCCACCATCAGGTCGAGACTGAAACAGGGTAAACTCCATCGCTTGATAATTATTGGCGGGTAGATACCAATAAAACGTGGGTCGATTGGCTGTTGTCAAGCCAATGTTGGTGACCGGAACTAGAGTAGTCAGGTCAGGTTCTGTTGCACTCGTTTCTACTTTGCACGCCCCACGGGTTGCCGCTCCTTCACGGTTCCCCGGACGCGACAAATTAGCGGGGGGGGTAAAGCCTGCCCAACTGACGCCAGCATTTAGAAGCACCGCCGCCAACCCCCATGACAGAATATGAGTCATTGAAATGGGACGATATGGGTAAGTCTTCATGGATTTAATCCTTAATATCACGCACAATAGGCAGAGATTTATAACCCGAAGCAGTCACTGAACTAACCTACTGCCACACTATTACCTTACTTGAAGGAGTAAAGGCCAAGGGTGATGCTGCCAACTCTGCTGTCATGATCATCGTCACGATACTTAGCTGATAAAAGACACATTCCCCTTTCTAGTGCGAATTGCCCAAAGGTATAGGGGCTCTCTCTAAGACGGTTGCAACCGTACCAGAGTTCCCAAGAAACGAAGGCCAGGGCAGGGAATGGTTTCGATAGTTGCTGTCTATACTGGAAGGTATATTTGCTGGCTTGTAGCTTTTTTTACCGCCATTTTTTAGTGATCATTAGTCTTGTGAAGAGATACTCTGGAAACGCTGATTGGTCATGGCTGCTGTTTGTTATAACAGGAGCGGTAATTTTTGGGTCAGCTTCCTTTAATAGCTCAGCTCAGGCAGCAGAAACAATTATTTTCCGCTATGGTTTTTTGGAGCGATCGCTAGCGGTTAACGACTTAGAAACCTTTGTGGAAACTGGGGCTGTTTCAGCGGAGTTAGGTGCCTACTTGCGCCTGTTACCCCTTGCGCGCCGGCAACAGCTGCGATCGGCACTGCAAGAACGGCTGCGTCTTTCACCAGTGGCTGTGGCGCAACTTCTCTACTCCCCTTTAGGTAAAGAACTATTAAATCAGGCGGCAACAATTATTCAAACCCAAGCCCGCCAGAGTAATACCTATGCCCTCCGTGCTGCGCTGATTACTGCCGCTGCTGACCCTGAGGGTTTAACTGCCCTGAGCCTGATTCGCCACTATCCCTCGGGGAGTATCCGCGTTGACTTACAAAAAGGGTTAACCATTCTTAAAAACTTTCAAGCCACCATCCGTGAAACCGAAACAATTCTAGACGTGGTGCGGCGGCAGTCAGTGGTGGATGAGTGGCAGCAAAACGTCCCCTCAGTACAATCGCTACTATACCCCGGCGGGGGACGTTGGTTGGAAATGCCTTGGAGCGTTGAGGATCGCTCACCGCGTCGCTTACAGTTAACAGGACACCCCCGTACCATTGAAGTGGATGTTTACTTGCCCCTTGTGGCTGCCCAGCAATTGGTGCCCGTGGTTGTTATTTCCCATGGCTTGGGGGCAAATCGCCACAGCTATCGCTATTTGAGCCAGCACTTGGCCTCCCATGGCTTTGCGGTGCTTGCCCTTGAGCACGCAGGAAGTTCTACGCGGCAACTTTTGTCTTTTCCGGTGGGTTATACCAGTGCCTATGCAGCGGCACAAGAGTTTCTGGATCGCCCTTTGGATGTCACCTTTGTTCTGAATCACCTCAGTGAATTTCCCGAGCAGTTACACCCATGGCAGGGGCGGCTCAACCTTGAGGGCGTTGCCATGATTGGTCAGTCCTTTGGCGGCTATACTGCCCTAGCCCTTGCAGGGGCGCGTCTTGACTTTGAACAGTTGGCGCGCCACTGTCCCAGTAACATTCTGAATTCGTTTAATGTGTCGCTGTTGTTGCAGTGTCAAGCCCAAATGTTACCGCCGCGCACCTATGATTTCCAAGACCGGCGAATTAAGGCGGTGTTAGCGGTGAATCCAATTACCAGTGCCCTCTTTAGCCCGCGATCGCTGGCGCAATTGACTATCCCCGTCATGTTTGTGGCTGGTAGTAATGATACGATCGCCCCCGCGGTGTCTGAGCAAATCTATCCCTTTACATGGTTGACCACGCGCGATCGCTACCTTGCCCTGATTGACGATGCCACCCATTTTTCAACCATTGGCGAAGCTCGGGACAATGAACCCGTTATGCCGGTGCCTGCTCGCCTTGTGGGGGCCACGCCACCGCTATCACGGGCGTACCTGAAGGCATTGAGCCTAGCGTTTTTGCGCGCTCACCTCCTAGAGGATGAAACGGCGCGCCAGTGGCTCACCCCCGCTGCTGCGTCGGCTCTGAGTATTCCACCCCATTCCCTGAGCTTGACCCACTCCTTGGCAACACCGATGCTGGATACAGCCTTGGATCAATTGGCAGTTACCCGCCGCGATCGCTAAAGGTGGCGGCACACTTGGGGCTAGCGCTGCGCCTGAGTGCCATACATCGCCTGCAACACAACCGCAGGGTTCACCAGTTGACCGCGATACCGCAACGTCCAGTGTAAATGAGGACCGGTGGTTCGCCCTGTCATCCCCACTCGGCCAATGCGCGCCCCCGTGGGTACTCGCTGTCCCTCTAAAATGAGCACTCCCCCTGGGCGATCTACCATGGCGCGGCCTTGGGGGGTTTGCTCAACTCGACCTTTCATGTGGCAATAGACGTGCTCCCATGCCCCTGAACGGATTCGCACCAAGGTGCCACAGGCGGTATCGTCCGAGACTTCAATCACCTGACCTGCCCACCAGTTACGAATGTAACTGCCTTCGGGGGCAGCAAAGTCAAGACCATTGTGGAATTCTGTGGTTGGTTCCCCCGTGGGCGATCGCCGGTAGCCGAAGGGTGAGCTATAGCCCTGAAAATTTTCTACAGGAAATGAAGCATCATTCCAGCGTAAGGTTCCTTGGCTACTATTTTGGAACGGTTGGCTCAGCTTGGGACTGCCCAGCACACCACCAAGGGCGATCGCCAATGCCAGACTGATTCGCTGCCAGTGCATAGTTCAACTCCTCACCATCTCTTTGTGGCTCCTTTTAGCCTACGGCTTTAGACCACTGTTGATGCACACCGTTCCCTATTCTAGGGGCACCCCCTTGTTTTCGCACTCCACCCTTGAAGTTTATTGAGATTTTATTGCAATAATAGGCTAGGGGAATTTAGCCAACCATTGCCCCTGTTGTCCCGATTGCCCCAGATAGCCCTAGGAGAACGCCACCGTGAACCGATTGAGAGGACGTTACCAATGGCAAAAATTGGCCTATTCTACGGCACCCAGACCGGCAACACCCAGATGATTGCCGAAAAGATTCAGACTGCTTTTGGTGGAGCAGACATCGTCGCACTGCACGACATTGCCGATGCCGAACCAGAAGATTTTCGCAACTACAGTTACCTGATTATTGGCTGCCCCACGTGGAATATTGGCGAGTTACAGGCTGACTGGGAGGGATTCTACGATGAGCTAGAGGCAATTGACTTCAGCAACAAAAAAGTGGCCTACTTTGGTGCCGGCGATCAGGTGGGCTACGCGGATAACTTTGGCGATGCCATTGGCATTCTTGAGGCCAAAATTAGTGAGCAGGGCGGCAGTACCGTCGGCTATTGGCCTACCACTGGCTACGACTTCAATGACTCGAAAGCGCTGCGGGGCAACCAATTTGTGGGGTTGCTCATTGATGAAGACAACCAATCTGAGCTAACGGATCAACGCATCCAACAGTGGGTGGCACAGCTAAGGACTGAATTCGATCTTTAGGCCTGCTGCGGGCAACTCTCTGAAACGGGCGCGAGGGTTGCCTCAATATTCTGATAATGATAATCAGCCTTAAAATACTTAAGGGGGTAGCCATGCTAGAGCTTGACCTACGCACCTATGCCGACAAAACTTACCGGCTCCACGATCTACAGCCCAAAGCCTCGTTGCCGCTCCAAGAGCGGTGTTGGCTGGTGCAATCGGGGACAGTAGAGATCAACCTTCTCGATAGTGAGGGGATGCTGTGTTTTGTTGGGCTGGCCACAGCGGGCATGGCTATTTTGGGGCTCCCTTCTATTTGCTATGAAATTGAGGCGCTGCAACCGAGCCGCTTGCTCTCCTTTAGCCCTGCTGAGGTAGAGCAGTCGAGCCATCTCCTGCGGCTGTTATGGGAAGGCCAACAGTACCGCCAGTACTACAGCGATTTACTGCTGCGGGCAACCCACTACCCCACTGCCCTAGAGCAATTGCACGAGGTGCTGGTTGTCTTGGCGCAGCTCCTTGGCATCAGAACACCGGCAGGGGTGCGACTGCCCCTGCGGCTGACCCACGCGCGCTTGTCTCACTATACGGGCATTAGTCGCGTGACGGTGACTCGTTTGCTGAAAGAACTGTTACAGCAGCAGCGCCTATCTTGGCAGCGCGATCGCCACTTGACGCTGCCCGCAAGTTGTGTCCCATCACCCCCCATCCTCCCTTGCTCAATAGCGTTGGCGCCAAAAGGTCAGCACTGACCAAAGGCCGGTCAACCAACTGGCAAGAGCCAAAATAAGGAGAATGCCACCGGGGATCATCGTCAGCCAGCCGATGCCACGCAAAACGTACAGACTCAGAAACAGACTAAAACAAACAGCAAAGGTGTAATAGGCAGCGCGCACAGCAAATCGGGTGACGAAGTGTTATAGTTTACTTCGTAATGTAAGGGCATGAGACTTGTCAACAGTGAAACACTTAGCGTTGATGGGTGATCCCAACATCACAACTTGGTATCTAGAAATGGGTCTGCGGCAGCGGCGCGCTGCCATTCCTGCCCTATCGGTTGTGGATAACTGTGAAGGACCTAGTATGAGCTGATCGGCCTGCAACTTGAGGTTTGCGCCCTTGGCGTAAACTGGGTCGATCAGACGTAGTCAAGCGTTTTATTACATGTCTAACCTCTGAGGGTAGCCAGAAAAAGCTACTGGGGATTCATACCTAGCTTGTAGGACAAGCCATCTCTCCAGCGCAGATGACATTTTTGAGCGCTACCCCTCTGAGAATCAGCAACTCCAGCACAGTTGGCGTGGCGGTTATGTCTGTGAAACAGTCCCCAGCATCACTGGCTGTGCCTGTCTCTATTGTCTTGCGAGGTCAACTATGTCAGCATTTGCCACCCCTATTACCCCCGCTCCGATTCCCGACAACATTAGCCTTACGGATCTCATTGATAACTACTTCACGGCCTATAACTCCGGTCGTTTACGCGAACTGTGCCATCTGCTTGCCCAGCGGGTGCTCCAGCCAGAGGTGACTGTTGGTCTCAGTCTTTCCGGTGCCATGACCCCCACAGGCTTAGGGATTTCTGCCCTAGCGCCCTTAGTACGAGCGGGGTTTATCGACTACATCATCAGTACAGGGGCAAATCTCTACCACGATATTCACTACGCCTTGGGTATGGAACTTTACGCAGGGCATCCGTTTGTAGATGATGTGCAACTGCGGCAGCAGAGCAAGATTCGTATCTACGACATTATCTTTGACTACGATGTGCTCCTAGAAACCGATGCCTTTTTGCGGCAGGTGCTGCGCAGCGAAACGTTCCAGCACCGCATGGGAACTGCTGAGTTCCACTATCACTTGGGTCGCTATGTTCGCGAACTTGAGATCCAGCGGGGGCAACCCCATTCTTGCTTACTGGCAACAGCCTACGAGTGTGGGGTGCCCATTTACACCTCCTCTCCTGGGGATAGCTCCATTGGTATGAATGTGGCGGCGATCGCCCTCGAAGGCTCCAAACTGGTGATTGACCCGGCCATTGATGTCAACGAAACCGCGGCCATTGCCTACTTTGCTCGCGAAGCCGCTGGCGGAACTGGCAAAAGTGCCGCCCTGATCATTGGCGGGGGCAGCCCCAAAAACTTCCTGCTGCAAACCCAGCCGCAAATCCATGAGGTGCTGGGCTTACCTGAACGGGGGCACGATTACTTTATTCAAATTACGGATGCTCGACCAGATACAGGCGGGCTATCGGGGGCGGTGCCGAGCGAGGCTGTTAGCTGGGGCAAAGTGGATCCCCAAGGGCTACGGGATACGGTGGTGTGCTATACCGACAGCACCATTGCCCTGCCGATTCTCACCGCCTACTGCCTCAATCGCTGTCCATCTCGTCCACTGAAGCGGTTGTACGATCGCCGGGGTGAAATGATAGAGCGGTTGCAGGAGCTTTATTTGCAAGCACAACTCCAGCAGAAAGTCCAAGACATCCCCCCCCCTGTAGCCACCTATCCCTGTGGCACGCCGATTCGCCGCAGCTAGCCACCCTCTCGGGGGATCTGTGCGGATCCCTCGAAGGCTCGGGCAAGGTTTTCCGGTGTAAAGACCTCCGCCGTAGTGCCGTATGCTAGGATGCTTCGGTTTACAAGGATCACCTGATCGCAAAAGGTGGTAATTGAGGCCAGATCGTGGGTCGAGATCAGAATTGTGCGCCCCGCCTGCCGCTCTGCCAAGAGTAAATCAATGATGAGCTTCTCGGTTTTGATGTCCACCCCCGCAAAGGGTTCATCCAGCAGCAGCACCGCTGCCTCTTGGGCAAAGGCACGGGCTAAGAACATGCGTTTCTTTTGCCCCCCGGACAGTTCGCCGATTTGGCGGTGGCGCAGTGGCCAGAGTTCAACTTGCTCAAGGCTTTGGCGCACTCGTTGGCGGTCGGCTGCCCGCGGTTGCCGCAGCCAGTTCATTTTGCCGTAGCGTCCCATCATGACTACATCCCAAACCCGCAGCGGAAACTGCCAGTCCACGTCTTCGCTTTGGGGCACATAGGCCACAAGGGAACGCCGCTGTACCTGTCGCAGGGGCAGACCATGGATGTGCACTTGACCCCTCACGGGCTGCACAAACCCCATGATGGCCTTAAAGAGGGTGGATTTACCGGCACCGTTCATCCCGACAACGCCACAGATTGTCCCTGCGCTGAGTTGCAGCGTGGCACCGTAAAGAGCAATCGTGCGGTGGTAGGCTACGGTAACATTTTGCAGGTCAATGGCGGGCTGGGGAATCATGGTGTGTTTTTTCCAGTGAGGCCGTTAAGGAGGGTGTCAATGTTGTATCTGAGCAACTCTAGGTAGGTGGGGGCATTCCCCCCTGGCGGGGAGAGGGAGTCCACATAAAAAATGCCCGCAAAGGTTGCCCCTGACTCGCGGGCTACTTGCTGTTGGGGCGCTGGGTTGACGGTGCTTTCACAAAAAACAGCGGGAATTTTTTGCGCTCGTACCGTGGCGATCGCCTGTGCCATCTGCTGGGGGGTTCCCTGCTGATCAGCGTTCACTGGCCACAGATAAACTTCCTGAAGTTCATAGTCTCGCGCTAGGTAGGAAAAGGCACCCTCACAGGTGACGATATAGCGTTGGTTGGCTGGCAGCACGGCTAACGCTTGCCGCAGTTGTTGATCTAAGGCTTGAATGGCTGCTTTGTAGGCAGCGGCATTGGCGGCGTAGGTGGCGGCTCCCGCCGGATCCAATTCAGTGAAAGCCTTGCGAATATTTTCGATGTAGATCAGGGCATTTTGCGGTGACATCCACGCATGGGGATTGGGCTTCCCTCGGTAGGCATCCGCAGTAATGGGCATGGGCACAACCCCTGCGGTGAGGGTAACCCGTGGTACATTGGGCAAGCTGTTGTAAAAACGATCGCCCCAACGCTCTAGACCTAAGCCATTTTCCAGAATTAGGGCCGCCTGTTGGCCGCGCACCAGATCGCTGGGGGTGAACTCATAGCCGTGAACTTCAGCGCCGGGTTTAATTAGGGATTCAACTCGTAGGCGATCGCCCGCCACCTGCTGCGCCATATCCGCTAATACGGTAAACGTCGTAAGCACTAACGGCCGCTCCTGCGCTTCGGTTTGGGTTTTAGCAACCGGGGCACTGCTCTGGGGCGGAGGGGCGGCACAACCACCCACCAATAACACCCCTACCAATACCCACCGCAAACCAGCCATGCCTTTCATAATTCTTTCATAATTTCAGCCTAGCACAGGCCGGTTAATAATCATGACAAAGAAAATGAAATCTCTCCCCTTGGAGGGCGATCGCCCCGTCCGATACACTGAGGGGAAGGAGTCCTCGGAGGGAACGGTGAAAAGACACAAACATTGGCTCGGTATTGTCGTTGTTCTGTTATGGCTAGGAACGCTTGTTATCTCTCCAGTACCAGCAGTTGCCCTACCAACGTCCCCGGCCTTGTTCGCACGGCTACCTCAAGGCAATGCCGTCACGGATCCCAAAGCCTTATTACGCCTAGCCTTACCCATTAACAACCCCACCGCCCGGGAGTTGCAAAGCGATCTGGAGCAAATTTCCTTTCTGGTACGCGGTAAGCAATGGTCAAAAATTGCCAGCAACATCAATAAAGCCAAAGCCATTGTGCGCGATCGCGCCGATGAACTCTTGAGCAGTATTGCCCCCGAACAACAGGACAAAGCGAAAGCCCTGCTGGCGGATTTAACAGACTCCCTCGAGCGCCTCCAGACAGCCGCCGAAACCAAAGATCGCAGCCAGCTTCTGCCCGCTAAAGCCGCAGCGCTTGACCTGGTGGGGGATTTAGAGGCCATGATGGTGCAAGACTACAACTACACCCCCCCCAAAGAGTATGCCCACCTACCCCAGTTGCGCGGACGAGCCACCGTCGTCATGGAAACCTCCAAAGGCAACCTCACCATTGTGGTGGACGGCTATAGTGCCCCCCTCACCGCTGGCAATTTTATTGACCTAGTGCAGCGGCATTTCTACGATGGCTTACCCTTTACCCGTGCCGAAGAGTCCTACGTGTTGCAGGCCGGGGATCCCCCAGGCCCAGAAGACGGCTTTATCGATCCACAAACCAAACAGTACCGCACCATTCCCCTTGAAATTCTTGTTGAGGGGGACAAATCTCCCCTCTACGGCATCACCTTAGAGGATGCTGGTCGCTACCTTGAGCACCCAGTACTACCCTTTTCCGCCTACGGTACCCTTGCCTTAGCGCGCCCGAACGATGATCCCAATGGTGGCTCTTCCCAGTTTTTCTTTTTACTCTTTGAGCCAGAACTCACCCCTGCCGGGCTAAACCTCCTAGATGGCCGCTATGCCGTATTTGGCTACGTTATTGAGGGCGAAGAGACCCTCCGGCAACTGCGCCAAGGGGATAAGATTCTGTCGGTGAAGGTCGTGGATGGCCTTGAAAATTTGGTTCAGCCTGCAACAACTTAGCTCTTGCCGGCTGCTAGCCACACACTGGGGTTTGCTAAAATGGCGGTGCAACCCTCATCAAGGGGTTGTAGGTTCCGTGTGAGGAAAACTCATGCCATTACGTCAGCAATTGCTTTTGGGATGCGCCACGGTGGTTCTCGCCTTGGCAAGTGTGGGGTCGAATGCCGCGCCGCTGCCCAAGTGGATGGAGCGCCTCAACCTCAACCCCCAGCAAACCCAGCAAATGCAGGCGGTAGAGCGCAAATATAGTGAAACTGTGCGGCAGCAGCAAGCAGCCCTGAATACGGCAGAGGAGACACTAGAAAAACTCATGGTAGCAGGTGCACCCACCGCCCAACTCCAGCAGCAATTTGATCAAGTGATGCGTTTGCGAGAAACCCTGCATCGCACTCGTTTTGCAGCCGCTGTAGAAGTTCAACAGATTCTCGCTCCAGCACAACGGCAGCAACTATCGGCGATGAATCGGCAACGGCTAGAAAACCTGCGGAACTCTCTCCGGCAGGGCACAATGATGCCATAGCTTGGCTCAGCCGCCTGAATGCTATGACCTGAAAAGGAGTTTCGCGATGGGTACTGAGTCCCACTCTCACTCCCCTGAGTCACCCTCTGTGCCGCCTCGTTTGCACACTCACCCCCACCACCACAGTGAAGCATCGCTGCGGGCCATTGTGAATCGCTTGGCTCGCATTGAAGGCCATGTGCGGGGGATCAAAACCATGGTGCACGAGAGCCGTCCTTGCCCAGAAGTGCTGATTCAAATTGCAGCGGTGCGAGGGGCACTGGATCGAGTGGCGCGGTTAATTCTAGATGAGCACCTGAATGAGTGTGTAACCCGCGCTGCCCAAGAGGGGCGGATTGATCAGGAATTGGCGGAACTCAAGGCGGCGCTGGATCGCTTCTTGGGCTAGGGAATCCCATTTGATACACTAGGTGAACATTGGTTTCTGCACAGGTCTATGTCTGCTGTTATTGCTGCTAACTGGTTTCTGGGGGTTGTTTTTGCTGTATTTACCCTAGTGTTCATCGTCCGCATTGTGTTGACGTGGTATCCCCAAACCAATGTGCAAGGGCCGCTCAAGCTGATTTACTGGCTATCAGAACCCGTGTTGGTACCCACGCGGCGGGTCATCCCCCCCTTGGGAGGGGTGGATATTAGCCCAATTATCTGGGTGGGCATTGTGACCTTGCTGCGACAGCTTTTAGTGGGGCCGCAGGGGTTATTGTTTCTCCTGTTTCCGCCAGCTTAGTGACCACGATCGCACCGGAGGTTAAACCGTTCCTCAAATGGGCCGGAGGAAAGTCGCAACTTCTTGGCCAAATAGCTCCCTATTTACCCACGCAGTGCCGTTGCTATGCGGAGCCGTTTTGCGGTAGCGCAGCGCTGTACTGGTATGTGTACCGGCAATCGCAGCAGGGCGCGTTTTCCTTGCAGCAGGTACGCTTAGGCGATCGCAATCCAGAACTCATCAATTGCTATGAAATGGTGCGCGATCGCGTTGAGGATCTGATTCTTCTGTTGAGTGAGTATCGCCAGCAGCACAGCAAAACCTTCTACTATCATATTCGCAGCCTAGCGCACCAGCAGTTAGATCCCCTGACGCGGGCAGCGCGACTGATCTACTTAAATAAAACCTGTTTCAATGGCTTGTACAGGGTCAATCGTGCCGGTCAGTTCAATGTGCCTATGGGCAGCTATCGCAATCCCCAGATCGCCGATGCAGCAACCTTGCGTTTAGCGAGTGCCGCCTTGCAAAATGTTTGCCTTGAGGTGGCAGACTTCCCGGCAGTGCTCCAGTGGGCCAGCGCTGGTGACTTTATCTACTTTGACCCTCCCTACTATCCCCTTTCTAAAACCGCGAGTTTTACCAGTTATACCCATCATCCCTTTGGTGCCGCAGAGCACCATGCCTTGGCTGAGGTCGTGGCAGAGTTGGATCGGCGGGGGTGCTACGTAATGGTGAGTAATGCTTGGGTTGAACCGGTGCTGAGCCTATACCAGCGGTGGCAATGTATTGAACTCAAGGCAGGGCGGGTCATTAATGCCCACGGCCATAAGCGGGGCAAAATTAGTGAGCTACTGGTCATTAACTACCCTCGGGAGGGTGAGGGATGCCCTTAATCAGCGTCAACACTGCTGCGGCACTTATTCGGCAGCATTTACCCGATTGGGGAACGGAAATCGTGTCCTTGAGTACCCTGCACCCTCGGATACTCGCAGAACCAATTCTTAGCGATCGCCCCTATCCCCCCATTGACCGGATTATGATGGATGGCATTGCCCTGAATTGGCAGCATTATGACGCTGGCCAGCGAACCTTTCCAATTCTTGGCACTGTGGCAGCCGGGGATGTGCCACCGCCCTTGAGCGATCCTAGCGCCTGTTTTGAAGTCATGACAGGAGCGGCTCTGCCCCAGGGCTGTGATTTAGTGATTCCCTACGAAGCCCTAGAGATCAAAGAGGGCATAGCGTCTATCCGACACCCTGAGCCATGGCTGCCCTACCAGTTTGTCCACCGCTGTGGCAGTGATGCCCCTGCCGGAGCCGTTATTTTGCCTGCTGGCACTCCTCTTCACAGTCCAGCGTGGGGGATTCTTGCCTCTGTGGGGCACACTCAAGTGAGGGTCAAACGTTATCCGCCCACCCAACTGATTGCCACCGGCAATGAACTGGTGGCACCGGAGCAAACACCCAACCCCCATCAATTGCGGCTCTCTAACACCTATGCCCTTGCGGCAGCATTGCAGCGCCAAGGCTACTCCCAAGTGAGTCTGACCCATCTGCCGGATGATCCCCAACGGTTAGCGCAGCACTACCAAGCAGCCAGCCAAACCCATGATTTACTCATCTATTGCGGTGGCGTGTCCAAAGGCAAATTTGATTATTTACCGCAGCTGTGGCAGCAACAGGGGGTGCAGCAATATATCCATGGGGTAGCGCAGCGACCGGGAAAACCGCTGTGGTTTGGGATCGATCATCAACGTCAAACGGCTGTTTTTGGCCTGCCCGGAAACCCCGTCTCTAGCTTGGTCTGCTTGCATCGGTATCTGCTAGAAACACCCGTACTCTACGCTCGCTTAGCTGCACCCGTTCATTTTGAAAAACCCTTAGCCTACTTTTTACCCGTTAAACTAGAAACCACCCAAAATGCTGAACTGGTCGCTCACCCGCGCCCCATGCAAAACTCTGGTGATTTCTTGGCCTTAGCCGATACAGATGGCTTTGTTGAACTGCCAGCAGAGCAGCAGACATTTGCCGCAGGGGAGTGTTACCGCTATATCCCTTGGAGTTAACTCATGAGGGGTTCGGGGAGCGATACGTCCCACGCTGTAGCCGTAGGGTCAGCGTCGGAAGTCGGAAGAATGTCACATCGGGTAGGGCTGGAAGCCCCGTACTTCAGTGCGGGGAGGAAAGCTCCTTTAGCAACTTCAGTTGTTTTAGGTTATAATTGTACTGCGGACACCAGAAACGGTTGTTCAAGGCACTGGTAACGGTCGATTGGGGGTGTTGTAAACCACCCCAGAGGCTCGCGGTTGGCTTGCTAACTGCAGGGCTACTAAAAGCTCCCTGCTTTAGCTAGGAGTAGTTTACTAGTTGCGACCCCACCGCTGCGGCTAATTGCTCTAGCATGTCCACCGTTGTGGCAAAATCCACGCAAGGGTCAGTAATGCTTTGCCCATACACTAACTGCGATAGATCTTGGGGAATTGGTTGGTTACCTGCCTTCAGGTGGCTTTCAATCATCACTCCCGCCAGATAACGGGAGTTTTGCTGCACTTGCTGGGCAATGTTGTTACACACCACAACCTGCTGTTGTGCATCTTTGGCCGCGTTGGCATGGCTGCAATCCACCATTAGGCGAGGACTCAGCCCCTTGCGCTCTAAGAGGGCAGCGGCCATTTCGATGTGGGCGGCGGAATAATTGGGGCCGTCTTTGCCCCCCCGCAGCACCAGATGGGTATCGGGGTTACCGGTTGTGGCCACAATACTGGCTAAACCATCGGCATTAATCCCCAGAAAATGGTGAGACTGCTGAGCCGCAATCATGGCGTTAATGGCAGAGTCTAGGTGACCATCGGTACCATTTTTGAAGCCCACAGGCATGGATAGGCCGGAGGCCATTTGGCGGTGGGTTTGGCTTTCAGTGGTGCGCGCCCCAATCGCTGTCCAACTGACAACATCGGCAATGTACTGGGGAATAATGGGGTCGAGGAGTTCGGTGGCGGCGGGCATCCCCATGCTGGCAAGGTTCAACAGCAACTGCCGCGCCAAGCGCAACCCCGTGTTAATGTCGTAGCTACCGTCGAGGTGTGGATCGTTAATCAGCCCTTTCCACCCCACGGAGGTGCGGGGTTTTTCAAAATAGACCCGCATGACAATTTCTAGGCTATCGCTGAGGCGATCGCGCACAGCGGTGAGTTTGTCGCCGTACTCAAGGGCGGCGTTCACATCGTGGATGGAGCACGGCCCCACAATGACCAAGAGGCGGCGATCGCGCCCTTGGAGAATATCCCGAATGCGATCGCGAGTCGTGGCCACAAGGGTGGCTTGGGATTCATGAAGTGGCAAGTCCGCCAGCAGGGTAGCGGGGGTCAACAAGGGTCGCGTCTCAACAACGTGAAGATCAAACGTTTGCGGCATGGGTGAGCAATCAGCACTTTTCTCATCATAACGCGATGGGTACAGCCCCTAGCTACGGTTGACCCGCCACATTAACCCAACCGCCACACTACCGCCGATGATGTGGGGTAACCATGCCGCCACCAGCGGGGGGAGGGTACCAATTGTCCCCAGTGCCCCAAGAAAGAAGGCCAAGACGTACTGGCCAAAGATAACCGCAACACTCACGCCAAATCCCTGCCGCCCCCGTCGTTGCGACGGACTGAGGCCAAATCCAACCCCCAAAAGGGCAAAAACAACGGCTAAAAAGGGCTGGGCATAGGATTGCGCCAGATGAACCTTTAGGGCACGCACCAGCTCCGCATCCTTGACCGGATCAAGACGACGCAGCGCCCGCCGGGTTTGCAGAATTGAAAGTTCATTGACCTCGGTAGGACGCAGTTGCCGTGACTGGGCAGGCCGCGGCAGGCGAATTTCCTGTTCCTCAAACTGCAATAGATCGCGACTGACCCCACGATGGCTAATCAGATAGGCAATGCCGCGGGAGAGAAACCACGTACTCTCACGGAAGTTCCACTCTGCGGCTTCGGCAGTAATAACTTGGGTGACCTCTGGCTGTGAAAAATCAAGGATGGTTAACCCCTGAATACGACTACCATCGAAGCGATGGGCATAGTAGAGACGGCGGATGGTTTGGTCGCGATCGTACTCAGGATAAAAAATATCCGTGCCTTGCCCTAGGGTGCGCTCCTGCTGTAGGAGCTGCTGCATCAGTTGTTCAGACTGAAACTTGGCGATAGGCACCCATGTTTCATTGAGGAGTAAGGTGGCACTACTGACGAGGAGGGCAAACCCTAAAACCGGCACCAGTAGGCGTTGCAAACACACACCGACACTGCGCAACGCGATCCACTCCCCCTCTTCCGAAAGGTGGCTCATGGCACCTACCACCGCTAGCAATACCGCCATGGGCAAGACCAGTACCAACACCGTGGGCAATTCATACCAAATGAGTTGCAGCAAAATACTTAAGGGTAACTGGGCATCGGCAATTTGTCGCACCAGATCAAAGAGGGTGCCCACCGCTAGGGCAAGGGTCGTAAAAATGGCTACCCCAAAGCCAAGCCCAGGCAGTAAAAGGGACAGGATGTAGCGATCGAGTGTCGATAGGTGCAATGATCGCCCCCAGCACAACAGGTTCACCATCTCAGAAACGGAAATCTTCGCCCAAGTAGTACTGCCGCACCTTTGCGTCTTGCGCCAGTTCCCAGCCGCTGCCCGCCGCTAAAAGTTGTCCCTCTCGCAAAATGTAGGCGCGGTCAATAATCTCCAAGGTTTCTCGCACATTGTGATCTGTAATTAGAATGCCCATTTGGCGATCGCGCAGGGTAGCAATCATGGTTTGGAGATCATGCACCGCAATGGGATCCACCCCCGCAAAGGGTTCATCCAAGAGCAAGAAACTGGGGCCGCGAACCCCTGCTGCCAAGGCGCGAGCCAACTCAGTGCGCCGCCGCTCCCCCCCAGACACCCGCTGGCCAAGGGTGTGGGCGATATGGGTCAGGTGAAATTCCGTTAACAGATGATCGAGGCGATCGCGCCACTGCCGCCGGGGCACGCCCGTTTGCTCTAAAACAAGGAGAATATTCTCAGCAACGGTCAACTGCCGAAAAATACTGGGTTCCTGAGGCAGATAACCAATCCCCCGCCGCGCCCGCTGGTGCAATGGGGTACGGGTAATGTCATCATCGTCAAGCCACACTCGCCCTTGATCCGGCCGCTCGATGCCGGTTGCCATATAAAAGGTAGTGGTTTTACCCGCTCCGTTGGGGCCGAGTAACCCCACCACTTCACCGCGCGCCACTGATAAACTGACGTGATCGACAACCCAGCGCGCACCGTAGCGTTTACACACCCCTTCTAGGCGCAGAGTGGTCGGTAGGGCAAACCCACCACTAGGGCTGCACAGATTCAATAATTTGTTGGTTAGGGTCATCGGGGATCATTAAAATAGATTCAACTTGGCGGCTTGGGGCAGGTAAGGCCACAAATTTTGCTTCTTGGATAAGGTATGTGATGGAGTCTGCCCGCAGGCTGTTCCCCTCCTGCAATACATAGACATTACCACTGAGGACAATGCGTCCTTCCCGACTAAAGTACTGGGCTTGAGCCGCAGTGGCCTGAATTTGCCGGGCGGGATACCGCAGTTGCACATTCCCCCGTGCCGTGATGACCCCCGTCATTGCGTTTGCCTGTTGCACATCAGCCAGAATTGTTAGTGCCTGAGACGCAGTTTCTTGGGAGGCGGCAGACTGCCACAGCAGCGGTGCAATCCCCAAACTCAGGCCTAGTGCTGCCAATGCCAACCGGCGCGATCGCACCATCTCCTTATTCTCCGCCACAATGCATTTATAGTAATCGATGGCACCGTATTTCCGCACCATGCCTGTTTATTTCTACTGGGGAGAAGACTCATTTCGCCTAGAACAAGCCGTCAAGGCACTGCAACAACAGGTCGTGGATCCGCTGTGGGAGAGCTTTAATTTTGAAAAGTATGCTGGCGAGGATCCAAGTCAAATTCAGTCTGCCCTAGCTCAGGTGATGACCCCTCCCTTTGGCGGGGGCGATCGCCTCGTGTGGCTGGCAAACACCACCCTTGGTCAACGCTGTAGTGCGGAACTGCTGGCGGATCTCGAACGAACGCTGCCGCAGATTCCTAGCACCTGCCACCTTTTGCTCACTAGCCCCCAAAAACCCGACAGCCGCAGTAAGGCCGTTAAACTCCTGCAACAGCACAGCAAATTTCAGGAATTCAGCCCCATCCCAGCATGGAAAACCTCAGAAATTGAAGCACAGATCCGCAACAGCGCCGAGCACTATCACCTCAGCCTATCGGAGGAGGCTATTCACCTCCTTGCCGAAGCCGTGGGCAATGATAGTCGCCAACTGCACAATGAATTAGAAAAGCTCTCCCTCTTTGCGGGCGATCGCCCCCCAACGCCAACGGATATTGCCACCCTTGTTCACGCCACCCAACAAAGTACCCTAGCCTTGGCCAGTAGCCTCCTGCAAAGCCACACAGGAGCAGCCCTTAGCCAACTTGATGCCCTCCTGCAACAAAATGAACCACCGCTGCGCCTAATTGCTAGCCTGAGCAAGCAATTTCGCACATGGTTGTGGATCAAACTGCTCAGTAACGAGCGAGATGTGCAGACGATTGCCAAATTAGCGGAGATCGGCAACCCCAAACGGGTCTATTTTCTACAAAAAGAGGTTAGGGCAATTCCTCTTGCTGCCCTAGAAGAGAGCCTCAGCATTTTACTGGTTACAGAATATCAACTGAAATTAGGCAGTGAGGCACACGGTACCCTACGGCAGGCCATGGTTCAACTGTCCTTAGCCTGCTCCCGCCGCTCTTGACGATCTAAGTGTGGCTCAAGGGGGGGTAAATTGCTGCTGGTAAGGCGGGATGGTCGACGACTGGGACGATTCCACGTTTGCCATGCGGCCTTCACTCCCGCAAACACACTGCGGGTTGTCACTTTCGCCTCTTGAACTTGGCGTTTAGCAGCGGAAATACTTTGATCCACCTGCTTGACAACATTGCCAGCACTTTCAACCCCTTGGCTAATGTCATCCGTCAGATCGCTAATTTCAAGACCTGTGAGGCGAATGGCCTCAAGGGTAGGGGGCAGTTCACGACCAAGGGTGTCAAAAAGCTTTTCGGCACTGCGGGCAGCCCGCGCCAACTCCATAAAGGCAGGAATGGCAGCAGCCAACACCACTGCCAAGCACACGGCCACTAACACCAGTGACACGGCCAACCAAAATATTGGTTCTGTCACGCCCTCTTGTCCTAAACGTGCTGCTAGGTTGCAGGTTTACGGTAATGTGTCCCGATACTATCATGAGTTCCCAAAGGGTGGCAGTGTTAGTGTTCACTTCCCAAGAGGACGCCTGACCTAGGGCTGGCCTGTGCCATAGTGGAAACAATTGTGATACTCTAGAACGCTTGATGCTCCCTCTTGTGCTGGCACGCTCTGGCACCATCTTCAAGGTTACCGTCCCTTGTTAGGGGTGTAACGATAAAACAAAGAGGCAGGGGCAACGTCTCTGCGCGGGGGCAGTGTCTCCACCCTCTCCCCTGTGTCTGCGCGGGCAAGTGGCTGTCAACTACGGATCAGTTTGAGTCGTGCTTTATTTATTGAGGACTGGGTTCAGGTGCGCATTCCTTTAAATTATTATCAAGTGTTAGGTGTGCCAATGCAGGCAACACCTGAGCAAATTGATCAAGCGTTTCAAGATCGTCTGTTGCAGTTGCCCAGCCACCATCACTCGCCGACAACTGTAGCAACCCGCCGCGAGCTGATTGAACACGCCTACCAAGTTCTGCGGGAACCCGATCAACGTCACGCCTACGATCGCCGCTGTCGCAGTCTTGATACCGATGATCTCATCGCCCAACTCGATCCGCAACCCGTGGTTCCAGACCTCGAGATCACGGAGCAACAGTTATCCGGTGCGCTCCTACTTCTCTATGAACTGGGGGACTACAACCAAGTTGTGCGCCTAGGGCAGCCCTTTCTCAAGGGGGATCCCCTTGATTTGAGCCGTCCCTATACGGGATCCGCTGCGGAAGCAGATATTACGTTGACCGTGGCCTTGGCCTATCTTGAATTGGGTCGGGAGCAATGGCAGCAACAGCACTATCAGGCCGCCGCCACCCATCTGGAAGCTGGACTGCGGATTTTAGAGCGCTCCGGGTTGTTTCCCGAACTGCAACAACAATTTCAAAGTGAACTGGATCGCTTGCGCCCCTACCGAATCCTCGAACTGTTGGCGCTGCCTCTATCTGATAGTGTGGGTCGTCAGCGAGGGGTGCTGCTATTGCGGGAGATGCTCAGCGATCGCGGCGGCATTGAAGGGCGTCAGGATGATCGTTCTGGCTTAGGGGTAGAAGATTTCCTCAAGTTTATTTTGCAGCTACGAGCTTACCTCACGGCAACTGAACAGCAAGAATTGTTTGAGCGGGAGGCGCGGCGACCCTCTGCTGTGGCCTCCTACCTAGCCGTGCACGCTTTAGTGGCGCGGGGATTCCATGAGCTGCAACCCAGTTTGATTCGCCGTGGTAAAGACCTACTGCAACGCCTGCTGCCCAATCAAGATATTTACCTCGAGTTAGCCAGTTGCTTGCTCCTGTTGGGGCAGCCCGCTGAGGCGCTCGCGGCGCTAGAAAAAAGCCAAGATCAGCAAAGTATTGCCTTTATTCGCCGCCATTCAGGGAACGCACCAGACCTGCTGCCAGGACTGTGCTACTACACTGAACAATGGCTCCAAGAAGAAATTTACCCTGCCTTTCGAGATTTAGGGGAAACCCCCGTATCCCTAGATCAGTATTTCGCTGACCCAAATATTCAAACCTACCTCGACGCCCTCAATGAAGAACTCGTGGTTACTCCCATCACTCCTGATGAGGGAACACCCCCACCGCCGGTAACCGTTAAACCTAGTGTTGCTGTACCTCCTCCTTACCGCGCCCCCTTTCCGGTCGTCTCTCTCACCGCAGAGACCCTGCCCCTTGAGGCACACCAAGGTAGTGTTCCGCCCCCTGACGTGCCATCACCAACGGCAACAGTTAGTAGCACGAGCCACACGATCTCCCCTCGAACCACAACGACAAGAACCCAACAGCGCCGAACAAGGGATCGTCGCCAGCGTCCCCGTAACGGTTGGCTCTGGGTGGGTGGGGGCGTGCTCCTCATCGGCGCGGGTGTGTTGGCGCAGCACTACTGGTTCCAGCCACGGCTCACCACAGCCCCTCCCCCAGAAACACCTATTGCAGTAGCGACACCCACGCCGGTGGCCACCAATCCATCCCCTGACGTACCAGAAATGACGATTGAGGTGGCGCGCGATCGCCTGCAAGCCTGGCAGCAGATCAAGGCGCAGGCCTTGGGTAGTAACTTTGCCATTGATAACTTAGAAAAGATTTTAACGGAACCAGCCCTGAGTACGTGGCGATCGCGAGCACAGGGACTAAAATCGGAAGGAAGCTATTGGAGCTACACCCTCACTAACCTAGAGATTAAGGAAATCCGCCCCCTAGAAAATAACCATGTGGATGTTATTGCTCAGATTCAGGAAGATGCCAAGTTTTATGAGCAAGGGACGCTCCGATCCGATATTTCCTACAACGATAGCTACCGCGTTCTTTATACCTTGGTGCAGGACGGCAATCAATGGCTGATTCAGCGGATGCAAGTTCTTAGCTAAGGGGTAGGCTCCCCTGCTGGCCAACCTTAAGATTCAGCAATGAGAGTAAAAAGATCAGGAGAAATAGCACAAGGCCAATGGTACAGGCGTAGTTGATTTCTAGGCGCTGAAAGGCATTTTCATAGATGTAATAAACAATCGTTTTAGAGCTATTGAGGGGTCCCCCTTGGGTCATGACATAGACTTCCTCAAACACTTTGGTTGCGGCGATCGCTGAAATAATAGTCACCAGTAAAATGTAGGGTCGCATCAGAGGCAGGGTAATATCCCAGTGCTGATGCCAGCCATCGCTGCCGTCTAGTGCCGCCGCTTCGTAAAGTTCGCCACTAATGCCCTGTAGCCCTGCCAGATAAATGACCATGTAGTACCCCAACCCTTTCCAGACAGTGACCGCCATCACGCTAAACAGTGACAGTTGCGGGCTAGTGAGCCACGGGATGCCACTGGTGCTAATGTGCAAGCCTTGCAAGATCTGATTCAGCAGCCCATTGGGGGCATAGAGCCACCGCCAAGCAATCCCCGCTACCACCATGGAAATAATCACGGGGGTGTAGTAGGCGGCGCGAAACCAATGAATCCCCCGCAGGGGCTGGTTGACCAGAATCGCTAGTAACAGTGGGGCGATCGCCAAAATCGGCACCACAATCACCAAGTAAAGGAGGGTATTGCCAAGGGTTTTCCAAAAGACGCCATCCCGCAGGAGGTGCTCAAAATTTGCTAACCCCACCCACGTTGGTGCGCTCAACAAATCGGCGTCGTAACGGCTAAAACTCAGAACAAACGCCTGTAGCGCCGGCCAAAACACGGTTAAGGTCAGTAACACCAACGCCGGTGCCAAAAAAACATAGGGGATCAGAGCGCGCAGTTTCATCCGGTAGCTGAGGGGCGAGGGTGCTGTTGGCGATAGGCACGCATTTGCGCCACAAATTCGCCAAATAGATAGTCGGCATCATGAGGCCCCGGACTGGCTTCGGGGTGGTATTGCACCGAAAAGATGGGTAGGGTTTGATGTTTCAAGCCAGCGATCGTTTTGTCGTTGAGGTTCAGGTGAGTTACTGCCACTGGGGTTTTTTCAAGGGATTCTTTGCTAATGGCAAAGCCGTGGTTTTGGCTGGTAATTTCTACTTCGCGGGTTAGTCCTGCGGGTTGGTTAAGGCCGCGATGCCCAAACTTCAGCTTAAAGGTTTCTGCCCCAAGGGATAGCCCCAACAGTTGATGGCCTAAGCAAATACCAAACATCGGGCGCTGAGCCGCCAAAAGCTGCCGTGCCGTTTCAATCCCTTCGACCACCGCCGCCGGATCTCCAGGCCCATTGGAGAGGAAAATGCCATCGGGGTTATAGCTGAGCACGGTTTCTGCTGGAGTATCGCTAGGCACCACAATGACACGGCAGCCATAGCTTGCTAAACGGCGCAGGATGTTGCGTTTAACGCCAAAATCAAGCGCCACTACAGTTAGGGGTGGCTCCTCAGGAGTCACGGGGGGGCGAAATTCCCAAGCGGGGGGGGTCGGCTCAGTCCACTCGTAGGGAGTGCGGGTGCTCACCATGTTAGCGAGGTTTTGCCCTTGCATACTGGGGGCGGCCAAGACCTCCTGTAGCAGTTGCAGCGGGTCTAGAATCTCTGTGGAAATGCCGCCGTTCATCGCCCCGACCGTGCGGATCTTGCGGGTGAGGGCGCGGGTATCAATGCCATAGATTCCGGGAATGCGATGGGCGCTAAGGTAGTCTGGCAGCGACTGGCGCGATCGCCAGTTACTGGGCACCGTGCAAATGTTGCGGGCAATGGCACCGCGCACGTGGGGGCGATCGGACTCATCATCTTCAGGGGTAATGCCCGTATTCCCCAGCTCAGGATAGGTAAAGGTCACAATTTGGCCGCAATAGCTCGGATCCGTCAGCACCTCTTGGTAGCCGGTCATGCCTGTATTAAACACGACCTCCCCAATAGCCGTGCCCGGCGCGCCAAAGGAGAAACCGCGAAAAACTGAACCATCGGCTAAAACCAGTATTGCGGGTGCTGCCATAGTGCCTTAAACTGTCGATCCATTCCATCCTACTTTATCGTCCCTACCTAGGTATCACAACAGCGGCAAAGGCGCAGATCAACGCTGCCCCAAAAACTTATGGGTTTGGGGAATCACCCGCACATGGGCAAGGTGGTTTTTGAGGTACGCCTGCCACGCCAACACTTGGGCTGGGGTAGGGGGCTGGGTCAAGCGCCCCGTACCAATGGGGGTCACCGGTTGCAAAAAGACGGGGATGCGGGGGTTAACCGTGGCCACCAACTCCGCCATTGTCGCCAAATCAGTGGGGGTTGTCAGCGCAGAAATGATGACCTTACAAAAGACCTCAACCCCGGCGCGATCGCAGAGGGTCAAGAACTGTTGATGGGCTGGCCAATGACACTCGCCACTGACACTCGGCAGCTTAATATCCATCCCCACACTGTCGAGGTAGGGTAACACCCGCTCTAGCGCCCTAGGATGGTGACCGCCTGTTTCTAAGTACAGTGGCAGTTGGGTGGCCGCTTTTAGCGCTGGTAGCAGAGTGGCTAAAGCAAGGGCGTGCAGGAGCGGTTCACCGCCGGTTAAGCTAATACTGTCATGGAGGTGGGGGTGATGGAGTTGCGCCACAGCAGCAAGAATCTGGGTGCCGGAGAGGGGGTTGGCGACCCGCTGAAATTGGCGATCGCCCGCAATCGTTTCCAACAGAGCGATAGCGGGCACACTCCAAGTATGGGCGCTGTCACAATAGGTACAGCGCAGATCACACCCTGCAAAGCGAATAAACAGTTGCCGCGTCCCAACATTAGCGCCTTCCCCTTGAATCGCGGAAAAAATTTCCACCAATGGGACGCTCACGCCCTCTAGATCTAGATCACCAATCATTGCGGGGCAGCCCACCCTCGATGACCGAAATTCATCACAGTTGTTGCGGAAGCCAGATCACAACAGGTCTTGGTTCCCCATAGTACCTTAAAGATAGTTAGCGCATTCAACAGGTAAGTGCTATGTCTTCCCTACGTTTTGGTCTGCCGCTCATTCTCCTTGGTACGTTGACGTTAGGTGTCGGCAGCTTACCCACCATCGTCGCCACGCCCGCCGTTGCTCAAAGTAACCCTGCCAGCGAATTTGACCGCTACATGCAGCGGGGCTATCAGCTGACGGCCAAACGCGACTATCAATCGGCTCTTATTAACTTCCGCCGTGCCCTTAGCCTGCGGCCCGGTGACCGCTACGCCCTCAATGCCATCAGCAATGTTGAAGCCTACATTGCCCGCGATCGCTTTGCCGCACAGTCTGGGAATCGGCTCACTTTTGTGCCCACGGGGCGAGGGATGCCCGGCCAGCGGATTGCGGGTGCAACACGCTTTGGCGAATGTACCCAAGGTAAACTCGCTAAGATTGTAGCTCTCATGCCCGAAGATAACCTCGGCGTAACTGCTGCGGCCAACCCTAGCCTCTTTTTCTATGTTCCCCAAAGTACGGCCAAATTGGCAGAGCTGATGATCCTCAGCGAAGGGGGGGATCTACTGGCCACCCAAGAGGTTCCGGTCAGCGGCACAGCAGGCATTGTCAGCGTCACGATTGATCCAACAAAAGCCGCCTTACAGCCAGGGCAAAAATATCAATGGATTTTCTCTCTGACCTGTAAGCCCAACGAACCGGATGCCAACCCCTTTGTTACAGGTTGGATTGAGCGGGCAGAACTGGACAGCAACTTAGCCGCAGTCATCACCACGGCTCCAGCAGCAGAGCGTTTACCCCTTTTAGCGGCAAACCAGTTATGGAATGATACCCTTGCCACCCTAGCGGCGCTGCAACGCCAAAACCCCAATGACCCCGCCATGAAACAGCAATGGCAAGATCTGTTGAACACTGCTGGCATTGATCCGCAGATTGTCAATATGCCCCTACTGCAATAGTTAGACTGTGCCGATAAAACCGGCGGTTCGCGCGACAGCCCTGCATCAGTTCCCTGCGATTAAGATAGAAGTTGAAGCTGCAACGTCACAGGAACCTGCGTTATGAAAGACGTTACTCGTGGGCATGCCCTAGAAGCCACAAACCACTACCGTCATTTGCGAGCAATCACCATGGCGCTGGTAGGGGCGATCGCCCCGCTCACCCTTGCAGCATCGGCAGCCTATGCACAGCGAGCCGCTGGCGATATTGTGATTATTGGTAACTCCCCCTACAACTGGGGGCGCAATCAACGTTACTGGAATCATCTGTTGAATCTCTCAGGGGCAATGGCTCCGACGGCAGCAGTAGGGGGAAATCCCCCTAGCGATACCGCAGAGGTGGATCCGCAAGTCCTTGAGCAGCAGCTATTGCGCAATATCCGCGTGGGTCAGCCGCGGCTGCAAGCAGTGATTAAACTACCCGGCTCTTCAGAAGTGACTGGGACAGTCACGAATAACAACCGCCAACCCGTGACGATTCAGTCGATTAACTTTGAAGTGATTGGTTCCGATGGTCGCCTGATACAAACAGGCGCAGCAGTGCCCGAACCCGCCACGATCGCCCCTGGCCAAACCGTGACCTACCAACAGTTTCTCCCCACCGTCCCCTCGGATACGGGGGCAACGGTACGCCTAGGCCGGCCAGCAGTGGTACTGCAAGGGGGTGTCTAAGCCCTTACGCATTGGCCTCACGGGTGGTATTGCCTGTGGCAAGTCCGTGGTTGCGGCCTATCTGAAAGAACGCTATCACGTACCCGTGGTCGATGCAGATCAGTTGGCGCGGGAGGCAGTGGCGATCGGTACCCCAGCCTACGACGCAGTGGTTGAGCGCTATGGTGCTGAAATTTGCCGTGGAGACGGCCAGCTAGATCGCCCACGATTAGGACACATCATTTTTGCTGACCCCCAAGAACGCTATTGGCTGGAGGGGCAAATTCATCCGTGGGTGGTTGAGCAGATGCAGCAAGCCATCCAAACCTGCCATCATCCGCAGATTTTACTGGTCATTCCTTTACTCTTTGAAGCCCACCTAGAATGTCTCGTGGATCAGATTTGGGTAGTTGCGGTTGATACAGCCACCCAGTTGGCGCGGCTCCAACAGCGGGATGGACTCAGCACTGAGGCAGCCCAGCAGCGCCTTGCTGCTCAACTCCCCCTAGCCACAAAAATCACTCAGGCCGATCACGTGATCTGGAATACCGGCACCTTAGCAGAACTCTATGCCCAAGTGGATCGCCTCTGGAAGCAGACATGATCCCCCAAGCAGGTATTCTAGAGATATTGATCGTAGTGTTAAGTTCAATGGCAGAAATTCAGTTTATTCGTGGCGTAAATGAAGAAGTTGTCCCCGATGTCCGCCTCACCCGTGCGCGGGATGGCAGCAGCGGCCAGGCAATGTTTTATTTTGACAACCCCAAAATTGTCCAAGAAGGCAATTTAGAAATTACGGGGATGTATATGGTGGACGAAGAGGGGGAAATTGTCACCCGCGATGTCAATGCTAAGTTTATTAACGGCCAGCCCGTCGCTATCGAAGCCACCTATTCAATGCGTAGTCTTGAGCAGTGGGAGCGCTTCATTCGTTTTATGGATCGCTATGCCGCGAGTCATGGCCTCGGCTTTCAAAAAAGTTAAAGGCTGGCAACCCCAAGCGATGTAGCAGCCATCGTCCAACAGCGATGAGCTGGTTTTCTAGCCACAACAGCAGGCGATCGCACCAAAGGAGCAGTTTCTCAAGCCAGTGTAGATCGTAGCCCACGAAGGCAGCCTCCACCTCAACAATGAGCGGGTCGGCATTGATGGGTGGGGGGGCAATCGTTGGCAGACTTGGTAAACTCACACTCAACAGGGTTGGTCGTGCTGGCATTGGGTCGGTTGCTGCCAGCAGAGGTGACGCCGCAGCAGAGAACGAGGGCGGTTGCAGGCCAGCGAGCCAGTAAGAGGCTCGACTCAGCCAATCGTGAAGAGGCAGGATGGCAGCCGCTGGGTTGAGGTGCTGTTCAATCCATGCTAGTACCCGTTGGCGCTGCTGGGGGGTCAAGGTATAGAGAATCGAATTATCACTGGCAATTAAAACCATCTCACCCGTTTGAAGCTGACTGGCAATGCCTTGAACCCTCACCCGCGCAAGGGAGCGTTGACCCAGACCCCCTAGGCGCAATTGCCACCGCTGCCAAAGCTGAGCAAGGGGAGACAGGGCTGGTACCTCAACTGTAAGTCCCGTTACTGTGGCGGTCACGGTCAACTGATTGAGAAATGTTCCCGCTAGACACTGGCGAGGAGCGTTTTGCTGCCGCAAGCGTCCACGATGATGCCGCCGGTACCACTGCCGAACTTGCTGGTAGTAGCACGCTAGCTCATAGTAAATCCGCTGCTCAATCTGTTGCTGCTCTTGGGGGGTAAAGATTTTGAGGGGCACTGCGGCGGTATCCACCAGCATCAGGGAGCGAGCTTGGCGATCGCAGGCAAGGTAGAAGGATGGCCGTTGCCCTAAAGCCGTTTCAGCCGTAGTCCGGCGCACAGGGCTGAATAACCGTTGCCACCATGGAACTCGCCGCGGCAGTGGCGCGAGGTGCAGCATCAGGGTGTGATTTTCTTGGGGATGCAGAGCAATAGCAGCGGTGACCGCTTGGGTGGCCAAATCGGCAGCGGGTGGGGAGGAGGGTCTGAGGCGGTGCAGCAGCCGCGGCATCACACTCCTTAGCTGTGGTCGTCCCTGCTGCCACACTTGGGAAAGGATGCCAGCGATGACGTGCACAACCCCACTTAAGCTACTTTCCACTTGCCAGCGGTGACGCTGCCACTGGTGTTGCCAGTGTTGCCATTGGCGCCGCCAAAACAGGAAAAAGCGACTTTGATAGGAAATTGCCATAGCATCCTGCTGGTGGTGGTGTTGCCAAAAAACTGAACGTTGCTGTTGCAGCTAGCTTACCGTGAAACAGAGCCTACCGCAAAGGATTAAGGGCAGCGGTGGGGTGCTCTGCGATCGCCCCGGTAACAGGCATAGTCGTCAACCCAACCCCCAAACTGAGTGCGCCTAGGGTCTTAGTATTGATCACGTTTACCCCGCAAGCGGGTAAAGGTTTGCAGCGGCGTATCGGCCTTGACGGCAGCCTGTAGGTTAGGGCAATGACAGCGCAGAAAAGGATTGGTTGCTTTTTCTAGACCGATGGTGCTGGGAATGGTGCTTTTGCCATGGGCGCGATCGCGGCAGACTTGGGCATAGCGTTTCTGAAGGGCTGGATTATCACCATCAACGGTGAGGGCAAAGGCCAAATTTTTCTGGGTGTACTCGTGGGCACACCACACTCGGGTGGCATCCGGTAGCTGTGCTAACTGCATCAGTGAGGCTAGCATTTCTGAGGGAGTGCCCTCAAACAGCCGTCCACAGCCGCCAGCAAACAGGGTATCGCCACAAAAGAGATCTTCTTCAGGGGTGTAGTAGGCAATATGACCACGGGTATGGCCGGGGATAAACAGCACCTCTAGGGTCAGATCACCAAAGGAGACGCGATCGCCCGCCTCAAGGTACACCGACTGCTCAGGAATACGCCCACAGTCAACACGACTCCCGTACACTTGGACATCGGGAAAGCGCGATCGCAGCGCTTGATTGGCACCAACATGATCCCAATGGTGGTGGGTATTCAAAATGGCAGTTAGCCGCGCTCCTAACTCATCGAGCATAGCTAGTACAGGTTCCGGCACAGCTGGATCCACCACCGCTGCTGTTGCAGTGTTGGGGTCGTGCAACAGAAAAATATAGTTATCCTGAAGGGCAGGCAGGCGATAAATATCCATCCCTAGGTTGAAGCCTCAGACGGCCATAAGACGTGCGTTTTGCCCAACTGTAAGCCATACTCTAGGGCTTCAGCCACTGCCTGATAGGACGCTTCAATAATGTTGGCGGAAACCCCAACCGTCGTCCAGCGATCGCGCCCATTACTCGACTCCACTAGCACCCGCGTCTTGGCCGCAGTACCGGCGTGACCATCCAAGATGCGTACTTTGTAGTCCGTCAGATGAAACTCAGCGATATCTGGATAGAACGACATGAGAGCTTTACGCAGGGCTTGGTCAAGGGCTGAGACAGGACCGTTGCCTTCCGCAGCGGTGAGCATTTCCGCCCCATTGACATCCACTTTTACCGTTGCCAAGGAGTGACTGCGCAGGGTGACCTCCGATTGACTAGAATCGGTGCGGCAAAACACATCAAAGCCCTTCAAAGTAAAGGGTCGTTGGCGTTGTCCCAAAATCTCCCGGATGAGCAGTTCAAAACTCGCTTCTGCCGCTTCAAACTGATAGCCTTCACTCTCAAGCTGCTTCATCCGCTCTAAAATAGTACGGCTCAGAGGATGTTGGCGATCCAGATCGATGCCAAGCTCTTGGGTTTTTGCCAAGATATTGCTCACTCCGGCCTGCTCAGAAATGACAACCCGCCGCTGATTCCCAACAAGTTGCGGATCAACGTGTTCGTAGGTGCGGGGGTTGCGTTGAACCGCACTGACGTGAATTCCCCCCTTGTGGGCAAAGGCAGATAGGCCCACGTAAGGCGCATGATCATCCGGTGCAAGGTTGACGATCTCACTAATGCGGCGGCTGGCCTCCGTCAGAGTGGCTAACTGTTCCGGCGGAACACACTCGTACCCCAACTTGAGCTGTAAATTGGGAATGAGGGTACACAAGTTGGCATTGCCGCAGCGTTCACCATACCCATTGATGGTACCTTGGACCATCCGTACCCCTGCCTGTACCGCTGCCAATGCATTAGCAACCGCTGTTCCTGCATCGTTGTGGGTGTGAATGCCAAGGCAATCTAAAGTGCCAAAATGCTCTGTGACTGCTTGGACAATCTCCTGTACCTGATGCGGCAAGCAACCGCCATTGGTATCGCAAAGAACGAGCCAGTCTGCACCAGCATTGAGGGCGGTTTCAAGGGTTTTGAGGGCATACTCAGGATTGGCTAAGTACCCGTCAAACCAGTGCTCAGCATCATAAATGACTCGGCGACCATGGCGCTTCAGGAACTGGATTGAATCGGCAATCATCGCGCAGTTTTCCGCCAGCGTGGTCTTAAGTCCTTCAGTGACGTGGAGATCCCAAGACTTACCAAAAAGGGTCACCCAGCGAGTTCCTGCCGCCAGAATTGGCTCAAACATCGATTCAGTCTCAGCCGTTCTTCCCGGGCGACGGGTAGCACAAAAGGCAACGAGTTCTGCCTGTTGCAGGGGCGCTTCCTGTAGGTGCCAGAAAAACTGAACATCTTTGGGGTTAGCCCCTGGCCAGCCCCCTTCAATAAAATGGATGCCTAGGCGGTCTAGCTGGCGGGCAATGCGCAGCTTGTCTTCCAGAGACAGGGATAAACCTTCCCGTTGGGCACCATCTCTCAGGGTGGTATCGTAGAGCCAGAGATTCGTTGCTGCTGTCACCGTGCTGTCTCTCCTGTGGGGCGTTCGTAATTGGTTGCGTAGCTCTGCAACAACGAACTGACTTGGGAGACCACCTCTTTACCAGAGGTTTTGCCTAGTACCGAGCGTTCGGGGTGGAACTGCGGTCGCGCCATGCTGTGGTTAATCGCTTCTTGCACTTGGGCTCGGATTAGCTCCATGAGTTCTTCTTCGGCTCGCTGCCGTTGGTATTGTGCCCCTTCTTCGGTTGTGGCGTAGAGCGGCGGCAGCCGGTTTAAGGCGTAGGCGGCAATATCCCCAAGGTCAAGGGCACAGTCCTGCTCAGCTTCAATAACGGCAATACGGGTAATAGCCTCGGTGAGTACTAATTCTTCCATTACATTGATAAATTGTTTGCGGGGAACCGCCACCACTTGGCCAGTGAGCAAGGCTCCCATTAGGCGATCTAGAGCCATATATTCTTCTACCGACAGCTCTGTAGCTTTGTCGCAAATGCGCCCTACTTCTGCCTCTTGGGTCGGGGTTAAATACCCGTTCCGCAATGCTTGTTCAACAATTTCCTGAATCCCCATAGGTTTTTTCCGCCATACGTGCTAGCTGGGAGCCTCTGTTTGCACTGACTAGACTCACATTCAAGTTTATGCGCTCAGCACAGGCTTCGCCAATATTAGGTTACCAAATTGTTGAGATAGCCATGCCCCTAGGGGTGAGAGAGATCACCTGTGCGGGGAGATGATGGGCACTGCCTAGCTTGTCTCTGAGGCTAATCATGTAAATATGTCCAGCGATTTGTTAAAATGCGTATTTTTGCTGGTCATGATCTTAATTTTCTTTTAGAATATAGATAAGGCTAATGACTGCCTAACTGCTGAGGAGGCTCACCATGCGCCAACTACTACCCACTGTAATTGCTACTGTCTCCTGTGCAACCCTTATTGGCATGGCGGGGGCAGCGGTAGGCCAGCCTGTGGCAATCGCGACCCTCACCAGTACAGAAATTCGTGAGTTACAACGACTGGTACCCAGCACTGCTGAGGATTATTACAATCTTGGGCTGATGTACCAAGGGGAAGGGAACCTGCCCGCAGCGATCCGTGCCTTTAGTCGGGCAGTGGAGTTAGACCCCAGTGCCGACTATTATTTTGGGCGCGGTTTGGCCTACTTTGATCACGGGGATCTACAGCGGGCGATCGCTGACTTTGACACTGCCATTCGTTACGATCAGCAGTTTGCCAGTGCCTACTACAATCGCGGCATGGCCCACCTTGCCCTACAGGACTATAGTGCTGCCATTCGTGACTTTAACGCAGCGCTAGAGATTGATCCCCAGTTTGTGGCCGCCTACTATAGCCGCGGCATGGCGCACTTCGACAGTGGCAACATTGAGCTTGCCCAACGGGACTATCAGCGGGCGCGGAGCCTGAACCCAACCATGACGGCTAAGTACTACGATGCTGCGCCACGACCCTTGACCGGTGGGCCTTAGGGGGGTCTTGGCACAAACACTGTTCCTGATGCTGCCGATTAAGGTCATAATGGGGGGGGTAACGTTGAGCGATCGCGCCTATGGCAAGAACCCCCTCCGAATTTGCTGTGCATTTATTCCTTGATGGTGGACATCGCGAAGAAGTGCGATTTCCCTCAATCCAAGAGTTTCAGAAATGGTACAGCAGTGAATTGGTGGCCAAAGCTGATTCTAATGACTTTGTCTCGGTGCCCATCAAAAATATTCAAGGGGAGTACATGGTGGTGCGCCCCTCCAAAGTGTTTGCCATTCGGGTAGAGCCGATCTTTGCCTCCAGTGTGGATCGCTTTGCGTAGGCTACCATGGCGGGCTTGATTGTTGGTTTTTCCCAAGCAGTGGTGGTGTTGGCAACAGCGGCGATCGCCACCGCAACTGCCACCCCAGTCCTCATCCCACGGTCACCCTCAACGCTCCCCCCAAGCGTTGGCTTAGATACAGCGCTCTGGCAGCAGGGCGATCGCCCTCGGCTGATCCAAGCCATTGACCATAGCTTACGCTACTTGCAAACCCCCAAAGCCAAACAGGACTATGCTGCCTACACCGCAGCAGGGCAGCCTGGTGCCAGCTTGGGAGCCAATTTACGCCAGCGGGTGATTCGCTCCCTCCAACGGTTTCGTCACTTGGTGCAAACCAGTCGCTCTGCGGCTGAACTCCAAGCTGCGGTGAAACGAGAATTCGTCTTTTATCAATCTATTGGCACCGATGGTCAAGGTCGAGTCGAGTTTACCGGGTACTATGCCCCCACCTACCGCGCCAGCTTAGTTCCTACCGCAGAGTATCGCTACCCGCTTTTTCGGCGGCCGCCTAACTTTGCCCAGTGGTCAGAGCCGCATCCCACCCGTCTTGAGCTGGAAGGTGCCGATGGCAAACAGTGGCACAAAGGGCCGTTACGGGGGCTGGAACTGGTGTACCTGCGCGATCGCCTCGAAGCCTTTTTAGTTCAAGTGCAAGGCTCAGCAGAGTTACAACTACCGGATGGTCGTCGCCTGAGTGTGGGCTACGCGGGCAAAACAAATCATCCCTACACGAGCATTGGCCAAGAGCTGATTAAAGATGGCAAAATCCCGCGCGAAGAACTGACCTTACCCCGGCTGATGGCCTACTTTGACGCCAACCCCAGCGAACTGGATCGTTACTTACCCCGCAACGCCAGTTTTGTCTTCTTCGAGAATACGCAGGGCCGCCCCCCCAGTGGCAGCCTCTCCACCCCTGTAATTCCCGAACGCTCGATTGCTACGGACAAATCCTTGATGCCACCCGGTGCCTTGGCCATTATTAACACCCAATTACCCATGAAAAAAGACGGACAATGGCAGCAGCAGCCCATCAGTCGTTTTGTCCTCGATCAAGATACAGGGAGCGCTATTCGCGGCCCCGGACGAGTGGATATTTTTATGGGTACAGGCGATGTCGCCAAAACCCGGGCAGGCTTAATTAATACCCCCGGGCAGTTGTATTATCTATTACTCCCTTAGCTGTTTCAGCAGGCGGCGTGAAGGGACGCTAACGGTCAACAGACCCCATAATGACATCAATACTGCCAAGAATAGCGACAATATCCGCCACCTTCATCCCCTTCAACAATTGTGGCAGCACTTGCAAATTGTTAAAGTCCGGGGGACGAATTTTCCAGCGCCACGGAAAGACATTATCGTCACCAATCAGGTAAATACCCAACTCCCCTTTGCCGGACTCGAGGCGCACGTAGTGCTCACCCTTAGGAATCTTAAACGTAGGTGCTAGCTTTTTGCCCAAGAATTGGTAGTCAAAACCGTTCCACTCCGATTTTGCCCCTTCCAGCAATCGCTTGGCCTCAAGGTTCTCGTAAGGACCGCCCGGCAACCCATCAAGGGCTTGACGAATAATTTTGACAGATTCACGCATTTCCTGAATGCGAACAACGTAGCGGGCAAGGCAGTCCCCCTCGGTGGCAACCGGCACGTCCCAGTCAAAATCGTCGTAGCATTCGTAATGATCGACCTTTCGCAGATCCCACTTCACCCCTGACGCGCGCAGCATCGGCCCTGACAGCCCCCAGTTAATCGCCTCTTCGCGGCTAATTTTACCCACGCCCTGAAGGCGACGGATAAAGATAGGATTGTTCGTAATCAGAGCTTCGTACTCATCCACCTTGGGTAAAAAGTAGTCGCAAAAATCACGACATTTGGTGACCCAACCGTAGGTAAGGTCAGCGGCCACCCCCCCCATGCGGAAGTAGTTATTGTTGATAAACCGCATACCAGTTGCGGCTTCAAACAAGTCGTAGATGTACTCACGCTCACGGAAAATGTAGAAAAAGGGAGTCTGGGCACCCACATCCGCCAAGAACGGGCCTAGCCACAGCAGGTGGTTGGCAATGCGGTTTAGCTCCAGCATAATTACACGGATATAGCTGGCGCGCTTGGGCACGGCAATGTTGGCTAGTTTTTCTGGGGCATTGACCGTAATGGCTTCGTTAAACATCCCCGCTGCGTAGTCCCAACGACTGACGTAGGGAATAAACATAATATTGGTGCGGTTTTCAGCAATTTTCTCCATGCCCCGATGCAAGTAGCCAATGACGGGTTCGCAGTCAATGACATCTTCGCCATCAAGGGTCACCATTAGTCGCAGAACCCCGTGCATGGAGGGATGGTGCGGCCCCATGTTAATCACCATGGGTTCGGTGCGTGTCTCAAGCGTGGGCATAGATTGCAGTTCCGCTAAAGGGTCAGGTAATGAAAGGTTTCTTCAATAATGCTACACAGGTTTTCTAAGCTTGCCAATTCAAAATTGTTTATGGCTTAGATAACTGTACCATCAGGAATCACGGCATTCTTAATGATCACGACCACACCACTGCGAATGTAAAACCCCTGCTCTTCGCGGTTAGATTCTTCGACATGGTCTTTGTTAATAATTTTGACCTCCCGACCAATACAGGCGTTTTTGTCAATAATGGCTCTACGGATAATACTATTGGCGCCAATCCCCATGGGAATTTTATGTTGCTCTAGGAGAGCGCTGCGCTGTCCTGAGTGCTGGTAAAAGTCAGCCCCCATGAGTAAGGAGTGATCAATGACACAGCCGGATTCAACGCGCGATCGCACTCCCAAGACGGAATGATGGACTTGGCACTCCTTGAGGATACACCCTTCACTGATAATGGATTCGGTGATGTTAGAACTCAGAATTTTGCTGGGGGGCAAGTAGCGGGGGCGGGTATAAATGGGAGCAGCTTCGTCGTAAAAGCTAAAGGGAGGCTGCGGTTGCTGCGTGAGGGCTAGGTTGGCTTCGTAGAAGGAGCCAATGGTGCCAATATCTTCCCAGTAGCCGTTAAAGACAAAGGTTTGCACACGGTGAGTGCGAGCCGCCGCCGGAATAATTTCTTTGCCAAAGTCGGTGGCATCGGCCAGTTGTTGCAGCAAATCAATTAATACCTGCCGCTTAAACACATAAATGCCCATGGAGGCAATGTAGGGTTTACGGTGGGCGTCTTCGGCGCTGAGGCCATAGCGGGTTGTATCAACACGCATCGATAGCAGAGCCTCCCCTTGGGGTTTTTCGCGGAAGTCTAGCACCCGACCGGTGCCGTCCACTTTGATCAGCCCAAACCCAGAGGCAGCGGCTTCGTCCACCGGCAGCACCGAAAGGGTAATGTCTGCTTGGGTGTCGCGGTGGCGCTGGACAAACTGGCGATAGTCCATGCGGTAGAGGTGATCCCCTGAGAGGATTAGGTACTCGTCCACGTCCCAATCGGCTAACAGCCAGAGGTATTGGCGCACGGCATCGGCAGTGCCCTGGAACCAGTTGGGGTTTTCAGGGGTTTGCTGAGCCGCAAGGACTTCCACAAAACCATCGGTCAGCCCTGCAAAGGTGTAGGTGCGGGCAATATGACGGTTGAGGGAGGCAGAGTTAAATTGGGTCAGGACGTAAATGGTGTTGATTTCGGAATTGATGCAGTTACTGACGGGAATATCGATCAGGCGGTACTTTCCGGCCAGAGGAACGGCAGGCTTGGCACGGCGTTTGGTGAGGGGATAGAGGCGCGTTCCGGCACCGCCTCCAAGAATAATCGCCAAGACTCGTTTCATCAAAAACTCCATCTGAACGGCCACATCAACAGTGTACGCCGTGGTTGGCATTTGATCTCATCTGGCTGTGGTAGTCAGGTTTCGGTAAAGAGTCGCCGCAATGGCATGATAATGATACTTGGTCGTTGATCCAACGCGGGGAGTTGGGCATGGGGTTTGTGGATATGGCGATCGCCCAGTTGGCTGCTGACTACGGGGTTTCTGTAGAGGTGGTCTGTGATTGGTGCGATCGCCTTGGTATTCGCTATACCAGCCCGCAGACGCGCTTGCCCCTAGAAGATGCGAAAGCGATCATTCTGGCGTTGACCACCCCCCCTGCCAGCGATCAACGGGACACACCACCGCAATCGTAAGACCTGCTTTATTGGGAGAACTATGTTAAAGAAATGTGTTTGGCTTGCGGTAGCTCTCTGCCTCTGCCTTTGGCCATTTACCACAGGCACCGCCATGGCTGCTGAACTAACCCCAGAGACGCTGACCGTCCCCCTCAACAGTGAAGGGAAAACGGTGACCCTCACCGAAAAGCAATATCAAGAAGGCAAGCGATTATTCCAGTATGCCTGTGCGTCCTGTCATGTGGGAGGTATCACTAAAACCAATCCTAACCTTGATCTGCGCACGGAAACCTTGGCGCTGGCTACCCCCCCTCGGGATACCATTGAGGGGTTGGTGGACTACATGAAAAACCCCACCACCTACGATGGCGAAGAGGAAATTGCCGAGGTGCACCCCAGCCTGCGCAGTGCGGATATTTTCCCCAAAATGCGTAACCTGACGGAGCAAGATCTAGTGGCGATCGCGGGTCATATTCTCGTTGAGCCGAAAATTCTCGGGGATAAATGGGGTGGCGGCAAAATTTATTACTAACCAATAGACAAGGATTTGTCGAAACTCATGCACCTAACTCGTTTTTGGGCACCGCGCCTAGGATTGCTCCTCCTGCTTGTTATGGTTTGGTGTTGGGGGGCGATCGCGACTCCAGCCGCTGCCAGTGGGGTTGACAATTACGTCATCCAGTACCTGAAAGCAACTGAGGCCATTGAACTGCCCCTCAATGACCGTGGCGATACTCGTGCCTTTACGCCCGAAGATCTCACCCGCGGTAAGCGCCTCTTTGAGGAAAACTGCAAAAACTGTCATGTGGGTGGCACGACCTTGCCGAATCCCTTGGTGTCCTTGTCCTTAAAGGATCTCAAAGGAGCCGTGCCGCCTCGGGACAACATTGCGAGCTTAGTGGCGTTTCAGCGCCTGCCCATGTCCTACGATGGCAGCGAAGAAAGCTACTGGTGCCGCCAAGTGAGTGAGGATTGGCTCACCACCAATCAGCTAGAGGATTTGGCGGCCTTTATTTTGCGCGCGGCAGCCGTGGCTCCCGGCTGGGGCACTGAAACCTTCGCCGACAGTGCTCCCTGAGTTGGGAACTTTGCTAAACTTGCCTTTGGTGACGTTTACACTCCTCACAGCGATTCTGACGCATTCCATGAAAGGAGAACTCCGTTGAAAAAACTATTGATCAGTGTTTGCGCCTTGGCGATCGCCACGTTTATGGTGCTGACCCCCCCTGCCGTTGCGGCAGATTTAGCAAATGGTGCCAAAGTCTTTAGTGGGAACTGTGCGGCGTGCCACATGGGTGGTGGCAATGTGGTCATGGCCAACAAAACCCTGAAAAAAGAAGCCCTCGAACAATTTGGCATGAACTCTGAAGATGCCATTATTTACCAAGTGCAACATGGCAAAAACGCTATGCCTGCCTTTGCTGGCCGCTTAACGGACGAGCAAATTCAAGACGTGGCCGTCTACGTGCTGGATCAAGCCGCTAAAGGTTGGGCTGGCTAAGGCTATTTGGGCAATAGCGCTCCTGCACTGTAGGAAGACACAAATGGGTGTCACGGGAGAGGGGCCATCCACGCCCAACTCCCGTTCCCTAGCTGAGAATTGAGTGACGAACAAAACGATTTTTCGCAGAATCTTAACAATTCTTGCCTTGACTATCCGTAACCCAGAGAAATCCTTATAATGGTTGAGGCGGGACGTTTGTGTTGTTAATCTTGTTCCACTAAGCAATTATTACGGAATGCACTGTCGCCTTGGCTCTCCTTTAGATTTAGAGTCGTGGCGTTTTTCAGTCGCTACAGCTTAGAACTTGAACAGTGACAACCCTCTGATTTACCGCCTGCTTAAATCAACGTTTCTGTTTTCAGACCCATGCAACAATCCTCCCCTTTTTCCCCAGCCAGCACCGCCACCCTGAACAATGGTTACCACGGACAACCTTGGCTTGTGGAAGAGCGAGATGCCTGTGGCGTTGGCTTTGTCGCCCACCGCAAAGGGATGGCGAGTCACCGAATTGTGGCGCAAGCCCTAGAGGGTCTGATCTGCTTAGAACACCGCGGCGGTTGTAGCGCCGATCGCGACTCTGGGGATGGCGCTGGGATTATGACCGCGATTCCGTGGGAGCTATTACCCGAGTTTGGCATTCCGCGGCAGCGGATTGGGGTAGCCATGATCTTTTTGCCCCAAGGAGCGGCAACGGCAGCGGCAAAAGAAATTGTGGAGCGGGTGCTCAGTCAAAATGAACTGCGGTTGCTCGGCTGGCGCACCGTACCGGTTCACCCTGAGGTTCTGGGTGTACAAGCCAAGCAAAACCAACCTCAAATTGAGCAACTGTTTGTGGCATCCAGCAGGGCAAGCGGTGACGAGCTAGAGCGGCAGCTATACCTCACCCGTAAGCGTATTGAACGTGCCGTTGCCCAAACCACCGCCGAGTGGCAACAAGACTTTTACATCTGTTCATTTTCCACCCGCACCATTGTCTATAAGGGGATGGTGCGCTCAGTGGTGTTAGCTCAGTTTTACGACGACCTGCGCAACCCCAACTACATCAGCCCGTTTGCCCTGTACCATCGCCGCTTTAGCACCAATACCATGCCGAAGTGGCCTCTGGCACAGCCGATGCGGATGCTGGGTCACAACGGGGAAATTAATACCCTCTTGGGGAATATCAACTGGATGCGGGCACGCCAATCGCAGTTGGCTCATCCCTACTGGCAAGGTGCCTTTGAAGACTTAACCCCAATTGTGAACGCTGACAATAGCGACTCTGCCAATCTGGATAATGTGCTAGAGTTACTGGTGCAATCGGGTCGCCACCCCCTGCACGCCATGATGATGCTGGTGCCGGAGGCTTACCAAAATCAACCGGATCTAGCAGAGCACCCTGAAGTGGTGGACTTTTACGAATACTACAGCGGTATTCAGGAAGCGTGGGATGGGCCTGCGTTGGTAGCATTTTCCGATGGCAAAATTGTTGGTGCCACCCTTGATCGCAATGGCCTGCGCCCTGCCCGCTACACCTTGACCACCGACGATTTGGTGATTGTTTCTTCGGAAGCGGGCAGTATTCAAATTGCCGAAGACACGGTTCTAGAAAAAGGTCGGCTTGGCCCAGGGCAAATGATTGCCGTCGATCTGGAGCACCAAGAATTACTCACCAACTGGGAAATTAAACAGCGGGTGGCGCAGCAGCAGCCCTACGGCGAATGGCTGAAAACCTATCGCCAAGAACTGGTGCCCCAAGCCTACTGGGAAGCGCCGCAACTCGACAGCACCACCTGCTTGCAACAGCAGACCGCCTTTGGCTTTAGTGCCGAAGATGTGGAGATGGTAATCGAGGCCATGGCCAAGGATGGCAAGGAGCCGACGTTTTGTATGGGGGATGATATTCCCTTGGCGGTGCTTTCGTCGCAACCCCATCTCCTTTACGACTACTTTAAGCAGCGCTTTGCCCAAGTCACGAATCCGCCCATTGACCCATTGCGCGAGAAACTGGTGATGTCCCTTGTGACGCGCTTGGGAGCGCGGGGGAATCTTTTGGTAGAGTCTCCAGAGGATGCACGGCTGCTACAACTGAATTCGCCCATTATTAACGAGGCGGAACTAGGAGAGATTCTCAAGGCTCCCTTTGGCACTGTGCGGCTTTCGACGCAATTTGCCATTGATCAAGGCCCAAGTGGGCTGGAAGTGGCGGTGAAGCGCCTCTGTGAGCAGGCGGCTGCCGCGGTTCAGGCTGGCTCTGCCATTTTAGTTCTCAGCGATCGCCACAATGGAGCCGGTGAGTTACAGATGGTTGCTGCGGACACTTCCTATATTCCGCCGTTATTAGCAGTAGGGGCGGTACACCATCACCTCATTGCCCAAGGCATTCGTCGGCGGGTCTCCTTGGTAGTGGAAACAGCCCAATGCTGGAGTACGCATCACTTTGCCTGTCTTATTGGCTATGGAGCCGGTGCTGTGTGCCCTTACCTCACGTGGGAGACCATCCGCCAGTGGTGGCACAGCGATCGCACCCAAAACCTGATGGCTAAAGGCAAGCTGGCCAGTATTGATTTGCAAACCGCCCAAGCCAACTACCGCAAAGCAATTGAAGAGGGACTGCTGAAAATTCTTTCCAAAATGGGAATTTCCTTAATTGCCAGCTATCGCGGTGCCCAAATTTTTGAGGCCATTGGCATTGGGGATGATCTGCTCAACACGGCTTTTATTGGCACCACCTCTCGGGTGGGCGGCTTAACCCTGCGGGATTTAGCCCAGGAAACGATTACCTTCCACCACAAAGCCTTCCCGGAACTGACGAGCAAGAAGCTGGAAAACTTTGGGTTTGTGCAGTTCCGTCCGGGGGGGGAGTACCACATGAACAACCCGGAAATGGCCAAAGCCCTGCATAAGGCGGTGACGGCCAATCGCTATGACCACTACGAGACGTATCGGCAGCAGTTGACGGGTCGCCCCCCTACGGCTCTGCGGGATTTGTTGGAGTTCCGCAGCGATCGCCCCAGTATTCCCTTAGAGCACGTCGAGCCTGCCAGCGAAATTGTCAAACGCTTCTGCACTGGCGGGATGTCCTTGGGGGCACTCTCACGGGAAGCTCACGAGGTGCTAGCGATCGCCATGAATCGCCTTGGTGGCAAATCCAACTCCGGTGAAGGGGGCGAAGACCCAGTGCGGTTCCAAGTGCTCAACGACGTGGATGCTGAAGGGCGATCGCCCCAGTTGCCGCACCTGCGAGGGTTGCGGAACGGTGACACCGCTAGTTCTGCCATTAAACAGGTGGCTTCCGGGCGCTTTGGGGTAACCCCCGAATACCTGACCCATGCCCAACAAATTGAAATTAAAATTGCCCAAGGAGCCAAACCCGGCGAAGGCGGTCAACTGCCGGGCACGAAAGTCAGCCCCTACATTGCGATGCTGCGGCGATCGAAGCCTGGGGTCTCCCTGATTTCGCCACCGCCGCACCACGACATTTACTCCATCGAGGACTTGGCGCAACTGATCTTTGATCTGCACCAGATTAATCCCCAAGCTCAGGTCTCGGTGAAGCTCGTGGCGGAAATTGGCATTGGTACCATTGCCGCGGGCGTGGCCAAAGCCAACGCCGATGTGATTCAAATTTCTGGTCACGATGGCGGCACGGGTGCGTCTCCCTTGAGTTCCATTAAGCACGCCGGTAGTCCGTGGGAACTGGGGTTAACGGAAGTTCACCGTGTTCTTTTAGACAATCAACTGCGCGATCGCGTTGTCCTGCGGGTTGATGGCGGTCTCAAGTGCGGCTGGGACGTGGTGATGGGGGCGCTGATGGGAGCCGAAGAATTTGGGTTTGGCTCAGTGGCCATGATTGCCGAGGGCTGTATTATGGCGCGTATTTGCCACACCAATAACTGCCCGGTAGGCGTTGCCACCCAAAAAGACGAACTGCGCCAACGTTTCCCCGGTATGCCTGAGCATGTGGTTAACTTCTTCCTGTTTATTGCCGAAGAGGTGCGCTCAATCTTAGCCAAGCTTGGTTACCGGTCGTTGCAAGATGTGGTAGGGCGTGCGGATCTGCTGATTCCTCGCCAAGATATTCAGTTGGCCAAAACCGCTGCCCTCAACCTCGACTGCTTAACTAAGCTGCCGGATACCCGCAGCGATCGCCGCTGGCTACAGCACGAAGCCGTTCATAGTAATGGTGCAGTGCTTGACGATGAGATTTTGGCGCGACCCGAAGTGCAAACCGCCATTGCCAAGCAGCAGACGGTCGAACTAGAGTTACCCATTGTCAACACCGATCGCACGGTGGGGGCGCGCATTGCCGGTGCCATTGCCAAGCAGTATGGCAACACTGGCTTTGAAGGGCAAATCACCCTCAACTTCTACGGGAGTGCTGGTCAGAGCTTTGGTGCCTTTAACCTACCGGGGATGATCCTGCGGCTAACTGGCGAAGCCAACGACTACGTGGGCAAGGGAATGCACGGTGGCGAACTCATCATTAAACCCAAGCCGAACACCCCCTACACCGCCGCTGAGAACGTCATTATCGGTAATACCTGTCTCTACGGTGCCACGGGTGGGGTACTCTTTGCCAATGGCCGTGCTGGTGAGCGCTTTGCAGTGCGTAACTCGAAGGCGCAAGCCGTGGTTGAAGGAACTGGCGATCATTGCTGCGAGTATATGACAGGCGGTGTCGTCGTGGTGCTCGGCACTACAGGGCGTAACGTTGGGGCAGGGATGACCGGTGGCTTGGCCTATATCCTTGATGAGGCAGGCACCTTCCCCGCTAAAGTTAATCCCGAAATTGTCAAGCTCCAGCGGGTCACCTCCGCCATTGGTGCAGCGCAACTGCGGCAACTCATTACGGCGCATCGCGATCGCACGGGCAGCGCGAAAGCCGCTATGATCTTGCAGGAGTGGGAGCGTTACTTGCCGCTCTTTTGGCAAGTCGTTCCGCCCTCGGAAGCCAACAGCCCCGAAGTGGTGGGTGAGGTTGCCGTTGATACGGCCGATAAGGTGCTAAGTCCACTCTCGTGATTGTTGAGTGCAGACTGCCGCCAGATTGATCCCCAAGTACTGCATTCTGTTCTATCCTATGGTCAATGACTGAATGCGGAACTGCTACGAGAGACCCTATGCACATTCGCCGCCGTCCCCCCAATCCTGCCGTGACGGTTCATACCCTCCATTATCAAGTTCCTGTGGTCGACGGGGAACCCCGCCATATTCTGGAAAAAATTGTTTGGCACAAAGAGCAGGAGGTTGAGCAACTGCGCGACAGCCTCCCGCTAGCGGAATTACAACGCCAAGTGCTGAATGCCCCGCCAGTGCGGTCGTTTATTGATGCCCTGCGATCGCCAGTGACCCGGCCTGCCCTCATTGCCGAAGTGAAGAAGGCCTCCCCCAGTAAAGGGGTGATCCGTGCCAACTTTAATCCGGTGGCGATCGCCCACGCCTACGCGGCTGCCGGTGCCACCTGTATCTCTGTACTAACAGACAGCGAGTTTTTCCAAGGGAGTTTTGAGTATCTCGAGCAGATTCGATCCGCCGTTGAGCTACCGCTATTGTGCAAAGACTTTATCATCTACCCCTACCAGATGTTTCTGGCGCGGTTACGGGGTGCTGACGCGGTACTGCTGATTGCGGCCATCCTTTGCGATCGCGATTTGGACTATTTTCTGCGCATTGCTAACAGCTTGGGAATGACTGCCCTCGTTGAAGTGCACACGGCCAGTGAAATGGAGCGAGTCTTGGCTCTTGAAGGGGTACAGCTTGTGGGCATTAATAACCGTAATCTTGAGGACTTTAGTGTGAATTTGGCGACTACAGAGGCACTCTTGGCAACCTATGGCGGACAACTGCGCGATCGCGGGATTGTGGTGGTCAGCGAGTCAGGCATCCACGAGCAGGCTCACGTTGAGCGGGTGGCAGCCGCTGGTGCCCAAGCCGTGTTAGTCGGAGAATCCTTAATGCGGCAGACTGCAGACACTGCCCACCTCAGTGACGAAGCGCAGATCCAGCAGCGCATTCAGCAGTTATTCCCTGAACTTGTACAGGTATGCCCCTAAAGGCCATTCTCTTCGACTTTAACGGCGTCATCTTGGACGACGAGCCGATTCATGCCGCCCTTATTGATGAGATTCTCCTTCAGGAAAACCTGCGCCCCCAGCGGGGGGAGTACGACCAGTTTTGTCTTGGCCGCAGCGATCGCGCCTGCCTTGATAACCTGCTGAGTCGGCGCGGTCGTGTCATCACGGCTGACTATTTAGAGACCCTGATTCGCAAAAAAGCAGTCGCCTACCAGCAATGGTTCACTAACAGTGATCCGTTGCCGTTCTTCGCCGGTGCCCTGCCATTATTGCAACACCTGCGGGGATCAGGCCTAAAAATTGCCATTGTGACGGGAGCGCTGCGATCAGAGGTCACCTTGGCCTTAGCACGCGCAGAGATGACATCCGCCGTTGACTGTATCGTCAGTGCTGAAGAGGTGGATCGCGGCAAACCCTATCCTGACCCCTATCAGCGGGCACTAGAGCGCTTACAGCAGCAGTTTCCAGAACTGGCTCTGGCGGCTAGCGACTGCTTAGCCATTGAAGATACGTTTGCAGGCATTGAGTCGGCAAAAGCAGCAGGCATACGGGTGATGGGCGTTGCCCACACATACCCCTTTCATATGCTGCAACGCCGCTGCCACTGGGTTCTGGATCGCCTCGATCAGTTTGAGCTAGAACAGGTTGCGGCAGTCTTTAGCCGCACTGCCGCAGTCAGTTGTCGCTAGAGCTGTTTCACCTCAGTAATCAGCTTATTCAGCACATCTTTGGCACTGCCAAACATCATCAGGGTTTTATCTTTGTAGAACAACTCATTGTCAATACCGGCAAAACCAGGGCTGAGACTACGCTTAATCACGATGGTGTGCCGCGCCCGATCCACATCCAGAATCGGCATTCCATACACCGGACTGCCGGGGTTGGTGCGGGCTGCCGGATTGACCACATCATTGGCTCCAATGACTAAGGCAACATCCACATTCTCAAATTCGGGGTTGATGTCCTCCATGTCCTTGAGTTGCGGGTAGGGCACATTTGCCTCTGCCAACAGGACGTTCATGTGCCCGGGCATCCGTCCGGCCACGGGATGAATGGCATACTTGACCTCTACCCCTAGCCGCTCCAGTTGATCCGCCAATTCCTTAACACTGTGCTGCGCTTGGGCAACTGCCATGCCATAGCCCGGTACAATCACCACCGACTTGGCATAGCCCAGCATCATGGCGCTTTCTTCCGAGTCAATGGTGCGAACCGTCTTGGGAGTAGCTGCACTGGTGACGCCACTCGCTGCTTTAGCACCGCCGCCGCCAAAGCCACTAAAGAGCACATTGGCCAAGGAGCGATTCATGGCCTTGCACATGATCTGGGTCAGAATTAAGCCGGAGGCACCAACAAGGGCACCGGCAATAATCAGCATACTGTTGCCAACAATAAACCCTGCTGCACTTGCCGCTAAACCAGAGAGGGAGTTCAACAGCGAAATTACAACGGGCATATCGGCGCCCCCAATGGGGATGACAAAAAGAACCCCCAAGACACCGGCGATCGCCACCAAGCTCCAAAATAGACCCATCTGGGACGGATCCAGCCAGATGAGAACACTGGTGGCCAAAAACGCAACCAGTAAGCCAAGATTAATACCCTGCTGCATAGGGAAGATCACAGGCGTTCCGGAAATGAGTCCCTGCAACTTGCCAAAGGCCACTAAGCTGCCGGTCAGGGTAACCCCGCCAATGAGCACCCCTAAAATAATCGTCACAAGGGTACTCAGGGGGAGCGGCTCGCCAACGGCCACAATGCGGCAAAATTCGCCAATCCCCACCAAGGCTGAGGCTGCACCGCCCAAACCGTTGAGCAGCCCGACCATCTGCGGCATAGCGGTCATCTCCACCTTGTAGGCGGCCACTGCCCCAATGATGCTCCCCAAACTAATCGCGGCCAAAATGCCCGTATAGCTAATAATTTGCCGATCTAAAAGGGTCACAACAATGGCTAGGAGCATTCCCAAAGCAGCAAGGCGATTCCCTTGGCGAGCGGTTGCGGGTGACCCTAATTGTTTGAGGCCAACAATAAATAGGGCGGCCGCCCCCAAATAGCTTAAGTCTTCAATCCGTGTTAACCAATCCATGGCACTCTGCCTCACCGCTTAAACATTTGCAACATCCGGTCGGTGACTAAAAAGCCGCCCACCACATTGACGGTGGCTAAGACCGTCGCAATAAAGCCAAGGACAACCGTCAGAGTAGTGTGACCGCTCCCCGCCATCAGCAGTGCACCAATGACGGCAATTCCAGAAATGGCGTTTGACCCGGACATCAAGGGGGTGTGGAGGGTAGGGGGCACCTTATTAATGACCTCAAAGCCAACAAAACTGGCCAAGACAAAAATTATCAGACCGACAATAATTGGATCTGTCATAGAACAACACCTCTAAAGGGCAGCACGATTGTCTGTAAAACTTCCTTAAACACTGACTGCCAAAGTGTCCGCAGGGTGTAAAAGTTGCAGTACCCGTGGGTTGCGCACTTGACCTTCGTGGGTAATGCAGGCTGCATCAATAATGTCATCGCCAAAATTCAACTGCAATTCTTGGTTCGGGCTGAGGTACTTCAGAAGGGTTGAAATATTTTTGGCGTACATTTGGCTGGCGTGAATGGCCATGGAAGACGGCAGGTTAATAGCGCCAATGATCGTTACCCGCTGATGGCAGATAGAGCGCCCCGGCTCGGTGCACGCGCAGTTGCCCCCCTGCTCAGCCGCCAGATCCACAATGACTGAACCGGGTTTCATGCTGGCAACCATCCGCTCAGTCACCAAGAGGGGGGCTGGTTTACCCGGAACCTGAGCAGTGGTAATTACGACATCGGCACTGTGAACATGGGCAGCGATCGCCTCTTGAGTTTTGTGCTTGGCACTCTCCGAGACGTCCTTGGCATAGCCACCCGCGGCAACGGTGTCTTCGTCTAGGTTTACCTCCACAAATTTTGCCCCTAAGCTTTGCACCTCTTCCTTGACCGCAGGCCGAATATCAAAGGCTTCGACCACCGCCCCTAGGCGACGAGCGGTAGCGATCGCCTGCAAACCCGCCACTCCAGCCCCGATCACGAACACTTTGGCCGGGGCAATGGTGCCTGCGGCAGTGGTGAGCATAGGGAAAAACCGCGGCAGATTTGAGGCAGCCAATAGAACCGCAGCATAGCCCGCGACCGCTGCTTGGGACGAAAGGGCATCCATGCTCTGGGCACGGCTACTGCGGGGAATACATTCAAGGGCAAAGGCAGTAATATGGCGTTCTGCAAGGTGCTGCATCTGCCATGGGTTCCCCAAAGGGTTCAGAAAACTAATGAGGGTTGTGCCTGGGCGAATCCACTCCACTTCCCGATCGCGTAGGGGAGAAACCTTCAGCAAAACATCAACCCCGCCCCACACGTCTTCGATTGACGGGTAGATGTCTGCACCCGCTGCCCGATAGTCATCATCGCTGAAGTGAGCCATATCGCCCGCTCCCGCTTCCACACAGATGTGATACCCCTGCTGTACCAGCTTGGCTACGACATCGGGAATGAGGGCGACCCGCTGCTCTCCCACTTCGCGTTCCTTAACGACCCCAACTTTCATAGGCATTCTTTAGGTAGATTTTGCGTCATCCACAGAGGCAATCTTCGGCGCCCTGCCATACTGTGATGGAAAAAGCAGTCTAGCCGGCACGCCTAGCATCTGACAAACACCATTGGCTCGTCATTTGCTGCCCTGTACTGATTCTCAACCTACTGCGATCGCCCCTAAGGATGCTAGGAAATGTCAGCGGTTCGTAGGAGTTCTCCACAAGTCTTATGATCCCCGCCGCCTCTTGTAACAATTGTTGACATCAATCATCAGTCGTCGTAAGTATTTTCACTTAGCTCTAGATTGCTTCCCAGTGGTAGCCAAACTGGGCGATCTCGTTGGCACAAACCGCTTCAATCCGCTGCCGCGCCGCCGCATTTAAGACCCGACTATAGTGATCGCGATTTTTACGATACCCAGCCTTAGCTCGCGGCAAGTTCAATGGCCGTGGCAAACCAAGTTTCTCTTGGATAATGGCCAAATCCTCATTTAGGCGTTCGTAGCGCCCCACAAAGTCCACCGCAATCTGATCCGCAATGGTGTAAATCCCCCAGTTAGACAATAAGTCCGGTTGGACACTTTGCAGATACTCATCAATGGGAGGGCGCGGTTCGTTGGTGTTCCAGTAATAGCGACTGATGGCCTTATCAAAGGGGTTGCGCTCAAAACAAAACGTAAAGTACGTTTGCCAGATCTCTGAGCCAACCACCCGCTGAACGTGCTTTGCAGGGTCATGATTACTCAGGAGTCGCTTTGGACCACGGTAAAACAAGGCCAGCCAATCTGAGGGAGTATAGTCTGACACGGGAGCGCGATAGTTACGAGGCTCCACGTAGTCTAATTGGCGACGAATCCGCTCATCCTGCCAGCGAATGGGCGTGATGGTGTCCGTGGCCGTACAAAACTGCGAGAGGGCAATTTCTAGGCTCGTTCCCGCTGTTTTGCGAGTTTTTAGGAAGATGAACTTGTAGGTGTGGTTAATAATCAATTTCTACCCCGCTAGGAGACAACTTCTTTGAGATTCAGGGGGCTAGGCAAAATCTCGGTTTGGCGAGAGTCCGTGATTAACCAATCGAGGGCGGCAGCTTTGAGGTCAATGGTGGTTCCCGTTTTATCCACACAGTAGCGACCAAAAACGAGCTTATCCACTAGGCGGACATCCGAACCAAGGCGAGAGTACTCAAAGATGACACAGTTATCCACCACGGCACCACCACAAACGTGGCAATTCGGCCCAATCATCGTTGGCCCAATGATCGTCGCGCCATCCTCTATTTTCGTCATGCCGCCAATATAGACCGGTCCTTGAATCGTTACCCTATCCCAGTTAACCGCTACATTCAACCCCGTATAAATCCCAGGAAAGCGCTCATGCCCAGGAATAGACACATTGGTAATTGTACCGTTGAGCACACTGCGCACCGCTTGCCAATAGTCGGGAACCTTACCAATATCAATCCACTCAAAGTCCATCGCCAAGCCATAGAAGGGTGCCCCCATGGCTACCAGTTTGGGAAATAGTTGACTGCCGATGTCAAACTCTTGATTCGAGGGCACGTAGTCTAGCACTTCAGGTTCAAAGATATAGATTCCTGTATTGATGGTGTTGCTCAGTGCCTCTTCAATACGGGGTTTTTCCTGAAAGGCCGTGATGCGATCGCTCTCGTCGGTTACAACAACACCATAGCTGGAGACATCATCCTGGGGAACTGTTTTCATAATGACGGTGGCGATCGCCCCTTTCTGGCGGTGCCACTGCACGGCTGCCGTCAAATCTAGGTCAATGAGGGCATCACCGCACAACACAATAAACGTATCGTCAAAGAACGGGTTAAAATCCTGAATCCGTTTGATACCACCCGCCGAGCCAAGCGCCTTCCCCACTAGCTCACCATCTTGAATGTACCCCTCAAACGAGTAGGCAATATCAACACCAAAGCGCTGCCCATCCTGAAAGTAGTTTTCAATTTCGTGGGCCAGATGGCTGACGTTCACCATAATCTCGGTAAAACCGTGCTTGCGCAGCAGCTCCACCAAAAACTCCATCACGGGTTTCTGCAAAATTGGGATCATTGGCTTCGGAATCGTGTAGGTAATCGGGCGTACCCGGGTGCCTTTTCCGGCGGCCAAGATCATTGCTTTCATACTGTACTTACCCAGCTCCTAACTCCCACCAAGGAGACCTCCAAGGGGCATCCCTGACATCGCATACTTGCCCCTAGCTTATTCTAGATCCAGCGCATACACACGCCCATGATATAACACGCGGGTAATTCCCTTTGCCTGGAGGTAGCCAGTAACCTTGCGCAGCATTTCGCCATCAGGCACTTTGACCACTGTTTTGCGCCATTGCACATCGCTAGCTTTGAAGAGTCGTTGGTTTTGCTGTGAGTAGCGCAGTGCCACCGGACGACTATCGAAAATCGGCAGGGTGCTTTGCTGAGCCTCTTCACTAGAGAGAGGGCCTAGGCCACGAAACGCCTCTAGGGGACGGGTCAGTAGTTCAGCCCGGCGATCCACTACCACATAGCACGGGCGCGGTAGGGTGGCAGCCGCTAAAGGCATGACCTCCAAGGACTCCACCGCCTCAATCTCTGGTACATCCGGCAGAACTGGTTCAATCCCTAGTTCGTCCTCATCCAGTTCGTCTTCGTCGCTATCGTCGTAGTCATCTTCATCTAGGGCAAGGCTTTCCCCCTCAAGCTCTTCTTCGTCGGTGCTGTCTGCCTCGGGGGGCAAGGGAGCCGCTGCCAGACTCAGAAGCGGCAGAGCTGGCGACTCGGTTTCCATTTGCTTAACAATGCGACGAATGGTATTTTCGCTAACGCCAAATTCAGTCGCTAAGTCTTTGACCGTTAGCCCTTGGCTGTACTGCTGGAAAACACGCTGGCGTTCGGTTTCGCTGAGTCGCTTATAGGTCATGAATGGCGGAGTGGGGATGAGAGGGTACTGCAATCAAGATCTATTATGATCCTTGATTGGCCGAAAACAAGGGGCTTTACGGTGTTCTTCGGTAAAATGGCAATTCGTCACCGCCATAGCGCGCCACTAAATCTGCTGAACGTTTAATGGTTTTGGCGATCAGAACCAAGCAATCATCGCCGGCAAGATGCCCATAACAGTCATCAAGGTTTGGCAAATATCAGTGCTGAAGTGAAACCGCTGGAGAAATTTATAGAAAATGGAGGGCACGGGAACCAGATAAACCCCCTTGCTTCAGGTCGGGGATACAGAATGGTTCCCGCGCCGCTGCAAAGCGGCAGAGTTGATCAACCCTGGTACTTCTCGATATAGCGCTTAACGGTTTGAACCGACACATTGCCACAGGTTCCCCAATAAAACGACCTGGCCCAAAGCGGATCTTTTTGGTAGAGCTGCTTCAGCCAGGGAAACTCCATCCTAAGATGCCGTGAACTGTAGCCTTTCAGGATGTTCACGACTTGAGACGCTGACATTCTAGGCGGGAATGATGCAAAAACGTGAACGTGGTCTATCAGGGTGCGGTCAATCTCGATGGCCTCAATCTCAATGTCATTGTTCGCCGCCGCCTCTCGGATATACCGCTTCGTGGCCTCAATGATAGCCTCATCTCGAAAGATTTTGCGCCGCTTAAAGGGTATCCAGACAAAGTGGTGCCCTGATTGATACTTGGCGTGGCGCGTTGACTTGACCTGTATACCATCTTGCCTCATAGCGGTTAAACCGTTGCCCTGCATATTGCCGGTAACTGCACACCTATAGTATAGTTTTTAGGACGGACGCACTACAGTCATGCTGATTAACAAAGCCTACAAATTTCGCATCTACCCGAATCAGGAACAGGAGCAATGCTTTGCTCACCACTTTGGCTGTGTGCGGTTTGTCTACAACCGGATGTTGGCGCTGTTCAAGGAAACGCGCCAGTTCAATAAGAATCAGTACAAGGTGATGCTGCCCGACTTGAAGCGGCAATTTGCGTGGCTGAAATACCCCAATTCACAGTCACTCCAAAGCGCCGTAGATAATCTGTATCCGAGCGCTGCACGTCTACACCACCTATAAGGGCAAGTGGTACGGAGCTGCCGTTCAATTCATTGAGGGCTGGTTCCCGTCCACCAAGCTTTGCTGGGATTGCGGGTCACTGAACGACAATTTGACGCTCAGTGACCGAGAGTGGAGGTGCCCATCGTGCGGAAGGCAGCATGTTCGCGACGTGACCGCTGCATGGAATATCCTGCAAGAGGCGGTTCGTCTTTTACCGGGGAACCCGGAATTAAGCCCCTAACCGGGGTAGAAGCCTCGCCCCTCTAGGGCGGGGTTCAGTTCACGAAACCCCATGCGTCCCACTAAATTCATCGCGATCCCGACTGAGCATCTGGGCAATGACTGGGTTAACCACTAGGCAGCGGAAGTCTTCAGTGGTTCCTGTGGTCGGTTCCCATACTGCTTGAAGGGCAGCAATCCCATCTAAGGAGCAGTTCAAGACACTAATCAACGATGGAACGAGAGATATGATAAAAGAGTTTTTGAAGGGCGCGTTGTGCCAACGAAGGGCACTAATGAGGAGGAGACGTTGATGGGGCACCTACGCTTCAATATGCTGCAGCAAGTAACAACACCGTTGGCGATCGCTGGCATACTCACCCTGACCCCGCTGATGGCTCGCCCCACAATGGCTCAAATGGCTCCTATCACGCCAACGACCTACAACTTTGGCGTCAATCCCCTTGCTGACTATATCTTAGGTGCTGGCGATATTCTGTTTGTGGAAGTGGTCAACCTCCCCTCGAGTGTGACGAATCAAAAACAGTTTACAGTCAACCTTGATGGCTCTGTTGTGTTACCCCTAGCGGGGCGGTTGGTGGTGGAGGGACTCACGGTGCCACAAGCGGAGCAGGTGATCCTCAATGCGTATAGTAAAGTCATGCGTTTTCCAGCAGTAACCGTGTCTTTGCAAACGCCCCGACCCATGAAAATTCTTGTGGCGGGTGAGGTGAGCCGACCGGGCAGTTATATTGTGCCGTTTACTGGGGTATCCGTGTCTACTGGCGCGGGTCTAGGCGACACCATGGATTTGTCTGGGGGGTTGACATGGCCACGCCTGAGCCGTGCTCTCACACAAGCAGGGGGAATTACCCAAGATGCGGATATTCGCAATATTGAGGTACGCCGCCAACTGGGAAACGGTCAAACAGCCGTCACCAAAATTAATCTTTGGGAATTAATCCAATCTGGCGATGCCACCCAAGATATTACGCTGCGCAGTGATGATGTGATTGTGGTTCCCAAGGCAACCACGGTGAATGCGGCTGAAGCGGTGCGAGTCGCCTCTGCCACCTTTTCCCCCCAAGTGATCAATGTCCAAGTGGTGGGAGAGGTGCTCAAGCCTGGGTTAGTGCAGGTACCTGCCAATGCTACCCTGACCCAAGGGATTGGTGCCGCTGGTGGGTTTAACGTTCAGCGAGCCAACACCTCCCGAATTACCCTGGTGCGTCTGAATCGGGATGGGACGGTGAGCCGTCGTCGCATTCCCTTTAGCATGGCAGCGCAACCTAGCGCGAATAGCAATCCGGTCTTGCAGCAGGGAGATGTGATTGTGGTGGAGCGGTCGGGCTTGACTCAGTTTGGGGATGCAGTGGGGAATGCTTTGCGACCTATAGGCGCGTTGGGAACGTTAGGTATTATCATCAATTTATTGCAGTAGTAGTGACTGATGCCATTGCCCCAAAAGGTACCTAATTTACGGGTGGTAAAGGGCAAGCTGCCCCACCCTATGCCGCTGCCAAGTGCAAAGGGGGCGTTGGCGAATGGGGGGCGGCATTCATTCTTGGATCGCTGTAGGCAGCGCTGGCGGTTGCTGTCCGGAACCGTTTTAGTATCATTCTTGGCCACAGTCACGTACGTGGTACTGAACCCACCATCCTATGAAGCGCGTTTTCGGCTGCTGGTTGAACCCACTAGAACTACTCTACCTGACTCGCCGGCTGCTGCTACAGAAGGGATAGCAGGCACTCTGCCGGAATCTCAGCCTGCTTTACCGCCACCGATACCTACACAGTCGGATGTGGAGACGCAAATTGTTGTGCTTGGGAGCGATAAAGTCCTTGCGCCGGTGGCTGAGCAGATGCAGACTTCTACCCATGATCTGAGTCAGCGGCTCACAATTCGCCCGGTGCGTCCTACAGAAGCAGAGCCAGCGAAAGTGCTTGAGGTTACCTATCGCGATCGCGATCCGGAGCGGGTGAGTGCAGTGCTGCACGCCTTGGCAGAGACATTTATGGCTTACGGCCAGCGCGATCGCCACCAGCAACTGGAACGCACCCTCAGCCAAATCAACAAAGATATTGAACAGTACCTCACGGAGCTAGAGCAACTGCAACGGGACTTGCAGGCGGTGCAACCCACTGGAGCCAGCCTGCAACCATCGGAACAGATGCGTCTATTGACGGAGCAATATCGCCAAATCCACTCCTTGCGGCAAGCAGCCCGCCTCAAAGCAGTAGAAGCCTACGGCCGCTTTCAAGGGCTACAACAACAGCTAAACATGACTCCCGCTGAAGCCCTAGCGGCTGCCAACTTAAGCGCATCCCCCGCCTATCAACAGCAACTGGCACAGATTCAGGACGTGGATCGGCAGATTGCTGAAAATCTGGCGATTTTCCGCGAAGGGACTCCCATTCTCCTTGCCCTTGAGGAGCAGCGCAATGCTCTGGTGGCACAATTGCAAACCATTGCGGCTGAGGTGATTGGTGAGCAGTATCGGGTTGAGAATCCTACCGCTCTGGGGTTTCAGGGAGCTGTCTCCCAAACGTTGATTACCAACTATTTGATGGCATGGATTGAGTACGACACCCAACAGCGCTATGATGCCAAACTGGCAGCTCCCCAAGCGGCGATCGCCAAAGAATTACAGCAGTTAAGCAGCCAATTACCGAAACTGGGTCGCATTGAAAACCGCATCCGCACGGCTCATCACTCCCTTGAGGGGTTGAATAAGGCGCGGCAAGCGGTGCAATTACAACTTGCTCAAGACAATTTTGCATGGCAGCTCCTCACAGATATTGACAATACTCCCGTCATCCCAACGGTCTCGCGACTGCATTTACTGCTCCTCGGGGCGATCGCCAGCCTTGCTGTAGGCGTTCTGGCAGTTGTCATTGCAGATGCCCTTGACAATACCTTTAGCAGCGTCGAACAGGTTCAGGCTACCCTTAAGTTGCCGCTACTGGGGCGTATCCCCACGGCGGAAGGACAACCGAACATCCGCCTCGAGCAGATAGCGAAGATTGGTAATGTGGCATGGCGGGTGACCCAAGTGCTGCCAGCGATCGGCGATTACGAACAGGTACAAGAAGCGTTCCATCATCTTTACGCCAACTTGGCGCTAGCAGGCCATGGTCGCTCCCTTGCTATTATCTCCCCTAGCCATGGTGAAGGTCGCACCAGTGTTGCCCTCAGTCTGGCCTTGGCAGCCACTGCTACCGGCAAAAACGTCTTACTCATTGATGGGGACTTGCGGCGACCTGCTCTACATCGCTATCTTGGCTTAAATGATGGCCAAGGTTTAGCGGATCTGTTAGCGCAGGGAGAAGCCAGCGATCGCCTTGCGCCACAGGCCGGTTTAACCATCCTCACAGCTGGTCAACTGGGACAGCACCCAGTGCACCTCCTCAGCCATGGGTCGCTCACCCGTTTCATGGGGGCGATCGCCGACCGCTTTGATTGGGTAATTGTAGATACACCACCCCTGCTAAGCGCTGTGGATGCAAAGCTATGGTCAGCGGTTGTGGATCAAACACTATTGGTGCTGAAGCTGCATCAGTCATCCCCAATGAACGTGCGCCGCGCCTTACAAGAATCTTTCTTCACCACAGATCTCTTAGGAGTAGTGGTACGGGAGTGAGCATCAATGAACTAACAATTAATGGCGCTGCTGAATGGAGCCATGAACTAGAGGGGAACAGGTACTTTTTGAAACTTCAAATACTAAATTAGTAAACGAATAGAACACCTTAACATCCCTACGGATTTGGAATAGCACAATGTTTCCCAGTGCAACCGAGCAAGATAATGTCTTAAACGTATATTCTCACTGTCTACAATGATGAACCATTGCCAGTGTTTAACTATGGCAAGTATCGGCGGGATTTTACCTATATTGATATTGATGACATTGTTGAAGGCATTATTCGTGCGCTGGATCGTCCTGTCACCTCCAATCCCCAGTGGGATTGCTATGCCCCGCATCCGGCAACCAGCCTTGCCCCGTGGCGAGTGTACAACATCGCTGCCCACACGCCAGTGGAGCTGCTACGCTATATTAAGCTTCTAGAAACCTATCTTGGTAAAAAAGCACAATTGAACCTCTTGCCCCTACAACCCGGTGATGTTCCCGATACCCATGCTGATGTCCTTGCCCTCAAGCAGGATACCGGATAAGCTTCTATAATTCCTGTCCTGCACCTTCATGGATATCGAGGAGATACCATTATGAATGATTTTGAGCACAAACAGCAGATATATAAAAATTACAAATTGATTTGTATTCTTTTACCTGACTTCCGAGGTGGAGGCGTTGAACAAGTTAGGATTCAGTTGGGCAAAAGTTTTATTGAGCAAGGATTTGCTGTTGAGTATTTGGTTTGCTCTGCCAAGGGTGAATTTTTAGAAGAAGCACAAATTCAGTGTCCAATAACGTCATTAGATATATCTAATTTTCGAAACATTATATTTCCTTTAGTAAAATATTTAAGAGATAAAAAACCTGATATTCTTTTAGTGGCAATGTGGCCACTTACTGTTATTGCTCCCCTAGTAAAGCTATTTCCTAAAGTAAATACAAAAATCATTGTTTCAGAACACTGTATCTTAAGTCAACAATATAAAGACTGGGGTAAGAAGCATAGATTTTTACTTAAGTTATCAAGTATTATAGGATATCGCCTTGCTGATACTCGTATTGCTGTTTCACGGGGTGTCGCTCAGGACATGAGTGCTTTAGCGAAACTTCCGGTAGAACACATCAGTGTAATAAATAACCCACTACGCTTGCTTAATTATCCAACAGAGCAGGAACTAAAGTATGCTGAGTTTCTTTGGCAGAGACCTAGAGGGCAGCGAATTCTTAGCGTTGGAACCTTAAAAGAGCAAAAGAATCATGCACTCTTATTGTATGCTTTTGCTAAACTTTCTTTACCACAAAGCTGCTTAATGTTAGTAGGAAGGGGTCATCTAGAGAAAGAATTATGCTCACTTGCAGAAGAACTAAAAATAATCAATAAAATTATTTTTGCAGGATTTCATGCAAATCCTGCACCTTTTTACCACACAGCTGATCTATTCGTACTTTCATCGGACGATGAGGGCTTTGGTAATGTTATTGTTGAAGCTTTAGCGTGTGGCTTGCCAGTTATCTCTACGGATTGTCCAAGTGGTCCAAGAGAAATTCTTGAGGATGGTAAATATGGTAAGCTGGTACCTGTTGGAGATGCTGATGCCCTTGCTGCTGCCATGCTAGAAACGCTGACTAATCCTCCCGATCCTAATTTCTTAAAGCAACGAGCAGCAGATTTTAGTGTCGAGAAAATCGCAAAGCAATATCTATCAGTAATGTTTCCAGATGAGTACTAGAATTCTTTATATTACCTACGATGGGTTGTTAGAGCCACTAGGCCAGTCTCAAGTTTTACGTTACCTTGAGGGGTTAAGTAGCTCCTATGAAATCTATATTCTTAGCTTTGAGAAAAGCCATGATTGGGACAACGACACAGAACGAGATCGTCTAAAAAAGCAAGTAAGGGCAAAACAGATTCATTGGATACCGCTAAAATACCACAAATCACCTACAGCTTTAGCGACCAGCTTTGATATAGTGCAAGGCTTGCTTATTGCTTTTATGTTAGTGCTTATCAAACGTATTAAAATTGTCCATGCCCGAAGTTATGTACCTTCAGTTATTGCGCTAGCATTAAGAAAAATTCTAGGTATAAAATTCATTTTTGATATGCGCGGCTTTTGGGCTGATGAACGTGTTGACGCTGATCTTTGGGCAAAAGATAGCTTTTTATATTTAACAGCCAAGTGGTTTGAAAAGCAATTTCTTTTGAATGCAGATTCAGTTGTTTCTCTAACAAAAGCAGCAATTAATGAAATCAATAAATTTACATATTTAAAAAATAAAAACTTATCTATATATCATATTACTACATGTACTGATTTAAATTTTTTTAAAATTAATAGAGAAAAACTATATTTAAACAAAAACAAACTAATAGTTGGCTATGTTGGTTCGGCTAGTGGATGGTATCTCTTTGATACAGTAATAAAGTTCTTTAAATACCTTCAAAATAAAAACAGTAGTGGCTGTTTTTTCAAAATTCTTAATAAAGGAGAGCATGATTATATAAACCAGAAAATACAACAAGAACAGATAAGCCCTGATAGCTTTTCGATTGAGTCTGTATTACCATCTTCCATCCCCCAAAAGTATGCTGAAATGCACTTGGTAATATTTTTTATCAAGCCTGCTTACTCTAAAATTGCTTCAAGCCCTACTAAACTCGGAGAACTGTTAGCTTGTGGCCTTCCATGCGTTACTAATGACGGCATTGGTGATATGACAGAAATCATAGAAACTGAAAAAGTAGGAGTAGTTCTCAGGAATTTTGATGATTTATCAATGGTTGAAGCTGTAAATAATATAATTGACTTATTAAATGATAGTGAGTTAAGTAAGCGATGTCGTTACACAGCAGAAAAATATTTCTCTCTTGAAGAAGGAATTAAAAAATATAAGCAAATCTACTCTCAATTTGAAAAAAAGCGATGAAAATTTTATTTCTCACAAAATATGACCGCTGCGGAGCTAGCAGCCGATATCGGTTCTTTCAGTACTATGAAAGGCTAGAAAAAGCTGGTTTTACCTGCCATACAGCGGAATTATTTAATCAAAATTATGTTACTCATCTATACCAGGGTAGTTTTCTAAAATACTTGGATGCTTTGCAGTCATTTTTTAAGCGCCTACTAATTTTAATAAAATTAAAAAATTTCGATATTCTGATAATTGAGAAAGAAATATTTCCTTATTTCCCTGCAATTTTTGAGAGTTTTATTAAAAACTTAGATATTCCTATAATTGTTGATTATGATGACGCTCTTTTTCATCAATATGATTGCCATCAATTAAGGATAATTAGACATATACTTGGCTCTAAAATTGCTTCTGTTATGCGATGTGCAGACTTAGTAACAGTTGGTAATTCTTACCTTGCTGAATATGCATTGAAAGTTGGTGCCCCATGGGTGGAAATTCTTCCAACTACTATTGATTTGGAAAAATATAAAAGCATAAAAAAACATACTAAAGCTAAGACTGTGAAAATTGCTTGGATTGGTACTCCAAAAACGGAGCACTACCTGCAAGAGATCAATCTAGCTTTAGAAAGCGTAGCGCTTAGGTATCCGATTGAATTACATGTAATTGGTGGTCGCTCAACAAGTATTCCTAGCGTTACTGTCAATATATGCCCTTGGACAGAAGCAACAGAAGTCAGCGAACTGCTGGAGTGCGATATTGGCATTATGCCTTTACCTAATGAGCCGTGGGAATGGGGCAAGTGTGGTCTGAAGTTAATTCAGTATATGGCCTGCGGCTTGCCTGTCATTGCATCCCCTGTCGGAGTAAATACTGAAATTGTCATCCACGGTGTAACGGGATTTTTAGCTTCAACCCATGAAGAGTGGTTTTGTACCCTTAAAACTTTAATTGAAGACACTGAGCTACGTATTCAAATGGGAGAAGCAGGTCGTCAGAGAGTTGAGCAATACTATTGCTTACAGGTTACTGCCCCAAAGTTTGTCCACTTGTTAGAGTTAGTACTTGCTAATCATCAAAGACGGTATTAAGTTAATGTATAGACTCATTAGATTGATCAAATTTCGCAAATCTCTGAATTTCAGAATTAAAATTCAGCTAATCAAATCATTTAAATAGTTAAATAATGCAACTGCTATTGAGTTTTTAATATTTGAATAGAAGGTGTGAATAAAGGTATGCCCGAGGCTAAGAACTTACATAAAAATATAGATTCTGAAGTTGTTCGTGGTTTTGGTGATGAGTGGTCTAGATTCACTTACAGAAACTTCAACGAGAAAGTATTAGAGCAAATGTTTTCGGATTATTTTTCTTTACTTGACTGGTCAAGATTACCACCTAGAGCTATATGTGCAGATTTAGGTTGTGGTAGTGGTCGTCGGTCTAAATTTGTAACTCAACGGGTTGGTCATCTCATTCTAGTTGACGCTAGTCCAGAGGCCTTAGAAATTGCTAAAATAAACCTCAAAGATATTACAAATGTTAGCTTTATTAACTCTTCTATTGAAGACTTACCTATAGAAAATGAATCTCTAGATTTTGCATTTTGTCTTGACGTTCTTCACCATATGCCTAATCCAGCAGCAGGTATTGATAGTATCGCTGCTAAGCTTAAAAAAGGTGCTCCATGTTTAATTTATGTTTACTACGCATTTGATAACCGTTGCTTTATTTATCAAATTTTATGGCGGTGTAGTGACTGGATACGTCGCTTAGTATCTCGCTTACCTTATATTTTGCGCTTTTTCATTAGTCAAATTATAAGTATATTTATCTATTGGCCATTGGCAAGAATGGCATTGCTTTTAGATTACTTGCGCTTACTACCTGATTCTTGGCCATTAGCGTATTACCGTGATAAACCATTTTATGTAATGAGAAATGATGCCCTAGATCGATTTGGAACACAATTAGAGCAGCGCTTTAGTCGATTGAAATTAATGAAATGCTAACTAATGCTGGTTTTACTGATATTCGCTTTTCTGACCATCCACCCTACTGGTGTGCACTGGCCATTAAGAGTTAGTCCATGTGATGTGCTTAGGGTAACTATGTAGTTAAGATTGCAGCCACTGAGATTAACCAGCAAACTCTTGGTAAATCGAATAATCAATCGGCTTATAGCTACTATCTTAATCTTCATTCATCTGCTAGAGTTAGTAGTAACTAATTATCAGAGGCAATGTTAAGCAGATGTGTGGTCTTGTTGGGTTAATTAGCCTTGGTGAGTCTCTGGACTTGAGGTCAACGATTCAAACGATGGTGGCAACTCTCTATCATCGTGGTCCCGACGATGAGGGAACGTGGATCGATGAATCCGCTGGAGTCGCTTTGGGGCACCGTCGTCTGGCCATTTTAGATCTCTCGCCAGCAGGGCATCAGCCCATGGTCTCCGCCTGTGGCCGCTATGTCTTGGTCTTTAATGGTGAAATTTATAACCATTTGGATCTGCGACAGTTGCTGACAAGCACTGGTGCTGCGCCTGCTTGGCGGGGTCACTCGGATACAGAAACCCTCCTAGCGGCATTTGCTCACTGGGGCATTGAAGACACCCTAAAGCGTACGGTGGGGATGTTTGCTCTTGCTCTGTGGGATCGTTCAGAACGGACGTTAACCTTAGCGCGCGATCGCCTCGGGGAAAAGCCCCTTTACTACGGCTGGGTCAATAATGCGTTTGTGTTTGCCTCTGAACTAAAAGCATTGCGAGCTTGCCCTAATTTTCAAAATTCAATTAATCGCCAAGCACTCACACTATATTTACGGTACAGCTTCATCCCTTCTCCTTACAGCATTTATGAACAGATTTGGAAGCTACCTGCGGGCACTTACCTTCAGTTACCTACTAACGCCTTGGTAAAAGGCATTCAAGGAGAACCGCAAGCCTACTGGTCGTTACAAACGGCTGTTGAGCAGGGTTTAGCTGAGCCATTTCAAGGAACAGAGCAAGAAGCGGCAGGTGAGCTGGAGCGACTGCTACGGCAAAGTTTGCAAGGCCAACTCTTAGCCGATGTTCCTCTTGGCGCATTTTTGTCTGGGGGGGTAGACTCTTCTACAGTTGTGGCCTTGATGCAAAGCCAATCTGCTCAACCGGTCAAGACTTTTACCATTGGTTTTTACGAAGATCAGTATAACGAAGCACAGTATGCTAAAGCGGTAGCTACCCATCTAGGCACAGATCACACAGAATACTACCTGACAGGTCAAGATGCTCGGGATGTCATCCCCAAGTTACCAACCCTTTATGATGAGCCTTTTGCTGATTCATCGCAAATTCCTACCTTTTTAGTCTCGATGATCGCTCGCCAGCACGTAACTGTGGCACTTTCCGGTGATGGTGGGGACGAGCTATTTGGGGGCTATACGCGGTATTTCTTGGCTCCAAGTATTTGGCAAAAAATACAATTACTCCCAGCACCCATACGTACAATGTTAGCAACTGCACTGCGAGTTCTACCTCCAAGGCAATGGGATCAATTGTTGGGCGGTATCAACCGCTTCTTACCCAAGTACTTAAGATATACAACTATTGGCGATAAAATCAGTAAACTAGCTAAGCTTTGTGAGCTAAGATCGCAAGATAGTGTTTATCTTTCCTTTTTATCGCATTTTAATCCACCTTCAAAGATAGTCATTGATGGCAAGGAGCCAACCTCACTACCCATTGAACCCCCCAGTTGGTTGTCTGGCTTGCCGTTCGAGTCATACATGATGATACTAGATGTGCTCACGTATCTTCCTGATGATATTTTGGCTAAGGTAGATCGGGCAGCAATGGGAGTTAGCTTAGAAACCCGCATTCCTCTGTTAGATCACCGCATTGTTGAATTTGCCTGTGCTCTACCGCTACCGATGAAAATCAAGCAGCAAACAGGAAAACAAATTCTGCGTCGTATTCTCTATCAGCATGTTCCTAAAGAACTCATTGAACGGCCAAAGATGGGATTTGGTGTTCCTATTGCCCAGTGGCTACGCCATGAACTACGAGAGTGGGTCGAGGACTTATTGAACCCTACACGACTTAAACAAGATGGTTTTTTGCATCCTGAATCTATTTGGCAGTACTGGCAAGAACACCGCCAAGGACATCGCAACTGGGCTTCTCAACTTTGGGATATTTTAATGTTTCAGGCATGGCTAGAAAATAATCGTTCAGTATAATAGCTTGCCTATGTTTCCGTATTTCCTAGTATTTGCCCTAACCAGCTTCCCCATTATTATCGAAGTACCCCAGTGGTATAAAGCCTTTCTTTTTTGTGTTTATGTATTGTTTATTGGTTTGCGTTTTGAAGTAGGCGGAGATTGGATGCCATATCTTGATATTTTTGAGAATGCTAAGTCTACACCTTGGTTTGGATATGAAACTATGTTTTATGATCCTGGTTACTATTGGATTAATAAGATTGCTATTGCCTTAAATCAAGATATATATTTTGTTAATTTTTGTGTGGCTGTTATTTTTGTTTCTTGTCTTTTCAATTTTTGCAATAAATTAAAAAATCCATACCTAGGTCTAAGCGTTGCATTTCCTTATTTGACTACAGTTGTAGCAATGGGATACACACGCCAAGCTGCAGCCATTGGTTTTGAACTGTTAGCTATTTTTGCACTGACTCAAAATAAGCGATTAAGATTTTTCGTCTATTTCTTTTTGGCTTTGTTATTTCATAAAACTGCAATATTTTTACTTTTAGTTCCACTTTTAATAACAATAATAAAATCGATAAAAGAAAGGAAAGTAATTAATATTACTTACCTAGTGATATTGACTTTTGTACTGTTAGTCGGCACAACAATAATTATAGAATCAACTCCTAGATTTGCTAGCAGCTACATAGAAGGTCAAATGTCATCCTCAGGAGCGTTAATTAGATTAACAATGAACCTATTGCCTGCGATAATCTTTCTTCTAGAATATTATAGAGGTAAAAATTTCTTCAAACATTCACCAAAGGTTTATTTGGCATTATCTTGGTTAGTTATTTTCTCATTCTTGCTTCTGCTAACAGGCTCAACAACTACTGCCGATCGCCTCGCTTTATACTTAATTCCTATTCAACTCTATGTCTTTGGAAATTTACCGTATCTTTTCTTCCCAAAGCAACGTCAGCTATTTTTTCGTTGGCTCTTTCTAGTGATTGGGTACAGTTTTGTGGTACTATGGGTGTGGCTTCAATTTGCAGATCACGCTTTTGCGTGGCTTCCTTACCGAATGTATCCTTTTATTTAAGATGACGGTTCAATCTGTTTCTAATAGCGTTGAATTAAGATCACTGTCAATTTTATTGCTGTGCAACAATGCTCAGATGTTGCTCAACTTTCGAAGTGAGCTAATTGCAGATCTTGCAAATGCAGGCTTAGAGGTGCACTGTTTAGCACCTGATTATTCTGAAGCAGAAAAATTAAGGCTCAATGCTCTTGGTGCAATTTGTCATAGTTTTTATCTTGTTCGTAATAGCATTAATCCCTTAGATGATATAAAGTCCTTTTTTTCATTAATCAAATTAATGAAACAAGTCAATCCTGATTGTGTATTAGCGATTAGCGCGAAGCCAATTATTTGGGGGTTATTAGCTTCTATTTTTGTTAAAATTAAATCACGGCTAGTTCTATTTACTGGTTTGGGCTATGCATTCACACCGACTGGCAAGTTAAAGCAAAATCTATTAAAAAATATTTTAACCTTTTTGTATAAGCTGACGTTACCTTTTGCCCATAAGGTTATTTTCCAAAATCCAGATGATTGCTGTGAAATTACTGAGATTTGCGGTCTGAATCAGGATAAAACGCTAGTTATCAAAGGAACTGGAGTTAACCTTCAAGAGTGGCCTTTTTGTCCGCCTCATCTTACGCCTCTGACGTTTACACTTGTTGCAAGATTGCTTATTGAAAAAGGTATCCTTGAATTTTTAGCGGCTGCTCAGCACCTAAAAGCTATCTATCCTCAAGTGCAATTTTGGTTGATTGGTGGGCTAGACACAAACCCAGGTAGCTTATCTCAGTCGCAGATAGATGAATTTATAGCCTCAGGGGTGGTTGAGTGGTTTGGCTTTGTGAATGTCAAGGACTATTTACCCATCACCAGTGTCTTTGTCTTACCGTCTTACCGTGAAGGCGTTCCCCGCAGCACTCAAGAAGCCATGGCCATGGGGCGACCGGTCATTACGACTGATGTGCCAGGTTGTCGCGAAACGGTTGTTGATGGCTATAATGGTTTTCTCATTCCACCCCGAGATGTCACTGCCCTTATTGAGGCAATGCAGAAGTTTATTGAGAACCCCGATTTGATCCCATCCATGGGCTACAACAGCTACCAGATGGCGGTGGAGCTGTTCGATGTCAGGAAAATCAATGCCCAGTACCTCAAACTACTCCGTGAGTGCTAGTCTTGTTAGGAGCTAAACTTGCAAGCTGCTGTACATGGCTGATTGTTCTATGTCTTTTGACTCTCTAGGAAAACCACAAATTGCTGTCGTTGGGTTGGGTTACGTTGGCTTGCCATTGGCCGTTGAATTCGGCAAGCTTTACCATACTATTGGTTATGATGTCAATGCGCAGCGCATTGCGGAGTTAACTCAAGGCAGTGACCAAACTGGAGAAGTTAGTAAGGCAGATTTACAAGCCTCTACACTACTGACCTACACGACCAGTTTAGACGCGCTAAAAACCTGCAACGTCTTTATTATTGCTGTACCGACCCCGATTGATCGCTATAAAATCCCTGACTTAACACCTCTGAAGAAAGCTTCTGCCAGTATTGGCCGAGTGTTATCTGCTAATTGTGTCGTCATTTATGAATCTACAGTTTATCCGGGGGTTACTGAAGAAGTCTGTGTCCCGATTCTGGAGCAGGAATCGGGATTGAGGTTTAATCAGGATTTTTTTGTGGGCTATAGTCCGGAGCGTATTAATCCGGGTGATCAAGAGCACCGTTTAACCACGATTAAAAAGGTTACATCAGGTTCCACCCCTGAAGTTGCTGACTTCGTCGATGATCTGTATGCATCAATTATTCCTGCCGGAACTTACAAAACTAGCTCAATCAAGGTTGCAGAAGCTGCAAAAGTGATTGAAAATATTCAGCGAGACATCAATATTGCTTTTGTAAATGAACTATCCCTCATCTTTAATTTGTTAGAGATCGATACCGAGGAAGTGTTAGCCGCAGCCAGCACCAAATGGAATTTTCTACCCTTTCGGCCAGGACTAGTGGGAGGGCACTGCATTGGTGTTGATCCCTATTACCTGACCTATAAGGCGATCGCCCACAACTACCATCCTGAACTTATTCTAGCTGGTCGTCGTATCAATGATAATATGGGCTTTTATGTAGCGGCACAGTTCCTGAAATTATTAGCTAAAAAGGGAATTAGTCTTTCAGAAGCCCGTATTTTGGTCATGGGCTTAACCTTTAAGGAAAACTGTCCAGATCTACGGAACACTCGTGTTGTTGATATTATTGCTGAACTCCAAGGCTATGGTCTGCACGTTGATGTTTATGATCCATGGGTTGATGCCATACAAGCCGAAATAGAATACGGAATTCAGCCTATTCAGCATCTGCAGCCCAATACGTGGGATGGCATTGTGATTGCCGTAGCTCACCAACAATTTCGCGATATGGGGTCTGCTGGAATTCGTCAACTGCTTAAGGCGGAAGGTGTTCTCTATGATGTGAAGTGGATTTTGGCAAAGGACGATGTCGATGGTCGGCTGTAGTTAGGAGACGGCTTGCATGAATATTTTGGTGACTGGCGTTGCGGGCTTTATTGGCAATGCAGTAGCTCTGAAGCTGCTACAGCGGGGCGACATTGTCATTGGCCTTGATAACTTAAACAACTACTATGATGTCAGCCTCAAGAAGGCACGGCTCCAGCGGCTGGAAGCGTTTCAGAGAACTCACCAGTTTGTTTTTAGAAAAATCGACTTAGGCGATCGCCAAGATGTAAACCAGCTGTTTGAAGATTATCCGCCACAGCGAGTCATTCACCTTGCGGCCCAAGCGGGGGTGCGCTACTCCATTGAGAATCCTCTAACCTATATCGATAGTAATATTGTTGGCTTTACCCACATTCTTGAAGGCTGTCGGCACCATGCCGTTGAGCACCTTGTCTATGCCAGTAGTTCGAGCGTCTATGGTGCTAACAAAAAACTCCCCTTCTCTGTTCACGACAATATCGATCATCCCCTGAGCCTATACGCCGCCACCAAAAAAGCCAATGAACTGATGGCCCATACCTATAGCTACCTTTACGGTATTCCGACCACAGGGTTGCGCTTTTTCACCGTTTATGGCCCTTGGGGGCGACCCGATATGGCACTTTTTAAGTTTACCCAAGCCATCCTCAATGATGAACCATTGCCAGTGTTTAACTATGGCAAGCATCGGCGGGATTTTACCTATATTGATGACATTGTCGAAGGCATTATTCGTGTGCTGGATCGCCCTGCCACCCCCAATCCTCAGTGGGATGGCTATGCCCCGGATCCCGGAACCAGCCTTGCCCCGTGGCGGGTGTACAACATCGGTGCCCACACGCCGGTGGAACTGCTACGCTATATTGAGCTTCTAGAAACTTATCTTGGTAAAAAAGCACAGTTGAACCTTCTGCCCCTACAACCCGGTGATGTCCCCGATACCCATGCTGATGTCTTGGCTCTCAAGGAGGATACCGGTTATGAGCCAACGACCTCCGTCGAGGTTGGTGTGCAGCGATTTGTGGAGTGGTACTGCGACTTTTATCAAATTCAGATCTAGCTGTACTGAGGTTCGCGTTAATGTCACTAGACAGTCGTTATGTAAATGGTAGCTTGGGGGCAGAAGGTCTGTTAATGAGTGACCCTGAGCCTCATTCAGAAAGCCTCCTGCAACCCATTACTGCTGATAAAATCACCATTGGTGAATTTCTAGCGGGCATTAAGCGGCGATGGAAACCTGCAGTTATTGCTGGCGCAGTCACTGCAGTAGCATACTTAGGCTACTACTATCTATTCTTAAGGAGTTATCAACACACCATTTCACTACAGGTAGAGGCCATCAAGCCCTTAGGAGCTAGGCAGGGTGCCAGTTTAGAGGCTATTCGTGGCCTATCGGTACCGAGTCTACCGCTCCTCTCAGGTGAAGCAGTAGGAGATACCACTACGCTTGTACAAATCCTCAATAGTGATTTAGTCCTCAGGCCGCTCTATGAGCAGTTGGTAGAACAAAATCCCGACTTAGATCCACAAACGTACACCTATCGCGCTTTTCGTAAAAGTCTCAGCATTGAGGAGCCAAGATCAACTGGTCTATTGGGTAATCGTGGTAATGCCAAAGTGCTTCAAATAACTTTTTCGGCAAATAATAAAAGTATAGTAAAAAATGCGCTTGATTTAATTTCAAAAGAGTTGACTCAGTTTAATGAAGCAGAAAAGCAGGAACAGATTTTTCAAAATCTACGATATGTTAATCAAGAAATTCAAAAAACTCTGAGCCAAATTGATGAGCTTGAGGATCAATTAAATCAGTTCCGATCTGAAAATCAAGTGCTGCGCCCTGATTCTGTGGGTGGAGCTATTGCAGGGGGCATAAGCGGTGGGCAAGGTGGTAGCAGCGATGCAGATCTGTATCGGGTGCAACTTGCAAACTTATTAAAAATTAAAAGTGAAAACGATAGCAAGCTCGAATTTACACGGGAAACGTTTGATACCTTAAACAGACAATTAAGAATGTCACCTGCAGAAGCGCTTGTGGCTTCAAATTTGAATACATCACAGAATTATAAGAGCCTCCTTCAGAATTTAACCGAGGCAGAGCAACTTTTAGCGCAAGAAATGGCACGGTTACAGCCGAATTCTCCAACGGTTCGCAGTCTTGAGGAAGAAAGGCGTTTATTATTGGCACAACTCAAGCAGGAAGCTCAACAAATTGCTCGCCGTAATCAAGTCAGTAACCCTGAGAGTCTCATTGGCTATCAAGGGACTGTTACCGAAGCATTAATTGGCAAGTACCTTGAAGCCAAAGTTGAAATGGAATCACTACAACGGATGGATGCTGAGCTTTCGCGGCAAATAGATACTGTGCGCGCAGAGCTAAACCGCATCATGCGGTTGGCGAATCCCTACCGAAAAATTGAACAGCGCATGGCAGCGGCACAGCAATCTCTGCAGTTGTTACTACAAACTCGGCAATCGCTACAACTACAAATTGCCCAGCAAGATTTTACATGGCGGCTACTGTCGGATATTGAGGATACTGAGCAGTACACGACAACGATGCGGCTACTGGTTGCGTTGGCGATCGCTCTTGTTTTAGGGGGCGTCTCTGGGGTGGTGCTCGCTCTGCTCTTGGAGCTACTGGATGCGCGGTTTTTGGAGGTGGATCAGGTTCGTCAAAACACCCGTTTGCCGGTTGTTGGCCAAGTACCTATTGCCAGTGAATTTGATCAGTATTCGTTTAGCCGTTTGGAAGCCCCTCTGACCCTTTGGGGGCTGCAACACCACCTTGCTGGGGCAACACCAGCGTTTAAGGAAAGTTTTTACTTTCTGCTGAGCCATTTAGAGCAGCTTGGTCTGCAGCGGAGCCTTGCGATTACCTCGGCACAAGCAGGTGAAGGGCGCAGCACTATTGCGGCCTATATGGCTTTAGCCGCAGCCGCCATCGGTAAGCGGGTATTACTCATCGATGCCAATTTACGGCAGCCGGGACTCCATCAGACGTTGGGCATTGCTAACACATCGGGGTTGGCAGACCTTTTGAGTGGGGCATTTCCCCTGCCCGAATGGTCAAGCCTCTTAAGCGCCCAGACCGAAAGGTTGTGGGTGCTGACAGCGGGTCAGCCCCAGCAAGAGCCAATGACACTCCTGAGCAGTGATGCATGGCACGCCTTACTAGACGCTGCCAACGCGGCGTTTGATCTGGTGATTATTGATACTGCTCCCCTAGTCTCCTTTGCGGAAACCAATCGCTTATTGGCTAGGGTGGAGCAATCGTTATTTGTGGTTCGCCTCGGCAAAACTAAACGAGATGCCTTTGCAACAGCCCTCAAGGAATATGATCTTGGCCTAAAGGACAAAATATTGGGCATTGTCGTTAATGGCACGGCTGCTGCTAAACAGTCAGAGGCAGAGATTTCGCCAATTCCATCAATGATTACACCAGTGGCAGTCAATACTTAGTCGTTAGCTGATCCGACGGATAGTGCTCGCGGTGTTGCTGAATGTAGTTATGAATTGCCCTCATCCCCACCCCTTATCCCTAGGGAGAAGGGAGCTAAGATTCTTGTTCCCTCTCCTTCGGGAGAGGGCGGCAAGACTCAAACCCGAACATCATACTTCTATTCAGCAACGCCTTGCTCGCTATAATCGTAAAGATAATTTCCATTCGTCCCATTCGTCGTAATTGCTCAAGGATGCCTATGTCTGCGCCAACCCTCACCTCTGCCGTAAGAATGGATGCTCTCAAGCACGGCTTGCCCGTTACAATCATCACCGGCTTTTTGGGGAGTGGCAAAACGACACTCCTGAACCACATCCTCACCAATCAGGAGGGACTAAAAACCGCTGTCCTCGTCAATGAGTTTGGTGAAATTGGCATTGACAATGAGCTACTGGTGGCTAGCGACGACGACATGGTGGAGTTAAACAATGGCTGTGTCTGCTGCACGATTAACAATGACCTTGTTAATGCAGTCTATCGGGTGCTTGAGCGTCAAGACAAGGTGGACTATCTCGTGGTAGAAACGACAGGCTTGGCGGATCCCCTACCGGTTGCCCTCACCTTTATCGGTACCGATTTGCGGGATGTTACCCGCTTGGACTCCATTATTACCGTAGTTGATGCTGAGAATTTTAGCCTTGATCTGTTCAACAGCAGTGCTGCTCAAAGCCAGATTGCCTATGGCGACATTATCCTACTGAATAAAGCAGATCTAGTCAGTGAGGAACGCCTCGCTTATTTGGAATCTCGGATTCGTGAGACTCGCGAAGGTGCCCGCATCATCCGCACCATCAATGCCCAAGTGCCTCTACCCCTCATCCTGAGTGTGGGGTTGTTCCAGAGCGATCGCTATTTCCAGCCGAACCCTGAAGCTCACCATTATGAGACTGCCGAACATGAGTGTGATGAGCACTGCGATCACCCCGATCACCATCATCACGATGATCATGGGCACCACCATCATGCTCACTCAAATCATCTTGAAGAGGATGGCTTTACCTCAGTTTCATTTGAGAGCGATCGCCCCTTTGAACTGCGCAAATTTCAGTATTTTCTAGATCACCAGTTGCCAGAAACAGTGTTTCGCGCTAAGGGCATTCTTTGGTTTAAGGAAAGCCCTCGCCGCCATGTGTTTCATCTCAGTGGTAAACGCTTTAGCTTGGATGATGAGGACTGGAAAGGCACCCCCAAAAATCAACTGGTACTCATTGGCCAACAGCTAGATCACGCCACCTTGTTGGCACAGCTCTCTGAGTGTGTGACTGCTGCTGAGGCAATTGTCAGCTAGGCGTTCATTACCATGGCAAAACAGCGTCGCAAAGCCGAATTGCCTACAAAGGTGTGTCCCGTCTGTGGTCGCCCATTTCAATGGCGTAAAAAGTGGTCAGCCTGCTGGGAAGACGTTAAATACTGTTCTGAGCGGTGCCGCCGTCGTCGTCCGTCCACTCATTAAAGTTTGCAGCGATTTGGCAGGCGTGCTGGCCTGTGAACACTGGGTAGTCTTGACTTCTCCCCTCCTTGAAAGAGAGGGGATTCCCAAAGGATGCTACGCAACGGGCTGAAGCCGCGTTGCTTCGCTTTTCCCTTGAGCTGTCACCCACAACTTAATGCGGGTGGGGGCAGTCA
>Ga0272446_1000316_pt1 | contig 77111 bp, 72 predicted proteins | sample YNPCB0061_FD_194587 | JGI IMG/M metagenome (GOLD analysis project Ga0272446, IMG submission 194587) | Hot spring microbial mat communities from Yellowstone National Park, WY, United States - YNP-CB-006-1 | ecosystem: Environmental > Aquatic > Thermal springs > Hot (42-90C) > Sediment | place... | reverse complement strand
CGGGCAGTTCATCAACGCATTCAACCGGCACCGGTTTGCCGATATCAACACGAACTTCTCGTCGCCCACGTTCGGGCAGGCCTCGGGGACCAATATCGGGCGGATCATCACGCTGGGGGCGAAGTTGCGGTTCTGATCGGGAGCGACCTTGTCAAGCCCCCGGGGTTGGCGGGTTTGAATTTAGACCGGCTGTGCGCCGCAAGGGGTGGGGCCGGCCGTCGCGGTTCCATCCCAGCACCCAGCTCAAGTGGATGTTGCCTGTTTTCGTGCGGCCCCCGCGTTGGATCCGAATGCTACTGGCGTGGTCACGCGCCACCCGGCTGCGGTGGCCTATCAACTGCCAGGGCGGGGGAAAGCATGACTTCCAGCGCCGGCTGGCCGAAATGAACGAGACTGTCGAGCCACTCCCGATGTTGCCGGGGCCCAGGCTTGATCCCGTCTGCCCGGCGCCCTTGTCGCAGGAGGACCTTGCCCGGCCGACGGCATGCCTTCAGTTGGTTCTATCGGGCTGTTCGCGCGCTCGCACCAATCGAGGCGTCCGGCACCCAAACGGCCGTCCACTCGGCGGCGCGATCACCGCGCGCCGGACTGCCACTGGTCTCACCGACTCAGCATAACCCGCGAATCTACGAATCGGTGGTTGTTCGCTCCGTTTTGACTGACGGCGAACCCGCCGGACGCGGCTCAGGGCAGCGTCAACCCATCGCCCGGTTTCGCCAGGCCGGGAATGGTGACCGGCAGTTTCCCTTCGGGCCAAGCCTCCCCGAACAGGACACGCACCGCGGCTAACTCGGATGGAGGAACGGGGCTGAACGTCGCCAGGTAGGCGGCAACCTGGTCGAAGCGCCGCAGCAGATAGGGGTTGCCCAGCGAGACCAGCACGACCGGTTTCCCGGAGGCCAGCAAGGACTCCAGGAAGCCAGGAAAGCCGGCGGGCAGCACGTCGCCGTCGCGATAGGAGGCGACGGAGGTGAACGCGGCGGCGACGATCTTGGCGCAGCCGCCTAACTGCGCGGCCGCGCCGTCCAGCTCGGGCGGGGGCATCAGGGGATCCAGCAACAACACCGTGGCGCCAGGGTCACGCCGCGAGAATTCCTCGGCGAACACCAGCCCTTGCGGATGGTAGCGGTTCTCCGTCAGCAGCACCGCGCAAGCGCCCTCCGCCGGCCGCAGCGGGAGCGCCTGGTTCTGGTTGCGCAGCAAGGTGACCGCTCTCTGGGCCAGCGCCTGCGCGCTCGAGTTCGCTTCCGGCGAGTCCAGAACTTCCTCGAGGGCTTCTACCGCGACCTCGCGCCGCCGGTCGAGGCCAACGCGCTGCTTGGCGGCGAACCAGCGCGCCAGGCTCTGATCCAGCCGGGCTTCGGGCAGGCGCTTTTCGCGCACGGCGCGCGCCACGGCGCGGATCGCGGCCTCGGGGTCGGGAGGCATCAACAGCACGTCCGCGCCGGCTTCCAGCGCGCGGACAGCCGCTTCGCCCCCGCCGAATCCCTTGACAATGCCGCCCATTTCGAGCGCGTCGGTGACAATCAGCCCCGGAAAACCCATTTCCTTCCGGAGCAGACCCGTCAGGATCCTGGCGGACAGCGTGGCGGGCAAGGCGGGATCGTCCAGGGCCGGTACGCTCAGGTGCGCCGTCATGATGCTGTCGACGCCGGCGCGAATGGCCGCCCGGAACGGGGCCAGTTCCACCGCCTCCAGCCGGGCGCGGTCGCCGGGAATCGAGGCCAGGTTGACGTGGCTGTCCACCGCCGTGTCGCCGTGGCCGGGAAAATGCTTCGCGGTGGTCAGGACGCGGTGACGCGGGTCGGACCGCGCCCCTTCGATGAAGGCCGTCACATGCTGGGCGACCGCCTCCGGGCTTTCGCCGTACGAGCGGATGTTGATGACCGGGTTGTCCGGGTTGCTGTTGACGTCGGCGGTGGGAAACAGCACCCAGTGCACGCCGAGGGCGCGGGCTTCGAGCGCCGTGAAGCGCCCGGCCTCGCGGGTGGCTTCCAGAGCGCCCGCGGCCGCGAAGGCCATGGCATGCGGGAACGCGGTGGTGTCGGCCACCCGCATCGACGCGCCCCGTTCGAAGTCCGCCGCCACCAGCAGCGGAATGCGGGCCAGCTTTTGCATCCGGTTGAGGAAGGAAGCGAACGCGAACGGCTCGGCGCGCCGCAGCGCCCGCTGCCGGACGCGGTTGATGAGAATCAGCCCGCCCACCTGCCGGTCGCGGACCAGGCGGACGTACTTCTGATATTCCCGCGAGCGGACGTTTGGCGCGTCGCCATAGACCGGGATCACCACGAGTTGCGCGGCCTTCTGTTCGAGAGTCAGCGGGGCCAGCCAGCGGCTTGCCGCCGCCGGCGGCGCGGCTCGGGGAGGCATCGGGGAAGCGCCCGGCTTCGGGGCGCCGCCCTTTCGCGCCTGCGCCGGGGCGTCGCCGGCCGAAGTCCACAGCAGCAAAATGAGGAGGACGAAGACACGCTGGCGCCGGGCCACACTTTAGTGTCGCATTCCCGGGGACGGGGCGTTCAGGCCTTGGCCACCCCCGCGCGGGTGGTCCGCGTCCGGCGCTCGACCTCCGGCGGTTTGCGCCCGGACCGGCGGGCCAGCAGGCGGCTGACGCCGCGCACCAGATGGTTGACCTCATGCGCGCCCTTGGTCAGCACCAGGTCGGCTCCGCTGTCTTTCTCGTTCATCCCCATCAGTTCGAGGTATCCGGCCAGCAGGATCACCGGCGTTTCCGGATTGGTCTGCCGGACCCGGGCGATCAATTCCTTGCCGTCCATCCGCGGCATCCGGTAGTCGGTCACCAACAGGTCGACGCGCTCCCGGGAGAGGGTCTCGCAAGCCTCTTCGCCATTGACGGCCAGCAGGACCCGGTAGCCGTGCTCTTCGAGGACGATTTTGCGTGCGACCGACCCGTCGCGATTGCCGCCGGCGAGCAGGATCACGAGGGGGGCGGGAGGCGGAGGAAGCGGCTGCGGCATGGCTTGACCGAGCGAATGTACCAAAGCAAATTCGCGCGTGTCAAACCATCCGGATCAGATTGCAAACACTCGACATTTCGCACTTGACTTTGCGCAGCAGGCATGATCTCCGGCCCGGCGATGATAGTTACGAACACGATAATTCCGAAATGTTTTTCGGAGTCGCGGGTCAATTATTCCGAACGCGCCGCCATTTACTCCACTTCGCGCGGCGCGGTGTAGCCGGCCTTGGCGATGATCGAGTATTTGATCGGCTTGCCCTTGTCGTCCACGATGCGGAGGCGCTCGCCGTTGGCCGGATTCACCAAGTCCACCTTGATCCGGCGGAACTTGCCGTCCTTGGCCAGGTTGGTAGGCGAGTAGGTGATCTGATACTGGTTGCGGAGGGCTTCGTGAATCGCGCGAAAGATGCCGGGAAACTCGCCGAAGAAACGGGGCAGAAACGCCTGGCCACCCGTCTCCCGCGCGAACGTACGCATCTGGTTGTCCGCCTGGAGGAAATCCATGCGCGCGATCGGCCCCAGCCAGCCGCGCGCGTCCATCCACTCGCGCATGGCCTGGAGGATGCCGATGCCGTAAATCGGGACGCCGGCCTCCTGGAGTTTCCGTCGGGTCTGGTCGAAGGTGAGCTTGGAGAACGTATCGAGGCCGGAGGCGATCAACACGATCGCTTTGCGGCCTTCGATTTCCGACATGCGCGTCGCGGTGTCCACCAGCGCGTCGTACAAATTGCTCTCGGAAAAGGCCGCAATGCGCAGGCGCTGCATGGCTTCGTAGGCCTTGCGCTTGTCGGTGGAGAAATCGGAGAGGATCTCCGGCCGCAGGTCGTACGCTACCACCGCCACGTAGTCCTCCGGCTTCAGCGTCTCCAGAAACCCGTAGGCGGCGGTCAAGGTCTCATACCAGCCGCTGCTCCAGTATTGCTGAAACAGGTTGCTGAACTCGATGACCATGCAGACGGTCATCGGCGCTTCACCCATGGTGACGCCGCTGATCTGCTGGGGGACGTTGTCCTCGAGGACGCGGAAGTTGCCGGGCGGGATGTTGGGAATGAAGCGGCCTTTGTTGTCCACCACGGCCACATCCACGCTCACCACGTTGGTTTCCGTGCGGAAGGCGATCAGCCCTTCCTCCTTCGCCTCGTCGGCGCCGGGTTTTTTCGCCAGGCGGGAGGGGATTTTGGGCTGTTCCTCCTCGGCGGGCGCGCCTTTCTTGCGCGGCCGCGCGACAGTGTCGCTGACTTCCTTCTTCGGTCCCTCTTGCGCAAAGGCTTGGGGATCGAAAAGCAACAGCAAGGGCGCTAGCCACAAACAAACGCGCGTCATAAGCGAAACTCCACGATCACTATAGCGTACACCCACCCTGTCGGGATGGACGGGCGCGCCGACAGTAGGGTTACGCCGCGCCGGGTCAGTTCACCCACCGGTCCCGGTCGCTCCGCTCCTGTTTGCGCATGTAGACCTGAAACTTCCGTTTGGCGCGCTGAAGCTTCCAAGCCTGGTATTCGCGCCGGATCCACCGCAGGTCGACGAACCGGAGCTTCAGGTATGCGAACCCGAACGCCATGCCGCCCAGGTGGGCAATATGGCTGACGTTGCTGCCGGCGTCCGCGGCGGCGCTCAGAAACGCGATGGCGCCTACAATCATCACCATGTACTTCGCCCGCAGCGGGAACAGGAAGTACATGAACACGGTCTGGTTGGGATAGAGGACCCCGAAAGCCAGCAGCAGGCCGTAGATCGCCCCCGAGGCGCCGATGGTGCGCACCAGCCAGTGGCCCCACCACGCGTTCAGGAACACGTCGCACAGCGCGGCGCCTACGCCGCACAAAAAGTAGTACCGCAGAAAGCGCCGTGTGCCCCAGTCCTGTTCGAGCGGCGTGCCAAAAAAATATAGCGCCAGCATGTTGAACAGGATGTGCGTGATGCTGCCGTGCAGGAACAGGTAGGTGACCAGTTGCCACAGTCCGAAGTGCCGGATGACGATTTCCGGCACCAGGGCGAGCATCCAGAAGTCCTGCGCGTAACTGGTGCGCTGGAGCAGGAAGTAGGGGATGAAAATGCCTACGTTGATCAGCAGCAGCCATTTCACGCCGGGCGGCAAGGAACTGGAAAAGAATCCGCCGAACCGGGGAGAGCGCACCGAATAGGCCATGGAAGAGCTACGCTGCCTCTGTTTCTAAAGATATCAGAGCCGCGCGCGCCCGCCCGTCACGACAGGGCGCTTTCGTCGTCGTCGCGCCCCGCCGCGCGGTTCAGCGCCAGCGCCCCCCAGCCGAGCGCCGCGGCGGTGGAAAGCCACACCTGCCAGTGCGAGAAGACGCCCGTGGCAATGCCAAATTCGCCCGCAAACTGGAGGTCGGAAGCCAGCCGCCAGACGGCCAGCACCCCCGCCATCCACGCCGCCGGCGTAAGCAGCGCGCCCAGGGCCAGCAGCGCCCGGCGGTTGACGCCCCGCGCCCTCCGTATGACAGGTCCTTTCCCCAGCCGGATACGGACAATCATTGCTTCTTGCGACTACCTCCTACTGTATCAGCATCGGAGCGGCCTGGCGCTTCTTGAGCGAAATCGGGCGCGCCAGACTGGGCATCCCGCAGGTCAGCGGCCGGAAGCCTTCCGCTGGCGGATAAACTCCTCGAGGTCCTTCTGCAACTCCGGCGATAACGGGTTGCCCGTGCCGTACACTTCGCTGGACTTGTACTGGCCGCTCAGCAGTTTCTGCTTCACCCATTCGTCTTTCAGGCGCACCGCTTCTCCGCGCTCGACGATTTCCTGGACGAACTGGGGGGGAATAAACACCACGCCCGCGCGGTCGCCGAGCACCGCGTCGCCGGGCATCACCAGGGTGTTGCCAATACGCACCGGAATGTTGACGCCGATCACCGTCACGCCGCTGACGGGCGGGGGAACCGCCTTCAAGTAGTAGATCTGGTGAGGCAATTCCATCATGCCTTCCAGGTCGCGGATGGTGCCCTGAATCACGGCCCCGGTTCCCGTGACGCCGGCGATGGCGGCGTGCAGGTTGTCCCCGCCGAAGTTATGCCCGGGTGTCGCGTTCATCAGGTCGATCACCGGCACGTCGTTCCGCGTGAGGCGATCGATGACGATCTGATTCGTGCCGGAAACGCGGCCTTGGGCGCGCGCGTCGGCGGCCAGCACCTCCGCCAGGTCCGGGCGCGCGGGCAAATACTGCGCCGTCAGCGCGCGCCCCACCAGTTTCTGCCCCGGCTTGGCGATCTGGAACCCCCCGACGAACTGGTTCGGGTAGCCCTTCTCCCGCAGGACGTTCCAGGCGTCCTCGACGGTAAGCGCTTTCAGGCGTTGCAGCAGTTCGTCAGGCACTTGCGGGCGTCCGTCGGGCAGGCGGCCGAACGGATTGCGGGGCGTATAGTGCGCAAGCTGTTCCGGGCTGAGCGAGAACATCTGCGCGCAGAGGGGCGCGGCTGCCAAAGCCGCCAGCAGCAGGGGTCGCATGGCGAATCCGCCTTTGAGCATATCATCGGCCCCGCCGGGCGGAGCGCGCCAGGCCTCCTTCGCGCCCGCTTGCTACCGGGCGTTCACGCCCTCAATCGGTTTCGGTTCATAGGGCGGAAATGGCAGCGTTTCCGGGGTGACCCGCACGGGGGTGGTCACCTTCAGCGGGTACTTGCCCCCGGTCGAGTAGGTCAACTCCACGAAATAGGCGGTCCAACCCTCCGCCGGGGCGGATACCTTCACTTCATAGACCCCGGGATGGACCGCGTTGACCGGAGTCGACTGATACGCCTTGCCGATCGACACCAGGCGGAAGTCGCGTTTGGCGGGGTTGGTCGCCTGCCACAGCTTGACTTCCGCGGGCGTGTCCTTCGTGGTCACCCGGATGCCTCCGTCCTGCATCTTCCACGTCACGCGCGGACGGGGTTTCCGGTTCAGAATCGCATCGTAGTAGGCGGCCACCGTCTCGCGCGCGTCCGAGTCGCGCAGCGAATGATCGGTGTTCGGAATGTACCGCAGCAGCTTCTCTCCGGGCAGACGGTCGAAGTAGAACTGGGAGGAATCCGGCAGGAAGAACTGATCGCCGGCCGAGTTCACAATGTACTTGGGCATGGTGAAACGTTCGCGGTACTCATAAGGATCTTCGATTCGCATCAGGGCGGCGTGTTGCGGCAGATCCCGCCAGTCAAACAGGCGCATTTGCTCGTAATCGCGCACCGCGGGCGCCCAGAAACCGTAGGCCCGCCAGTGATGGCCCATGGAAGGGACGACGTTCAGCACATCGATCACGATGGGGACGATCGCGATGACGCGCGAATCCACGGCCGCCGTCGCCCACGTCGTCCAGCCGCGTTTGGAAGCGCCGGACACCACAAACCGGTTCACCGCGACACCGCCGCCTTCGGCGGAAGCCAGAAAACCGGTGACGGCGTCCATGGCGCGGACTGCGCTCTTGGTCATCGGGAGGCGCGCGGGCCACTTCTCATCCCCGCCCCGCAGAAATTTATCCCACGTGTAAGCAATCAGCGCGTCTTCATTGCGCCGCTGCGTCTCCCCGGCGAACACGAGCGGCTGATTGGGCACCATCCGCAGTTCCGCCACCACGGAGGATGTATAGCGAGCCATCTCGAGCAGCCAGCCATCCGGGCGCTTGGGCGGTCCGCTTTCGTTCGATCCCCCGGTAATGAACAAAAACCCGGTGGCATGCTTCACCGCTTCGGGCTTGATGACCGTCAGCCAATGTTTCCATTCCGTGCGATCGACTTCTTCCGGCGAGCGCCACCGCTGGGACGTCATATCCAAGACATAGGCGGTGAGGCCGCCGGCCTCCTGCTTGCCGGCCAGTTTGTACTGGAACGCGGAATCCGGCTCGCGGACGTAGCGGTCGAGCGCGGTTTCCCGCTTGGGCGCCGCGGGCAGCGCCGAACCCTGCCAAAGCAGCAAAAAGCCGAGAACGAAAGAGCGAAGCAGCATAGACTGGCATCGTAGCAGGAGGCGAGGCCAGTCTCAGCTTCGGCCGGCCGCGTACGCGGCCCGGGCGGGGACGGGGAGCGGAAGCGCCCGCCACTCGGCCAGGCGCGGCGTCGGGTGGCCGCACGGGCAGCGGCTCAGCTCCACCGTGGCCGTGGCGCGCGTGGCCAGCCGCAGCGTGGGCATCTGGCAATCGGTCAGGGACGTGAACAGCACCTCCGAGCGGCGATCGAGTTCGAGCACGGCGTTGGCCGACTCGACGTGCAGCCCCTCCCGCGCCTCACACTCCCACGCGATCCGCCGCCCGTCCAGGCCGAGGTACTGCTGGAAGACCGGGACGCGAAACACCTCCCACAGCAGGTCCCGCTCCGGGCTGGTGATCTCTTCCGGCCCTTCCCGCCGGGGAGCCACGCCCGTAAACGCCACCAGCCCGCGTGTCAACGCCGGGAAGGAAGGAAAGTAGCCCGAATCCACCAGCCGCGCCAGGAAAACCAGGAAGGCGGCGGGCGCGGCGATGGCCTCCGGCTCGAAGGCCAGCATCTCCCGGAGCTGGACCGGCTCGAAGACGCGGATGTGCTTGTCGCGCCGGAACCAGGGCTCCCGGCGAGGCAACACGATGGCGGTGCGCGGCGGCGTCCCGGCCGGAAAATAAAAGACCTCGGGCGGGGGAGGGGCCGCGTCCGGGGTGCACCAGGCGCTCTGGTTCCGGTCGAACTCGACCGCCTCCAAGCGCGGCAGACGCCACAGCGCATCCTCGATACGCCGCAGACGGCGCAGCGCTTCCTCCGACGCAAGACCGGCCGCCTCGAGGACGCCCTGGTAGCGCACGGTTCGCCGCGCCGCCCGCAGGACGCGCCTCAACCGTTCGAGCCGCTGATCCTGTGCGGCTTCCCCCGCGGCCTTGCGCAGAAAGATCCGCATGACGAACTCGGTTTCCTAGTCAAATAGTTGAAATCCGGGCGGAAAGTTCTCAGACAAAAATCGTGTTTCGGCCTCGAGGGCCGGTCTCCGGCTTGCCGGCGCCGGGCGGGGAAACACCGCCCCGCGGCGCTACGCGCTGGCGTGGTCCTGGCGGGCCAGCCGCATCCGGCTGACAAAGCGGTTCCCCTCCAGGAAAAAACGCAAGGGCCAATCGGCGCAGTGGCGGATGCCGATGCGGGGGCTTACGCCGATGCGCAGCGGCTCGCCCGATGCCGGTTGTTCCACGCGGAGCGGGCCCCGGGTGACGTCGCATCCGTTGTGGCGGCGGGTGATGCCCATGGCCTGCGTAAGCCGGCCGGGTCCGGCGCAGAGAGCCTCGACCCGCCGGGCCGCCGGCCGCCGGGCGAACATGGCGTCCAGCCCGGCCAGGGGCTCCAGCGCGCGGACCAGGACGCAGCCCGGCTTGCCTTCCGGTTCGGCCACCAGATTCAGACACTCGTGCATGCCGTAGATTAAGTAGACATACGCGTGGCCAGGCGGTCCGAAAAGGACGCGCGTGCGCGGCGTCACCCCCCGCGAAGCGTGCGCCGCCAGATCCTCGCTGCCCAGGTACGCCTCTACCTCGACAATGCGGCCCGCCGTTTCGCCGTGCACCAGCACTTTCCCCAGCAGGGCGCGCGCCACCTCCACCGCCGGCCGCGCGTAGAACTCGCGGGGCAGCGTCAGTCCAGTCCCTGTTCCGCGATGAACCATGGATCTTTTGTGCGCCGCCGGAAATCCCGCACCTTTTCGCGCATTTCCTGGAGCCGCGCGGCGTACGCGGGGTCCGTGGACAGGTTGTTGGTCTCGTACGGATCCTGGAGGATGTCGTACAGTTCCTCCCGCAGGTGATGGAGCACGCTGGCCGTGCGGCGCACTCCCATCCGGCTGTCGCCCCGTGCGCGGATTCCCTGCCACGCCGCCGACGCGAACAGGTCGCTCGGCAGCGGCATTTGCAGTTCCGGAAACAGCACCCGCACGTACTTGTGGGTTCGTGTCCGCAGCCCGCGGAACGGGTAGTAATTGTTGACTTCGTGGAACGTATGCGAGAAGAAGATTTCGTCCCAGCCCGCGGGCGATTCCTGTTCGAGCACCGGCAGCAGGCTGCGCCCGTGCACGCCGTGTGCGGGCGGCTTCCAGCCCATCCAATCGTAGACCGTCGGCGCGAAGTCGGGGAAGTGGACCAGCGCGTCGCAGGCGTGGCCGCGCCGCCTCATGGCCGGCGTGGAGATGATCAGCGGGACTTGCAGGCCGGTGTCGTAGCACGACGCCTTCGCGCCGGGGAAGGGCATGCCGTTGTCGCTCACAAAAATGACCAGCGTGTCTTTGGCGCGGCCGGACTTTTCGAGCGCTTCCAGCATGAAGCCGACCCCTTGGTCGAGGCGGTCGATCGACTCGTAGTAATCGGCCAGTTCGGCGCGCACCTCGGCGGTGTCGGGCAGGAAGGCAGGCGCCTCGACGTCCGAGTACTTGCGGGCTTGCACGTGCGGAAACGCGCGGTCGTTGCCAAAACCGCGTTCCGCGCGGTGCGGGTCGGTGTAGCCGACGTGCAAATAGAAAGGCCGCCCCGCGGTTTCCCGCAGGAAGCGCCCGGCCTGCTGCGCCATGGCGAAGACGTCGCGCCCGCCGCCCTCCGCCCGGAAGTCCCAGGGGTAGACCTCCGGCGGATTCACGTGCAGTTTCCCGATGACGCCCGTCCGCGCGCCGTGCGCCCGGGCGACGCGCGGCATCGATTGCACCCAGGCATGGGTGTGAAAGTTGTGGGGGGCGTGCGCGTGGCCAAACTGTCCGTTGGCGTGGTTGTGCAGCCCGGTCAGCAGCACGGAACGGCTGGCGCTGCACGAAGCCGTCGTGCAGAAAGCCTGCGTGAAGCGGACACCCTCTCCCGCCAGGCGGTCCAGGTTGGGCGTCCGGATGACGCGATTGCCGTAGCAGCCGGCGATCAGCGACTGATCGTCGGCGATCAGCATGAGCACGCCGCGGCTGCCCGCCGCCTGCGCCGCCAGGGGGGCAGCCGCCCCGGCCAGGAAGTGACGCCGTTGCATATGCCCCTACTGTCCGGCTTTCCCCCGCGGAGGTCAACTCCCCACCCGCCGGGCGGCCGGCTCAGCGCAGCGGCTGCATGATGACCGCCTCGGCCCGGCAAGAGTCCCGCACGCCCGCGCCGCACGGGCGAAACGCGAGGTCTTTGGTCATACAAAGCCGCACCTCGCTGAGGAAGCGCCCACTGCACGCCAGGCGGATGGCCGTGGGCGGCAGGCCGCGGTTGGCCGCCGCGAACCGGGTGACGATCGTGTCCGGCGTGACGTACACCTGCCGCGCGGGCGTTTCGAACTCCTCGGGAATGCGCACGGCGGCGCGCGCCCGGCGCACCAGGCGGAAATATTCTTCCGGCGTCAGGCCGGTGCACGTGCCGTGCTTGCGCCACTCGTGCTGGACGAGGCGGGAGCTGGGCATCAGCGGCAGCATCTGCTCGACCAGCGCCGGCGGGACGGCTTCCCGCGCCCCGCAATCGGACGGGTAGCCGCGCTCGAACTGGGGCCAAAGCCCGTGCACGACAAAGCCGAAACGCTTGCCCGGTCCGCATTGGAGCGCGTCGCGGCCGCCGGCGGGACCCGCGCAGTACTGCGGCGACCAGGACAACGCCAGCAAATAGTAGTCGAACACCCCCGGCACAAACTCGGCGCGGCCGGAGCGTTTGGGCGCGGCCAACCCCGCGCTCGCCGCCGCCACGCAGAACAGCACAACCCAACCTCGCCACATGGCGTGTCTCATCGTAGCGCGGACGCCGCGGCTGCGTAGAATGGGAATGATGACCGGGCGCACTCCCGCACCTGCACCGCAATCCCCAAGAATATGCCGTACGCCCTGACCCGCGGAGCGCGCATCTACTGGGAATCGCACGGGGAGGGCGAGCCCCTGGTTTTGCTGATGGGGTTGAGCTTCACGCTCGATCTGTGGCACCGCTCCCTGCCCTACCTGACGCACCGCTACCGCACCATTTTGCTGGACAACCGCGGCGTGGGGCGCAGCAGCGTCCCGCCCGGTCCCTATTCGATTCCCCTGATGGCGCGCGACGTCGCGGCGGTGATGGACGCGGCGGGGGTCGAGCGCGCGCATCTGATCGGCGCTTCCATGGGCGGCATGATCGCCCAGGAATTCGCACTCCGCTTTCCCCAGCGGGTGCGCGCGCTGGTTCTGGGCTGCACCTCGTGCGGCATCCTGCGCGGCAAATGGCCCAAGGTGAAACTGCTGCGCGTCTTCCGCCGCTGGCGGCAGAGCACGCCCGCCGAGCGCAGCGAACGCCTGGCGCCTTTGCTTTATTCGCCCAGAACGCCGCCCGAACGCATCGCGGAGGATATGCGCATCCGGCTCGCCAACTACCCGCGCGACCGGGGCTACCTGAACCAACTGCTCGGCATGATTCCCTGGAGTTCCTACCGTCGTCTGCCCCGCATTCAGGCGCCGACGCTGATCCTGCACGGGGAACAGGATCCGCTGATGCCGGTGGCGAACGCCTGCCTGCTGGCCCGCCGCATTCCCAACGCCCGGCTGGTGATCCTGCCGCATGCGTCGCATTTCTTCACCACCGATCAGCCGGAACTGGCGCACCGGATCGTGCTGGAGTTTCTGGACTCACTCTCCGCGGTGGGTGCGAATTCCGTAAGATAGCGGAGATGACCTGCCCGCCCGGTCCCGTCAGCGCGAGGACCCGGGCGCGTCTTGGCCTCCGGGATCCGTCGCCGGAACGCGACGAACGGATCCGGAGGCTGATTCGCGGCATTCCGAAAGGCAAAGTGGCCACCTACGCGCAAGTGGCCGCGGCGGCGGGTTACCCGCTGTATCACCGTCAGGTGGTCCGCATTCTCCGTCAGGCCGGCGACCGGTTACCGTGGCAGCGCGTGCTGGGGGCGGGCGGCGAAATCCGGCTCAAGGCGGAGGCGGGCGCCGAGCAGCGCCTCCGCCTCGAGATGGAGGGGGTCACTTTCATCGGGAAGCGCGTGGACATGACGCGCCACCAGCACCGGTTCCGGACGTGGGAAATCCCGGACTGGTAGCAGGCGCGTGAGATTAACCGGCGGCGCCCGCAATGACGGGGTACACCTTCCTGACCGCCGCCACGATGTCGTCCACCTCCTGGCGGGAATACTTGGGTCCGACCGCGACGCCGGCATAACGTCCGAGGATGGCGAGTGTGCGCGGGCACGAGGTCGCGCCGTACCGGATCGCTTTGCCGCGCGGCGTGGTCCAGGTGGGCCAGGCCGGATGATGAGCGATCTTCTTTTCGATGTACGGCTGCACCGGCAAGACAACGGAACCGCCCGGCGCTGCGGCAGGGACGTTTTCCGCCTTCATCGCCTCGAGAAACCGGTCGCGTTGGGCCTTGGTGGCGAAGGCGAAAAACACGGGCGCGGCCAGGTCGCCGTCCGGGTCGGGCCGGCGGCGCCACTGGATGCCCGGCAGGTCACCCAGCCCATCGTAGACAAGCTGCGCGTTGGCGCGCACGGCGGCGATGATCCGGTCCAGCTTGCGCAACTGCGCCAGCATGACCCCGCCCGCAAACTCGCTCATCCGGAAGTTGGCGCCCACCATCGGCGAACCGGCGGCTTGGCCGAGCCATTCCCGATGGACCGGCGCCAGATTGCCCACGTCGTGAAAGCGGCAGGCGCGCTCGAACAAGGCCGGATCGCTGGTGACCAGGGCGCCGCCCTCGCCGGAGGTGATCGTCTTGCTGGCCTGGTGGCTATAAATGCCAATGTCGCCGAGCGACCCGAGCGGTTTGCCCCGGTAGCTGCCGCCCACGCATTGGGCGCAGTCCTCAATCACCCGCAGGCCCCGTTTCCGGGCGAGGGCGAGAATCGGCTCGAGATCGGCGACGTTGTTTTGCAGGTGCGCGACCATGATGGCGCGCGTCTGTCTTGTCAGACGGGGCTCGATGTCGCCGGGATCAAGGTTGAACGAATCGTCGATTTCGGCGAACACCGGCAGCGCGCCGCAGCGAATCACGGCGGTGGCGGTGGAGTGCCAAGTCCAGGCGGGCACAATCACTTCATCGCCCGGGCCGATTCCCAAAGCGGCCACCGCGGTCTCGAGCGCGCCCGTGCCGGAGCTCACGGCCAGAGCGAAACGGGTTTGCATCCGGGCGGCAAAGGCTTTTTCGAAATCCGCCACCTTCGTCGGCGTGCGGCCCGCGCGCCCGCTGAAACGGAACGGCATGCCGGTGTCGACCACTTCCGTCACCTGGCTGCGTTCGGCCTGATCGAAGTGCAAAGGGCCCCAATAGTCGCCCCGCAAAGGGGCCGCCCGCACCGGCGTTCCCCCATCGATCGCCAGCCGCGGCGAGCCCGCGGCGGATCCGGCGGCAGCCAGCGTGGCTACGAACGTCCTGCGTTCCATGACGGCTCCTGTCCGCGGTTATCCTAACTCCCCCGGCGGCCGGCGACAATGGCCGGGCGCGGGAATTCTCGGGAACAGCCTCTGCGTAGTCCGGTCGGAGTCGCCCGCGCGGATGCTGGTGAGGTGGCCCACCAGCGGTCAATCCCCGCTTGGGGATGGTCAGTTCAGCGCGCAGTTCGCGGTGTCGGCGGCAGAGCTGGGAACGGCGCTTCGCGAGTCTGGCCGGTCCGACCGCGAGTTCATCTTTTCGGCTCGGACCCCACGGGTTCGGCCGATACCGCGCCCCAAGCATTGGGAACCCGCTGAGCTTATAAAAGGTCCGCTGGTGCACAATCCGCGCCCGCTCGACGCCGGTTTGTAACCGAGAAACGTCTGACTTTTCATTGCCGGTTCATAATCGCCTGATATGCTCCGGTAAGTTTCCCAAATCGAACAACTGAATACGCCTATGAATCGAAAACGCTTCGTGTATCTCTCGCGCGTGCTTGGCCTTCTGGCCGCGGCGCAACTCAGCGGGGTAGTGCTGCAAGCTCAGGTGAGAATGTCCGTGGCTTTGCCGGAAAGGACGCGCCTGCTGGAAGATCAGCAAGTCGATCTCGTGGTAGAAATCAGGAACACCTCCGCCGTCTCCGGCTTTCGGGTGGTGGCGAACGGGATTGACTTGACCTCCCGCTTCGGCGCGCCCGAAGTGAAGGATTTGGATTGCGATACCGACAACGATGTCGTCTACCGGGCGCCGCTGGTGCGGTTCGCCGCCGGCGAAGTCCGGCTGGAGGTTTCCGCGACGGCGGGCAGCGCGGCTCTCCGAGATTCGCGTATCATCCAGGTCATGCCGTTCTCGCTCCCCGCCAAGCGGCGGAACATCGTGTTGTTCATTGGTGACGCGATGGGCACCGTATATCGCGACGCCGCGCGCCTGGTGGCGCGCAGCGTGGTGAAGGCGGATGGCCGTCCGGGGCTCCGCGAAGGCTTTTTTGACAATCTGTTGGAGATGGACAAGTTACCCATTACGGGGCTGGTGATGACCCACAGTCTGGACCGGGTAGTGCCCGATTCCGCCAATACTGCTGCGGCTTGGTCGACGGGAAACAAGATTCACACGAATGGCTTGGGCGTGTTTCCGGACGGCACGGACTGCGCATGGAGGGTCGGGGGCGCGAATGCGTCCACCCTGCCGAGCATGCTGGATAACCCGCGGGTGGAGACGCTTTGGGAATATCTGAAGCGCCGCTACAACTATCGCACGGGTATCGTCAGCACGGCCGATATCGCCGACGCGACCCCGGCGGGAGAGGCGGCGCACACCGCTTTCCGGCAGACCCGTTTCGAGGTGATCCGCCAATACTTCGAAAACCCGATGTTGAACGGCCGGCCGGCCTTTGATGTGATTCTCGGCGGCGGTTTGGACCAGTTCCTTCCCAACGTCCGGCGCGACGGCCGCGACATGGTGCAGGAATTCCGCAGAGCCGGATTTCACTATGTCACAACGGCCTCCGAATTGCGGCGAGCCACGCCGCTCAGCGGCCGCCTGCTCGGCCTGTTCCGCGCTTCTGACAATCCCCAGGCGGCCGCGGACGGCATTCGCGCGGCGGTCGACCCCAACATGAACGTCGCCTATGACAAACTTCGCCTCCGGCGGCCCGGCAGCGAACCGCAGGGCAATCTGGGCGCTTTCCCGGATCAGCCGTTCCTCGACCTGATGACCGAGAAAGCGATCGAAGTGCTCGCGGGTTGGGGTGGACAGCAGCCGTTCATTCTGATGGTGGAGGCCGCGTCGATCGACAAGCAGTCGCACCCCAACCATGCCGCGGGCACCATCTGGGACACGATCGAACTGGATCAGGCGGTTGGCGTCGCCCGCCGCTATCAGGCCCGCAACAGCAATACCCTGGTGCTGGTGACGGCCGATCATGATCAATCAATGGCGTTGAACGGCGTGGCGGTGGTTCCGGATCAGGACTACTTTGACCGGAGCGTGGCGCACCAGGTGCAGACCACCCCCGGCGCCGGCGCGCAAACCTCGCGCGTCTTCCGCGACGTCCACACGAATCTCCGCGCCATCTACGGCTTCCTGGATAACGATCCGAACGGCACCGGCGCCGGCGGGCCTCCCGCCCATACGCGGGCTCCCCTGGTGGTCGCCCTTGGATACGGCGGGCTGGGCGCCTATGACTTTCCGAACTATGTCGATAGCGACGGCGATGGCTACCCCGAAAACGAAACCACCGCGCGAGGCGGAAACATTCGCTTGAGCGTCGGGTTCCGGACCGGCAGCCACACCGGCAGTTCGGTCCCCGTCTCCGCCGAAGGGCCGGGCGCGTTCCTGTTCACCGGCGTCATGGACCAGACTGACATCTTCTTCAAGATGGCGGTTGCCCTCCGCGGCGACACCGAGGAAGGCGACAAGCTGGTTCCGGTCCTGAAGTCGGCGCAGTACCCGCAGACGATCGGCAAGTAAGCAGGATGCGTACTCTCGTTGTCCTCTGCTTCGCGTTTTGCACCCTTGGACTCCCTGGCCCTTTGCGGGCCGGGGAGTCTGCGGCATTGCCCGCCGCGGAATGGTTGGCTTACCGCCTTCCGTTGGGATCATCCGAGCAAACCGTCGCCGGGTTGTTCGGCCGCTCCACTCCGCAGCGCAACCGGAACGGCGAACTGGTCATCATGGCGTTTACCGAACCTCCGGCGGGCGTTGCGTGGCCAGTTCATGACCACAGCCACGATGGTCACGCGGACGCCGATTCTTGCGATTCCACACCGCCTTGGTCCTTCCAGTTCCGCGATGGCGGCTTGGTCTCCGCCATCCTCACCCTGCCGGAAACCCAGGCAGCCGGGGCGGTTCTGCCCGGCCGGCAACCGCTGACGATCCGTCCGGCGGGGGAACCGATTCCCTTCGCGGTCTGGCGCCTGGACGGCGGGCGCGTGCTGGTGGCGCTCGGCTTCGAGGAGCCTGGCGACCGGGTGCGCCAGTTGCTGATGGTGGACGAAAAGCTGCTCAAAGTCCTCTACCCGAGGCTCGCCGCTGCCCTGCGGTAGCGGGGTTCGCGAGCAGGATCGTGCCCGTGCCGCTTGCCTTTCCGCCGCCGTCGATCCGCGCCGCGTTGCGTGACCGCCATCCGGCCGGTCACGATAGCGGCGGAAGGGCCGGCTTGAAGAAGCGCCTGACTTGCTCGTGCCGGAGATTGTCCGGCCACACGGCCGCTGGTTGTTGCGGCGGGATCGGGTCCTTCTCGGATTTCCCTGGCCGCCGCAAGCCGTTCGGACTGCGAGAGCCCTCGGTCAGGTCGGGAGCCGGAGCCGGACGGACAGTTGCAGCCGCTGTTTCTACTTTCCCCGCCCTCCCCGCCGCGGACCTGATGTACGATCGAGGGAATGCGCCTCCCAACCATCCTCTCCTGTGGCTTTGCGGTGATCTGCTCCGCCTCTGGAGCCGGCCCTGAGTACTTCGCCTACGTTGGCACCTACACCGGCCAAGGGAAGAGCCAGGGCATTTACGCGTTCCGTTTCCACACCGGGACCGGGAAACTGACGCCGGCCGGACTGGTGGCCGAGACCGACAACCCCTCTTTTCTCACCATTCACCAGAATGGCAAGTACCTGTATGCGGTCAACGAAATCGGCAAGTATCAGAACCAGGCTACGGGAACGGTCACCGCGTTCGCCATCGACCGCGCTTCCGGAAAGCTGAAGGAACTGAACAAGGTGGTGACCAAGGGCACGATCCCGTGCCACCTCCAGGTAGACAAGACCGGCAAGTACCTGGTGCTGGCCAACTATGGCAGCGGCAGCACCGCTTCCTTCCCGATTCAGACCGGCGGAAAACTGGGCGAGGCGGTTTCGGTGATGCAGCACTCTGGTTCCTCCGTCGACCCGCGCCGCCAGCAGGGGCCGCACGCCCACTCGGTGAATTTCTCGCCCGATTTTCGTTTTGTGGTGGTCGCCGACCTAGGGCTCGACCAGGTGCTGGTTTACCGGTTTGATTCCCGGACCGGCGCGCTGGCGCCGCACGAGCCCCCCTTCGTCCGGGTCAAACCGGGGGGCGGCCCCCGCCACTTTGCGTTCCACCCCAGCGCCCGGTTTGGCTATACCAACCACGAGATGGGCTCGGCCGTCAGCGTCTTCGATTACGACGCCAAGGCGGGGGTGTTTAGCGAGAAGCAGACGATTTCTACGTTGCCGCCGGGATTCCAAGGAGTGAATCACACGGCCGAGGTGCTGGTTCATCCCAATGGGAAGTTCCTGTACTGCTCCAACCGGGGCCACGACAGCATTGCGGCCTTCTCGGTGGACCAGGCGAAGGGGACGCTCACGCTGGTGGAGATCGAACCCACCCAGGGCCGCACGCCGCGCAACTTCGTGATCGATCCCGGCGGACAGTTCCTGCTGGCGGAAAACCAGGACTCGGACTCCATCGTCGTCTTCCGAATTGACCCCGCCAGCGGCGCCTTGACACCCACTGGGGAAAAGGTGGACGCCCCGGCGCCGGTCTGCATCCGGTTTTTGGCGGTGAAGTAGCCAGCCTTTTTGCTCGGGCAAAACTCTTAGCCCGCGGCACCCTGAAGCCCAGGCAGGAAACCGCCGATCTTTCCTACGTGCGGCGCACGCGCCAAACCGGGTTTGTCCTGATCGTGCTCGCCGTGAGCATCCTGGCGCTGGCGGGCGTGGCAGGTTTGGCCATCGATGTGGGACACCTCTACGTGGTGAAGGAAGAGGCGCAAACCTTGGCGGACCTTAGCTCTCTGGCGGCGGTTCAGGAATTGGATGGGTCGCCGGGCGGATTGGATCGCGCCCGGCAACGCGTGCGCGAGTATGCCGCCACCCGGTGGAAGCTCAGGCCGCTGGCCTCCGATGCGGTCCGCGTAGAGTTCAGCGCCAGCCGGCGTCAATGGGAAGAACAGCCTCGTACGGCGGACGGCTTGCGGTTTGTCCGCGTGAGTGTCGCGCTGGACGATGTCGAGCTCTTCTTCCTGCCCGCCGTCCTGCCGCGCCGGGCCGGGCGAGTGCGGGCCGCGGCGGAGGCGGGGCAAGCGCCAGTGTCTGACGCGGAACGGGCCGGGTTGCTGCCTTTCGCGATTCTGGCTCACGACCGTTCCCCACCGGATTTTGGGTACCGGGCGGGAGACGAGGTGACGCTGCGCTGGCCGCCCTCAGGCCGCGGTCCGGTGACGCCCTGCGCGGCGGACCGCCAGTCCCGTTGGGTAGACGCGGCGGTGGCGGCGTTTCCCCTCGGCGCGGGTTACATTCAGGACCCGGCGCGCGAGGCGATGCAAGAGGCGATCGAAGACGGCCGCGTCTTCCAACCCCTCCGCCTCGGGGAACCGGTGCGGATGACCGGCGGCGAAATATCGCTCCAGGCCGAAAGCTTGGCCCGGCGCGCACGGCAGGATACCAATCTCCGCGCGCGCTCCTGGAAGGAGTACTCCCGTTCGCCCGGCAACGGCCGCCGCCTGGGCGTGGTCGCGGTGGCCGACCCCGCTCAACAGGTACGCCTCGTCGGATTCGGTCTCGTTTTTCTCCCGGTGGATCCGCCGCGCGACAATTCCCAGCCGCTGTGCGCCGAATGGATCGGCCCCGCCGGTCGGTCTTTTCTCCTCCCCGTGGCGAGGTTAATGCAATGAAGGATTCCGGCCCGCAACATCGCCGCGGCAGCGTGCTGCTGGAACTTGCCCTTTCTGTCATCGTGCTTGTCCTGCTCGCCGCCGGCGCGCTCCAGTTCGGCTATGCGTTTTACGCCTACGGCCAGTTGCAGCGCGCGGTCCGCAACGGCGCCCGCTTTGCCTCGCTGGAACCGTATCCGACCCGCACGCCTGCTTGTCTGGAACGGCAGAAGGAGCGCGTCCGGCGATTCGTTGTCTACGGCGACCCTGCGCCCGGCAAAGGCAGGAACAGTTGCGTGCCGGGCTTGTCGCCGGAGCGGGTGGAGGTGGTCTACCACGCCGACGAAAAAGGAGTTCCGGTTTCCGTCGAGGTGGCCATCCGGGGATTCCGGCTGGCATCGGTTTTCTCCACGTATGAACTGGACGGAGCGCCGGCCGCGGCCGCTCCCTTCACGGGCCGTTACGCCCCCAACGGGTGCCCGCCATGAGGGGGCGGTGGGGGCGGCGCGGGCAAAGCCTGCTCGAGTGCGCGTTGGCCACCGTGGTGCTGGTGACGCTGCTGCTGGCCATCATCGATTTCTCCTACACGCTGTTTGTGCAACAGACCCTTGCCGCGCACGTCCGCGACACGGCGCGCTGGGCGGCGGTGCATCCTGCCGACGCCGATGCCGTCCGCCGGCGTGTTTTGGACGGACCGGGCGGCGCTGGTCTCTACCCTGCCTTGCAGCCGTCGAACATCGTGGTGGAAACGCTGCGCCCGCCGGGCGAACCGCCGCGCATCCGGGTGGCGATTGTCGGCTACCGCTTCCGCTTCCTGACCCCGGGCCTGCAACACTTGGCCGGCCCTTCGGAGATCGCCGCGGAGACCATTCCCCTCGAGTCAGATCCGTGATAGCCTGCCGGATAGGTCATCCGCGATGCGTTCCTTCGCGCTCGCGCTGATTCTGCTCGCCGCTTTAGCAGGATCCGCCCTCCCGGCTGCTCAGCCCTCCCGCACGGAAACAAAAAAGTCCGCCGCGCCCGCGCTGCCGGACGCCGAACTGGAGAAAGCGATTCGCGCGCGTTTCGCCAAATCCAAGATCGCGGCCAACAATTTTCAAGTCAAAGTCCTGGACGGCACGGCCATCCTGACCGGCCGCACCGAGGTCATCCAGCACAAAGGAACCGCCACGCGCATGGCCAAGGCCGCCGGCGCCCGGGCAGTGGAGAACCGCATCGAGATCAGCGAAAGCTCCCGCCGCCGCGCGGGAGAAAAGCTGGCGCGCACCCGTCCGCAGGTCAAGCGGGTCCCCGCGGCGGCGCCATAGTTTGTTTGCCGGCGCCGCGCGGAGGCGCGTCATACAATTGGGTCCATGAGACTGTTGGCGTGGAGCCTGCTTCTGGCGTCCTCCGCCCCCGGCGCCGAGTGGCCGCAGTTCCGGGGCCCGCGGGCTTCCGGGGTGGCCTCCCAGCCCGTCGTGGTCGAGTGGGATGGCGGGCAGGACCGCAATATCTTGTGGCGCCGCGAAATCCCCGGGCTCGGGCACTCCAGCCCGGTCGTGTGGGGCGATCGCCTCTTCCTCACCTCCGCCGTGCCAGAGCAAGGCGAGCCCGGACTCAAACTGGGCCTCTATGGCGAGATCCGCTCCGTCGAGGCGGAGGGCGCGCAGGCGTTCAAGGTCTTCTGCCTCGACCGGAAAACCGGCGCGGTTCTCTGGGAGCGGACGGCGGCGAAACGGCCGCCGCGTTTCAAGCGCCATCCCAAGGCCACGCACGCCAATCCCACCCCCGCCACGGACGGGCAGCGCCTGATCGCTTTCTTCGGGGCGCAGGGCCTGTACGCTTACGACTTCACCGGCAAACTGCTTTGGGAGAGAGATCTTGGCCCCCTCGACGCGGGCTATTTCGAGGTTCCCTCCGCCGAGTGGGGTTTTGCCAGCTCGCCCGTGCTCCATGACGGCAAGGTGATTGTCCAGGCGGATGTGCAGCGGGATTCGTTTCTCGCCGCCTACGACGCCGCTTCCGGGAAGGAACTCTGGAAGACGCCGCGAACCGACGTGCCCACGTGGTCCACCCCGGCGATCGCGCCCTATACCGCGCCTGGCGGACCGCGCGAGCAGGTGGTCGTAAACGGCTGGAAACACATCGGAGGCTACGATCTCTCCACGGGCCGCGAACTGTGGCGGATGCGCGGCGGCGGCGATATTCCGGTGCCGACGCCCATTCTGGGAGGAGATCTGGTCCTGTTCACCAGCGCGCACGGACCGGGCCGCCCGATTTACGCAGTGCGCGCCAACGCGGCAGGCCCCCTCGGCGGGCAAAGCCAAGCCATCGCCTGGCAGCATGAGCGCGCGGGAAACTACATGCAGACGCCCCTGGCTTACGGCGGACTCGCCTATTTTTGTTACGACAACGGCGTCCTGTCGGTCTTTGAGTTCGCCACCGGGAAACGGGTCTACCAGCAGCGACTCGGCGACGGCCGGACCGGATTCACCAGTTCGCCGGTGGCGGCCGGCAACCACCTTTACCTCACGAACGAAGACGGCAGGACGTATGTGCTGCGCCTGGGGCGGGACTTCCGGCTGGTGGCCGAAAACGAACTGGGAGAATCCGTGATGGCTTCCCCGGCCATCGCCGGCGGCGTGCTGTACCTGCGCGGACGAAAACACCTGTTCGCCATCGGAGCGCGCTAGTCCCCTTTGAGGCACTCGAAGGCCTCGCTGGCCGGTTCGCCGCGCGGGCCAGTCGCCGCAAAGCGCGAAAACTCAGCGCCGCGGGTTCTCGTACCAGATCACGCCCAGATTCTCCGCCTCTTCGCAGGTGAGCACGTCCAGGTCGCCATCCCCGTCGAGGTCGATCAGCCGGACCAGATCGAACTTGGTTCCCGGCGCGCCGCTGATCTCCCGCGCCACCCAGGCACGCTCGATGGGCGAAGCCCGGTACGATAACCACATCACGCCCGCCTTCCCCCGGGCGTGCTCGCAACTAAACACCAAGTCCATGCGGCCATCCCCGTCGATGTCGCCGGCGGCCACGCTCTTGGCGGTCCCGGCGGACGCGGGCACTTCGATGCAATGTTCCTCCCACCGCCGCCCCTCGCGGTTCTCCCGCCGGAAAAAGCAGAGTTGTTTCTCGCGCACGGCCGCGACGACATCCTCCAAACCGTCGCCGTCCAGGTCTGCCACGGTAAGGAACATCGCCTCCCGCCCGGTGGCGCCGATGGCGTGCTCAGTCCAGGCGCGCGTTGGCGGTTCCCCCGGGCCGGGGTTCTCCAGCCATTTGACGCCCGCGCGTTCCCCGCGGCGGTCGGAGAGCAGCAGGTCCCGGTCGCCGTCGCCGTCCATATCAAGGGCCTCGATCGACATGATCCAGCCGGCATGGTAAATGGGATGCCAGCGCCAGCGGGCCAGATCGCGGGCATCGGCCGGCGCTTCGAACCAGCCGATTTGCGCGCCGTCGTTCTTGCCGCCGGCAACCAGGTCGACGCCGTGGCGGCCGTCCACCTGCATGGGGGCGGTAAACATCCACTGCATCTTCCTGACGGAAGCGGGCAGCGGTTGGGTTTTCCAGGCCCGGGCATCGCGGTAGGCCTCCCTCCCGCGGGGCGCCCAATGGACAAACACTTTGCGCTCACGCCCCTCGCAGGAACTCACCACGTCCACCGCGCCATCGCCGTCCAGGTCCACGAACACCGCGTCTTCCGGCGCATGCACTTCTCCCACCGTGACCGCGGGCCAGGGCGCTTTCACCGCGCGCGGACCGGGGTGCAGATACACGCGGATGCGGCCGCCTTCCTCCCAGGCGGTGGCGATGTCGGCAAGCCCGTCGCCCTTGACGTCCCCGAGCCGCACCCCGTCGGCGCCGGCGGAGGAGCGGTCGATGGTGTGCATGGCCCACGCGCCCGGCGCCGGCAGCGGCGCGCGGAAGCCGCACCCGCCCGTGTTGAGCGCCGCCGCGAGCCACCCGATCGCTGCTCCCCGCCTCACCGGAGCGCCTCCGCGGCGGTCCCAGGGTGCGGGCGGCGATGCTTCACAGGCGCCGCAGATCGATGCCGGCGTCCCACGTCTCCTCCAGCCGCAACAACTCGTCCCAGGTCCACGGACGTCCCGTATACGCGGCCTGGCGGCCCAGAATCGCGCTGAGCGTCGACTCGGCGCCCCGCGCGGCTTCGTTCAAGTACCGGCCGCTGGCGATGCTCTCAATGAAATGCTTCTGCCGCTGGGCGTCGGCGTCGTCCAGCGCCCCCTTGAACGCCCCCGCCACCGCGGCCTGCGTGTCGGAGATCTGGCCGGGCGCGCCCAAGCCGGGAAATTCCCACCTGTTCGGACCGGTGATGCGCACCGGCGCGTCGTAGCGCATCTCCGCGTTGCCGGCGGCGCCGAAATACCTCATCGCTACGTCCCATGCGCCCTGGATGAACTGAGTGGAGGTCACGGTTACGTGCACGTCGCCGGGATAAGTGTAGTTTACGTTGAAGTGGCTCCAGCAGTCGCCCGCGTCCACGCGTCCCGCGCGGCCGCCGGTCCCTTGCGCGTGCACCGGATGGGCGCGCAGCACCCAGTTGGTCGCGTCGATCAGGTGGATGTTCTGCTCCACCAGGATGTCACCGGAGAGCACACGGTCGTGCACCCAATTCTTCACGCGGCGCGCCGCGGGAGAATCGTTGGGGAACGGCGGCCGCGGAATGGCCCCGGCGTAGTAGTGGCACAACCCGCAGACGAGCGCGCCCAAATCGCCGCGATGGACCCGCTCGACCAGTTGCACGTAAGGCGTCGCGTGCCGCAACTGGAAGCCGACTGCGATACTCACCTTGCCTTCGCCCCGCCGGCCGGCCGCGATCACGCGCCGGCAGCCGGGCACGTCCACGGCGACGGGCTTTTCCAGATACACGTGTTTGCCTGCGGCCACCGCGGCTTCCAGTTGCGTGGGGTGAAAGTACGGCGGGGTGGCGATGTGGATCACGTCCAGCCCGGCGGCGGCCAGGCGTTCCAGGGCGTCCGGTCCGTGAAACAGCATGCCGCTGCCGATGGCTGCCTTCTGCTGACGCTCGGCCGCCCGGTTCAGCCGCGCCTGCGTCTTTTCGGTCTGCTCCTGAAACAGATCGGCTAGCGCGACATACTGCGCCGGGGTCGAAGACGTAAACGACTCGGCCACGCCGGTGCCCCTCCCCCCGCAGCCCAGCAATCCGAAGCGGATGGCGGAATTGCGGGCCGAGCCGCGCACCAGATGCGGCTTCACGATGGTGAATGCCGCGGCCGCGCCCAGAAACGAGCGCCGCCCGAGAGTCTGCGAAGAAGTTTCCATGTCCGTTCAGATCCTTTGCGTTTTTCCTTCCGTCGCGGCTCGATAGGCCGCCGCGAGCGTTTCCAGCAAGTGAAGGCATTCGCCGGCGGAAGCCGGCGGCGGCGTGTTCCGCGCGATGGCGTCCACCTCCGCCTGCACCAGCAGGGCGTAAGCGTCGGGGCCATCCAGTTCGGCGGACTCGGTCGGTCCGTCCCCCTGGTAGCGGCGCCACTCCAGCACCCGCCGCGTGGCCCCGTGCAGGGCGAGGCGCAGCCAGCCGCCGCTGCCCCAAAGCAGGAGGGCCGCCTGGTAACCGCGGTCCAGGTAGTAGCCGCCGTGCAGCGAGGCGATCAGCCCGTCTTCCATAGCGAAGGTTGCGGCGACGGAATCCTCCACGTCGAAGGGCATGCGGTTCGCCTTGCGGATCATCGCGCTCGCCTCCTGATAGCGGCTCCCGGTGAGAAATGGCAGCAGGTCGACGTAGTGAATGCTCAGCCACGCCAGAAAACCGCCAAAGGCGCGGGAGCGCGACGCGAACCATGACTTGGCGTAGGCGGGATCCCGCAGGCGGGTCTGGTCGGCGATCAGGTGCAGGTGTGCGGCGTAGGGCCGGCCGAGGGCGCCCTGCCGCACCAGCTCGCGCGCCTGCCGCACGAGCGGGTGGGCCCGGTTGGCCAGGGCCAGCAGCAGGTGGCGATGCTTGGCGTCGGCGGTCCGCGCCAGTCTGGCGAAGTCGGCCGGGCGCGTGCAGGCGGGCTTCTCCGCCAGCACATGACAGCCGGCCTCCAGGGCGGTGGCAATGGCCGCAGGCGCGCGGTCCGCAGCGTAGGTGACGATCGCCAGGTCCGGCCGCCCGCGGGCCAGCAGCTCCGGCGCCGAGCGAAAGCCTTCGAAACGGCCGGGCGCCAGTTGATTGCCAAGCGCCAGCCAGGCCCCCGCTGGATCGACCATGCCCACCCGCTCGACACCGGTGGCCACCGCGGCGGCGCGGACGTAGTTCTCCACGTGGGCGGACTCGGCTTCGGCGAGGATGGCGGCGCGGATCGGCGTCGGCACTTCAGAGGAAGCTTATAACGCCGCGGGGGCCGCGCGCCATCGGGAGCAACACGCTTGTTCCGCCGGGCGCGCCGTGTTGTGGTATGGAAGAGGGGGGATGTTCCGGCTTTTCGTCCGGCCTTGCGGAGGCTGCGGCGGACGGAGCGGCCCCGCGGGTGTTGGGCTGCCGCTATGAAACCCCATGGCATTCGGTCGCTCTTCGCAAATCTCTCCGGTTCCGCGGCGGAGGGGCGGATTCGCCGTCCGGCCGTGGCCGGCGCATTTTATCCGCAAGACCCGGTTGCCTTGCGCACGATGGTGGATGGCTACCTGGACGAGGCCGCCACGGCGGGTGGGCCCGCGGGCGGCGTGCTTGGCTTGATCGCGCCGCATGCGGGCTACGTCTACTCCGGCGGCGTGGCGGCGCACGCTTATGCCGCTTTGCGTGGCCAGGGGATTGAACGCGTAGTGGTGCTGGCCCCCTCCCACTTGGAATCCTTTTCGTACGCCTCCGTCTACGCCGGCGATGGCTACGCGACGCCGCTGGGCGTCATCCCGGTGGATACGGCGGCGCGAGCCCTGCTGACCAGCTCAGGCTCGCTGATCCGGGTCTCCGGCCGCGGGCACGAGTGGTCCGGGGACCGGGGCGAGCATTCCCTCGAGGTGCAGTTGCCTTTTCTTCAGCGCGTGCTGGGGGAATTCCGGCTGCTGCCGGTGGTCCTGGGCGCCGCCGACTACTCCCTCTGCCGCGCGCTCGGCCGCGCGCTCGCGCCGCTGGCGCGAGACGAGAAAACGCTGCTCGTCGCCAGTTCGGATCTGTCGCACTACCACCCCTACGCGGAGGCGCAGCGGCGGGACGCCGAAACCCTTGCCGCGGTGCAAGCGTGCGACTACTTGACCCTGCCCCGCCACGAGGCATGCGGCGCGGGCCCGATCACGGCCCTGCTGATTGCCGCCGAAGCGGCGGGCGTCCGGCAGGCCCGGGTGCTGCGCTACGCCAATTCGGGCGACACGGGCGGCGGCCGCGATTCCGTGGTTGGCTACGGGGCGGTGGTCCTGCCGCGGGCGGGGCCTGCCTCCGAGGCCACACCGCCGCCGCTCACCGCCGAGGAGCGGCAGGCCCTCCTCCGCTTGGCGCGGCGCAGTGTGGAAGCGGCCGTGCGAGGCGCCCCGGAGCCCTCGCTGGATTCCGCGGCGGCCCTTTCCCAATACGCCGGCGTCTTCGTGACCCTCACCTGCCTCGGCGAGTTGCGCGGCTGTGTCGGCCGCATCCTCCCCGAGCTTCCCCTAGCCGAAGCAGTCCGCGAGATGGCCAGCTCGGCCGCTTGCCGCGACAACCGCTTTCCTCCGGTTCGGGAGGATGAACTTCCGCTTTTGTCGGTCGAGATTTCCGTCCTCTCCCGGTTGAGGCGCGTCGAGAAAGCGGACGAAGTCGAGATCGGCCGCCATGGCCTGCTGGTCCGGCAAGGCCGGCGCCACGGCATTCTCCTGCCCCAGGTGGCGCAGGAGCACGGCCTGGGCCGCGAGGAATTCTTGCAGGCCTGTTGCCGGAAAGCCGGTCTGGACCCCGAAGCTTGGCGCGACCCGGAAACCGATCTGTTCGTCTTTACCGCGGACGCCTTCGGGAGCCGGGCGCGTCCGGTCTGATCAACCCGCCGGGAAGACAAGCGGCTCGCCGTGCGTCATTTCCTGGTAGACCACGTCCGGCGCCTGCATCTTCAGCGCCGCCCGGAACTGTTTCGGATCCACGGCGTTATCGGCAAACATGTCGTAATGGCACGGAATCGCCGCTTTCGGTTTGAGCCGGCCGGCCAGCCGCGCCGCCTCCCAGTGCGACAGGTTGTTGAAACCTCCGTTGATACAGGTGATCACCAGGTCGGGTTCGTGTTTCCCCGCCGAAGTCAACAGCTCGGTGTAGTCGGTATCGCCCGTTACGTACACGCGCGGGCCGTTTCCGAATTGGAACACAAAGCCCATGTGGTTCAAATCGGTATCGTCGGTCGGCAACGCGAACGTACCATAAATAGTTACGTCTTTCCATTCCAGAACGCACTGCGGCCAGGAGGGCTGGATGCGTCCCGTTTCGACCCCCTCGGCGCGAAACACTTCGCAGCTCGGGTGCGGGCCGATGAACTGCATGGTGTCCTTGTGACGCAGGCCGCGGATGGTATGCGGGTCGGTATGGTCGGCGTGATTGTGGGTGCAGGTGAAGACGTCGACTTCGAGCGCGTCCGGTTCGATCAGCACCGGCACCCGCCGCTCCAGATCAAGTCCGGCGTCACGGTAAAGGAAACTGCACGCGTTGGTTAAGTATAAGTCGGTGGAAAGCAATGTTCCTTCCGGCGTCTTGAAGATATACCCGTTCTGTCCCAGCCACCAGATGGCGACCGACTTCTTCGGCACCGGAAACGCCTTGATGTCTTGCATGAGAGACATGCGTTTAACCTATCAGGTTTGGGGGTGAATGTTGAGCTACGAGGGTGGCAGGAATTTGGCGTTTGTCGGGGTTTTGGCTCGCGACGGGCGCAGCATGGTTCAAAGACCGCCGGTTTTGGCCGAAAAGAGCTGGCGGGAGGGCGGCTTCGAAACTTGGCACCCTTCTTGCAAGCAGCCTTGGCGTGTTGAACCCGATTGCCAGCCGGATCGAGCACTACCTGGATCTGGTGGCGAAACGGCAGCGGCTGACCGCCGCCAACATCGCCAACGCGGATACGCCGGGTTATCGCACGCGCGATCTCGACTTCCAGTTTGAATACGTCTCTCTCACGCCGGGCGCTGCGCCACGCGTGATCGAGGTGCCGGACCTGGCGGTGAAAAATGACGGCAATAACGTCAGCACCGACCGGGAAGCGCGCATGCTGGCGGAAAACGCGTTGCGGTTTAATATTGCCGCGAACTTGTTGAAAGCGCAGGTGCGGTTGACGCGCCAGGCGCTGAGTGAAGGGAGAAACGGATGAGTCTGCTCGCAGCCTTGTCGGTGAGCGCTTCGGGCATGGCGGCGCAGCGCCGGCGCGCCGAACTGCTGGTGGAAAACATGGCGAACGCCGACACGACCAGAACGCCCGAGGGCGGTCCCTACCGGCGCAAGGATGCCGTTTTCGCCAGCCAGCCGGTGGGCAGTCCTTTCGCGGCGGTGTTTCAGCGGGAAGCCTCCGCGTTCGCGACGGGCGTGGCGGTGGCGGACATCACGATTGATGACCGCGAACCGGTGCGCCGCTACCTGCCCGGCCATCCGGACGCCGACGCCCAGGGATACGTGGCTTTCCCGCGCGTCAACCCAGTCGAGGACATGGTAGACCTGATGGGCGCCAGCCGCGGTTTTCAGGCGAACGTCGCCGCCATGGCGGCGGTGAAAGACATGATTCAGCGCTCCGTGGATTTGTTGCGCTAGAGAAGGACAAAGCAAATGGCCATGCCCATTACCCCGGTACGGGTGGAATCCCTGCTGCCGGCGCCGCCTCGCGCGGGCACGCCGCGTGCAGCGGGCGGAGAGTTCGCCGGCTTGTTGCAGGAAGCGGTGCGCCAGGTGGAGGATTTCCAGAAGAACGCCTCTTTACAGATCGAACGCTTTCTGGCCGGCGAGAACGAAGACATTCATACCACCGCCATGGCGGTGCAGCGCGCCGAGTTGACCTTTGAGCTCTTCCAGCAGGTTCGCAACAAGGTCGTGCAGGCTTATCAGGAGGTCATGAGACAACCCCTCTAGGCGTGCGGAGGGCGGAAGCCGCAGAACCTGAGAAGTCCGCATGTGGGACCAGATCAAGCGCTTGGCGGGTAGCCTCAACCGGCGCCAGCAGATCACCATCGTGCTGGCCGCCATCCTGCTTGGCGTCGGGCTGTGGGCGTTCACCTCCTGGAACCGGGAACGCAACTTCCGGCCGCTGTACTCCTCGCTGTCGGCCGAAGACGCCGGCGCGGTGGTCCAGCGCCTGCGGGAGGAAGGCGTCGAGTACCGGCTCGACGAACCGGGCACGATCAAGGTGCCTGCCGATCGCGTCGCCGAACTGCGCCTGCGTCTGGCGGCGGCCGGGGTCCCGAAATCCGGGCGCATCGGCTTTGAAATCTTCGATCAGACCAACTTCGGCCTGACGGAATTCGCCGAGAAGGTAAACTACCGGCGGGCGATTGAGGGAGAACTGGAGCGGAGCGTCGCGTCGCTGAGCGAGGTGGAGAGCGCGCGCGTTCACATCACGCTGCCTCGCGAGTCCGTGTTTGTCGACGCCCAGCGGGAGGCGAAAGCCAGCGTGATGGTCAAGCTGAAGCCTGGGCAGCGGCTTTCGCCGGCAAACGCGGCCGCCATTTGCCACTTGGTTTCCAGCGCGGTGGAACATCTGGCGCCGGAGGCCGTCACCTTGATCGACTCGAACGGGAACCTGTTGGCGCGTCCCCCCAAACGCTCCGCCGAGGGCGATGACCCGCCCGAGGCGTCGCTCGAATACCGCCGCAGTCTGGAGAAGGACTTGGCGCAAAAAGTGCAAGCGACGCTTGAACCACTCCTGGGCGCGGAAAACTTCCGCGCCGGCGTCTCGGTCGAGTGCGATTTCGCCGGCGGCGAGCAGAGCGAGGAAACCTACGATCCTGCCCGCTCGGTCATGGTGACTTCGGCGCGCACCGAGGACGTGTCGGGAATCAGCCAGCCTGGGGGCGCACCCGGCACCGCGTCGAACCTCCCGCGGCCCCAGGCGCGGCGCACCAACGCCGCATCGGGCGTCACCCGCCGTACGGAAAACATCACCTACCAGTCCAGCCGCTTGGTGCGCCGCCTGCGCATTCCCCAAGGCACGGTGCGGCGAGTCTCCGTGGCCGTACTGGTGAACCAGAAAGTCCGGTTCGAAGGCACGGGCGGCGCGGCCAAACGCATCTTTGAGCCGCCTCCTCCCGAGACGCTAAAAACCATTCGCACCTTGGTGGCGGGCGTGCTTGGCCTCTCCGAACAGCGGGGAGATCAGTTGACGGTCGAGTCGCTTCCTTTCGAGTCGCTCTTGCTGGTCGAACCTCCCCCCGGTCCGGCCGCTCCTCCGCCCGGATTCTCCTGGCCTGCCTGGGTCCCGGCGTTCCTCCGCCAGTTCCCGCCGGCTGTGGTCGCGGGAGTCGCCGTGGCGCTGCTGTTCGTGGTGGCGGCCGCCGCCTTCTTATGGCTCCGTCGCAAACGCCGTACGGCGCCATCTGTCAGCACCCCACCGGCGGTGGGCCCAGGCGGAGAAGACCATCAGCTCCCGTCCGGACCCTCGCTGCAAGAGCAACTCGAAGCTCGCGAAAGCGAACGCAAGCGTTTGGAAGAGGAAGCGCTGGCGGCCCTGCGGTTGCCCCCTCCGGACACCAAGAAATCCGAAGTGCTGGTGAAGCACCTGCGGGAAGTCAGCAAGAACGATCCTGCCGGCATGGCGCAGCTCGTGCGCTCCTGGCTGAATGAAACGGAGCGTTGACGTGTCCCAAGAAAGGAAGCCGCGCCCATGATTCAGAATCTCGACAAACCGCTCCCGCCGCTGCCCGGGCTCCGCAAAGCCGCCATCCTGCTGCTGGTCCTGGGCGACGAAGCGAGCAGTGAAATCCTCCGCAATCTCGAAGAAGAGGAAGTGCAGTCCCTCAGCCGCGAGATCGCCAGGCTGAGCGCCATCACTTCCGAGCAGGCCGAGGCGGTGCTCGAAGAGTTCCACCAGATGAGCCTGGCGCAGGATTACATGCTGCGCGGGGGCATCGATTATGCCCGCCGTTTGCTCATCAACGCGTATGGCCCCGAACACGCCAAGAAAATCCTGGACCGGCTGATGAAGAGCATGGGCCCGGAGATGATCAATTTCGACGCTTTGCAGAAAGCGGATCCGCAGCAGTTGGCCAAGTTCATCCACAACGAGCATCCGCAGACCATCGCCCTGGTGCTCTCGCATTTGAATCCCACCCAGGCCGCCGCCCTGCTCACTTCGCTCCCCGCCGAGATGCGGCCCGATATCGCCCTGCGCATGGCCAACCTCGACCAGATCTCCCCGGAGATCATCTGCAAAATCGCGGGCGTGATCGAGCAAAAACTGAAAGCGCTCGGCGAGTTCAGCCGGGAGTCCTACGGGGGCGTGCGCGCGGTGTCGGAGATGTTCAACCGCCTGGACTCGGCGACGAACAAGGAGATCCTCGAAAAGATCGAGGAAACCGACCCGGTGCTGGTCGAAACCATCCGGCACCTGATGTTCGTGTTCGAGGATCTGCTCATGATCGATCAGAACGGCATCAAAGAGATCCTCTCCCGGATCGACCGCAAGCTGTTGACGGTAGCGCTCAAAGGCACCAGCGAAAAGCTCAAGGAACATTTTCTGGGCTGCATGTCGCAGCGAGGCGCGCAGATGCTGAAAGAGGACATGGAAGCGCTGGGCGCGGTGAAGATTAAGGACGTGGAAGCCGCGCAGCAGCAGATCATTGCCGTGGTGCGGCAGTTGGAGAGCGAGGGGGTCATTAGCCTGCGCGGGGCGGTAGGAGAGCAGTATGTCGTGTAAGATCGTGGGCCGCCAGCGGGCCGCGGGACTTCGTCCGATCGCATGGAACGAAGCTCCGCCGCCGGTGGCCGGCGAAGACGACGGCCTCCCGCTGTACTTCCGCGCGCCCCCGCCCGGGCGGGAGCCGGCCGGCGAGGACGCTGGCCTTCAACAGGCGCTCCGCGAACTCGAGCAGGATGCGCAGCGCCGCGCCCAGGAGGCCTATGAGCGCGGCCTGCGGGAGGGCCGCGCCGCCGCCGAAGAAGAAGCCCGCGCCGCTTGGCAGACCAAGCTCGAACAGCTCGCCCGCGCCATCGAGGGGCTCGCCACCCTGCGCTCCCGCATCCGAAAAGAGGCCGAGGGCGATCTCATCAAACTGTCTCTGGCCATCGCGCGGCGGATCCTGCACCGCGAGGTGAGCGTCGATCCCCACGCGCTGGCGGGAGTGGTGAAGGCCTGCACCGAGCGGCTGGACCGCCAAGAAGTCCATCGCGTCCGGGTTCACCCCGACTTCGCGGCCGGGGTGGGTGAGTGGCTGGAGCGCTGGAAAGCGGGGGTCCAGGTGGATGCCGACCCGGCGGTGGGCCGGGGCGGACTCGTCTTTGAAACCGCGCGCGGCGCCGTCGACGCCGGGGTCGAGACCCAACTCGACGAAATTGAACGCGGCTTCACCGAATTGCTCCCCAAGGAGGCGCGCCGGTGAACCGCAACACGCGCGCCGGAACCAGCGGCCTGGAACAACGGATCGATTTCAGTCCGTATGTCCGCTGGTTGGAGCGGGGCGAGCCGCTGCGCCTGTCCGGCGTCATCACCGAGATGGTCGGGCTGACCATTGAGTCGGCCGGTCCCCCGGTGGGCCTCGGCGATTTCTGCGTCGTCCGCACCGCCGAGGGAAGAGAAGTCCGCGTGCAAGTGATCGGCTTCCGGGCGGGGCGCGTGCTTTCGATGGCCCTCGAGGAAACCGGGGGGATCCGCCTCGGAGATCCGATTTTCGCCCGGCCCGCGGCGGCGCTGGCCCCGGTCGGGCCTGGTCTGCTCGGCCGGGTAGTGGACGGTTTCGGCCGGCTGGTCGACTTTCCCGGCGCGGCCCCGTCCCCGGACTTCGAGCCCGCCGCGTTTTACGATCTCTACGCGGCCCCGCCCGGTCCCCTCGAGCGCGAGCACATTCGCGAACCGCTGGTCACCGGCATCCGCGCCATCGACGGGCTGCTGACCTGTGGCCGCGGCCAGCGCATCGGTTTGTTCGGCGGCAGCGGGGTGGGCAAGAGTACGCTGCTCGGGTCGATGTGCCGCAACTGCGAAGCCGACGTCGCGGTCGTCGCGCTCATTGGGGAGCGCAATCGCGAGGTGCGGGGTTTTCTCGAACGCGACCTGGGACCGGAGGGCATGCGCCGCTCGGTCGTCGTGGTCTCCACCTCCGACCGTCCGGCCCTGTTGCGGATCCGCGCCTGCTTTGTCGCGCTGGCGGTGGCCGAGTACTTCCGCGATCAGGGCGCTTCGGTGCTGCTGGTGATCGATTCGGTCACCCGCCTGGCCATGGCCCAGCGCGAAATCGGGCTGGCCGCCGGCGAGCCCCCCAGCCAGAAGGGATACCCTCCTTCGGTGTTCCATCTGCTGCCCAAGATCTTCGAGCGGGCCGGCAACTTCCGCAAAGGTTCGATCACGGGCATGTTCTCCGTCCTGGTCGAGGGCGACGACTTCAACGAGCCGATCGCCGACGCCGTGCGTTCGATTCTGGATGGACACATCGTCCTGTCGCGCGAGTTGGGAGCGGCGGGCCATTACCCGGCCATCGACGTATTGCAGTCCGTCAGCCGGGTCTTTCCTGAGATTTGCGGACCGGAGCAACTCGCCCACGCGCGCCGCCTGCGGGAGGCGATGGCCACTTACCGCCGCGCGGAGGACCTGATCAATCTGGGCGCCTACGCGGCGGGATCGAATCCCCGGGTGGACGCCGCGGTCGACGTCTGGCCCGAACTCCAGCGGTTTCTCATCCAGCCAGCGGACCAGAGCGTGGCCCGGGAGGAAACGCTGCGCAAACTGGGCGAATTAGCGGCGCGCCTGGAAACGCCCGGACGGCAGTGACGGGACATGGAGCGGTACCGCTTTTCGCTGGCGCGCGTGCTCGACTGGCGCCGCCAGCAGCAACAGATCGAAGAGGAGACGCTCGCCGCGCTGCTGGCCGAGCACCAGGCCCTCGACCGGGCTCGCCAGGAGGCCGACCGCGAGGCCAGCCGCCTGCACGCCGAACCGCGGGAAGACGGCAGTCACCTCGCCGCCGAACTGGCCGCAGCCGACGGTTACCGGCGGGTGATGCGGCGGAAGTCCGCGCAACTGCGGCGCGAGAGCGAACAGTGCGCGGCGCGCATCGCCGCGCAACGCCAGCGGCTGCTGGAGGCGCGCCGCCGGGTGCGTCTGCTCGAGCGGCTCGAGACGGCGCAGCGCCGCCAGTGGGAGGCGGCTTTCGCGCGCCAGCAGGACGCCCTCGCCACGGATCTCTACCTGGCCCGCTGGCGGCGTCCTCGGGACGGCGGCGGGGAAGCCTGACCCCCGGTCTGGGGCCGCTCCGCGCTCAGGCGCCGGCGGGCGCGCCTCTCCGCCGCCCTTCGCGGCAGATGCCGCGTTCGCTGCGCCGGATAAACTCCGTCAGGTGGCGGGCGTGTTCGCCCGGGCACGCTTGCGCGATCCGTTCCAGCGCTTCCTGCAACCGCAGGCCGGAGCGGTACAGCAGCGTATACGCGCGCTTCAGTTCCGCGATTTCCTCCCGCGCCAGACCCGCGCGCTTCAACCCCACCAGATTCAACCCGTGCGCCTCGATGTTAAACCCGGCGTAAAGAAAGAAAGGCGGCGCGTCCGAATTGACGCGCGTGTTGCCTCCGATCATGGCCAGCCGGCCGATGCGGGAAAACTGATGAATCACCACGCCGCCGGAAATGAACGCCCCGTCCTCCACCTCCACGTGCCCCGCCACCAGCGCGCAACTGCAAATCACCACCCGGCTGCCGATGCGGCAATTGTGGGCGATATGGCCGGACGTCATGATGTAGTTGTCGTCGCCGATGCGGGTGACCGATTCCGGCTGGGTGCCGCGCGAGATGGTGTAGTGCTCGCGGATCTTGTTGCGGTGGCCTATGGTGAGGTAACTCCGCGCGCCGGTGAACCCCTTGTCAAGCGGATCGGTGCCCAGCACCGTGCCGGCCGAAATTTCGTTCTCCTCGCCGAGCGTGGTCCAGCGCTTGACATAAACGTAAGGTTCCAGGCGGCAGGCGCGCCCCAGCACGGCGTCGGCTTCGATGATGCAGTAGTCGCCGATGACGCATTGCGGACCGATCACCGCCTCCGGGTGCACGCGCGCGGTGGGAGAGACCATGGCGGAAGGGTCGACAGGCATCGGAAGCCGCGGGCGGCCTTGCGCGCGCCCGCACTAGCTATGATACAGGCATGCGAGTGCGTGAACTGGCGGCGCGCCTGGCCGCGCCCTGGGAAGGCGACGGCGACCACGAACTGACCGGCGTGGCCGACCTGGGCCAGGCCGGCCCCGGAGATCTCGCGTTCGTCGGCCAGCGCAAGGCTGCGGCGCAAGCCCGGGAGTCCGCGGCTGGCTGCCTGCTGGCCGCGCCCGGCGTCGACTGCGGGCCCCGCACCGTGATCCGGGTTCCCTCCCCGCGAAACGCGTTCGCCCGCGCCGCCGGATGGTTCTTCCCGCCGCTGCCGCTCGTGTCCGGCATCCATCCCAGCGCCGTCGTCGCCGACAGCGCCGTGGTAGCCCCTTCGGCGGCGGTCGGCCCGTTCGTGACGGTCGGCCGCGGCGCCCGCATCGGCGAGCGGGTCCAGATCGGCGAGGGCTGCTCCCTCGGCGAACGCGTCGTCATCGGCGACGACTCGCGCCTGTACCCCCGCGTCACCATCTATGCGGACGTCGTCTTGGGCGCCCGCTGTATCGTCCATAGCGGTTGTGTCCTCGGCGCGGACGGCTTCGGCTTCATCCGCGAACAGGAGCGGTATGAAAAATTCCCGCAGTTGGGGCGCGTCGAGATCGGCGACGATGTCGAGCTGGGCGCCAACACCTGCATTGACCGCGCCGCGCTGGGCGTCACCCTGATCGGCGACGGCGTCAAGCTGGACAATCTGGTCCACATCGGCCACAACTGCCACATCGGCCGCCACGTGCTCATTGCGGCGCAGACGGGTCTGGCGGGCGGCGTGGTGGTGGAAGACTACGCGGTGATCGGCGGCCAGGTGGGCATCGGCGACAAGGCCCGCATTGAGTCCGGCGCGGTGCTCGGTTCCGGTTGCGGCATTCTCACCTCCAAGATCGTCCGCCGCGGCCAGGTGGTCTGGGGCACGCCCGCGCGCCCGCTCAAGGAGCATCTCGAGCAACTGGCGAATCTGGCGCGCCTACCCGAGTTGCGCCGCGCGGTCGCCGAATTGAAAGCCAAGGTGGAGAAGCAATCCTCATGCTCGTCGTCGTAGGCGGCCACTCCCGGAACATCGGCAAGACCGCGGTGGCCGCGGGACTGATTTCCTCGCTGCGCGAGTTCGCGTGGACGGCGGTGAAAGTCACCCAGCACGGCCACGGCATCTGCGCGCCGGCGGGCGCACCCTGCGATTGCGCCGTGGAATACGCGCATCCGTACGCGCTCACCGAGGAGCGCGACCCGTCCGCCGGCACCGACAGCGCCCGGTTTCTCGCGGCCGGGGCGCGCCGCGCCTTTTGGCTGCGCACCCCGGCGGGACAGTTAGGGCACGCCTTGCCCGTAGTGCGGCGTCTGCTTGCCGCCAGCGAAAACCTGATCGTCGAATCGAACAGCCTGCTGCAATTCCTCCGTCCCGATCTCTACCTGTCCGTGCTCGATTTCGGAGTCGCGGACTTCAAACCTTCGGCGCTGCGCTACCTGGACCGCGCCACCGCGGTCGTGCTGGTGGGCGGGCAAAGCCGCCCCGCCTGGGAGGGCGTGGCCGAGCGCTTGTGGCGGAGCAAGCCCGCCTTCGCCGTCCGCCCGCCCGCGTACGCGACGCCGGAGCTCACCGCGTTTGTCCGCGCGCACCTGGCGCAGGCTTCGGTGGTCATTTAACGGCTGCCGCAGTGGCGCGAAGAGGCTGCGGACACGATCACAAGGTTCGTCGCGGAAGGAACAAGCCTATCCACGCGGGGGCAACACATCATCGACACTCGGTCGGGCATCAAGCGGCTTGCCTTCGGCCCGGCCACGCAGGCCAGACCGCTCCTGCCGGAGTGACGCGGTGAATGAAAGGTGGCGCCTGCCAACCGCCGGGTAAGCGTTCATTCCAGCACTACGAACGGCTCGGGTGCGGTGGTTTCGTCGCGCCGCCTTCCTCGCGCCCGGCCAAGCCGCACCGATGCCCGGAACAAAGCGCCGACGGGCACCAATCCGCCTAACTTGTGCGCGGCCACGGCGGCCAGGCCCATGGACGCCACGCACCCGCACTGGGAACAGTCCGGGTTGCCTCCCAGTTGGCAGGGCGTCACGATCGTGCGCAGGTCCGCGGAGATCGATTGCGTGGTGAGCGCAAAGACACAGTCGCCAGGCGCGTGGGGCGGCGCCGCGAACTGCCGGATCAACGCCTCGGGCATCCCGAGTTTGGCGTACCGCCTCCGCAACTCCAGCATCTCGTCGATGGCCTTCCGCCGCTCCTCCGGCGTGAGTATCTCCGGCAGGCGGTCGCCGATTTGCGGTGTGAACAGGCTGAACTGAATCCGGTGCACTTCCTCGCGCTGCGACCAGAAGCGCGCGAACTCATCGAGGTACCCGGGCCGCTTCATCATCTGGCCGGTGATCGTACAGTGGACATTGACCTTACAGCCGGCGATGTTCTTGAGAATGCGCTCGTACGTGGCGGGCTTCCGCCGGGCGTCATGTTCCAGCGCCAGACCGTCGATGGAGACCGTGACATTCACCCGGGGCTGTGCGGTCCAGCGGGGCGGGACCTCGCGGAAGGCGCTGGTGACCACTTGCACATGAATCCCCCGCGCCGTCAACAGCGGCAGCAGGGCATCCACCTCGCGGTAGCGCACCAGTGGATCGCCCCCCACGATCGACAGATGCAACGGGCGGGCGGCGTCGGCCACCTCCAGGACTCCGTCAATCAGCGCCTGGCCCTTCCGGTCCGCCAGATCCCGCAATGTGACGGCGCCGCCCAGGTGCGCCGGCTCGTAGGCGTAGCATCCCGGAGAGCGCAGCGGGCACTCCCGCGTAATCTCAATGGCCAGCGAAGGCTGCCGGCCCTGCAAGATGCGAGCCCAAGCCCTCAGGATATCTCCTGTCCTCAACGTGCCTCCCCTTTCGACCGGATCCGGTCTGGTGCGCGAATGAGGCAACAAAGGCTGACTGCATCCGAACAACAGCGGCGCCCCCACAGGCGCCTTGCATGATTATCAACCTTTTCCGGGTGGCCCGGACGGCATTGTTCTGCTGCGGCGTCGCTGGCCTTCCTAAATCGTCAATTCGGCGGGAAACGGCACGGGACGGTTCCTGCCCTTGTGCCGCAAATTCTGCTGCCGCCCGCGGTCCGGATAGAGCGGGATGTACATTCCGTTGGTTTCTCCGAGGATGGCGAACAGCCGTTGGTTCATCTCCGCGGCCACCTGCCGGTGCTCCGGGCTGAAGATCAGGTTGTTCATCTCGAGTGGATCGTCGTGCAGATCGTACAACTCGTCGAGGTCCCAGATGCCGTGGACGTGGATGTACTTGTACCGGCCGCCCCGCAGCGCGTGGACGGTGGGCGTCTGGGGAAAATTCCGCTCCCAGTAGTATTCGTACAGCAGGCCGTCGCGCCAGGCGGCTTTGCGCCCCTGCGCCAGGGCGAGAAAGCTGCGCCCATCCATGCCCCCCGGGTTGCGCACCCCGGCGGCTTCCAGCAGAGTTGGCGCGATGTCGATGTTGGCCACCACCTCGGATAGGACGCTCCCGGGCGGGAACAGTTCGGGGCAGTGCAGCAGCATCGGCACGCGCATGGACTCTTCGTACGCCGTGCGCTTGTCGATCAGCCCGTGCTCGCCGAACGCAAAGCCGTTGTCGCCCATGTAGACCACCAGCGTTGAATCGAACAGCTTGCGTTCGCGCAGGAAGTCCATCACCCGCCCCAGGCTTTCGTCGACGCCCAGCAGCGTTTCGGCGTAACGCCGGTAGTAGGCGGCAATGTTCAGGTCGCTGTGGTAGGGAAAATCGACGCCGTGCCAACTGTTGCGCTGCGCCTGCACCCACATCGGCCGGTGTTTGCCTTCGTTCATCGACCGGGGCGGAGTGAACTCGGCGTCCGCGTACCGGCCCCGGTGCCGCTCGGCCGGCAGGAAGTCGGCGTGCACCGCCTTGTGCGACAGGTAGAGGAAAAACGGCTTCCGCCGGTCTTTCAGCCAGTCGAGCGCGTAGTCGGTCAGCTCGTCGGTGATGTACCCTTTCTGCGGCACGCGCCGGCCGTCGACGTTGAGCCCGTCGGCGTGCGGATAGTAGTGGCCCTGTCCGCGAAAACTGACCCAGCGGTGGAAGCCCGGCTGCGGCGCGTCGCTCTCGCCGCCCATGTGCCACTTGCCGACGAACGCCGTCTCGTAGCCCGCCTGCTGGAGCAGTTGGGGAAAAAAGCGCGTGGCCGGCGGCACGGGATTGTTGTTGTCGACCACGCGGTGGCGGTGCGCGTACTGTCCGGTCAGAATCGACGCCCGGCTCGGCGAGCACAGCGCCGTGGTGACGAAGGCGTTCGGCGCGTGGACGCCGTTGCGCGCCATCGCGTCCATACGCGGCGTCTCCAGGAACCGCTGGCCGCCGAGAAAACCCATGGCGTCGTAGCGGTGGTCGTCGGTCAGGATGAAGATCATGTTGCGGGGCTGCGGCTGCTCGCCCCGCGCGGCCGAGGCAGCGGCGGCTCCCATGAGCTGTCTGCGCGTCATCTGTGTGCAACCTCGCGACCGGCGTTGAGTTTCCTGCCTGCCCCCCCCATCTTCGCCGCCGGCGCCGCGCCGTGCAACCCGCAGGGAACTCGCAGCCGGGCGCGGGCTTGGGCTATAACAAGGGCTGATGAGGGACTGGAAAGCATTGGCCGCCGCCCTTGGCGCGGCCATCACCGAACCCGAACGCGTCTTCCCGGTGCTCGAGTCGTTGGAGGCCGGCTTCCGGCCCCTGACGAAGGACATCCCCCACGACGTGGAACCTCCGCTCGTGTTTCGCCCTTACCGGAAACCGGAGGCGGACCAGTGACCATCCTGCAAGCCGCCGCGGCTTTGCGCGCCGGCAAGACCACTTCCCGCCAACTCACCGAAGAGGCGTTCGCCCGCATCCGCGCGTTGAACCCGCGGCTCAACGCGTTTCTGGCGCTGATGGAAGAAGAGGCCGTAGTGCAGGCCGCGCGCGCGGACGACGAACTGTCCATCGGCATAGACCGCGGTCCGCTGCATGGCATCCCCGTGGCCGTCAAAGATGTCTTCGAGACCCATGGGATTCGCACCACCTGCGGGTCCAAACTGTTCGCCTCCCATGTTCCCGAGCGCGACGCCGCGGTGGTGGAGAAGTTGCACGCCGCCGGCGCGGTCCTGACGGGCAAGACCGGCATGCACGAACTCGCCTTCGGCATCACCTCGAACAACCCGCACTTCGGCCCGGTACGCAATCCGTGGAATCCCGAGCACATCCCCGGCGGTTCCAGCGGCGGGTCCGGCGCGGCGGTGGCCAGCCGGATGGTGTTCATGGCGATGGGCAGCGACACGGGCGGGTCCATTCGCGTGCCCGCGGCGTACTGCGGTTGCGTCGGGCTCAAGCCCACGTTCGGCCGGGTCAGCCGCTACGGCGTGATGCCGCTCGATTTCACCCTCGACCATATGGGTCCCCTAACCCGGTCGGTCCGGGATGCCGCGGTAGTGCTGGAAGCGATCGCCGGTCCGGATCCCCGCGACGAGACGTGCGCGGCCGAACCGCTCGGCCCCTGCGTGCCGGAAGAGAATCCGAGCCTGGAAAGAATCCGGGTCGGCTGGCCGGAGAACTACTATTTCGACCGGGTCGCGCCGGAAATGGAACAGGCCGCCCGCCAGGCCGCCGACGCCTGCGCCCGCGCCGGCGGCGAAATCGTGCCGGTGCGGGTGCCCGACCTGGACGCCTACAACCTGGTCGCGCGCGTCATCGTACAAAGCGAGGCCGCCGCCCTGATGGAGCGCTATCTCGACCGCCCGGAGCTGTTCGGCGCGGACGTGCTCGCCCTGTTCGAGCAGGGGCGGTTGCTTTCCGCGACGGATTACATCAACGCCCAGCGGCTGCGGCGCGTGATGCAGCGGGAGTTTCACGGGATCTGGGAGCACTGCGACTGCCTGCTGACGCCGTGTACGCCTACCGGCGCTCCCCGCATTGGCGCCGCGACCATCGCCGTGGGCCCGGAGGAAGAGGATGTGCGGCTGGCTTCCACGCGCCTGGTGCGCGCCGTCAACCTGCTGGGCCTGCCTGCGCTCTCGATGCCGTGCGGTTTCACGTCGCAGCGCTTGCCCTTGGGCATCCAGATTATCGGCCAGGCCTTCGAGGAAGCCCTGGTGCTGCGGGTGGGACAGGCGATTGAACATCGGCTACAGTTGAAATTGAAGCCGCCGGTCGCCTGACGGAGAACGGTCCGATGCCCCAAGCCGGAAGCGATTTTCTGATCCACCGCGTGCCGTTGCGCGCGGGAGACGACCCCGCCGACGAGCGCCCGCACGGTGTCGTCGTGGTCCCGGCCTTTCAGGGAGACGCGGCCGCCGCGCTGGCCCGGTATGAGGCCGCCGCGGCGGCTTCGGGCCCGGTCCGCTTTCCCCGCGCCGTCCGGCTGGCCGCCCTGTCGCTAGGCCCGCCCCAAGATGAGGAGGACGAGTGCGCGGTGACCGACCTGCTGAGCGCGCGCTGGGAATTCGAACTGCAAGTGACCCGCACCAGCGCGCGCCTGGCCAGCGGACGCCCGTCGCGCGCCCACCCCTGGCGCGCCCTCGCGCTGGCCTTGCTGCCCGCCGAACTCCGCCCCGGCGAGTACTCGCTCCATGCGCTGTGGATCACCCGCGGCCAGCCTGGCAAGGGCCGCCGCGAGTTGATGCCCGAGTACCTGACTTCGGCGTTCGAATTCGAAGTGACCGGGTGAGGCTCACGCCGACGGGTTCCCGCGCCCAGCCGTGCCGGCAGTTTGTCCGGTTCTATTTTTCCGCTCCGCCAGATAAAGCACCGAGGGTGTGCCCTTGTACACCACCTCGCGGCCGTAGCGCAGGCCGATCTTTTTCATCACTTGGATGGAGGCCGCGTTCTCGCGATGCGCCACGGCGACAATGCGCCGCAAGCCGCAGCGGATAAAGCCGTCGCCGAGCGCCCGCCTGGCCGCTTCCGTCGCCAACCCTTTTCCCCACAGATCCGGCGCCAGCCACCAGCCAATCTCGATATCGGCCTTCCCTTCCACCACCAGGGGCTGCAAACCGCAAAACCCGATCAACCGGTCCTCGCCGCGCAGCCGCAGTTTCCACATGCAAAACCCGAAGCGCCAATACACGATGGTCTGCCACCGCACCCAGCGCCGCGTCTGCTCGTCCGGCCACGGTTCGCCGCCGGTAAGGAAATGCATCACGCGGGGGTCGGTAGCGATGGGCCGGAACGCCTGCCAGTCTTCTTCCTGCCAGAGCTCCAGCCGCAGCCGTTCGGTTTCGAGCATCATGCGTTCCTAGCGCGGGACGAACTTCTGCACCCGCCAGTTCTTGATCTCGGCCACATACAGCGCGCCGCTTGAATCGATGGCCAGATGGTGCGCAAAGTCGAACTTGCCGGGCACTTTGCCATGCCCGCCCAGCACGCCCAGAACCTGGCCGTCCAGATTGAGTTTCACCACCCGGTCGTTCCGCCCGTCGGCCATGTAGATGGCGTTGTCGCGGGGCGAGTAGGCAAGCCCCCACGGCTGCCCCACCTCGGTCCACTTGCCGAGATACTTGCCTTCCGCGTCGAAAATCTGCACGCGCGAATTGGCGCGGTCCGCCACGTAGACACGCCCCAGAGCGTCCAGGCAGACGTCGTGCACCAGGTTGAATTCGCCGTCGCCCTGGCCCGGCCGGCCCCAGTGGCGGATGTATTCGCCGTCCTTCGTGTACTTGACGACGCGCGCATTCTTGTAGCCGTCGGCGACAAAGAAGTCTCCGTTGGCGGCGAACGCGAGAGCCGTGGGCTCGTTGAAGTTCTCCTGCGCGTCGTTGTTTCCCGGCACTCGCAGTCCGCCCAGCACCGCCAGCAGCCGGCCCAGAGGATTGAACTTAAGGACGGCGTGACCCTTCACATCCACCGCCCAGATATTGCCCTCGGGATCGACCTTGATGCCGTGCGCGGAGACGATCTGCGGCTCCGCGAATTCCTGAAGAAAATTGCCGTCCCTGTCGAACTGCACGATCGGGTGCGCGCCCCGATTGAATACCCACACGTTGTCGTCGCGGTCCACCGCCACGCCCGTAGTCTGTCCGAAGTTCCAACCTTTCGGCAGTTTGGCCCAGTTGGGCACAACCTCCATGGCAAGGGGCGGAGCGGACTTCAGCGTCTGCCCCTGCGCGGCGAGGGCCAAGAGGCTGCACACGGTCAATGATCGGAGACGGCGGGTCATGGCCATGAGCGTAGGGCGCGCGGGGCGGGGGTGTCAACCGCGGGGCGTCTTACTTCGCCGTCCCGCCGCGCTCGATCCGGCCCCACATCTGGCCGCCGTGTCCTTGGCTCGAAGACCAAGTACCCGCGTATTGGCCGCGGTAAAACAACACCCGCGCCGTAAAGGTGCCGCGGCCCGGGATGCCGACGTCCGTCAGCGTGATCACCGGCGTGTCGCCTGCCCATTCCACTTTCACCGGGACGGGCGCGGTGTAATCGTTGCCACCGTACTGGATGCGTGTGTGAATCAACCAGATGCCCGCCGGGAGACGAGTGACCTTCGAGATGGTATAGCGGTCCTCGCCGATGCGGTCCGTGTGCACAGAGGAGAAACGCCCCACCAGCGTGGCGCCAGTCAGCGTGCGCGCGAACTCCGCCGCCTGGCGCTCGCGCTCGTCCGCAGGAGAGCGGCCGCAACCGAGCGCCGCCAGCAGGGTCACCACCGCCGCCACGCGTGGCATCCGGGTCAACCGCGCGGCCGGGGCGCCGCCAGCGCCAGGTTCTCGCGCACCAGCGCCGCGTCACCCATTTCCGAGATCACCGCCGCGATGCGCGAGTCGCGCAAAACCCACGCATAGGCCTTCAACGGTACCTTGAGCGGCCCGGGCACAGCCTCCTGAATTTTGCGCACCCGGTCCGGACTCGGCTCATAGCGCCCGTCGCCCGGATGGACCGGCCGCGCCGCCTTCATGGCGATCACGCCGACATCCGCCTGCCGCGCCCGGTCCAGCGCTTTGCCCAGATAGCGGTGGTTGATGATGTTCACCGCGATCATCGCCGCGGAATAGTGGCCCAGATCGATGGCGGCCTCCAGAATTCCGGCCGGGTTGGTGTGCGCCGACACGCCGAAATGGCGTACCTTGCCCGCCCGGCGCAACTGCTCGAACGCCTCCGCAATCTCCGGATGCTTCAGCTCGTACGGCGTGTTCGCGCCGTGCGGGCACATCAGCAGATCCAAATGATCCGTGCCCAGGCGGCGCAGACTCCCGTCCACCGAGTCCAGAATCAACTGCCGGAAATGCTTGCCCCGGTCGATCCGGCCGCCGTAGCGCTCGGCCATCATATCGGAAAGGGAAGCGGCCTCCAGTTCCGCGCGCTGCTGTTGGAAATAATCGCCGAAATAGTCGGGCGCCAGCGCTCCACTGCGCTCCATCCGGTCGCGCGCGGCGTGGCGAAGGCGCTGCTGCTCCGGTTCCGGCAGGCTGTCGAAAATCTCCTGATAGAGCCGGTTGCGGTTCAGGTCCCACAGGCTCACCTTGCTGTTGACGAACACCCGGCCGCGTCCGCGCGCTTTGACTACGAGCGCGTAACCTTGCTCGGATTTCCCCTCGCCGTACACCGGAGCGGTATCAAAGTAGTTCAAGCCCAGATCGACCGCCAGCAGCACGTGTTCGTGGCGGTCCGGTGCGATCAGGTTCCCGCCCATCACCACTTCGGAAATCAGGTAGCCGGTGCGGCCCAGCCGCCGGTACGACATGCCGGGCTGGCGGTTCCGCCACTCGCCGCCCGCCGTCTCCGGCGCGGCTTCCGCTTTGCGCGCCACCGCTCCCGCCAGCGCGGCAGCGGAGAATTCCAAAAATCTTCTTCGGCTTGGCATGCAGACACGCCCTCGCGGCTCTTAGTGTACGCGAGTTGCTCCCCCCGCCGCTTCCCTCCGGCGGGGGGTTCCGCGACAATCGAAAGAACTCATGCAGCGATCATTCCGAACTTCCCTGTCGCGGCGCGGCTGCCTGGCGGGACTGGCCGGCGGGACGCTGGCCGGCGCCCGCCTGGCGGCCCAAACACGGCGGCCCAACATTGTTTTGGTCCTGGCGGACGATCTGGGCTGGGCGGACCTGGGCTGTTACGGGGCCGACCTGCACGAGACGCCGCACCTCGACCGCCTGGCCCGCGACGGCATGCGGTTCACCGAGGCGTACTCGGCCTCGCCGGTGTGCACGCCTACCCGCGCCTCCATCATGACCGGCAAGCATCCCGCGCGCCTCGGTATGACCATCTGGCACGAAGCGGCCGAAAACCCGCCGCGCGGCCGGAAAGTGACGCCGCCCCCCGCCGTCGGCAACCTGCCCCTTGCCGAGGTCACGCTCGCCGAACACCTCGACGACGCGGGCTACCTCACCGCGCTGGTCGGCAAGTGGCACTTGGGTACGGCGGGCTTTTATCCCGAGACGCAGGGTTTCGATATCAACGTCGGAGGCACTTTCTGGGGCGCTCCCGCCACGTTCTTCCATCCCTACAAGGGCGCGCACCGTTTCGGGGGCGAATACCGGTATGTGCCCGGCCTGCCGGGCGGGCAACCCGGCGAGTATCTGACCGACCGCCTGACCGACGAGGCGCTCAAGGTGATCGACATGGCCGGAGAGCGGCCGTTCTTCCTCTACCTGGCCCATCACGCCCCGCACACGCCCATGGAAGCCAAGCCCAAGCTGGTCGAGAAATACCGCCACAAGCTGCGGCCCGGGCTGCGCCATACCAACCCCACCTACGCGGCCATGGTCGAAAGCCTGGACGAAAGCGTGGGACGCGTGCGGCGGCGCCTCGAAGAACGAGGGCTCGCCCGGAACACCGTCTTCGTCTTTCTGTCCGACAACGGCGGCTACCTGCAAGCCTCCGATGGCGAGATCATCACTAGCAATGATCCGCTGCGGTCCGGCAAAGGGTCGCTGTACGAAGGCGGCGTGCGGGTGCCGCTGCTGGTGGACTGGCCCGGAGTCACGCGCCCGGGCGCCGTCTCGGCGGAACCGGTGGTCTCCACCGACCTGTTCGCCACGCTGCTCGACGCGGCGGGCGTGGCGGGCGAACGGCCTCCCGATGGCATCAGTCTGGCCGGTTTGTTGCGCGATCCGAAGGCCACCCTGCCCCGCGGCGCCCTCTACTTCCACTATCCGCACTACTATGCCACCACCTCGCCGGTCAGCGCCATCCGCGCGAGGGAATGGAAGCTGCTCGAGTACCTGGAGGACGGGCGCAACGAACTTTATCATCTGGCGCGCGATCCCGGCGAGCGGACCGACCTTGCCGCGCGCGAACCCGCCCGCGCGGCCGCCCTGCGCCGCCAGCTCGACGACTGGCGGAAGCAGATTGGCGCGAGGATGCCCGTGCCGAATCCCGCCGCGGCGCCGTAAGAACGTCGCGGAACGTGCCGCGGCGCCCTCTGGCCCAGCGGCGTCAAACCAGCCGCAGCGGCGAGGCCCCGCGCGCAGTCACGCGGCCAATGCGGTACGCCTCCGGATAGATCCGCTCGAGCGCGGCCGCATCGCTCTCCGGCAGGGTGAGCAGGAGGCCGCCCGAGGTCTGCGGGTCGTACAAGAGTTGCTCGACTTCCGGCGCCAAGTCCCGCGTCTTCTCCACCGCGCAGGAAACGAAATCCTGGTTGTTGCGCAGGCCGCCGGGAATCGCGCCTTGCCGGGCGTACTCCAGCGCGCCGGGCAGCCAGCGCACCTGGCCGGGATCGATTTCCAGGGTCACGCCGCTGGCCGCCGCCACTTCCCGCGCATGCCCCAGCAGGCCGAAACCCGTGATATCCGTGCAGCCGTGCACGTCGAACGCCAGCATCGCTTCGCACGCCGCGCGGTTCAACGTCAGCATCGACGCGATCGCCGCGTCCACGTCCTCCTGCCGCGCCAGCCCGCGTTTCAACGCCGTGGCGATCACGCCCGTCCCGATCCGCTTGGTGAACACCAGCGCGTCGCCCGCCCGCGCCTGGGCGTTGGCCTTGATTTTCTCCGGATGCACCAGGCCGGTCACCGCGTAGCCGAACTTGATCTCTTCATCGTTCACCGAGTGGCCGCCGAGGATCGCGCATTCGGCCTCGCGCATCTTTTCCGCGCCGCCTTGCAGGATCCGCGCCAGGTCGTCCAGATCGCCCTTGCCCGGGTAGCACAGAATGGACAAGGCCGACAGCGGACGGCCTCCCATCGCGTACACGTCGCTGAGGGAATTGGCCGCCGCGATGGCGCCGAACAGCCACGGGTCGTCCACGATGGGCGTGAAAAAGTCCACGGTTTGCACGAGCGCCGTGTCCGCCGTCAGACGATACACTCCCGCGTCGTCGGCGGTGTCGAAGCCGATCAGGACGTTCTCGTTGGTGACGCGCGGCACGCTGGCCAGCACCCGGTCCAAAACCTTTGGACTCAGCTTGGACGCTCAACCGGCGGCTTTCACGTGCGCGGTCAGTTTGCGTTCGGACATTTCTCTCTCATCATAAAGCGGGCCAGCCGAACACGGCCTCCGCCATGCCGCTCATCACCGCCGCCACCAGCAGCGCCGCCGCCCCCAGGAAGGAGCCGAACGGCAGCTCGAAGGTCGCCACATCCTTGCGGCGGAGCAGGATGAACACCAACCCCAGGACGGCGCCCGCCAGCGAGCCGAGGAAAAAGACCATCAGCGTGGCGCGCAAGCCCAGGAACGCCCCCAGGCAGCCGACCATCTTGACGTCCCCAAAGCCCAGGCCCTCGCGATGGCGAATGGCCTCGTAGAGCGCCCCGCACATCCACAAAGCCAGCGCCGGGACGATCGAGCCCACCACGGCTTCGGCCAGCGACAGCGCGCGGGGCGGCCAATCGGCGCCGGCCAGGTGCAGCACCAGTCCCACGATGTCGCTTTCCAGCGGCACCAACCACGCCACTGCCAGCCCGGCCAGCCAGCCGCCCAGGGTGAACTCGTCCGGCAGGATCCGCTCCTCGAGGTCGGAGAAGATCAGTCCCACCATCAGGGCGGAAAACAAACAGTATTTCAGCGCCTCGCCCGTCAGCCCCAAGCCGTACACGTACAGAAAAAACAGGCTGCCCGTCAACAATTCGACCAACGGATAGCGAAAGGGAATCCGCGCTCCGCACTTGCGGCAGCGCGCGCGCAACCGCACGTAGCTGAGTACGGGGATGTTGTCATACCAGGCAATGGGGGCTTCGCACACCGGGCAGTAGGACCGGGGACGCACCACCGACAAATCGCGCGGCATGCGGTACACGCACACGTTCAGAAAGCTGCCGAGCAACAGTCCGGCCAGGGCGGCCACCAGCGCTTCCATCATACGGCCAGCACCTGCCGGTAGACCTGACGGGTGCGTTCCACCAGGTGCGCCAAGGTGTAACGCTCGGCCACGCGGCGGCGGGCGGCTTTTCCCATCTTCAGACGCATTTCCGGATTGTCCCAAAGTTGGCGCAGCGCCGCCGCTACCGTCTCGAGGTCGTTGTCCACCAGCAGTCCGGTCACGCCGTGCTCGACAATTTCCGGGATGCCACCCACGCGGCTGGCTACAACCGGGACGCCCGCGGCCATCGCCAGGAGTATGGCGGAGCCGAGCCCCTCCTGCTCGCTCAGGTAGAGAAACACCCGCGCGCCCGCCAGGTCCTGCATGAGGTCCCGGGAGAATGTCAGCTCCAGCCCGGCGCGCGCGGCGGCAGCGGCCGCCAGCCGGCTTCCCTTCCGCGGGTCGTCCGTGTCCAGAGCCAGCAGGCGGACGCCGCAGGCCTCCGCGAGCGGCGGCACGCCGTCGGGCACGATCGCGATGCGGCCCGCGTCCACCCCGGCGCATCGCAGTTGTCCGGCCACGCAGGCCGAGATGGCCAGGTAGTGCGCCGCGCGCTTGTACTTCCAGCGCGACCACGGACCGGTCCGCACCGGAAACGCCACCCGGCGCGCCACCACGCAGGGACATTGGCTGACCAGCGCTGCCAGCGTGTGCGCGCGCGCGTCGTGCGCATGCACCAGGTCGGCCGCGCGGGATTCCCGCCACAGGCGCCACGCCGTCAGCGGCTGCACCGGCAGACCGCGCCTCCGCGCCTCCGCCGCCAGCGGAGCGCCCCGGCGCGCCAGCAGCAACACTTCTTCTCCCGCCGCCCGCAGCCCTTCCACCAGGTACAGGGCCTGCCATTGCCCGCCCCGCAGCGAGCGGCCCGCGTCGCAGTGCACAATCCGCATCGCCTATTCCGCGTTGCTCATCGTGCGGGCCTTGGCGTATTTCAGAAACGTGTAGAACGCGGCCATGTAGGCGATCGCCAGGCCCTCGAAGCCGTCGAGAAACCCGCGCTGCCAGACGTAGCTGCGCAGGAAAGTCCAGGGCGGCGACAGCAGCAGGCGTCCCAGCGACACGTTCTCCTTGCGAAACACCACTTCCTCCGCCGCCAGCGTCGTGTAGCGGTCGAGCGTTTTCAGGTGCTCCGCCAGCGAGTTGCAGGTGAAGTGCAGCAGGTTGGACTCGAGGTCGCCGATCCGCCCGTCCACCTGGACGCTTTCATGGACAAAATCGCCCACCCAGCGCGCCTTCCGGCGGTCGTAGAGCCGCACCTTCCGGTCCGGATACCAGCCGCTGTGGAGAATCCAGCGGCCCAGATACTGCGCCAGCCGCGGCATCGTGTAGGCCTCGCATTGCGGGCCGTTTTTCTTGAGCTGCCAGATCTCGGCCTCCAGCGCTTCGCTCAACGCCTCATCGGCATCAAGGGAAAGAATCCAGTCGTGGCTGGCGCACTCGGCGGCGCGGTTCTTCTGATTGGCGTACCCCGGCCATCCGCCTTCCACGACGCGCGCGCCCAGCTTGCCCGCCAGTTCCACCGTGCGGTCCGTCGAGCCGGAATCGAGCACGATGATCTCATCGCAGCAGCGCAGGCTCTCGATGGCGCGCGCGATGTTTCGCTCCTCGTTGCAGGTGATGATGGTGGCGGTGATCTTCATCGTGCGGTTCACCGGCTTGGCCGGCAACCGGACCTCGCGTCCCTCAAAACAGCGCCCGGTGGTCAAACGGCGTCACGGTAAACGATAGCGCGAAGAGCGCCAACGCCACCCAGGCCAGCCGCCGCCGCTCCGGTCCCAGCGGTTCGGGATCGTAAACGGGCGGATGCCGCCGGAAGAAAAACAACAAAGCGGCCCATACCAGCCAGCCGTCCCAAAAAAAATAGCCCATGGCGGCCAGCGCCGCCAGCACCAGCCACGACGCCCGCCGGTGTAGCGGCGGGCTGACCGCATAGAGAATATGGCCGCCGTCCAACTGGCCGATCGGGAGCAGATTCCACGCTGTGGCGAGCAGCCCCACCCATGCCGCCCGCGCCACGGGATGAAGATAAATGTCCTCGGACGCGACGCCCGGAAACACCATCCATTCCGCCACGCGGAGCAGCAGCGGCGTGCCGAACCGGAGCTGATGCTCGGCGCCAATCCCCGGCAGCAGCTTGGAAAAGGCCAGGCCCACTCCCAGCGCGGGCAGCGCCAGCAGGAATCCCGCGACCGGTCCGGCCAGACTCACGTCGAACAACGTCCGGCGGGAGTAAATCGGCGATTGAATGCGAATGAACGCGCCGAAGGTGCCGATGAGCACAGGCGCCGGCAAAAAATACGGCAAACTGGTGCGCAAGCGATGCCAGGCTGCGGCGAAAAAGTGACCCAGTTCGTGGGCCAGCAGAATCGCCAGCAGGGTCGCCGAAAATGGCAGCCCGTCCCACACCGGCCAGACGTGCCAAGGCCTTTCGGCGAACAGGGGCCATACTTCGTGAAGTCCCATGAACGGGATGTTCTGGTCGAAGTCGCGCTGCATCCGCGCTCCGACCACCGTGGTGGTGAATCCGGTTACCGCCAGCAGCAGCGCATGCCACAAGTACGGACGGCCGGGCGGAACCTCCGGCCCGAGCGTCCCAGTCCGTCCTGCGCCGGCCGTCGAAAGATCGCTCACAAAGTCCGGGCGAGGCGGCTATGGGATGATCTGAAGTTCTTTACCGGGCTTGAAGCGCACCGCTTTGCCGGGCGGGATCGAAACCTCGGCTCCCGTGCGGGGATTGCGTCCGATGCCGGTCTTGCGGGGTTTTACGTTGAACACGCCAAAGCCCCGCAGTTCGATCCGGTCGCCCTGTTGCAGCGCCCGTTTCATGCTTTCAAAAACCGTTTCCACGGCCATCTCGGCCTTCGTCTTCGTGATACCCGTACGATTGACGACTTCGTTAATGATGTCCAGCTTGATCACGTTTCCTCCTAAACGGGCGCGGTGGGCCTGAAAGTGTATGATAAGATTCGATTTAGTTCCGTGTCAAGCAACCCCGCTTCTTCCCCGTCCCCCGAAGCCTTCCGGCGCGCGTGCGGCCGCTTCGCCACGGGCGTCACCGTGGTGACCGTAATGGACCGCCAGGGCCGGCCGCAGGGGTTCACGGCCAACTCATTCACCTCCGTTTCTCTCAACCCTCCGCTCATCTTGGTGTGCGTCGACTTGCGGGCGCGAATCCTCGATTTCCTACACGAAGGCAGCGTATTCAACATCAATGTGTTGCGCGCCACACAGCGCGAGCTGTCGGTGCGGTTCGCGACGCCGGCCGAAGACCGGTTCGCGGGCGTTGCCTGGTCGCCCTCGGCTGCGGGGGCGCCGCGCCTGGAGGGCGCGCTGAGCCTGCTGGAATGCTGCGTGGAGCGCGTGCTGACCGAGGGGGATCACGTTATCGTGGTAGGGCGGGTGTTGGACGTCGAGGCTGACGAAGGCGAGCCGCTGGTGTATTTCGGGAGCGCCTACCGGGCCCTGGCGCCGGACAACTCCGGGCCGGCCGGTCCTACTGCCGGCTGAAGCTTTCTCCGGGCAATTCCCGCAACGAGCGCCGGATCAGACCCATGGCGCAGCTCAACAGCACGCCGGAAATCACGCTCACGCCGTTCTCGGTGAATAGGCCAAAGACCGTAATACCCAGCGAGCCCAGGAACAGGAAGCTCGCCGCGCGAAATGCCATTCGGCGTCCATCCATGCTCTTCGTCGCCCCGGGCACTTTCGCCCCGCACTGGATACAGACCGTTTCTTCTTTGGTAAGCAGGCCATTGCAATCCAGGCATCGATTCATATCGCCAACCTCTGCGCCAGTTCGAAGGATAATGAAACGTCCGACTCTTCCAGTGTAGACACGCGCGGAAGACCAACCAATCCGAATGAAACCTTATTCAGGAGGCAAACCTTTGTACCAGAGGGAACTGGAAGTAGCCATCGAGGCGGCGCGCGAGGCCGGCCAGTGCGCCCTTCGCCACTGGCGAACCGGCTTGCAACCCGAGTCGAAAGCAGACGATTCGCCGGTCACGCTCGCCGACCGCGAAACCGAAAAACGAATCGCGGAGGTTTTGCAACAGGCCTTCCCTGACGACGGCATGCTCGGCGAGGAGGGCGCGTCGCGGTCCGGTTCTACCGGACGCCGCTGGATCATCGACCCCATCGACGGCACGCGCGACTTTGTCCGCGGCAATCCGTACTGGGCCGTTTTGATCGGTTTCGAAGATCACGGGCGCGTCCAGGCGGGGGTTGCCTTCCTTCCCGCCCTGGGCGAGCTCTACTCCGCCTGCCGCGGCCAGGGAGCATTCTGCAACGGCGAACGCATCCAGGTTTCCGCGGTTTCGTCGGTGTCCCAGGCGGTACTCTGCGTGAACGGTTTAAACGCGCTCTCTCGCTTCCCGTTTGCGCCCGGTTTCCTTGAGCGGCTGACGCCGTTTTGGAGCGTGCGCAGTTATGGCGGCTGCCTGGACGCGATGCTGGTCGCACGCGGCCAGGCCGATCTTTGGATCGAGCCCGCGGGTAAAGAATGGGATTTCGCTCCGCTCCAAGTCATTATCGAGGAGGCGGGCGGGCTTTTCTTCAATTTCGATGGCGGCAACCGGATCGATGGCGGCAACTGCGTGGCGTGTACGCCGAGCTTGGTGCACGCTGCACATAGCTTGCTCGGCAGCGGCGGACCTCCCTCCTAAGCCTGAACCTAGGCGAGGTGCGAGGCGGCGCGCTTCGTAAGTCGCGGCGGCGGCCGGGAAGACGGTTGCTATGATCGCAGTATGGGGGCCAGAGCCTGGTTGGCAGTCGCCGGCGCCTTCCTCGTCGGCGTGGGTGCGACCTTCCTGGCGTTGCGCCGCCCCTCGCCGCCGGCGCAGACCCCTCCCCCGCCGCCCGCTGAGACTCCTCGCGAGATCCAACTGACCGGCAAGCTGCGCGCGCGCCACGTGATCGACCTGGCGCCTCCGCAGGATGGCACCATCGTCGCCATCTTCGCCGAAACCGGTCAGGAAGTCTTTGAAGGTCAGCTCCTGCTGCGCTTGTCCAACATCGGCCTGGAGACCGCCCGCGACCTGGCCCGCAAAGCCGTAGACGCCGCCCAGGACCGCGTCAACTCGATCGAAAGCCAGATTATCGCCGCGCGGCTGGACGCTGCCCGCGCGCGGGCGGAAGCCGCCAAAGCCCGCGCCGAATTCGACCGGCTCAGCCGCAATTATGAACGCCAGAGGTATTTGTACGCGGAGGGCGCCACGCCCCGGCAGACTCTGGACCGCGTCTCCAGCGAGTATGAGGCGTTTAAAGGGGCGTTCGAAGGCTACGAACAGAATGCCCGCCGCGCCGAGGAGCGCGTCGAGAAACTGCTCCGCGATCTCGAGGCCGCCAAGAATGTTTTACGCGACCGCCAGGAGGATCTGGAAGACTCGCAAACCAACCTCGCCGACTCGGAAATGGTCGCGCCCGTCCCCGGAGTGATCCTGTCGCGCAAGGCCGACATCGGCCAGCCCGTGGCGCGCTCCATGACGGACTTTATGCAGATCGCCACTCGCCTCGAGGAAATGGAGGCGGTGCTGGATGCGCCGCCGCCCGTCTTGCAGCAAGTACGTCCCGGGCAGCAAGCCTGGGTTTTCGTCGCCGATGTTGGCGGCGAGGGCATCCAAGGCCAGGTGAAGGGGATCGATCAGGGCCAAGTCATCGTCGAGTTTCGAAACCCCTATCCCGTCCTGCGCCCCGGCATGTCGACGCTGGTCCGCATCCAGCTTCAGCCCTGAACTACGCCCCGCTTTGCTGGAGGAGTTTGGCTACCAGGCCCGTCCAGCCAGTCTGGTGGCTCGCCCCCAAGCCCGCGCCGTTGTCTCCATGGAAATACTCGTAGAACAAAATCAGATCCCGCCAGTGCGGATCCTGCTGGAATTTCTCCGTGCCTCCGTAGACCGGCCGCCGCCCTTGCCCGTCGCGCAAAAAGATATGGCTGAGCCGCCGCGACAGGTCCGCCGCGATCTCCCATAGTGTCGAATAGCTTCCGGAACCCGTCGGGTACTCCACCCGGTAGGCGTCGCCCAGGTAGTAATGAAAACGTTGCAACGCTTCAATGATCAGGATGTTCACGGGGAACCAGACCGGCCCGCGCCAGTTGGAATTGCCCCCAAACAGGCCGCTTGACGACTCCGCCGGTTCGTAGTCCACCCGATGTTCCCGGCCGCCGGCAAAGAACCGGTAAGGGCGCCGCGCGTGGTAGCGCGACAGCGACCGGATGCCGTACGGGGAGAGGAACTCGTTTTCATCCAGCAGATACCGCAACACGCGAGGCAATCGCTCGAGGCTGACCACCGAGAGCAGCCTGCGCACGCCGCCGGGCGCCGTCTGGGTGTCCAGGTGGCTGCGTGCGTCCTCGTGGTTATTCAGAAACCATTCCATGCGGCGCCGGAATCCCGGCAGCCGGTCCACGAACCTTGGTTCGAGCGTGCCCACGGCAATCAACGGAATCAGCCCCACCAGCGAGCGCACCTTCATGCGCACGTACTCCCCGCTCGGCAGGTGCAAAACGTCGTAGTAGAACCCGTCGGCTTCGTCCCACAGGCCTACGCCGCGCGGGCCGAGGTGGTTCATCGCATGGTTGATGTGGACGAAGTGCTCAAAAAACTTGCTCGCGACGTCCTCGTAAGCCACGTTGTGGAAGGAAAGCTCAATGGCGATGTTGAGCATCACCAGCGTGTAGAACGCCATCCAACTGGTGCCGTCGGACTGCTCCAGGTAGCCGCCCGTCGGCAGCGGGGCCGAGCGGTCGAAGACCCCAATATTATCCAGCCCGAGAAAGCCCCCCTGAAACAGGTTATTGTCCTGGAGATCCTTACGGTTGACCCACCAGGTGAAATTCAGCAACAGCTTGTGAAAGATCTTCTCGAGGAACTTCACGTCGGGCCGGCCGCAGCGCTTCTGGTCGATCTTGTACACGCGCAGCGCCGCCCAGCCGTGCACCGGCGGGTTGACGTCGTCGAACGCCCACTCATAAGCGGGGATCTGCCCGTTGGGGTGCATGTACCATTCCCGCAACATCAGAATGAGCTGTTCCTTGGCGTAATCCGGGTCCGCCAGCGCGATGGGCACGCAGTGAAACGCCAAATCCCATGCGGCGTACCAGGGATACTCCCACTTGTCCGGCATCGAGATCACGTCCTCGTTGAACAGGTGGGTCCACAGATGGTTGCGTCCTCGCAGGCGCGAAGCGGGCGGCGGTGGATGGCCCGGGTCGCCGCTCAGCCAGCGCTTGACGTCATAGTGGTAAAACTGCTTGGTCCAGAACATGCCCGCGAAGGCTTGCCGCTGCACCCGGCGCGCGTCCTCGCTGGAAGCCGCCATCGCCAGTTTCCCGTAAAACTCGTCGGCCTCGGCGATCCGCTCCGCGAACACGCCGTCGAAATCGTCAAACCCCCGGATGGCATTTGCAAACCGCACCCGCACCGTCCGCGACTCGCCCGGCGCCAGCAAGAAGACATACCGGGCCGCCACCTTCGTGCCCGTTTTCTCCAGGTTCACCGCCTCGCTTCTGCCTTCCACCACGTAATCGTTGATGCCGTCCTTGAAATAGCGCCCCGCGCCGGCGACCCCGAACACTCTCTGGTAGTTGGTGTCGTTCTCAGTGAACAGCAGTTCCGCGGCGTCCTCGCATTCCAGCCACCGCTGCCCATACGCTTCTTCCTCGATTTCGACCCGGCCCGCGGCCACTTGCCGCGCCCACGGGCGGATGGCGCCCGCGTTCCAACTCCAGCGGTTCCGGAACCAGAGCGTGGGCAGGATCTCCAGCGTGGCCGCTTCCGGCCCCCGGTTCACCGCGGTGACGCGCATACAGAGATCTTCCACGTCCGCCTTCGCGTATTCGACAAACACGTCGAAGTAGCGGTCCTCGGCGAAAACCCCGGTGTCGAGCAGTTCAAACTCGGGCTGGGTGCGGCCGCGCCGCGCGTTCTCCTCCACGAGCAGGCGGTAGGGAAACGCCGCCTGCGGATACTTGTACAGGAACTTCATGTAGGAGTGCGTGGGCGTGGAATCCAGGTAGAAATAGTATTCCTTAACGTCCTCCCCGCGATTTCCCTGCCGCCCGGTCAGGCCGAAAAGCCGCTCTTTGAGAAACGGATCCCGGCCGTTCCACAGCGCCAGAGCCAGGCAGATATGCTGGTGCCGGTCGCAGACGCCCGCAATGCCGTCTTCTCCCCACCGGTAGGCGCGCGAGCGGGCATGGTCGAACGGAAAATAGTCCCAGGCCGCGCCCTCGGCGCTGTAGTCCTCGCGCACGGTTCCCCATGCCCGGTCGCTCACATAGGGCCCCCAGCGTTTCCAATGCTTACGGCGCTCGCGCGATTCGAGAAGGCGAATCTCTTCCTGGTTCATCCCGGTCTCCTGTTGACGTTCGTAGCTGGCTGGCAATCCTTATGGTGGCAGACTTCGCGGCCCGGCCGCCTGGCAGGACAAGGTGTTTGCTTCCAGAAACAAAAAGCCCGGACTGGCAGGCCTGCCAATCCGGGCTTTTGCCGGAGTGTCGCGCACCCGACGTTACGCTACCGGCTGCTGCCGGTAACGATTCATAATGAGCTCCATTCGGTCCTTGCAGTGCAACTTCAACTTCTTCAGCCGGTGCTCCTCGTCCTCGTCCGCCGGAGTGACGTGCACGTGCGATTCGATCTCCTGAATCTGGCGCTCATATTCGGAATGCTGAGCCGCCAACTGGCGGAACTCCTCGTCGGTGGCCATCAGGTGCGCTTTCAACTGCTCGTTGTTTGTAAAGTCCATCTGGGCAAATCCTCCTTCAGTGAGGTCGCCACGCTGGCGCCGCGAGGAGGCGGCGGCCAGCGGGTAATCCCACTTCCTCGGTTCGAAAGTGGCGGTGCGGGTCACCCATTCTTCCCCGTCCGTCTGCCCTCACGGTAACACGTTTGTATAGACATGACAACCGCGCTTTCCGAGGGGCTGGCATAGTACCCGGTGCGGGCGCCCGCGACGCGAAACCCAATGGAATCATACAGTGAGCGGGCAGCAGCGTTCGATTCCCGCACCTCGAGCCAGCAGGTTCCGTCGAACTCAGAGAGGAACTCCCCGATCAATCGCCGAGCCCATCCCTGCCGCCTCGCCGCCGGGTCGACCGCCACGTTCAGGATCTCGGCTTCGTCCGGGGCGACCCGCTGGACCACCAGAAAGGCGACGACCCGCCCGCCCTGCTCCGCCACCCGGCAGTCGTAGTTCAGGTAAGCTTCGGCCGCCCACCCGGCCGACCCGGGGGATTGTTTTTCAATCGCCTCCAGGGCGCGGAGGTCTTCCCGGTTCGCCGGGCGAATCACGGCATTGTTCTCCCCAAAGAAAACGATCCACCATCAAAGCGCCGGCCGGCGGGAAGCGGGCGGCGTGGATCTTTCGGCGCTCGCCTACCGGATCGCCACCGTGGCCACCTGCGGCGACGAGACGCCACCCACCCGGATCACCACGGGCACGGCCGTACCCGGCGCCAGCGCCTGCGGCACCACCGCGTTCACCTGCATGACCCCGGCGACGAACGTAGGCGCCGCCCCGGCGTACTGCACACTGGCTTCGATGCCGCCGATAAATACCCGCACTTCCCCAATCGGCCGCGGGAACGTCGGGCCGTTGTTCACGCCCCCGTCCACGCCGGAGGGCGTCGTCTGTCCCTCCCCGGTAGCATAAATGGCGATCACCGAACCGCGGTCCGCCGGATTGTTGGCGGCGTTGACGCTGTTGTTCTGGTTCAGAATCGCCCCTTGCCCCGCTCCCGTTTGGGTCACCGTGAAGATCCCGGGCGAGGCCGTGCCCACCCGGATGTCGACCGGCGACGACAACAGCCCGAAATACTCGACCCGCACCCGGGCGCCAAACCGGTTCGCCACCGCGTACGGCACAATCGCGTTGATCTGATCGGCACGCACGAACAGCAGGGGCGCCGGGATGTCGTCCACCAGCACGCGGACCCCGCCCAAGGTGGTCGGGACCCTCCCGCCGACCAAGCTGAAGACTTGGCCCTCCGCCGGACCCAGGCCGGACCCCTTGATCGTGAAGATCAGACCCGCCGACAGTTCGGAGGCCAACAGGGTCGCCCCGTGCAGCACCTCCCGGATCACCGGCGCCGAAGACGGACCGGATACGGTGAAGGTCACCGGGATCGTGCGCGGAGAGTTGGCGGCGGCGGCCGACGCGATCGTCACCGTGCCGGTGTAGGTCCCCGCGGGCAATCCCAGCGGATTCGCCGAGACGGTCAGCGTCCCGGGCGTCACCCCGCTGGCCGGGCTGACGGTCAGCCAGTTGCCTCCCCCTCCGGTGGAGACGGTGGCCGTGAAATTCAAAGGCGCTCCGCTCGAGGTCACCTGCGCCTGGAGCGCGGCTGGCGGGCTGCCTCCCGCCACAAAGTTGAAGTTCATCGCGCTGGGCGAGACCTGGAGGACGGTGCCCGTCACGGTGAGCGTCACCGTAGCGGTCTGCGGCGAGTTGGCGGCGGCTTCCGAGATCACCCGGATCGTCCCCCGGTAGGTACCCGGTTGCAGCCCGGTGGTGGTAATGGAAACGCTCAGGTTGCCGGGCGTCGCGCCGCTAGCGGGCGAAACGCTTAGCCAGGTTTGCGGCTGCCCTTCCACCTCGACCCGCGTGGTGAAGTTTACCGGACCGCCCGAGGAGGTCACCGCGATCGTCTGGGGCGCTGGCGCCGCCGCGCCCACCTGGTAGTTGAACGCCAACGCATTGGGCGTCAAGGTCAGGTTTCGTTGCGCGGTCACGTTCAGCGTCACCGGAATCGTCAGCGTGTTCTGCGCGCCGGACGACTGCACCACGATGCTCCCGCTGTAGGTGCCCGCCGTCAGGCTGCCGCCGCTCACCGTGACGCGCACCTGTCCGGGGGTGTTGCCCGCCGTGGGCGTCACATTCAGCCAGGCGCCGCCCGAGAGGGTCGACGAGGAGACCAGAAAGGCAAGGCTGGCGCCGGAGGACGCCGTAATCTGGATCGTCTGCTCCCCGGGCGCGGTTCCGCCCAGCGTCTGGTTGAATGTCAATTGCACCGGGTTGGCCACCAGCGTTTCGGTAGGCTGAACCACCATCGCCACGCTGACCCGCTGCGGGCTGTTGGCCACCCCCGCCGAGGCGATCTCCACCGCGCCGGTATACCGGCCCGGCCCAAAGCCCGCCGGATTCACCGTCAACCCGACGTTGCGGGGCGTGGTGCCGCCTTGCGGCAAGTCCGTCAGCAGCCAGTTGAGGTTGTTCGCTGTGCTCAAACTGACGGTGAAGGGCAGCGGACTGAGATCGGTGGACGAAACCGCCACGTTCTGAATCGGCTGGATACTGGCCCCCACCGGGACGCGAAATTCGAGCGAACCCGTGCTCACCGTCAGCAAGGCGCTGTTGCTCACCACGAGGCGAACCGGCAGGTTGATCGGTGCGTTCTGGGTGCCGGGCGCCGTGACCGTAATGTTGGCTTCGTAGGTCCCCGGCGTCAGGCCGGAAGTGTTCACCCCGACGAAGAAACTGCCCGGGGTGGTGCCGCTCGGCGCGGTCAGCACCAGCCAGGCCACATCTCCCTTGGCCGCCTGGAAACTCAATGCCGCCCCCGAACTGATCACCGAAACCGGAACCGCTGGCGGCGCGGGCCGCGTCGTCTGGAACGCGAAGTTCACCGACTCCTGCCCCAGGATCAGCACCGGATCGTTGGTCACCTGGAGCGTGACCGCAATGGACGGCGGCGTGCCCACCGCGCCTTGCGCAATCAGCGCGATGTTCCCGCGATACGTGCCGGGCGCCAGTCCCGCCGGGTTCACGCCAATCACCAGCGGCTGGGTGGTGGTGGGATTCTGCGTGCGCACGAGCAGCCAGGTGCCGCCACTCTGGGTAGTCACCTGCGTGGTGAACGCCTGCGCTGCGCCCGTGCTGGAAACGGTGACCTGCTGGTCGGGCGGATTCGGCGCCCCCACCTGGAGCCGGAACGTCAACTGGTTCGGCGAGACATTCAGAAACGGCGTGGTCCCCACGTTGGCGGTGACGGACACGGTCTGCGGGCTGCCGGCGCCCAGGGGAGTGATCGTAATGACGCCTGGGTAAGATCCCGGCTGCGTCAGCAGTTGGGTCTGGATGGTCACGGTGAGCGACGCGGGCGTGGTAGCCGCGCCGGGAGTGACCACCAGCCAGTTGGCGTTTGACTGGGCGGTGAAGCCGATCACCGTTCCGGTACTGGTCAATTCGATGCTCTGCGCCGGCGGCGCCGCCCCGCCGATCTGGTAGTTAAACACCAGCGCGGAAGGCGTGATCGTCAGTTGCGGCTGCGCGGTCACCACCAGCGTCACGGGAACCTGAAACGGCGTGTTTCCTTGTCCCTGGGGCGTCAGCGTGACCGTACCCTGATACGTTCCTGCCACCAGCGTGCCGGGATCCACGCTCACGTTGACCACCCCAGGTGTCGTGCCCTGCGTCGGGCCCGCCTGCAACCAGTTCACGCTGTTCTGCGTGGTCACCGTCACGTTGTAGAGCAGCGCGGAGGTGGCCGTCACGGTCAGGTTCTGTCCGGCAGGTATCGGGGAGCCGAGTTGGTAGGTGAACGTCAGATTCGCCGGGTTCACCGTCAGGGGCGAGGCGCTGGTGACGTTCAGCGTCAACGGGACCTGCACCACGTTGCCGCCGGAAACAAAGAGCGTCGCCGTGCATGTCCCCGCCGCCAGGTTCTGCGGATTGACGGTCACGGAGACCGTACCGGGCGTCTGAAAGCCGCTTTGCTGAAACTCCAGCCATCCGGCGCCGCAGGAACCGATGACCGCCGTCACCAGAAAACTGACGCCCGCCTGCGACCCGGTGACCGACAACACCTGGGCCGGCGGCGCCGCGCCTCCCGCCGGAGCGGTGAACGTCAACTGCGCGGGACTTACGCTGATTGTTTGGGTCGTTTGGGCCCGCGCCGTGTCGAAACTACTCGAAATGGCGGCCAGCAGGAACGCTACGAATCCGAAAAAGCGATTGATTTTTCTCACTTTTGTTCTCTCCACGCATGCCGGGCCCACCTGCCCAACGAATCTGTTGCTGCAAGGAGCGTGCCAACCGGATGGCGGCGCGGCCGCGGCGGGAGCGCCGCGATTACTTCTTCGGCCTGGCGGGCGGCGCCGCCGTGAGGCCTTTGTCCAAAAGCAACTTTACTTCCGCCGGTAACGCAAATTGCGCCTCCGGAATTTCGGCGTTTACCTGCACCATTTGAAGCTGCGTGCTGATGACCGTGTTGAAGATGGTTTGCGTCAGCGAGTAGGGGGTCACGATGCCCTCGGCCGGCCGGTAGTTGGTGAACCGCGATTCGCTGACCGTCTCGCCCATGGGCGTCGCGATCACCCGCGTCACGCGCAGCAGCAGTCCCGTGTTCTGGTCGTAATACCGGGTTTCGGGCTTGCCTTCCTTCGGCGTCATCACCACCCGGAAGCAAGGGTTGCCCTCGACCATCTCCACTCCGGTGCACACCGCCGACTGATAGTAATCGCGCCACCGCAGCCGCGCCTGCGGACTGGCTTCGCGCAAAGCCTGCGCGCGCTCCACGCCCGTTTTGATCCGCGCCCCGCGTTTTTTCGAGCGCTCCCAGGCGACGCCGTCCACCGTGCCGGACTCCACCTGGTCGATCCCGGGAAATTCCATCAGCGTGTAGCTGCGGTCCGGCATCGCCTGCGCCACCCGCAACGTGCCGCGCAACGGCTTGCCGGCATACTCGACCGCCGCCACCGCCCGGTAGGTCCGCACCCGCGCATAGGCCTCCGCGCCGCCGGTGGCCTCCAGATACCGGTCCACCACCTCGGCGCCATCCGGCAAGTCCTGGCCGGACAGGAGCAGCGAATTCAGAACGGCCACGACAACCAGGCTGCGCACGCGACCTCTAGTGTAACAGGGCATCATGGTTCGCCGTCCCTCTCCTCGGCGGCAGCCATGGCGCGGCCCATCGCCCGCTTGGAATCGGCCCCGAACTGTTTTTGCCACATCCGCACCAGCGGCGGCGCCAGGCGCGCCAACATCCAGGCGGGCCGGGAATAGGCAAGCAATTCGTACCACACCGAGTTGTCTTCCTTCACCTGCTCGATCACAAAGCGCTCTTCGCCAACGAGCGCATGTCCCGGCAGCGTGGCGTAGGCGAAGCCAAACCGCCGGTGCTTTTCCGTCTCCTCTTCGATCAACTCGACGATGCGCGCCGGGTGGATCGTCCACAGCGCGCCAAGGCGGACCAGCACCAGCACGTCGGCGCCCGCCTCGAGCGGCGAGTCCTCCGGATACACGCGCGTCCATTCGGTGGCGAACATGCTCCACGCCCGCAGGGCGCGCGCGGCCCGGTGGAAAGCGCCCTCTCCCCAGCCGATGCGCAGCCGCTGGCGGTCTCCGTAGTAGCCCTCCGGAGGCCGCGCCACCCGCGTCGCGCCCACGAAAGGAAACGACGGTGCGGCGCCGGCTAACGTCTTATGCATTCTCTCGAGGATCCGCGGGGATGGTTCAGTCAGCCGGAACATGACGCCTCAGGCGAACGCGACGACCGCCAGCCGCCGCAACTCCGGCAGAAAGACTTCGGTCGTCGTGCCGCGCTTGGCCGTTTTCAGCGGCATGGTCTCGGCTTCCGGACGCATCAGCCGCGCAGTGGCGTAATGCCCCTGCACGCGCATCTGCACCAGGTCGTCCACCGCCGTGGCGTAGTTGATCACCACCACCGCCGCTTTCGCGCCGGAATCCGGCGGCGCCCCGGTGGCCACCGCGATCGCGCTGGGCGCGCTCCACAGCCGCACCGCCCGGCTCCGGTGCGTCACCAGGTCGATGACATCCATGGCGAACTCGCTCGGATCCGCGATGGCGTCGGTGTAGATCACCACCTGGCCGCGGCCCACCTGGAAGAAGCGGCGGTCCTCTTCGGTCTTCAGCAGCTTCCACCCCGGGTCCGGCTCCTGCGCAGTGAAAACCACGGTAGCCCCCGCCTGCGCATGCGCCAGCACCTTGCCGCGCGTGCCCGCCTCCATCGTTTCCAGGTCCGCCGCCACCAGCACCTTGCACTCCGGATGAGGCGCCGGCACGCTGGCGGGCGACACCAGCGCCGGTGAAACATTGCGCCGGTACATCAGGTTGACCAGTTCCGCGGGCAGTTCCGAATGATCCACCACCACCGTCACCCGCGGCAGCGTCGGCTGGCGGAACCACTCGGTCCGCTCCCGCATCCACCGCGCCGTCCTGCCGATTTGCGCCCACGCCGCCAGCGCTTTCTCGTCGCTGGCGGCGCACGCCTTGCGGAAGCGTTCGTCAAAATCCAGCAGATAGTTTCCGCCCGCGCCGTAGGCGTCGATAAAAGCCAGCTCGTAGCTCTCAAACGGCGCATATTTATCCGGCCCCGGGGCGGCGTAGCCCAGCACCGCGGGCCGCTCCGGGTGCAGCGCCCGAAACACCGCCGCCCAATAGCCGTCGGCGTCGATCCACGGATCGGCGCTCGCCGACGCGGTCTCGTCCCCGCGTCCCTGCACATTCGGCGGACTTACCACGCCCGGCCAGCGGCCCTCGGTCAACACGGCCGCCTTGTCTCGCGGAACCTTTCCCAGCTCCGCCAGAGAAGCGAACTGGATCTCCTCGCCGCGCAGCACGCGGATGCCCGCCTGGCGGCATGGCCCCGCCACCGCTTCGCCCGCCCCTTCCGGCAACACCGCCGTCACCCCCGCTTGGCGGAAGAGGGCGGCCATTTTCAAGGGCTCGGCGGCGTCCTTCCACCGCACGGCCAACTCGCGGGACAAGTCCAGGGCCATCTTTCTGTTTGTATAACAAGGCGGCCGCAATGTATAGCCGCAGGCAGGCCCGCCGCATACGCGCGGCGGCGCTCCCAAGCGTGTCAACCACGCGCCGCGAACGATACAATCAACGTTTCGGAGAGGATCAACCATGAACCGGAATCGACGCAAATTGTTGTTGACTGCCCTAGCCGCCGCCGCGGGCGCCCTGGGCTTCCAGGCCGCGCGGGTGGCCGCCCCGAAGACTCCCGAAGACCCGCTGATTGCGGGTTTCAAAAAGACCACCGTCGCCTCGGTTTGCGACGCGGTGGACCAGATTACCGGCAAACAAGGCTTCATGTGGCACGACATGCGGCCGCGCATTGAAGGGCAGGTGGTCGGACGCGCCCGGACGGCGTTTCTGAAACCGGCCCCGCCCGACAAGGCCGGCCCCACCCTCAGCGTCAAGCATTCGGTGGACATGATCGAAGCCGCCAAGCCGGGCGAGGTCGGCGTCATCGTCATCGAGAATGGTTTGAACGTGGCGGGCATCGGCGGGTTGATGGGCACCACGGCCAAAGCCCGCGGCATGGCCGGCGTCATCGTGGACGCCGGCGTGCGCGACCTCGCCGAACTGCGCGCCCTCCGCTTGCCCGTCTACGCCCGCAGCGTGGTGCCGTCGTCCACCGTGGGACACTTCGCCAGCGTCGCCATGGACGTGCCCGTCGAGTGCGCCGGCCAAACCGTCCGGCCGGGTGACATCATCGTCGCCGGCGAGGACGGCGTCGTGGTTGTGCCGCAGGAGCGCGCCGACGAAGTTCTCAAACGCGCGCAGGAAATCGACGAGCGGGAAAGCAAAATGGTGCCGCTCATCCTGAAGAACAAATCGCTGACCAAGGCGATTCAGATCTTCAACCGCATCTGAACGCCGCCGGCGGCGTGACCAGCGGCGATCCGGCGCCGTGGCGGAGGTGCGTGCGCCAACCCGCCGGGACGCCACCCTCTTTCCCCGCTTTCCCCCTCGGCCGTTGCCGCGCCTGGCCAGGACTTTCCGCCTGGCGGGCAGGGGCTTTGCATCGCGCGCGGAACCGGCTAGCATCGAAGCGCGGAGAACGCATCATGAAAGAGCTCGGATGGTGGCGTCTGCTCGGTTTGTGCGCCATCGTGGCGCTATTCCTGTTCGTGATGTTCGGCCTGCCGCTGCCGGCTACCGGGCCGCAGCGGCCTTTGCTCGCCGGCGCCGAAGTCCCGCCCCCAGTGCAGCAGGTGCTGGCGAGGTCCTGCCAGGACTGCCACTCCTACAACACCACCTGGCCCTGGTACGCCCGCATCGCGCCGCTGCGCTGGTACGTCACGCGCGACGTCGAGAAAGCGCGGCGCGCGCTTAACCTGTCGGAGTGGGAAATGTACTCGGCCGCGGAGAAACACCGCCTGCTGACGCGAATGGCGGACCTGTCGCGGCTGCACCAGATGCCGCCGCCGGCCTACATTTTCGGCCACCGCGAGGTGGTCGAACACCATGCCGGCCGGATCGCGCTGGAGGAATGGGCGAAGCAAGAGGCCGGGCGCCTGGCGGGCGGCGCTGGCGGCGCCCCCTAGTCCGGACGCGCGCCGCGCCGCGGCGGGAAGGGCTCACAGCGCCGGCTGAGCCCCGCCGCACTCCGGACAAAACTTGGCGCTGCGGGGAATGCTTTTGCCGCATTCCAGGCAGAACTTGTTGGCGCCCGCCGCCGGGGCCGCCGGCGCGGACGCCGCCGGGGGGTTCATGGCTTGCATCATTTGCTGCGCCATGGTCACTCCGGCGCCCAACCCGACGCCGATCCCCGCCGCGCCCCCGCCCTCGTTGGCGGCCGCGATGGGCAGCGCCTGGGCCGCCTGAAACTGCGTGTATTGGCGCAGGTCGCCCACCATGTTCATGCCGATCCGTTCGTCCAGCCGCTTCTGGAGTTCCTCCGGCAGCGAGAGATTCTCGACCACGAAATTCTCGAGCGCCAGCCCCAGTTCGGCAAAATACGGCCGGACGTGCGCGGCGATCTGCTCGCCGAGCTCCACCTGGTTCGCCGCCATGTCCAAAAAAGGCACCTGGCTCTCGGCGAAGGTGTCCGCCATGCGGCCGACGATGGTATTGCGGAGCTGACCTTCCAGGTCCGCCGCGCGGTAGATCTCCCGCGTGCCGCTAATCTTCGCGTGAAATACGCGCGGGTCCGCCACGCGGTACGAGTAGATGCCGTAAGCCCGCAACCGGACCGCGCCGAAATCGCGGTCGCGAATGGTCACCGGGTTCTGCGTGCCCCAGCGTTGGCTGACCTGAATCCGCGTCGAGAAGAAGTAGACGTCGGACTTAAACGGCGACGCAAACAGCTTGTCCCAATTCAGCAGGTTCGTCAGCAGGGGCAGCGTCTGGGTGTTCAACGTGTAGCGGCCCGGCCCGAGCACGTCGGCCATGCGGCCCTCGTTCACAAACGCCGCCATCTGGGATTCGCGCACCGTCAGTTGCGCGCCGTTTTGAATTTCCATGTCCTGCACGGGGAAACGCCAGGCAAGGATGCCTTCTTCGGGTTCGGTCCAGGCAATGACGTCGATGAACTGTTTCTTGAGAAAGCTGCGCAGAGGCATGTCATCTCCAGCGTGACTCCCAAAGTATATAACGCAGCATCCGCGCGGCCGGCGCCGGGGCCTCTGTTATGCTGGAAATTAAGTGCGGTTTCGTATCTGTGTTTTGCTGCTGGGGCTTTTCGCGGCGCGCTTTGCCGCCATCCCTGCTCCGGGTGACCAAATAGGCGGGCTGCTGGCGATCATGGCCGGAGAGCTCGAACGCAACTTCGCCATCCTGCGCGAGAAGGCGGATCCTCCCGCCTATTTCCTGGCCTATGCCATTACCGAAAACGACGTTGCGAGCGTTTCCGCCAGTTACGGCGCCCTGACGGGCCAGTCCGCGAATCGCTCCCGCGCGCTCGACGTGACCGTGCGGGTGGGGTCGCGGGCCTTGGACAACTACCGCGCGGTGCGCGGCGAGCGGTTCAACTTCACGCTGGGGTCCCCGGTGGCGCTGGACAACGAACCCCGCGCCATCCGTACGCGGCTTTGGCTCGATACCGACCAGGTGTACCGGCAGGCGGCCGAGCGTCTGATCAAAATCAAGACCAATACCCAGGTGCGCGTGGCGGCGGAGGACACTTCGGCGGATTTTTCCGAGGAGAGCCCGGCGACGCATCGCGAGGAGGCGCGCCCTCTCGACTTTCCCGCGGAACAATGGGCGGCGCGCCTGCGCAAAATCTCCTCCATCCTGGCGCGGCATCCCGAGATTCTCACCAGCAGCGTTTCCGCCTCGGCCCAGCGCGAGATGAAGTACCTGGTGACCAGCGAAGGCGCCCGCCTTCAGCATGGCCGCGGGTTCGCCCGCGTGGTGCTCAACGCGTCCACCCGCGCCGGGGACGGCATGAATCTGTTTGCCGGCGAAACGTTCGAAGCGGTGAACTCCAGCGGCCTGCCGGACGACCGCGCGCTGGAATCCGCCGCGGCCAAGGTGGCCAAACAACTGGTGGCGCTGCTCCATGCTCCCGTCGCCGAGCCTTTCGTCGGCCCGGCCATCCTCTCCGGCCGCGCTTCCGGCGTGTTCTTTCATGAGATCTTCGGCCACCGCATTGAAGGCCACCGCCAAAAGGACGACACGGAAGGCCAGACCTTCACCAAGAGCGTGGGCGGTCCGGTGCTGCCCGCCTTCCTTTCCGTTTTGTTCGACCCCACGCGCCGCAAAGAGGGCCAGATCGATCTGAACGGGTGGTACGCCTTCGATGACGAGGGCGTTCCCGCGCAACCGGTCCGCGTGGTGGACAACGGCATTCTGAAAGCTTTCCTGGTGTCCCGGACGCCGATTGCCGGCTTCCCGAAGTCTAACGGCCACGGCCGCCGCCAGCCGGGCCGGGAGGTGGTGTCCCGGCAGTCCAACCTGATTGTCGAGTCCTCCCACCAGGTCTCGGACAAAGAACTCCGCAAAATGCTGATCGGCGAGATCAAGCGGCAGAACAAGCCATACGGCCTGTACTTCGAACAGGTGACGGGCGGCTTCACCACCACCGCGCGCGCGGCGCTGCAAGCATTCAAGGTCATCCCGATCGTGGTCTATCGCGTCTATCCCGACGGCCGGCCGGACGAACTGATCCGGGGCGTCGACATCGTGGGCACGCCCCTGGCCAGCTTCGCGAAAATTCTGGCCACCTCCAACCGGGTGGAAGTGTTCAACGGCTACTGTGGCGCCGAATCGGGCAGCGTGCCGGTGGCGGCGGTCTCGCCCGCCATTCTCGTGTCGGAGATCGAAATCGAGAAGAAAGCCACTTCGCAGGACCGGCCTCCTCTGCTGCCCGCCCCCTCCGCCAAAGAGGAGCGCCCGTGAGCAAGTGGTGCTGGCTGCTTTGGACGGCGGCCCTGTGGGGGCAGACTGCGGACGATCCTGTCCTCCGCGCGATGCGCGATGAAGCCGCGCGGGCGGCGCAACTCCGGCTGCCCACCCTCGAATCGCCCTACTTCACCGAAATCTCCCTGGACGACGGCCGCTCGGTTTCCGCGGCGGCGACGCTGGGCGCGCTGGTGCGTTCCGCGGAAAACCGCTACCGGCTTCCCCGCGTCCAGGTGCGCGTCGGCAGCTACGAGTTTGATAACGGCAACTACGCCGGCAGCGCCTTTCCCTTCGCCGGGCGCTACGACGTGGGCGGCTTCCCCCTGGACGACGCGTACGCCGCGATGCGGCGCGTTTTCTGGCTGGCGCTGGACCAGACCTACAAATCGTCGGTGGAGGCGATCGCCCGCAAGCGCGCCGCACTCAAGAGCGTCACGGTTCCGGACCAACTCCCCGATTTCCATCGCGCGGAGCCGTTCCGGCTGGTGGAACCGATTCGCCTGGCCGGCGTGGACCGGTCCGCGTGGGAGGCCCGGGTCAAGGCGCTCTCCGCGATCTTCCATGGTTTTCCCGCGGCGCTGGCCTCCGGCGTCGAATTCGAGGACATCCAAAACGTCCATTACCTGGTCAACAGCGAGGGGACGGAAATCCGGGTGTTGGAGCGCGTGGCCTACGTGCGGGCGCGGGCGCGGGCGCAGGCCGGAGACGGCATGTTTCTGCACGACGCGGTATCGTTCTACGCCAAGGATGGCGCGGAGTTGATCGGCGATCCGGCGATTCCGCGCGCCATCGCCCACCTGGCGGAAGCCCTTACCGCGCTCGCCCAGGCGCCCATGGGAGAAACCTATTCCGGGCCGGTGCTGATCGAGGGCAGCGCCGCGCCTCAATTCTTCGCCCAGGTGCTGGGCAAGAACCTGTCGCTGTTCCGCCGCCCGGTGGTGGAACCCGGCCGCACCCCGGCATTTCCCGCCAACGAACTCGAGGGCCGCATCGGCTCGCGCATTCTCCCGGAGTGGATGGACGTGGTCGATGACCCGACGCAGGCGGAATGGCGCGGGCGGAAGTTGTTTGGACACTACCGGGCGGATATGGAGGGCGTGCCGCCGGAGCCGCTCTCCATCGTGGAGAAAGGCGTGCTGAAAAACTTTCCGCTGACCCGCCAGCCGCAGCGCGGCTCGACCAAATCCAATGGCCGCGCCCGGCTGCCGGGACCGTTCGGCAACTACGTGGCCGGCTTCGGCAACCTGTTTGTCCAGGCGCGGGAGACCGTGCCCGCCGGCGAACTGCGGCGGAAACTGCTCGAGATGGTCGCGGCCCGCGGCAAACCGTATGGCCTGATCATCCGCAAGCTGGATTTTCCGGCCTCGTCGAGCTTCGACGAGTTGCGCCGGACGCTGGGCGCGGCCGGCCGGGGCGCGCCGGTCTCGGCGCCGGTGCTGGCCTACCGCGTGTATCCCGACGGCCGGGAGGAACTGGTGCGCGGTCTCCGTTTCCGCACGGTCAGCGTTCGTACCCTGCGCGACATTCAAGCGGCGGCGGACGACGCGCATGCGCTCGATTTTCTGGACAACGGCGCCCCCTTGGCGCTCCTGGGGGCCGGGGGCTACGTGGCCGAGTGCACGGTGGTCTCGCCTTCGGTGCTCATTGACGACGTCGATTTGGAACGCATCGAGGGCGAGTTGCCCAAACGGCCGGTAACGCCGCCGCCCGTGTAGGAGCCGGCCGGGTCAGCATGATCCTCGCTCGATACATTTTCAAAGAAATTGTTTCGAGCGCGCTGCTCGGCGCGGTGCTGGCGACGTTTGTCATTTTTCTCCAAGGCCTCGGGCGGCTTTTCGAACTGCTGGTCCGCAGCGCCGATAAGCCCGAGGCGGTGCTGCGGCTGTTTTTGCTCGCGCTGCCTCCCGTGCTGCCGCTTACCATCCCGTTCGGGGTACTGGTGGGGATCCTGATCGGCCTGGGCCGTATGGCGAGCGACGGGGAAATCACCGCGATGCGCGCCGCGGGCGTGCCCGGCAGGAAGGTACTGAGCCCCGTGGTCGTCTTCGCCCTGCTGGCGCTCACGGCCGCCGGCGGGGCCTCGCTCTGGCTTTCTCCCTGGTCGATTCGCGAGACCATTCACCTGGCCAACCAGCTCGCGGCCGCCCAGTTGACCGCCGAGATCACGCCCCGCGTATTCGCCGAACAGTTCTCCAACTCCAATACGATCCTGTATGTCGGGGACGTGCTGCCCAAAGGTCCCGTGGTGGTCTGGAAGAACGTGTTCATCGCCGACCTCACGCCGCCGGAACAGCGCCGCAGCGGGCTGAAGGAACAAGCCGAGGGGCCGCTGATCACGGTGGCGCGGGAGGCGCTGGCCATTCCCGAACCCGAGCACGGCCGCATCCGGCTTTCCTTGCGCGACGCCAGCACCCATGAGGTGAGCAAGGACGCCCTGGCGCATGACTCGCAGTTTCCCGTGGGCGACCAGACGCTCAGCGCCAACCCGCACGCCACCCAGCAGGCCCGCGCCTTCCGCGAGATGGATACCCGGGATTTGCCCCGCCACGCCTACGGCCAGCCCGCCGGCCCGAACTCGACCGACGCCCGGATTGAATTGCACTACCGTTTCGCGTTGCCGCTGGCGTGCCTGTCGCTCGCCCTGGTGGGCATTCCGCTGGGGCTGGGCTCGCGGCGGGGCGGCAAATCGAGCGGATATGTCACCGCCATCTTCCTGGCTTTCTTCTGCTACTACCTGGCGCTGATCAGCCTGATCGGCCTGGCGCGGCAGGGCAGCCTGCCGCCGGAAATCGCGGTGTGGCTCCCCAACCTGGCTTTCGCCGCCGTGGCGGCTACGCTGCTAACAAGGATGGAGCGTACCGCCGGCCGCGACTGGTTCGCCGGCTTTCGCGACCGCGCCGCGGCCGCCTTCCGCGCGGTCCGCGCCCGCTTTCAACCTCTCGGGGCCCGCGCCACCCGCTGGCGCGTGGCGCTGATGCCCCAGCTTGTCGATACGTACATCCTGGGCCAGTTCCTCTACTACCTGGCGCTGTTGATTTTCAGCTTCGTGCTGATGACGCAGATCTATACCTTTTTTGAGCTGCTCAGCGACATCATCAAGAACCGCATTCCCATGGCGCGGGTGGTGACCTACCACCTTTTCCTGACTCCGAAGCTGCTGTACGACACGCTGCCGGTCAGCGTGCTGGTGGCCACCTTGGTGACGTTCGGGGTACTCACCAAGCAAAACGAAGTAACCGCGTTCAAGGCCTGCGGCGTCAGCTTGTTTCGGCTTTCGCTGCCCGTGCTGCTGGCCAGCGCCGTGCTCAGCGCGGGGCTGTTCGGCTTCGACTACTACTACATTCCGCAGGCCAACCGTACGCAGGATGCGATCCGAAACGAGATCAAAGGCCGGCCCGTGCAAACGTACCTGCGGCCGGACCGCAAGTGGATCTTCGGCCGCGGTTCGCACATTTATTATTACCGCTACTTCGATCCCGCCGAGCAGGTGATGGCCGGGGTGAACGTGTTTGAGCTCGAGCCCGGCACCTTCCGCCTGCGCCGCCAGATCACCGCGGAGCGCGCTCAATGGCAGCCGTCTCTGCAAGCATGGATTTTTCAGAACGGCTGGCGGCGCAACGTGGGCGCGTCCGGCCCGGACGCCTTTCAGGAATTTCAAGCCACCACCTTTCCCGAGTTGAGCGAGCCGCCCGGCTACTTCCTCAAGGAAGTCAAGCAGGACAAGCAGATGAACTTCCGGGAACTGGCCAGTTACCTCAGCGATCTGCGGCAGAGCGGGTTTGAGACGGTCCGGCTCCAGGTGCAGTACTTCAAGAAATTCTCCGTGCCGCTGTTCGCGTTGATCATGGCCATGATCGCCGTGCCGTTCTCGTTTCTGGTGGGCAATCGCGGCGCCATGGCGGGCATCGGCGTAAGCATCGGGATCGCGATCAGCTATTGGGCGGTGGACAAGCTGTTCGAGCAGGTGGGCAACGTGGGCCACCTGCCTCCCGCGCTGGCGGCATGGTCCCCCAACGCGGTGTTCGCCCTGGGCGCGCTGTACCTGTTCTCGAAAATGCGCAGTTGAAGAAATCGCCTTGCGGCACCAGGCCTGCCGGCCTAAGAACCCAGCCGCGGGCGGTACCCGGGCCGGGCCCGCACGCGGTATTTCTTCGCCACGTCGGAGACGATCTCCACCGAGATCTTCCGGAATCCCTCGTTCGGATTCGCCTTCGGGTAATACGTCACGGTGTAGGAATTCCCCAGATCCTCGCGAATCGATTCGAAAGCCTCCACCTGCTTCTGCCAGGTCTTGGCCCAGTACGCCTTGCCGCCGGTACGGCTGGTGATGCGCCGGAATACATTCGAGGAAATCGGATCGCGGTTGACCTCGTTGGTGGAGATCACGTAGATGGGGATGCCTTCGTCCTCCGCCACCGCCCGCACGTCGTCCGGCGCTACCATGCTGGCGTTGTCGGGGCCGTTGGAAAAGACAATCACCACTTTGCGCCCCGGCACCTTGGCGGCGTCGCGCAGCGTAAGCAGCAGCGCGTTGTACAGCGCCGTGTCGTCCCCCGCCACGGAGTTGCGCAACCCGACGATCGCGTCGTTGCGGTCCTTGGTCAGATTCGCCGCCCGGGACAGGTTGCGGCTGAACGTGTAGATCGCCACCGAGTCGGCGCGGTCCAAACCGCGCACGAAATCGGCAATCGCATCCTCGGCGTAAACGAAGCCCCGGTACATAAAGTTCGACGTGTCGAACAGCACGAACACCGAAGTGCCGACAAAAGCGTCGGGCCGGTCGAGTCCCGGGCTGGACGTGTCCGTGGCTCCGCTGGCGCCCGTCAACGGCCGCAGTGATCCGTCCTCGAGCACCTCCATGGCTGGCTGGCTTCCGGCGGCGAACGTGGCGATCTTCTGCACAATGCCGTCTTCCTTGATCCGGAAGTCGGACGGCTTCAGGCCGTTGACGTACCGGCCCTTGGAATCGGTGACCGTGAAGCTGAGCACGACCAGGTCAACCTTCACCCGGATGACGGCTTCCGGCTGGGCCAGCAGCGAGGCGCCTCCGGCCGCCAGACCTACGGCGAGCGCGATGGTTCGTTTCATGGATAGACCCTGCACGCGTTTCTCCTGGCGTCTACGAAGATACTATAAGCCGGCGCCGGCTCGCAGTTGGGCCTGCTTCCGCGACGAATCCCGCACATCCTCCCCCACCGTGCGAAGACTGCGCAGCAAGGCGGGCCAATCCTCCAAATGCGAGGCGAAAATCCGCTCCACCACCTTCTGCGTCCACTCTGGCACCAGCAGGTTTAACTGCGAGGGCTGAAGATAGGCCTCGTCGGCCAGTGAGGCCCAATAGAGCGTATTCGATTCCCAGCTCTCGGCCATGATCCGGCTGGAGTAGCCCATCAAGGTCGGGAAGGTGCGCAGGCGGAGCAACTCCGGCCGGTAGGAATTGGCCAAAGTGGGTTTGGGTGTGCCGAACGCCATCGAGATGGCCTCATAGTTCACCTCTTGCGGGTGGGCCTGCGCCAGGCGGCGGATTTCGGCGCCAAGCACGTGGTCCCCGCCTTTCCCCGCCAGATCGGCCGCCACCGCGAAGTACTCGGCGGGCGTGACTTCGTCCAGCGCCGCCGCTACATCACCAGCCGCCCAGTATCGTTCCACCAGATGAACCCGCTTCGGCGGCGCCTGCCGCCGCAAGCTCTCCAGCACCGCCGGCCGCAGCGCCGGATCCCACCCCGCCTCGGCCACCAGCGACCGGCCGTAGCGGAGGTGCAGGCCGACCCAATGCATTTGGTTCGGGGTCACCTTCCACCAGCGGGGGATCTTCGCGCTGAGAATCATCTGCGGCACCAAGTCGCCCCAGATCAGGGCCTGCGTCTGCGAGGGCACCAGGAAGTTCTGCTCGGCTTCCGCGAGGGCGTAGGCCAGCCCCGACAGGGATCCGACCAGCCGCCCGCCGGCATTGGCCGGCCAGCCCGTGCCCGCGATCTCGGTCGGCCGCCACATTTGGTTCGTGCCCTGCGCGCCCAAAAAATCGTGGCTGCGCACGAATTGGGGATTGGTGTACAACACTTGAGCTCCCGGCGGAGCGTAGTGGGCATAGTTCAGCGCCACCAGCGTGTCGCGCAGCACCGGCGTCAGCAGCCCCCGCAGCTTCTTCAGCCGCTCCGGATCGTTGGCCGCGCGCTCGATCTGGCCGCGCAGGTTCAACTTCCGCTGTTCTTCGATATGCCTTTCGGTCCAGTACCCGAACGACAGCGCGTTTTTCTCCGCGGTGGTCAGCGCGGCGCGCGGCATTTGAATTTCGCTCAGGCGCGCCGCCACCCGGTTGGCCAACTGCGTGTTGAGTTTTTCCCCCTTCGCCACCGCTTCCAGATTGTCGGCCAGTTCGAAAATCAGCTTCAGGCTGACGATGCGCTGCGCCTCCAGCACCCGCGTCATTTCCTGCACGACCAACTGGTGGGACTCCGTGTCGCTGGGGTTAGCCACCCCCGCCAGCAGATCCAGCAGCTTGGCCTGCTCGTCCTCGCTCTCGGCCACCCCGCACGCCGCCAGCAGCGTGCGCACGCCGGCGCGCGCCGCGTCGAAAATCTGCACATAGTCCTTGACATTTGCAAACGACGTCAGGATGGCGTGCAGCGTCTCATCCACCTTGGCCTCTGGCAGCACGCCGTGGCGGCTCAAAATCTGCCAGATGCCAATCAGCCCCTGCAAAGCGCCCGCCGTGTTGCCACGCTGGAGGTTGTCGCCGGACTTGCTCACGGCGGTGGCCACGTCGAGGAATTCCAGGATGGTGCGGTCCGACAGGCTCGGAGCATCGTTGAAGATCGCGTACTGCGAACCCAGAGCCCGGTAAGCCCGCGCCAGCCGGTCCACGGTGGCCGGCTCCAGGGGTTTGGCCCGCCGCCGGTCCAGGTCGGAGATCGCCATGAAAGTCTTCAAGGGCTCGTTCTCCACCGCCTTGCGCGTCAGCGCGAACAGGGCCTCCAGGACATCGTCCGGCTCCTTCCACGTCGTGGCCAGCCGAGTCAGCTTGCCGTCATACTTGCCGTGCGGATGCTTTAGAAACAAATCCTTCCAAACTTCGATGCCGCCCGGCACATGCGGCTGCCCGTTGCGCACCACCAGCCGCGTGGTGAGCAGCATCATATCCGCGTTGGACCGGAATACCGGCCGCGCCGGTCCCGGGCTGGTCACCCGCCCGCGCACGGCCGCGTAAAAGCGCTTCATGCGGGCCGGTTCGGTCAGGTATTCCTGCACCGGCCCCTCGATGCGCATCAGCGCGTCATACAGGCTGCATAGCCACCCGTCGTCCTTAGCCAGCAGCTTTTCGTAAAACTCCACGCCCTTGGCCGGCGGGACTCCCACCAGCTCCGCCCAGGCGGACTCGGAGCGCGCTCCCCCGGGAAACGCAGCCTTGCCCTGCCGGATCTCGAACATGCCGCCGAAAAAGTCCAGCACATGCGAAAACGCCTTGATGCGTTGCACGGGAATCCCCTGCCGCATCTGCTCGGCCGTCTCCGCATCCAGCTTCGAAAAACCCAGATACAGCCGGCACAACTGGGGATCGTTCAGGAACAGGTCGATGAACTCCGCCTGGCCGCCTTTTTCCCGGGTGGCGCCCAGCCAGTACTTGGCGCCATAAAGCACGGGGATCCGCGTGGGATGATACGGGTACTCGAACTTGCGGTTGGTGCGCAGCGCGTTCTCCAACTCCGCCAGCGGGAATCCCGA
>Ga0272446_1000315_pt1 | contig 77133 bp, 60 predicted proteins | sample YNPCB0061_FD_194587 | JGI IMG/M metagenome (GOLD analysis project Ga0272446, IMG submission 194587) | Hot spring microbial mat communities from Yellowstone National Park, WY, United States - YNP-CB-006-1 | ecosystem: Environmental > Aquatic > Thermal springs > Hot (42-90C) > Sediment | place... | reverse complement strand
GGATACTCCGGCGGCGGAGCCGAAATCAGCCAAATCCGGTCTCCCCGCCTCGATACCTTTATCAGCATCACCCCCGACCCCCTGGGCAATCCCACCAAGCCAGAACCAAACGAAGCTCCCATTGGTAGAGCCATCTTCACAGAAACCTGGTACACCAGAGCCATTAGCCTCGGTAAACCCGTGTGGGGCCCTGTGGAATCTTGGCCCGACGAACCGGATAGAATTTCCATCATCTTGGGGGTACCCGTCTTGCGGGGTAATCAACTGCAGGGGGTGATGTCAGCCACGGTTGATCTAATGGATCTGCGGAAATATCTACGGGAAATCAAAGTCGGCAAGAGTGGCAAGGTTTTTATTGTTGAGCATTCTGGCAATTTGGTGGCCAGCTCTAGCTTGGAACCCTCTCACCAGATGGTTGATGGCCGGGCCGTACAAATGCCGGCCATAGCCAGCAATGACCCGATTATTCGAGCCATGGCCGAATTTGCCAGCCAGTTGCCTGGTGGCTTTGAGGAAATTAAGGAGGCCAGGCAAATGGTAGCTGAAGTAAAGGGGGAGCGGTATTTTCTGCTAGCTGAACATTACACCGATGAGTTTGATCTCGATTGGGTTGTGATGGTGGTGGTGCCGGAGGCTGATTTTTTAGAGCAGATCAATGCCAATAATCGGACTACTCTTATTTTATGTGTGTTGGCTTTATTGGTAGCTACCGGGCTGGGGATTTGGACTGCTAGACGAATTGCGAGGCCGATCGAAAGGCTGAAGTTGGCCAGTCAGGCCATGAGTAACGGCAATCTCAATCAAAGGGTAGTGGATACTGATGGGATTGAGGAGGTGGAGGTACTGGCTCAATCTTTTAATCAAATGGCGTATCAATTAAAGCACTCCTTTGATGAGTTAGAAGCCAAGGTTCGCGATCGCACCGCTGAACTTGCCAAAGCCAAGGAAAAGGCGGAGGTAGCCAACCAAGCCAAGAGTGATTTTTTAGCCAACATGAGCCACGAATTGCGGACTCCTTTGAATGGCATTCTCGGCTATGCTCAAATTTTGGCTAAATCTGGGACGATTTCTGCATCTGATCAACAGGGAATTAACATCATCTATCAATGCGGGACTCATTTGTTGAACCTAATCAACGATGTGTTAGACATTGCCAAAATCGAAGCCCGGAAAATGGAGTTGTGTTCTAATCCTTTTCACTTACCATCATTTTTGATCGCCGTCACTGAAATCTGCAAAATCCGCGCCGAACAGAAGGGCATTAATTTTATCTACCTAAATGACACTGAACTGCCCACGGCAATCGAGGCCGATGAAAAGCGGCTGCGCCAAGTCTTGATCAATCTCCTAGGGAACGCCATCAAATTTACCGACCAAGGCAGCGTTACCTTTACTGTCAGTTTTAACCAAAGCACCAACAAACTACAATTTCAAGTTCAAGACACGGGGGTAGGCATGACCCCAGAGCAACTAGGCAAAATTTTCCAGCCCTTTGAGCAAGTAGGTGACAAGAAAAGACAATCAGAGGGCACAGGTTTAGGCCTAGCCATTAGTAAAAAAATCGTTGATCTAATGGGTAGCCAGATTCAAGTCACCAGCCAGCCGGGTCTGGGAAGTACCTTTTGGTTTGAAATCCCAGTGGTGGAGGCAGAGGGTTTAACTAGTCATCTGACCGGGGGAAAAGCCGGCCAAATTGTGGGCTACAAGGGGCCCCAGCGTTACATTTTGATTGTGGACGATCACTGGGAAAACCGCTCTGTTTTGACCACAGTTCTCCAGCCCCTTGGTTTTGAGGCGAGCGAAGCCAGCAACGGTCAAGAGGCCCTAGAGCGCCTCAGCCAAAACCGATTTGACTTGATGATCACCGATTTGGCTATGCCAGTTATGGATGGGTTTGAACTGATGAAACACATCAGAGCTGGAGATTTCAAAGACATCAAGATTATCGTCTCTTCGGCCAGTGTTTCCGGCTTTGATCAAAACCAAAGTATTGAAGCAGGGGGAGATAGTTTTGTCGCCAAACCGGTAGATATTGAGGAGCTATTGACGCACATCCAGCAACACTTAAACTTGGAGTGGGAATACATGGACGGTGCAGATTCCACTGAAAAAGCTTCTAGTGCCGAGATTACTCCTCCTCCCTTAGAACAAATGCAGGTTCTATGGGAGCTAGCCCGGCGGGGTCAAATCCTAGACATTTTGGAGCAAGCAAGGGAACTTAGCCGTGATCCGATGTATGTCAGCTTTGCTCAGCGGGTGCAGCGCTTAGCCCAGGAGTTCAATATCAAGGCCCTGCGGGAGTTTTTACGAACCTATCTGCCAAAGGAATTAATCTCTTAGGCGTTGGATTCAGGTGCAGGTTTCTTCTAATTAATTAAGTAATCACTGACAGCATAAAGTCTATGACAACCAAACTGCGTTCTGTTCCTTTGCGTCTTGTGCTGATTGCGCCTTTTCTTGTTCAGATTGTGGCAGCTGTTGGTTTAGTCGGTTATATATCCTACCGCAATGGCCAGAAGGCGGTGGCCGATTTAGCGACTAGGTTAGCTATAGAGGTTTCCCAACGAGTTGAAGAGCAGTTGAGCAATTATTTACGGCAGCCGCAGTTGGTTAATCAATTGAATTTGGATGCAATTCAATTGGGGAGTTTGGATATCAATAATACCGATGCTCTACAGAGACATTTTTGGAAGCAGTTGCAGCGTTTTGAGGGAATAGCTTTAATTTCTTTTGTAAGTGCTGACAATGAAATGTTTGCAGTATCCAGGTTTGAGGGGGGTTTACAGGCTAATCTAGTGTTGCGATCGACCCCCAATGTAATTCAGAACTTTAGCCTTGATTCCCAAGGGCAGCGGGGCGGGCTACAGTCGAGTATCCCCAATTTTGATCCCCAGAATACCCCGCCCGGTTATCGCAACGCTGTGCAGGCCAAAAAACCGGTCTGGAATTCCATCTTTCCCTTGACTGGGGTACCACACTTGTCAATTTCAGCCTCGGCTCCGGCGATCGCCTCCGATGGTCGAGTCCGGGGGGTAGTATTTGCGGATTTGACCTTAGATTTTGTCGATCGGTATCTGCGCCAACTTAAAGTCGGCACCTCCGGCCAGGTATTTATCATCGAGCGGTCTGGGGAATTGGTAGCCAGTTCAGTGCTAGATTCTTCCTTTACCCGCGATGCCAACGGCAAAACCCAGCGCATCCAAGCCGCCGCAAGCGCTGATCCTGTTCTGCGATCGGCCATACAGCATATCCAAACTTCCCAAGGAGGAATTGCCAAACTCACCAAAACCCAGAGCAGCAGCCTCAGCATCAACGGTCAAAACTACTTTTTAGAGTTAATGCCCTTCCAAGACGACTATGGTCTAGATTGGTTAGTCGGCGTGCTGGTCAAGGAATCTGACTTCATGGAGCAAATTAACACCAACAACCGCACCACCATCCTCCTCTGTCTTTTAGCCCTAGGAATAGCCGCTGGCTTAGGGGTTTATACATCTCAGTGGATCGCCAAACCAGTTTTACGCTTAGCAAGCTCCGCAGAGGCCATGTCTAAAGGAGACCTGGATCAAAAAGTAGCGATTAATTCGATCGCCGAACTGCACACCCTCTCCGATGCCTTTAACCGGATGGCCGCCCAGCTCAAAATCGCCTTCACCTCCCTAGAGGATGCCAACGCCGATCTAGAACGCAAAGTTACCGAACGCACCGCCCAGCTACTGGAAGCCAAAAGCGCCGCCGAAGTCGCCAACCAAGCCAAGAGTGATTTTTTAGCCAACATGAGCCACGAGCTGCGGACTCCTCTAAACGGAATTCTCGGTTACGCCCAGATTCTCCACCAAGCAGAAAACCTAACCAGCAAGCAAGCCCAAGGCATAAACATCATCCACCAGTGCGGCACCCACCTTTTAAACTTAATTAACGATGTGCTGGATATTGCCAAAATTGAAGCCCGTAAGCTAGACCTCAGCGAGAGTGAATTTCACTTTCCCTCATTCATCATTGGGGTGGTAGAAATCTGCAAAATCAAAGCCGAGCAGAAAAACATCACCTTCAACTACGAGCCAGACCCCGACCTGCCTGCCGGGGTTTTTACCGATGAAAAGCGGTTGAGGCAAGTATTGATCAACCTCCTGGGAAATGCCATCAAATTCACTGAACAGGGCAGCGTTACCCTCAAGGTGGAAGTCCTCAATGGCACTAATCTACTTAGGTTTACGGTGATTGATACCGGGGTAGGCATGACCCCAGAGCAGCTAGAGAGGATATTCCAGCCTTTTGAGCAGGTGGGTGACAAGAAAAAACAAACCGAAGGTACTGGGTTGGGGCTAGCGATCAGTCAACAGATTGTTAACCTCATGGGGAGCCGCATTCAGGTTCGTAGTGAGGTGGGTGTGGGCAGTACCTTTTGGTTTGAGGTTAATTTGCCAGTCCTAAAGGATTGGAGTGCTAGCAGTGCTAGTCAAGCTCAGGGTAAGATAGTCGGCTACACGGGTGCCCACAAAACTTTACTGGTGGTGGACGATCGCTGGGAAAACCGAGCCATCCTCACCGAGATACTCGAGCCCATCGGCTTCACCATCCTCACTGCCGAGAATGGTCAGCAAGCCCTAGAGCAGATGAATCGGCAGCCTCCCGATCTAATCATCACTGATCTAGCTATGCCTGTAATGGATGGGTTTGCATTCCTAGCACACATTCGCAGCGATCCTCAGTGGGATGAATTGCCAATTTTGGTATCCTCAGCTAGCGTATCCGACGCAGACCGGATTAAAAGTATCAAAGCTGGGGGCAGTGACTTTTTGCCCAAGCCCGTCACCATGGGGGATCTATTTCGGCTCTTACAGAAGCACCTACTCGTTGATTGGGTCTATGGAGAAGCTGCCTGCCCAATTCCAGCGCAAGTCGAGTTACTTCCTCCCGATCCAGAGCAAGTACAAGCCTTGTGGGAGTTAGCCAAGCGGGGCCAGCTCCAGACCCTCCTTGAGCAAACCGAGGCCCTGGGTCCAGAATATGCGGGCTTTGTTCAACGGATAAAACAGCTGGCTCAAGATTTTAACCTCAAGGGGCTGCGGGAGTTTTTGAAGAGCTGCCTGGAGACACCAGCAACTACAGGTAATTAGGTGAATTGCCTTTGTTTTGGAGGTAGTCGACCAGGTATAGAGCTTTACATGTGTGTCCAAGGATATTGGCTGGTTGGAGGTATTGCACAATACAGCACTTTTCGTGTCAATGAAAGACATCTCTGTTTTTGAAGTCCTTGCTAGGTAATGATTTTCGATGAGGCAGCGGCTGCCGCCCCATCAAAAAGTGCTGTAACAGTGGTGACCGGAATTTTGTGCCGCTTTTTGAAAGCTGTAGGAGGAAGTGACCGAGCTTTAAGAATGGAGTTTATGGCCCACTCAATCATGGGATTTAGATAATTTCTCCTTAACAAATTTCCGGTAAGCTCTGGATAGGAGGAAGCTGATATGGTTGACCAAAAGACAGGCATTAGGGCTTTTCAGCAGGGCCGGGTGTCTCTACGTCTTTTTTTGGTTGTTCCTTTTGTGCTGCAAGTCACCATTGCGGTTGGATTGACTGCCTATTTATCTCTCCGCAATGGCGAGAGGGCAATGAACAAGTTAGTGATCGAACTGCAAGAATCAGTGAGCAATCGCGTTTCTACGCACATCACCAACTACTTGGGGGTACCCCGCCATCTCACTGAGCTAAACGCTGACGTATTGCAGAATGAACTACTTGCCTCTAGGGACTATGCTCGGATTGGCCGCCTATTTTGGCAGCAGATTCAGTCTTTTCAGACTAGTTACATGTTCATTGGTTACACCAATGGCGACTACATTGGCGTTGGCAGCGCTCCACCCGATGACTTTACCTACTATTTTGAGCAATCTAAGCCCGCCAGTCCCGGCAAGCTAGCCCGCCACAGAATTACGGCCACAGGTAAGTGGGACTCAGACCAGCCCAATGAAGTAATCGACTACAACTACAAGGCTGAGTATTGGTATTTCAAGACCCTGGAAACCAAGAAGCCGATGTGGAGTGAAGTCTATGCCTGGGATTCTGACCCCAAGGTCTTAGCGGCCAGTGTCACCCATCCAATTTTTGATGCTAATGGTCAGTTGTTTGCGATCGTCGGAGTCGACAACCGCTTGCAGCAAATCAGCGGTTTTTTGAGTAGCTTAGACAAGGCCCAGGCCGGGCGTATTTTCATCATAGAGCGCAGTGGCTTACTGGTGGCCAGTTCCAGCCAAGAGTATTCCAATGTCGATGCGGGCAAGGCCAAACGCCTGGGAATTTCTGAAAGTAAAGCCCCCCTAATCAAAGCTACAGCTAAATATTTACAGTCTCAGTTCAGTGACCTAGGCAAGATAGATAGTAAGTACAATGCTGGATTTAGCCAAGACGGCCAGTCATTTTTCCTACAAGTTAAACCTTTTCAAGATGAGTGGGGTCTCGACTGGTTGATTGTGGTGGTACTACCCGCCGACGATTTTATAGCTGAAATCAATGCCAACACCCAAGCAACTATCTGGTTATGTTTAGTGGCTTTTGGGGTGGCGATCGCCCTAGGTTTTTACACCTCCCACTGGATCGCCAAACCAATCCTATACTTAGCCAAATCCGCCACAGCACTCTCCCAGGGAAATCTCGACCAGGAAGCCCCCAAAAGCCCAATTATTGAATTGAATATTTTAGGCCGAGCCTTTGACCAAATGGCCATCCAGCTCAAATTAGCCTTTAGCAACCTAGAGCACAGTGTCAAGGAGCGCACCAACGAACTTAGTTCCACCCTAAATCAACTGAAGACCACCCAAGCCCAACTGATCCATGCGGAAAAAATGTCCAGCTTGGGGCAACTAGTGGCGGGGATTGCCCATGAAATCAATAATCCGATTAGCTTTATCCGTGGAAACATACACTACGCTAGGGATTATGTCGACTCGCTACTCAAGGTCTTGGCAATCTACGAGCGGCATTTACCGGAGCTACCACCAGAGGCCGCCGAGCTGGCCGAGGAGGTAGATTTAGCTTTTTTGCGCCATGACTTGCCCAAATCCTTAGATTCTATGGAATCTGGTACAGAGCGAGTCAGACAAATTGTTTTATCTCTGCGCGGCTTTGCCCATTTAGATGAATCAGAACTCAAGTCTGTAAACATCCACGATGGTCTAGATAATACCCTAAATGTTTTGAGTAGCCGCTTGAATCTCCACAAGGTTCAAGTCATCAAAGATTATGGTGAATTAGTGCCAGTGGAATGTTACCCTGGGCATCTAAACCAGGTTTTTTTAAATATCATCAGTAATGCTTTAGATGTTTTTGAGGAGTACCCAAATCATTCTGAATCAAATTATTTAACTATCCGTACTCAGCAATTAAATCAAGACTGGGTACAGATTGCAATTTCCAATAGTGGCCCTATAATTCCTGAGGAGATCCGCAGTAAGGTTTTTGATGCTTTCTTCAGTACCAAAGATGTGGGCAAAGGTACTGGTTTAGGTCTGTACGTCAGTTATCAGGTGGTTGTTGATCAACACCGGGGTAGCTTGCGGTGTGAGTGCGATCAAATGACAACTTTTATCATTGAAATCCCTGTAAAGCAGAGCAACATCTCCAGCTCTTCTGAGACAAACTCGATCTAGATGGAGATTTGTTAACTATTAAATTTCTACCTCTTCTAAAAGAGTGGTTAAACTTAATATTGACTATTTCTTATCCAACTCTCTCTTAAGTTCATGAATAAGAGTTCTCAACGTCAATTAATCAGGCTCAGGCTGGTTTTACTTGTACCATTCATTCTGCAAGTTATTTCCATCGTTAGCTTAGTTGGTTATCTGTCATATCGTAATGGACAAAAGGCTATCAATGATCTTGCAAATCAATTAATTAATGAAATTGATGCACGAGTAACAGAGCAAGTCAAAGACTACCTAAATGTTCCCAAGAAAATACAGGAACAAAATCTCCGGGACATTAACACTGGCATAGGAATCAATCTCCGGGATTTTAAACAGCTCAGTAGGCATTTTTGGAATCAAGTAGAAACATTTCAAATCCAATATATCGGCTTCATTTCCATTGAAGGTGAATCAATTGGTGCAGGTTTACCTCTTCCTGAGAGCACTGATAAATCGTCTAGTATTTGTCTAGTCCTCAAGGCGCATCCCAAGGATTATCACTGTTTTCCTGTGGATGGCCAGGGTAATTTAATTGAAGAGAAACGCTCGGTTTACAGCACTGGGCTGGACGATATACGGGAGCTTTATAGGGTTACCCAAGAAAGGGGGAAAACTGGTTGGAGCGAGATCTATAACTGGCCTGAAGCTCCGCAGTTGTTGGCTATTTCCCTAAACAGCCCAATCTACGATCGCACGGGTCGATTTTTGGGTGGAATAGCCGTAGAATACAGCGTCAATCAACTGACAGATTTTTTACGTAGTCTAACAATTGGCAAGACTGGTCGAGTTTTTATCGTAGAGCGGTCAGGTCTGCTTGTGGCCAACTCTGGCCAGGCCCAGCCCTACAAAATTGTCAATAAAGCGGGTGAGCGGCTCAATGCTGCCCAGAGCCAAGACCAGCTCATCCAAGAAACAACCGAGCAACTCCAGAGCCACTTTGGCGGTCTAGGGGCGATCGCCAACACCCAGCAACTAGTTTTTAGAGCTAATGGACAGAATTACTTTGTCAAGACATCTCCCTACAAGGACGAACTAGGTTTAGATTGGCTAGTTGTGGTAACTGTACCAGAGAGCGATTTCATGGAGCAGATTAATGCCAACACCCGCAACATGATTTTTCTATGCTGTTTGGCGTTGGGCATTGCTGTCATTTTAGGTATTTATACTTCTCGATGGATTGCTAAACCAGTGCTGAGTTTAGCCAAATCTTCGCAAGCCATGGCCAGGGGAGATTTAGACCAACATGTGGATGGGGGAGCGATCGCAGAAATCAACATCTTAGCCCAAGCCTTTAACCACATGGCTGCCCAGCTTAAGGAATCCTTTACTAGGCTAGAAGAAAAAGTCGCAGAACGCACCGCCCAATTGGCCGAAGCCAAGGAAGAAGCGGAATCAGCTAATCGAGCTAAAAGTGACTTTCTAGCCAACATGAGCCATGAATTGCGGACTCCCTTGAATGGCATTCTCGGCTACGCTCAGATTCTAGGGCAGGCAGAGAACCTGACCAGCAAGCAAGCCCAGGGAATCAGCATCATCCACCAGTGCGGCACCCATCTATTAAATTTAATCAACGATGTGCTGGATATTGCCAAAATCGAAGCCCGTAAGCTAGACCTGAACGAGAGTGACTTTCATCTGCCCTCTTTTTTAATCGGTGTGGTGGAAATCTGTAAAATCAAAGCCGAGCAAAAAAACCTGGAATTTCATTACCAGCCCGGCTCCAATTTGCCGATGGGGGTATTTGCAGATGAAAAAAGGCTGCGTCAGGTTTTGATTAACCTGCTCGGTAATGCTATTAAGTTTACTGAGTCGGGTAGTGTTACTTTTCAAGTCGAGGTACTAGCTGATCGCGCTCCCCACTCCTCAGTAATCAGGTTTACCATCCGCGACACGGGGGTAGGAATGACCCCAGATCAACTAAGTAAAATTTTCCAGCCCTTTGAGCAGGTGGGTGACAAACAAAAACAATCAGAGGGAACAGGTTTAGGCTTAGCGATCAGTCAGCAAATTGTGAACCTGATGGGCAGCCAAATCCAAGTCATTAGCCAAACTGGAGTAGGTAGTACATTTTATTTTGAGGTGGAATTGCCTGTAGTCACCGATTGGCAAGGGGCCAGGGAAAGTTCCCAGGGGGTGATTACGGGTTATCGGGGCAATCGGCGACGGATTTTAGTGGTGGACGATCGCTGGGAAAACCGTTCTGTTTTATCTGAAATTCTCCAACCCTTGGGGTTTACTGTTTACCAAGCTGAAAATGGTAGGCAGGGTCTAGAGATGCTCCAGGAGTATCGTCCCGACCTAGTGATCACTGACCTAGCAATGCCAGTACTAGACGGGTTCGGCTTTCTTGCCCAAGTCCGCAGCGACCGCCAGTGGGATAGTTTGCCAATTTTAGTTTCTTCAGCTAGTGTTTCTGATGCTGACAGAATCAGTAGTATCAAAGCTGGGGGCAGTGACTTTTTAGCTAAACCTGTAGCGATGGTCGACCTACTGCGGTTACTCCAGAGTTACTTAACCATAGAATGGGAATATAGGTTGCCAGAGGAAAAAACAGTAGAATTGATATCTCCACCGCCGGAGGTAGTCCACCAACTTTACGCGCTTGCCAAACAGGGTCTTTTAGATCAGGTGGCTGACCTAGCAATTGGGCTAGACGATCGATACCGAGGCTTTTCCCAAAGGGTGCGGGAGCTAGCCGGGAGTTTCCAAGTCAGGCTGCTCCGGGAATTTTTAAGAAACTACACTACCTGAGTTCCCTCAAGGTTTGATGAATAAACAATGAAAAATGCCCTACACCCTGATTCCACCGCCGACCAATCATCAACTAGGCCTCGCCGCCGCAGTATTTCCTTACGGTTGTTGTTGGTTGGCCCTTTTGTGGTGCAGGTTTTTGCAGCAGTCGGGTTGACTGGTTATTTTGCGGTTACCAATGGGCAGCGGGCCGTGAATCAAGTGGTCGAGAAGCTCCACAGAGAGGTGAGCGATCGCACCACTATGTACCTAGAGAACTACATGGCGACCCCGGCTGTGATCAATCAAATCAACGTCAACGCCCTAGCCAAGGACAAGCTACAGAACCCAGATGCAGAATCCGCCAGCTACTTTTGGGAGCAAGCCCGGATATTTCCCAAGGAAGCGGGTATTTACGTGGGTCTAGAGAGCAGCGGTGAATTCGTAGCCATGTCCCGTGGGCCGGCGGGGGAGATTCGATTTGTTGCGGCAAATGCCGGCACTAACTCGCGGATTCAGGTCTATACCCAAGACGATCAGGGCCGAGTCGGGGCTATTCTCCAGACTGGCAGTAACCCCTACGATCCTAGGAGTCGCCCTTGGTATAAGGAGGCAGTAGCTAGGGGGGGCTTGATTTGGAGCCAAGCTTACCCAGATTTTGAAACTGGCCGGCTTGTGATTACCGCCAGTCAACCGGCTTACAATCAAGCCGGCAGATTGGTCGGGGTCTCTGGGGTCGATCGCTTTTTAGAAGATATCAACCTTTTTTTGCGGGGTGTGCAAATTAGCCCTTCTGGCCGGTTATTTGTGGTCGATCGGCAGATGCAGTTGATTGGCAACTCATGGCAGGAATCTCCCCTGGGGACAGGGCCAAATCCCCGGTGGCTCAAGGCCACAGAAAGCCAACAGGAGGCAATCCGCACCATTAGTCAAGCCTTGGTGAGCAAGGGGAAAAGCTCCGGATATGGCAGCTACCAAGTTTCCGGGAAGAATCATTTGGCCTTTGTGAAGGAGTTTAATAGCCAGCCGGGGGTGGATTGGCTGGTGGTAGTGGTGGTACCTGAGGAGGATTTCCTAGAACAGATCAACGAGAATACCAAAACGACAATTTTGTTGTGTTTTTTGGCCTTGGTGATCGCCATTGTCCTGGGTTTGCAGACCTCCCGATGGATCTGCCGGACTATCGACAATCTCAGTCATGCTAGCCGGGCGATCGCCAGTGGCAACCTAGAGCAATCCATCCAGCCCGGGGCAATCAGGGAACTGAATGAGTTGGGAGAGCACTTCAATCAGATGAGCCAGCAATTGCAGGCTTCGTTTCAGGCGATCGCCAAAGCCAACTCTACCCTAGAGCAGAGAGTCGAAGAACGCACTAGCGAACTCAAGGCCGCCATGGTAGCAGCAGATGCCGCCAACCAAGCCAAGCGAGAATTTTTAGCCAACATGAGCCACGAATTGCGGACTCCCTTGAACGGGATTCTTGGCTATGCCCAGATCCTCCAGCAGGCCCACAACTTAGAAGCCAAACAAAGTCAAGGGGTAAATATCATCTACCAGTGCGGAGCACATCTTTTAAACTTGATTAACGATGTACTGGATATTGCCAAAATCGAAGCCCGCAAGCTTGAACTGGAGGAGCATGAATTTCACTTTCCTTCCTTTGCCATGGGGGTAGTAGAGTTGTGCAAAGTCTGGGCCGAGGAAAAGGAAATCAGCCTAGACTACGAGCCGGATGCCCACTTGCCAGCGGGGGTATTTGCAGATGAAAAAAGATTACGCCAAGTACTGATTAATTTGATTGGCAATGCCATTAAGTTTACGGAGAAAGGCGGCGTAGTCTTTAGAATTGAAGTCCTAGAGACCATGGAGCAGGGAAATCGGGATGATGATGTGTTGCTGCGATTTACGATCCGTGATACTGGCATCGGCATGACCCCTGAACAACAACAGAGGTTGTTCCAGCCCTTTGAGCGGTTTAGCGATCGCACCAAGCAAATTGAAGGCACTGGCTTGGGTTTGGCAATTAGTCAGCAAATTGTCAGTCTCATGGGTAGCCAAATCCATGTGCAGAGTACATTTGGGAGCGGCAGCACCTTTTGGTTTGAGGTGTATTTACCCAAGGTAGAAGACTGGAAAGTGGCTAACCTGATCCACAGAGGCAAAATTACTGGTTACCGGGGCGATCCAAAGCGAATTTTGATCGTGGACGATCGTTGGGAGAACCGGCAGGTCTTAGTGGAGTTGTTGCAGACTGTGGGTTTCACAGTAGACCAAGCAGAAAATGGACAGCAGGCCCTAGACCAGCTAGAGCAGACCCTCCCAGACTTGATCATCACTGATTTAGTGATGCCCATGATGGATGGCTTTGCCTTCCTTAAGCAGGTCCGCTCAAAACCAGAGTGGTTTGACTTACCAATCCTAGTTTCCTCAGCTAGCGTGATGAACTTCGATCGCGCCCAGAGCATCAAAGCTGGCGGCACCGACTTTTTGAACAAACCAATCACCGCCTCTGAGCTATTCCGACTACTCCAAAAGCACCTAGTCCTGGAGTGGGTCTATGCCGACAACACCGCCCCAGCAGCACCAGCCCTAGAGATTGTGCCCCCGCCCCCAGAAATCAGTAATCAGCTATACGAACTAGCCAAAAAAGGCCTTGTGGATGCCCTAGTAGAAAAAATTACCGCCCTAGCCAAAGCAGAGCCACAGTACCAAGGTCTTGCCCAAAAAGTTCAAGAGCTAGTCCAAAGTTACAAACTGAGGCCACTGCGGGAGCTACTACAAGGTTTTACTAGGGTAAATTAACATACTCCCCTGATTCTGGAGTAGAGACAAAGCCTGTCTGACAGCCCCCGACTCAATGGGTAGGGATTACAAATACCGAAACATCTGCCAAATTCTCTGCTGTAATTGTCCTTGAGTGGTTCCAGATTCAGCCTCAATCCAATCCAGAAGTTCAACAAACAGGGGTACTCCCAAATTCAGTTCTTCTAACAATCGGCGTTGGCGAAACACCTGCTCTGGGGTACCAGCCAAAACGATTTGCCCTTGGTGCATGACCAGCACCCAGTCGGCCCAGCGGTAAACCAAGTTGAGGTCGTGGGTAGCCAGGACGATCGTGGTTTGGGCAGCATAGACTCGGCGCAAGGCCTGGAGAAATTGCTGGGTATGGAGTTGGTCAAGGTAGGCGGTCGGCTCATCCAATAACAGTAAATCTGGTTGTAGAATCATTACTCCGGCTAGGGAAACTAGTTTTTTTTGACCCAAGCTGAGGTGGTGGACTGGCTTATCCGCCAAGTCTAATAGCTGAAACTCCCTGAGGCACTGGCCGACTAGGTGTTGGATTTGTCTGGAGGGCAAGCCTCGATTAACCAGGCCGTAGGCCAAATCTTCAATTACAGTGTTGGCGATGATCTGCTGCTCTGGATTTTGGAATAGTAGGCCGATTTTTTGACGAGTTTTTGAGTTGGAGGGCTGCCCCTGCCAGTAAATTTGACCTGCTTGGGGCTGGTATAAACCCTGACAGAGGGCAAAGAAGGTGGTTTTACCGCAGCCATTTTGGCCAATCAGGGCAGTTCTTCGGTGGCGGGGGACGATGAGATTAAGGTTGTGAATTGTTGGTCTGTTGACGGCTGGATAGGTGTAATCAACTGCTTGAAATTCCACCAGAGGTATATCCATAACTCAAAAAGTTAGAAGTAAGACTAACCAGCCGATCGCAACTTGGCCGAGGTAGTCCCAGCGGGTTTGATAGGTCTGCCGGGGTTCGCTCAAGTGGTAGGGGCCACGGGCGGCGATGGCCAGGCGCGATCGCTCATACTGCTCAAACATGGCTCGAAACAAATATTGCACCAGTAAGCTGAAACTATACATACTTCTTTGCCAGCTACTGTAACCCCAGCGGGCCTGTTGGGCAAGCCAAGCTTGGTTAACTTGGGCAATTAGGGTAAAAATAAACCGATACATCAGCAGGATAATTTCTGCCAATTCAGTGGGTAGTCCGACTTTACAGAGGATCTTGACGATCGCTGGGAGGGGAACAGTAAAAATCAGAAAATAAAAGCAACTAAGTGCAGCGATCATCCTGAGCAATACCAGCCCTGCTTGGTGGGTGCCGCTGATACTCCAGTATAGACAGTGCTCCGACCACGGAATCAGCCAGTAGGCATCAGTGCTACAGGCTCCCCAACCCAAGACTAGGGCGGGGAGACTAGCCAACCCAAAGACAATCCCCAGGGAGAGCGATCGCAGGTAAGCCCTTCTAGGAATCCCGGCATAGCCTACTATCCAGAAACCCAGCCAAAGGATTAATAACCCCTGGGTCTGGGGAGAACCACCCAAGGCCAGGGCTAGATTAACTAAAGTAAAAATCAGCTTTTGGCCCGGCGGCACTGTAGCCAGTCTATTGGTATAGGCAAAGCTATCAATCCGCATTTGATCGCTTTGCCCGATACCAGCCCATGGTGTAGCCAATTATGCCAGCACCGATCGCAGCTTGGGCAGTAAACAGGAGAGTTTCCACTTCGCCGCTGGGGGGTTCAAAAATTGGTTCAAACCAGGCTTGATAATCTGGTTGCAGCTCAGCGATCGCCTCCTCAGCTTGGGCATCAGCTCCATTAAACTCTGCCCCCCGCAGCAAAAACACCGGAGCCGCCGCTAAAATAATCACCCCAGCCACCAAAAGCCAATTACCAAGGTGGTTGAAATGTGGTCGGGGTTGATTTGATTGATCTTGCATAGTTTTGAGACTCTAACAGGTAAAGACTTAATTGAATTGGATGAAATTGTTTTAATTGCTTGACTGATTAGCCACACCACGGCTTAAGATTTCTAGCTCTGGACGGTTGTAGGTTTGCAGCCAATTCCACACCACAACCGTCAGCAGCCCCTCACTAACGGCCAAAGGAACCTGGGTAATTGCAAAAATACCCAAGAATTTGAGCAGCGCAGGTCCAAAACCGCCAACGGGAAAAGCCAAGGCCAGTTGGAGTGAGGTGATTACATAGGTAAGGAGATTAGAAAGACTGGCGCTGAAAAACACAGCCAAGCGCTGCTTCTTAGTAGCGGCAAAGACTCCATGGTAGATGTAGTAGGCCGCCAAGGAACCAACGATCGCCATGGAAACTCCATTGGCTCCCAAGGTAGTCAGCCCCCCGTGGGCCAACAGGAGAGCCTGAAAAAGCAGCACCACAGCCCCCATGACAACCATGGTCAGGGGGCCAAACAAAATTGCCCCTAAACCGATGCCGGTCGGGTGAGAACAACTACCAGTCACCGAAGGGATCTTCAACGCTGAGAGTACAAAAGTAAATGCTCCGGCCAAGGCAAGCATGAGCTTGAGTTCTGGATGATTGCGTGTAATTTGGCTAATTCGCCGGCCGCCGATAATTAGTACTGGTAAAAATACTGCCCACCAGACACCAGCCCACAGGGGTGGTAGAAAACCTTCCATAATGTGCATGGCATGGGCAGGGCGAGCCGCACCCAGGACTAGAAAACTAGTCAGCCCAGCCAGACTAGCTAGGCTGAGGAGCCTGCGGTAATTATTCATGGGCTTGTTAATTTGACTTATTGACTTACTTTAGAGAATGATAATCGTTGTCACAGATTAATACAGCCACCCACAGTTTTGTTGAAGGTTTACGGGTGAATAACTTTACTGCACTACTTTTTTAACTAGTTGAGCCAAGAGAAATTTGATTGGACATATTCCGTACCTCGCGGAAGTTTAGTGGTTTATTTCAGCTACGGCGGGCATCCTGGCTTAGGGGGGTCAATCCCATCACAGTTGCGGTACAGCGTTGGTTTTTCACCAATCTTTCCCCTTTGCTTCTGGGGGCTGCTCCCCCCCAGAACCGAGCAGGTTCAGTATAGCAGCACTGTTACACTGCGGAATCGAAACTTAATGTTGTGTAGTAGAATGTTGTCCATAATTTTGTAGCAGCAAGGGTTGAATCGGTATGAGTAGTGTGATCACAAAAGTCAAGGTTGGTTTAATCCAGATTAATAACAGTTTTTCTAATCAAAATTATTTGCCCTATTCCGTAGGTCCGCTCCAAGCTTTCATCCAAAAGTACGCTCAGAACCCCGAAAGATACGAATTTATTTTGCCAATCTATGCGCGGCTACCAGTCAGCCAGGCGATTCATAAGCTGGCGGGTGCCCAAATTCTGGCCTTTAGCACCTACGTTTGGAACATTAAATTGTCTCTAGAAATTGCCAAGCGCTACAAACAGGAAAATCCGGAAACTTTAATTATTTTCGGCGGTCCCCAAGTACCCGATTGCTGTGAAGACTTTATCCGTCAAAACCCATTTATTGATGTGTGCTGCCATGGGGAAGGGGAGCAGGTGGTTTTGAACCTAGTGGAGAGGTTCCCCAGCCGTGAATGGCAGGATATCACCGGGATCAGTTATCTAGCTGCAGATGGTAGTTTTGTGAATCACCCCAAGGGCGATCGCATCAAAGATATCTCAGTAATTCCTTCTCCATATTTGGAAGGAGTCTTTGAGGAGTTAATCAAAGCCAACCCCCAAGAACGCTGGATTGCCCTATGGGAAACTAACCGGGGCTGTCCTTTTTCTTGCACTTACTGCGACTGGGGTTCTTCGACCCAGAGTAAAGTATTTGCCTTTGACCTAGAGCGCCTGTTTCGGGAGGTGGATTGGTTTGCGGATCACAAGATTGAGTATATTTTCTGTTGTGATGCCAACTACGGCATTCTGCCCAGGGATTTAGAACTAACCCGCTATGTGGCCGAGGTCAAGGCGAAATATGGTTATCCCCATGCTCTATCGGTGCAAAACACGAAGAATGCTACGGAACGATCGTACCAAGTACAAAAGCTACTCTCAGACTCCGGTCTAAACAAGGGAGTTGCGATCGCCATGCAATCGATGGACAAGGACACCCTCAAAAACGTCAAGCGCCATAATATTTCCCTAGATTCATTCAAGGAACTCCAGCGTCGTTTTACCCAAGACCGGGTAGAGACCTACTCAGATTTGATTTTGGCTTTGCCCGGCGAAACCTACGAGACCTTCTTCAACGGACTAGCTGATGCGATCGAAAACGGCCAGCACAACCGCATTCAATTTAATAACCTCTCAATCTTGCCCAATGCCGAAATGGGCGACCCCGAATACCAGAAAAAATTTGGCATGGTTACAGTGGAGTCAAGAATTGTCAACATGCACGGCTCACTGATTGAAGACGAGGATGATGGTGTGCACGAAACCCAGAAACTGGTAATTGCTACAGATGCAATGCCCAGGGAAGACTGGTGCCGCACTCGGGCCCTGTGCTGGATGGTAGCTTTACTGTACTTTGACAAGCTAATGCAGATTCCTTTAATGATTTTGCATGAAGTTTGCAACTTTAGTTATCGAGAATTATTTGAATTATTCATGGAGGCAGACCTGCAAGACCTGCCTACCCTCAAGGAAATCAGGGGCTTCTTTTTTGAGAAAGCCCTCGATATTCAAACCGGTGGCGAAGAGTATTGCAAATCTTCAGAATGGTTGAATATCTGGTGGCCGGCTGATGAATATATATTCATCAAGTTGAGCGTAGAGAATAAGTTGGATACCTTCTACCAAGAAACCAAGCTACTTTTAACCCGTTTTTTAGATTCAAGGTTCATTTCCATACCCTTGATTTTACATGAGGCAATCAAACTGAACCGCACCTTAGTGAACCAACCCTTCCAAACCGAGGATGTGGAGTTGGAGCTATGGCACAACATTTGGGAAGTATACCAAGCAGCTCGTCAGGGGGTAAAGGTTCCTCTAGAAAACCAGCCAAAGCTTTACAGGATTGACCGGCTTTCAGCTAATCGTTCCTCTTGGGAAGCATGGTATCAGGAGGTTGTATGGTGGGGTAATAAGAAAGGGGCTTACCTTTACAAAAATGTATCTGTAGTAGAGTTAACTGAACCAGTGGTTCAAACTGCTTAATTTTAAGGAAAATATAAACGTGTTCAAAGGCAAAAAGGTTTTAGTGGCGGGGGGTACTGGGCTAATTGGCATTCCCCTAGTGAAAGCTCTGTTGGCGGAGGGAGCAAGCGTCAGGGTTGCTTCTTTGGATGATGCCTCGCGCTGTCACCCGGAGGCTGAGTTTATACCTGCGGATTTAACAGTACTGGAGAATTGTCTGCAAGTTTGCCGAGGGATTGATTTTGTTTTCAATCTTTTGGGTGTTAAGGGTTCTCCAGGGATGGGTAAGCTTCGGGCGGGAACTTTTTATTACTACACAGTCGCTCTGAATTTAAATTTGTTGGAGGCGGCTAGGCGATCGCAGTGTCAGGGCTACCAGTTTACTAGTTCGATCGGTGTGTATGCCCCGGCTCCAGTTTTATATGAAGATGCCGTGTGGCAGACCTTTCCATCAGAAAATGATAAATTCCCTGGGTGGGGGAAACGGGTTGGGGAATTGCAGGTGATGGCCTACCAGCAGGAGTTTCCCGACATGAACTTGTCAATTACTCGCCCGGCTAATGTCTACGGCTTGTATGATAACTTTGACCTCAAAAATGCCATGGTCATTCCCTCTTTAATCAAACGGGCTGTGGATGGGGAAGACCCTTTTACGGTCTGGGGAGATGGTTCGGTCGAACGGGATTTTGTCCATGCCCGGGATGTGGCGAGGGGAATGATTTTGGTTGCCACTAAGCGTCCTGACAGTGCCATTAACCTGGGGAGTGGGGTGGGGGTAAAGATCAAAGACTTAGTAGAAGCAATTTTGGATAATCTAGACCAGCGGCCGGAGCTAGTCTGGGATACCTCTAAGCCAACGGGCGATCGCCAGCGGATTCTTGATATCACTAAGGCCAGAGCAATTGGCTATGAACCCCAAATCAGCCTTGTTGATGGAATTCGAGAGGTGATGGACTGGTACAAGGCCAACCAAGGTAATATCGGTAAGCGCTACGATATTTTTGCCTGAAGTACTGCAATTACAGCACTTTTGCTGTCAATGAAAGACACCTCTACCTTTGCAATCCTTGCTGGGTAGTGACTCTTGATGAGGCGGCGGTCGCTGTCTTGGTAAAAAGTGTAGTAACGTCCCCACCATAAAAAGGGATGGAGGTGGGGACTGCATCCCTAAAGTCTAGTTCCTCAAAAGCAGGTAGTAGAGTTCACCGGTGTCGGTAACGCGGCCGGCGCGATCGCCCGCCACATCGCCGGTGCCAAGGAAGTAATCGACTCGGCCGGGCCCGACGATCGCACCACCAGTATCTTGGTCTAGGACAAAGCGACTGACTAGGCGTTTTTCAATTTGACCGCTGCCCGTAGCGTAGGGAACTTGGGTATAAATCACCGCCAGGGCGCCGGGGGGCATCAGGGTTTTATCGGTGGCGATCGACCTTTCGGCGGTGACGGGCACTCCCAGGCTGCCGGTAGCGGGAGCGCCGTTGGTGGGGCGGAAATAGACGTAGCTGCGGTTACGGGGCAGGTATTCACTCAAAAGCTCTGGATTTTGCCGGAAAAAATTGAGCATAATCGGCAAGTTAAGTCCCTCGGCGGGGAGGCGATTATCCCGGACTAATTCACGACCAATGCTGACGTAGTTGTGGTTGCTTTTACCTGCATAACCAATGGAGATAATCTGCCCATCGGGAAGGCGCAATCGAGCTGAGCCTTGAACATGAACCAGAAAAGCTTGCATTCGATCGCGCAGCCAGGCAATCTCTAAACCCTGCAGCGGGCCGCCCCGGCCAGTGCCGTCACGGCCTTCAATTTCCAAGCGGCCCAGGTGAGAAACTTGATTCAAGTTGGGCGGCAGGCGATAGAGGGGGTAGCGGTATTCTTCTGAGGGGGTTAGACTGGCTTCGTAAATTGGCTCAAAGTAAGCAGTGTATTGGACTGTGCCCCGTTGGTCGCGGCCAACGGATTTGTACCAATCGAATTCCCGCTTGACGGCGGCTTGTAATTCCTCAGGAGTACGGGATATTTCTACCAATTCTCGAAAGCGGCGCACTGAAGCTAAAACACGATCGCGACTGATGCGATTGGGGTTGCGGCCATAGGCCCTAGCGGCAGTATTAGTTTGCAGGTAGCGGATACTGTGGTCGATCGCCTCTAGGAGGTTGGAGCGATCGCCATTGGGAATTTCTGGAGAACTCCAGAGCTGCTCATCATAGCCCAAGGTCTGGTTAGAAACAGGCGTATCCACAAGTTGCAAAGGAGCAGCATTAGCCAAAACAACTGCCCCGTGGGTCAGCACCAGTAGAGCAACGCCCAGGCCAAACCAAATCCAGAGCTTTTTAATGAATTGTTGAATTAATTGCATGTGTAAGTAAACGAACTAACATTACTTCAAGAACATTCAGCTAGCTATTGTCTGGAGTCTATTATTCTATGGCAAGGTAACAAGCCAAGAGGATTTATTGATTTGCTTTACTTATTGATCGCCAGTTGGTAGATAGAATTTTAGAAACTCCCGCAGTGCCTTGAGATTAAAATTTTGGGCTAGCTTTTGCACCCTTTGGGCAAACCCCGCATATTCAGAGTGCTGATTTAGGGCTTCTGCTTGCTCCAAGATTGCTTGGATTTGTCCTCGTTTAGCCAGTTCCCACAGAATTTTTACCTGTTCAAGATTGGGGGGATTAATTTCAGCAGCGATCGCTACTGATCCACTAGTTTCGGCGTAAATCCATTGCAGTTGCAGGTACTTTTGCAACAGCTTAAATAGATCAGCTGCCGGGACTGGCTTAGGCAAAAAGTCACTGCCGCCTGCTTGGATACTCTTAGTCTTGTCTGCATCCGAAACACTGGCCGAGGAAACTAAGACCGGCAATTCATCCCATTGGGGATCACTGCGGACATGGCTTAAAAAGTTAAACCCATCCATGACGGGCATGGCCAAATCAGTGATCACCAGGTGGGGTAGATTTTGGTTGAGGAATTCTAGTCCCTGCCGCCCATTTTCAGCTTGGTATACTTCAAAGCCCAAGGGCTGGAGAGTTTCGGTGAGCACAGAGCGATTCTCCCAGCGATCATCTATCACTAGAATTCTGCGCCGCGCCCCTTCATAGCCAATTATTCGTCCCTGGGCCTGGGTTGTCACCAAATTATCCCAGTTTTCCACAATGGGCAGGTGCACCTCAAACCAAAATGTACTGCCGACTCCCAGTTCAGAGCGGACTTGAATTTCACTGCCCATTAGGTTGACAATTCTTTGGCTGATTGCTAATCCTAGGCCAGTTCCCTCGGTTTGTTTTTTGCGATCGCCCACCTGCTCAAAAGGCTGGAAGATCTTATTAAGCTGCTCTGGGGTCATACCGACTCCGGTATCAGTGACACTGAAGCGGATTAGATCACCAGTCAGCAACTCCACCCTAAAGGTTACAGCCCCTCGATCAGTAAATTTAATAGCGTTGCCAATCAGGTTAATCAGTACCTGGCGCAGGCGCTTTTCATCAGCTAAAACTCCCATGGGCAAGTGTTCATCCGGCTGGTAGTGAAAAGCAATTTCCTTTTGGTCAGCTTTAATCTTGCAGATTTCCACCACCCCAACTATGAAAGAGGGGAAATGAAATTCACTTTGGTTGAGGTCGAGTTTACGGGCTTCAATTTTGGCAATATCCAGTACATCGTTAATTAAATTCAACAGATGAGTACCACACTGGTGGATGATACTGATTCCTTGACTTTGTTTTGCGGTTAGGTTTTCCGCGTGCTGGAGGATTTGGGCATAGCCGAGGATACCATTGAGGGGAGTCCGCAGTTCGTGACTCATGTTGGCCAAAAAGTCACTCTTGGCTTGGTTGGCGACTTCGGCACTGATTTTAGCGATTTTGAGGTCGGCTTCAGATTCTCGCAGGGCCTGTTCAGCGCGGCGGCGTTCCTGGACTTCGGCAGTGAGGAGGGTATTGGCTTGTTGAGCATCTTGGATGGCTAGGCGCAGGCGCACTGGTTCACGGGCTAGCACAAATACCCCAGCTCCCCCCAAGCAAGCAAGCACTAGGCCACCGATACGCCACCACATAGCGTTCGGCGGCAGGGTCTGCCAGCCATTTTTAGGGATAGCGGCTAACTGCCAGGAGCCACTGGGCAAGGACACCTCCATCAAAACTGGGTTTTGGTCAAAAGTTGCCGCATCGCCAAAAAACAAATCCCCCTGGGCTCCCAGGCCATCGCGGCCGCGCAGGGCATATACTAGGCTGCCGTTGGGATCGCCCAGGCCGGCCTTAGCAAATAGCACATCATCTCGGATTAGCAGGGTGACTGATCCCCAAAATTCTCCCCCCTCAGCCAGTTGATCGAGATTGGTTAGAAAAACGGGGGTGAAGTTAATCAGGGCAGTGTTGCCTTCTACAAGCTTGACAGGGCCAGCGATTTGGGTTCTTCGGGTCTGGCGCATCCGGTCGATGACGGCGATTTGGCCGGGGATGTTGCGTAGGTCTGCGCCGATGATGGCTCGGCCTGTGGCATCGTTGGGGTAGCTGTGGCGAATTACAGTGCCCTGTACTCCAGAGATGCGGTATACTCCTGATTCTTGGGCTAGGAGAACTTGGGCGATCGCATTAAATTGTTCGCTGGTGAAATCAGGGTTTGTAGAAATATAGGCAACCAGTCCCCTAGTCAGCAGCAATCTGGCATTCAAAAAACCTTCTAGGTTAGCTCTTGTAGTACTGGCCTGGGCAAACACCCAAGTGCGTTGCTCCTGCTGAAATCTCTCCTGTTCAGCGCGGTCAAACAGTCCGACGACGGAGACGATCACAGAGAAAGCAATGCCAGCGGCAAAATAAGGCAAAGCTCGATACAGCCGTTTCATCATAAGAGTTATTCTGTACAAATTCTGTACAAACTAACTTGTAAAGAGGCAAAGTTAGATATTGGTTATTTGTAGAGCATCCAGAATTAGCAAAGACTAGGAGCAGGAATCAGAGCAACCCTGAATCCAGATAGTATCACTTCTTAAAAACAGGAACTTCCATTGCAAACTTTGTTTAATATAAACTACAAAAAGGGCCGGAGAGTGTCGGCTAGAACACAACTTAGTTATCCATTAAGCTCTGCGGCTAAAATTACTGTGGAGTCTGTCCTCCTTCGGTTGCGATCAAGTTCTGGCCAGCAGAAAAATTTAGCTACTATGTTTGTCACAACAACTCTGTGGTCAAGTCAACTCCTCAAACCAGAGTTACGGTCAGTTTAATCTAGCTGCTAGACATCTGCTTACCCTCCGAGGAGCCGTGTCTAAACTCCCAAACTTTATACCCATACTCACTGAAAAGTTTACTGGAGATGAATCTAGCTATGAATGAACCAAAACCGGAACTGCCAGGCCCCCTAAAATCTTTGACCGGGGCAATGATTGCAGGGACCTTGGCGGTGGTGTTGTTTGCTTTGACGCAGGCGATCGCTACAGCTTTTGCGACTAGTCCCCTGAAGACCACCAATGTGATCGCGATCAACATTGCCAGTGCGGTGCGTACCCTAGTGTTGGGGGTGAGCGCCTTGGGTACTGCTATTTTTGGGATTGCGGCAATTAGTTTAATTTTGCTGGCTATCCAGGTAGCCCTCAAGCCGGAAAATCCCAGTTGAGCTACTCCCAGTACCTGAACATGGCGTAGGCCAGGGTGACTACCCCCGTGAGAATTGCTGATTCATCCACCTGGAATTGGGGGTGATGTAGGGGATAGTTGGGCCGGTCAACAAAACCAACCCCAAGACGAAACATACTGCCGGGGGCCTGATTGAGGTACACCGAAAAATCCTCAGCCCCCAAGGAAGGCTCTAGGAGCACCTGTACTCGTTCTTGCCCCCACGCCTCTTGGGCAGCGGCTTCTAGAATTTGGGTCAAGCGGCGGTCGTTCTGCACAGAGGGTACACCCCGCCGGTAAGTAAGGTGATACCCAGCCCTGTAGGTCTGGCAGGTTTGACTGACGATGTTTTCAATCCACTGGGGTAGTTCAGCGTGGGTTTCTGGGTGGAGCGATCGAACTGTGCCCACCAGTTGCACTTGGTCGGCAATCACGTTAGGGGCGCGGCCGCCGTTAATTTTTCCAATGGTTAATACCACCGGTCGCAGGGGGTTTTGGGTACGGCTAATGGCCTGTTGCAAATTAGTAATTACCTGGGCTGCTATCCAGATGGCGTCGATCGCTTCGTGGGGTCTGGCCCCGTGGCCAGATTCACCGGTAATCACAATTTCTAGATCATCTGCGGCGGCAGTCAAAGCACCATAACGGATGCCGATGTTACCGGCGGGGATACTGGGGAAGACGTGCACGCCAAAAATACCCTCTACTCCTTGCATTGCCCCATCTTCAACCATCCATTTGGCACCCTGGGCGGTTTCTTCGGCGGGCTGGAATAGGAATCGAACATTCCCAGGGAGGCGATCGCGCAATTGAGCTAAAACCATGGCAGTACCCAAGCCAACTGTAGTGTGAACATCATGGCCACAGGCGTGCATCACCCCGGGATTTTTTGAAGTGAACTCCAACCCACTGCACTCTTGAATTGGTAGGGCATCCATATCGGTACGCAGGGCTAGGGCCGGGCCATCACCGCCCAACTCCCCGATCACTCCAGTTTTGCCCACCCCCTCGCGGACATGTACACCGCTAGAGGAGAGTACCCCAGCGACGTAGGCCGAGGTCTGATGTTCTTGTCCGCTCAGTTCCGGGTGGGCATGGATGTGGCGACGGATTTCCAACAGCCGGGGGGCCAAGCTCTGGGCAATATCTTTAATTTGTGAAAGCACGGAGAATATTTTTATAGTGAAACTACTGGGTTAATTCGCCAGTTTTACAGTTAATTTTAGCAAGGAAATATAGGTTAAAAACGCCAGAAATTAACTGTGTAGCTTTCCCTGGGGTTAACAATTTCTGCAATTGCCACTAGTTTCCAAAACAGCAGGCGGCGCTCTTGAAATTAATTTGAAATTAATTGTAATTAGGTTGCCGTGGAATAGCTGGCTGACGATCGCCAAATCTAGTTTTTTTGATGGCGGCGATGGGAGCAAATAATATTTCAGAGTGGGACATGGCATTATGTGATTCTAATATGTGATATAAGGTAGTTTGCCAGTTTGTTGAGGTAGGGTTTGTGCAGAATAAGTTTGACTACGATCTAGTGATTGTGGGGGCGGGGGTCGGCGGCCACGGGGCGGCCCTCCACGCGGTTAATTGTGGTCTAAAGACCGCCATCATTGAAGTGGCAGAAATGGGCGGTACCTGTGTAAATCGAGGCTGTATCCCTTCTAAGGCTTTGTTGGCTGCCTCTGGGCGGGTGCGCGCTCTCCGGGATTTGCAACACCTCCGGGCTTTGGGTATCAAAGTGGAGGGGGTAGATTTTGACCGCCAGGCGATCGCTGATCATGCGAGCAATTTGGTCAGCAAGATTCGCAATGATATGACCAATAGCTTGAAGCGACTGGGGGTTGATTTAATCCAAGGCTGGGGCCGGTTAGTGGGGCAACAGCAGGTGGCGGTGAAGGGCGATCGCGAGGAGCGGATTATTTCTGCCAAGGATATCATTATGTCCCCTGGATCGGTGCCGTTTGTACCCCCTGGAATTACGATCGACGGCAAAACGGTTTTTACCAGCGACGATGCCCTGAAGTTAGAGTGGCTGCCCCAGTGGATTGCCATCATTGGCAGTGGCTACATTGGTCTAGAGTTTTCTGATATTTACACAGCTCTCGGTTCAGAGATCACCATGATCGAGGCCTTAGATAATCTGATGCCCGGCTTTGATCCTGACATTGCCAAGCAGGCCCAGCGGATTTTAATTAATCCCAGGGCGATCGAAACCCATGTGGGGGTATTTGCCAGTAAAGTGACCCCCGGTAGCCCCGTAGTCATTGAGTTGACCAGTGCCAAGACCAAGGAGCTAGTTGATATTTTGGAAGTGGATGCCTGTTTAGTGGCCACTGGCAGAATTCCTGCAACCAAGAACCTCGGCTGGGAATCAGTGGGTGTTACTCCCGATCAACGGGGTTTTATTGCAGTCGATGACCGGATGCAGGTTTTAGTGGATAACCAGCCTGTGCCACACCTGTGGGCAATCGGGGATGCCAATGGCAAGATGATGCTAGCCCATGCGGCTTCGGCCCAGGGGATTGTGGCGGTGGAAAATATCTGTGGCCGGGCCAAGACAGTGGATTACCAGAGTATTCCAGCGGCGGCCTTTACCCATCCAGAGATCAGTTATGTGGGGCTGAGTGAACCAGTCGCCCAGGAACTAGCGGCCAAGGAGGGGTTTACGATCGCCACCAGCAAGACTTACTTTAAGGGCAACTCAAAGGCGATCGCCGAGGGGGAAACCGAGGGCTTAGCCAAGGTAATTTACCGCAAGGACAACGGCACAGTTTTAGGTGTACATATAATTGGCATCCATGCTTCAGACTTAATCCATGAAGCCACCAGTGCCGTGGCTGAGCGTAAATCTGTCCACGATTTGGCTTTTCTTGTCCATGCTCACCCGACCTTATCTGAGGTGCTAGACGAGGCCTACAAGCGGGCCAGCGCCTAGTATTCCCAGTTAATGGCATTTGGGCGGGCTGGGGGGCACATCCAGAGACGGGTTGCGATCAAAAAAGCCGACCGGCAAAAGCTTAAAGCCGATGTAGGAGATGGGCATAATCGGCCAATCCTCAGGGCGGGGGATGTGGTGGTGGCCAAAGTTGTACCAGACCACAATATCGGTATTGGTGATATTGCGATCGGCTTGGGTCCAGCGGGGCAAGCCATCACCGCCGGGGTGCTGGTTGGGGTAGTCGCCAGCGGGGAACATTTCCTGGGGATGGAAAGGAGTCACCCACAGGTGCTTAGCCATAAAGCCCGCCCTCTGCATAATGCTGGATTCCGGGTCAGCAAAGGGCAAAATATTTTCCCCCGGCAAAAGCTTGTAAGCCACCGGCTGACCAAGGCGATTAAGGACATTGGGGTTAGTAATTTTCCAGTAGCGTCCGCTTAGGGGGTCGATCAGGCGCTGGGCGGCTTGCTCGGTAGCTAAGAGTGTGGATCGGGCAACAAAGGCATTGCCGTGGGGGTTTTTCTCGCCCCTGGGTACAGCTGTGGTGTTGACCTCGTACACTGAGTTCTGATCCCCGTCTACACTCATGTGTAGGCGCATACAGAAAAAGTGCTGGTGGTTGAGGGCATTTAACTGGGGAGCGACCAGGGTGCCATAATCTGGGGTATCGGCTAAGGCTCCACACAGCAGGATGCCCGTGAGCTTGACCTCGTATTGGATGCTGCCGTCTTGGTAGAAATACCAGTAGAAACCGTATTCGTAGTTATCGACGGTGGTGATAAAGGAAATTACTAGGCGGCGCGATCGTCTAGTTTCAGTCTGCTCAATCCGCCAATCCCGGTGCTTCCAGAGTAGGCCATAGTCTTCTTCGTGCAAGCAAATGGCATTTTTAATCTCCTGGGGTTCGCCGTAACTATCGGGGATGACGGCATCAAAGTAGTGGATATGGCCCAAGCAATCACAGCCGAGGGTCAAGGAATTAGCCAAAGAGCCGACCCCGTGTTCCCCCACATCAAAGGCATTTTTACGGAAGTGCTGATATCGTGGGTCTCCGTAGGGCACGACCATTTCTGCAAGGGAGGCCCGGTAGATAATTGGCCGGAGACGATCGCCATCTTGGTAGCCAATTTGATGGAGCACCAACCCCTCTCTGGGGGTAAACCCGACCCGAAACTGCCACTTTTGCCACTCCACTAGGTAGCCATCAACTCGGAAGCTCGGCCCCTCCGGTTGCTTAATTTCCAAAGGGCGCAGATCTTGGCGATAGTCTTGGATAAATTCCGGGGCATAGTTTCCATTCTCTGGAGGGACGGGCACAATCCCCAGATCTTCAATCCGGATTACGGTCATTTTATTGAGGTCAACCACTGGGATAATCCCATCTACGGGGTGGGCGTAGGCATTATCGTGGGGACTGGTGCGGAGCCAGACCAAGCCCCTGGCCAGTCTTATGCCTTCTTCTTCAGGAATACCGTAGTAACCAGCAGCCCAGGGATCAATCATCACTAGCTCAAGGTCTGTAATCCCGCGCTTGGCTAAGGCAGCGTGCAGGTCGGGGTGTTGCTTGACGACCTGCTCAGCCTCGGCAACTTCATCGGCAGTGATCCGGGGCTGGACATTGGGCAGTTCTCGATAGCCTGTCAGCTTTTGATCGTTCAGTGAAACCGTAGCTTCAGAAACTTTACCAGTTTGGTTATCCTGCATGACTAGGAGTACTTCCCTGCTGATTGGTTGGCCGGGCACAAAGTTGGTCACCACGGTTTTGGGGGGTTCCTTGAGGACGACTACTGGGAAGCGATGGTTGGAGTTCAGGGTTTGTTTGGCGATCGCAACAGCCTGGCGAATTTCTGAAGCGGTGAGGGGATCGAGGGGGTGCATAGATTATACGGTAAGATTTCAATCGAAATTTATAATAACCTAGACGAGAGTTTTTTAAGGTAGTTATGGCTTTAGTTACCCTCAAGGGGATCTGCAAAACCTTTGGCAAAAATCGTGTTTTAGACCAAGCGGATCTCACTGTTAACCGAGGCGAGGCCTTAGCCATAATCGGCCCCTCTGGCACTGGCAAGTCTACGATCTTGCGGATCATTGCCGGGCTGCTGGCTCCCGATGCTGGGGAGGTTTACATTGCTGGGCAAAAGCGCCAAGGATTAATTGAAGACGGCCCGGATCCGATTGGCATTGGCATGGTGTTCCAGCAGGCGGCTTTGTTTGATTCGTTAACGGTGGATGAAAATGTTGGGTTCTTGCTATACCAGCATTCCCGGTTGCCTAGGAAGCGGATCCGCCAGTTGGTGGAGGAAAAACTGGAAATGGTTGGTTTACCGGGGGTAGCCGATCGCTATCCGGCTGAGTTGTCTGGGGGAATGCGTAAGCGGGTTAGCTTTGCTAGGGCAATTATGGATAACCCAGAAAATCCCAGGGATAGCCCAGAGGTAATTCTCTACGATGAGCCAACGGCTGGGCTAGACCCGATCGCTTCGACAATTATCGAGGATCTGGTGCGATCACTCCAGGCAGCCCAATCTGGTTGTAGCACCTACGTCATGGTCACCCACCAGGAAAGCACGATCCGCCGCACTGCTGACCGGGTAGTTTTTTTACATAAGGGACGGATCCAGTGGCAGGGCAGTGTCCAGGAGATTAACAGTACCGATAACCCTCTGGTCAGGCAATTTTTTAGTGCCAGCGTTGAGGGGCCAATTCAACTTTTTTAGGGTCAATCTGAACAAACCCTGCTCCCGTAAACCTTTTGGGCAATAAAAAATCCCCCAAGGGCGGGGGATACAAAGGTTCAAGTTAAAAACTTACCTAGCCGAATCGACTGGCCGTTGAGGCAATTAAAAATGCCGCATAGGTAAGGACATAGCCGACGGTGAAGTGGGCTAGGCCAACCACACGGGCTTGGACGATCGACAGGGCAACGGGCTTGTCCTTCCAGCGGATTAGGTTCGCCAGAGGAGTGCGTTCGTGGGCCCAAACGATAGTTTCAATTAGCTCTTGCCAGTAACCACGCCAGCTAATCAGGAACATGAAGCCGGTAGCCCACACGAGGTGGCCAAATAGGAACATCCAAGCCCAGACGGACAGGTTATTGGTACCAAAGGGGTTGTAGCCATTAATCAGCTGGCTAGAGTTGAGCCACAGGTAGTCGCGCAGCCAACCCATCAAGTAGGTAGAGGATTGGTTAAATTGAGCAACATTACCTTGCCAGACCCCCAGGTGTTTCCAGTGCCAGTAGAAGGTCACCCAACCAATGGTGTTGAGCATCCAGAACATGGCTAGGTAGAAGGAATCCCAGGCGGAGATATCGCAGGTGCCGCCACGGCCGGGGCCATCACAGGGGAAGGCGTAGCCGAAGTCTTTTTTGTCTGGCATCAGCTTGGAGCCACGGGCATCCAGGGCACCTTTGACCAGGATCAAGGTGGTGGTGTGCAGGCCGAGGGCGATCGCATGGTGAACCAAGAAATCACCGGGGCCAATGGTCAAGAACAGGGAGTTGTTACCACTGTTAATGGCAGTAAGCCAGCCTTCCAACCAGACGTTGCCGTTGTTGGGCCAAGCGGTGTAGGCAATACTGTCTGGGTTGGATAACAGGGTATCCATGCCGTAGAGCAACTTGCCGTGGGCGGCTTGGATAAACTGAGCAAACACTGGTTCAATCAGGATTTGCTTTTCAGGGGTACCAAAGGCAACAACCACATCGTTGTGGACGTAAAGGCCCAGGGTGTGGAAGCCCAGGAAGAGGCTAACCCAGCTCAGGTGAGAAATGATAGCTTCCTTGTGTTGTAGGACGCGATCAAGTACATTACCCTTATTTTGTTCAGGATCGTAGTCCCGGACAAGGAAGATCGCGCCGTGGGCAAAGGCACCAACCATCAAGAAACCAGCAATGTACTGGTGATGGGTATAAAGAGCCGCCTGGGTGGTGTAATCCCTAGCGATAAAAGCATAGGGAGGCAAAGAATACATGTGCTGAGCCACCAGAGAGGTGACTACGCCCAAAGCCGCCAGCGCCAGAGCTAACTGGAAGTGCAAGGAGTTATTTAAGGTATCGTATAGACCTTGGTGGGGAAGGTTAAATTGCCCTTGACTCTTAGAACCAGGGAGCAAGCCCGCCTTAGAATCCAGCATCTGCTTGATGCTATGGCCGATTCCAAAGTTAGTCCGGTACATGTGGCCAGCCACAATGAAGATCACAGCGATCGCCAAGTGGTGATGAGCCATGTCAGTGAGCCAGAGGGACTCAGTTTGGGGGTGGAAGCCGCCCAAGAAAGTTAAAATTGCAGTACCAGCACCTTGGCTAGTGCCAAAGATGTGCGAGGCAGTATCAGGGTTCTCCGCGTATACTCCCCAGTTGCCAGTAAAGAACGGCATCAACCCCGCTGGGTGAGGCATGGTGGTCAAGAAGTTATCCCAACCCACGTGTTGTCCACGGGATTCAGGAATAGCAACGTGAATCAAGTGACCAGCCCAAGCCAAGGAGCTGACTCCAAACAACCCAGATAGATGGTGGTTGAGGCGGTGTTCAGCACTCTTAAACCAGGCCAAGCTGGGGCGGAACTTGGGTTGTAAGTGCAGCCAACCAGCAAACAGCATAACCGCAGCTAACACTAGCAAGAAGATTGCGCCGTTGTAAAGTTCACCGTTAGTCCGCATCCCGATGGTGTACCACCAGTGGTATACACCAGAGTAGGCAATGTCGACCGGATAGCTAGCACCAGCTTGGGTGTAAGCGTCAACTGCCGCTTTACCAAACTGAGGATCCCAAATCGCGTGGGCGATCGGCTTAACATTCAGGGGATCTTTTATCCATTGCTCAAAGTTACCCTGCCAAGCCACATGGAATAGGCTTCCAGAAGTCCACAGGAAAATGATCGCCAAATGGCCAAAGTGAGAAGCAAAAATCTTTTGGTAAAGATTTTCTTCAGTCATGCCATCGTGGGTCTCAAAGTCGTGGGCAGTGGCAATGGCGTACCAAATCCGGCGTGTGGTCGGATCTTGGGCCAAATCTTGGCTAAATTTAGGAAATTTGGTTGCCATTTGTTTTTACAAACGCTTTGTATTTGGTTGATAACCAAGTAAACCCAGAAGAGATTCTGGACTACTGTATATAGTGAGACAGCCAGGGAGCAGTTGGACACCACTCCACTAGCAGTAATTGGCAGTTAGCCTACCGAGATGATCCGAGCCAGGAAGAACGACCACGTGGTGACAATTCCTCCCAACAGGTAGTGGGCTACCCCTACGGCACGGCCCTGGGTGATGCTCAAGGCTCGGGGTTGGATTGCTGGAGCAACCTTCAGTTTGTTGTGGGCCCAGATGATCGACTCAATCAGCTCTTGCCAGTAGCCGCGGCCACTGAACAGGAACATCAAGCTAAAGGCCCAAACAAAGTGAGCACCCAAGAAGATCAAACCGTAGGCCGACAGAGCTGAGCCATAGGAACTGATTACCTGAGAAGCTTGGGCCCACAGGAAGTCACGGAGCCAACCATTGATGGTAATTGCGCTCTGGGCAAAGTTACCGGCGGTAATGTGGGAGATTGAGCCATCAGCTCCTACTGTTCCCCAGACATCAGACTGCATCTTCCAACTAAAGTGGAAAATGACGATCGACAAGCTGTTGTACATCCAGAACAGACCCAAGAAGACGTGATCCCAGCCAGAAACTTGGCAAGTACCACCCCGACCGGGGCCGTCGCAGGGAAAGCGGAAGCCTAAGCTGGCTTTATCGGGAATCAAGCGGGAGTTACGGGCATACAACACACCCTTGAGCAGGATCAACACCGTCACGTGGATGGTGAAGGCATGGATATGGTGCACCATAAAGTCAGCAGTACCCAAGGCAATGGGCATCATCGCCACTTTGCCGCCTACGGCAACTACTCCGCCACCAAAGGCGTGGCTGACGATTTCCATCGCGTTGGGAGCAGTGTTACCGGGGGCGAGGGTATGGATATTTTGCACCCACTGGGCAAAAACGGGCTGGAGTTGAATACCAGTGTCACTGAACATATCCTGGGGACGACCAAAGGCGCGCATGGTGTCGTTGTGGACGTACAGACCAAAGCTATGGAAGCCCAAGAAGATACATACCCAATTCAGGTGGGAAATTAGCGCATCCCGTTGACGGATCATCCGATCAAGCAGGTTATTGACATTTTTAGCTGGATCGTAGTCACGTACCATAAAGATTGCCCCGTGGGCACCAGCCCCAACAATCAAGAAGCCGCCAATCCACATGTGGTGGGTAAACAGCGATAGCTGGGTAGGGTAATCGGTAGCAATGTAGGGATAAGGAGGCATGGCATACATGTGATGGGCCACAATGATGGTCACAGAGCCAAGCATGGCTAGGTTAATGGCCAATTGAGCATGCCAAGAGGTAGTCAGAATTTCGTAAAGACCTTTGTGACCTTCGCCAGTAAAGGGGCCTTTGTGGGCTTCTAGGATTTCCTTCATGCTGTGGCCAATGCCCCAGTTGGTGCGGTACATGTGGCCAGCGACTATAAAGAGCACAGCCAAGGCTAGGTGGTGGTGGGCTGTATCAGACAACCATAGGCCACCGGTGACTGGATTTAAGCCGCCCTTGAAGGTCAAGAAGTCGCTGTATACCCCCCAGTTGAAGGTAAAGAAGGGAGTCAATCCTTGGGCAAAGCTGGGGTAAATGTCCGCCATCAAGCCGGGATTGAGGATCCATTCATGGGGCAGGGGAATATCAGCTACGGAGGCGATTAGTTTGCCCCCGACAGTCAAGGGTTGACCAGCGTCGATCGCATCTAAGCAGGCATTGATTGGCAAAGAAACGTGAATCTGCTGACCGGCGTAACCCAAGCAGCCGCAACCTAACAGCACAGCCAAGTGGTGATTGAGCATGGACTCAACATTTTGGAACCACTCAAGCTTAGGGGCACGCTTATGGTAATGGAACCAACCGGCAAACAGCATCAGAGCTGCCATTACTAAGGCACCGATCGCCGTGCAATAAAGTTCGTAGGAGTTGGTGATCCCGTTGGCTCGCCACAACTGGAATAGGCCAGAGGTAATTTGGATGCCATGGAAGCCACCGCCTACGTCGGCGTTCAAAATTTCTTGTCCCACTATAGGCCAGACGACTTGGGCACTGGGCTTAATGTGTGTCGGGTCAGTTAGCCAAGCTTCGTAGTTAGAGAATTTGGCTCCGTGGAAGTAAGCTCCACTCAACCAAACAAAGATGACGGCTAAGTGACCAAAGTGGGCACTAAAGATTTTTCGAGAAATGTCTTCTAAATCAGAAGTATGGCTATCAAAGTCGTGAGCATCTGCATGAAGGTTCCAAATCCAGGTAGTGGTCTTTGGACCCTTGGCTAGGTTGCGGTCAAAGTGACCTGGCTTGGCCCACTTCTCGAAGGAAGTGGGAACCGGGTCATTGTCGACCGCAATTTTTGCCTTCGGCTCACGTTCTGGAGGACTAATTGTCATGAGGGGTCTCCTCTGGTGAACTAATTGGGTAGAGATGTAGTTCTAACTGTGTCTGATGATATAGCGACTAGGAGCCTTGTTCAAATTTGTTTAACAATAATTAAAAAATCCACGATGCTTATCTAGAGCTATTTCCAGAGTCTACACCCCCAAAGAAAATAAAGATATACTGTGATATCCATTTACAAAAATTAATAGTATCGGCTGAGTAATCGAAGTTAGCAACTAAAAGCAACTAAATTTTAATTTCATGCATAGAAATCTTACTAATTAATGTATAGACACTTTTGATTAGTCTGCAGATTGTAACAATGCTCAAAGGGCAATGTTTTAGAGTGTGGATATGAGGTCAGGTAAAGCTTAGATATAGTCAAGCTAAATAGCAGCCGCGAGCTTTAGTAATTAGTGATAGGATCACCACTAGGGATTTTTGTGACTTTCAGTACTTGGGGGACAATATGTTCAGTAGCGATCGCAGCGGCCGGGCCGGCGGATTGACAGTGTTGCTGATAGTTTTGGTCTGTTTTTTGATGGGATGTAGCGACCGGATTGCGTCTACCAGCCCTGAGGTTCCAGTTACTCCCCAAGTAATTGGTCTCAAGAATATTAAAGAGGTGGCTCCACCGGCAGCGATCGCCCAGCTACACCAGATACTAGAGGTCAAACAGCCTCAAGTTGCCATCCTCAGCCCTGTTGAGGATCAAGTAGTTGATAGTACTAAAGTTGAGGTTCAGCTCCAAGTCAACGATCTAGAAATTTTCCAGGATAATGAACTCCAGCTAGGGCCCCACTTGGTAGTGATCGTGGATGATCAAGAACCCCGTTTAGTCTACAACCTTGACCAACCCTTGATTCTAGACAAGCTAGAGGCTGGAACTCACACTTTGCGTGTGTTTGCGGCTTATCCGTGGGGCGAGAGCTTCAAAAATGCTGGAGCCTATGCCCAGACTACCTTTCATGTGTTGACCAAGACAGGTGATAATACTCCCCAAGCCAACTTACCCCTCCTCACTTACAACAGCCCGATGGGCAGCTATGGGGCAGAACCTTTACTGTTAGATTTTTATTTGACCAATGCGCCTCTACATTTAATTGCCAGCCAAAGCGACACCGATGACATTCCAGACTGGCGGATTCGCGTCACCATCAATGGGGAGAGTTTCGTACTTGATCAGTGGCAGCCCATTTATCTCCAGGGGTGGCGCAACGGTCAAAACTGGGTCAAGTTAGAGTTTATCGACGAAAAGGGCGTGGTGGTCAACAACACCTTCAATACCACAGCCAGGGTGGTCAACTACCAACCGCCCGCCCAGGATACTTTATCGAGACTACTCAAGGGCAATCTCAGTGCCGCCGCCGCCAAGGGGATTGTGGAAATTGGTTACCAGCCGCCCAAGGAGGAGCCAGCGGTGCCGGCAGTGCCAGCAGTGATCGAGGAACCAGAGGCGATCGAATCACCAGCCGTGCCAACTCCGAAGGAAGAGCTGCCAATTGAAGTCAAGCCAGAAGCTAGCCCTGAACTACAGGAGAAGACAGAAGCAGATCTTGAGGTATCGGCTCCAGAGGTATCCGGAGAAACAATGAAGGAAACTGACACCATTCAACCAGAGGCTAGTGTGGAAGAGAAGTCCACACCATTGGGACAGCCAGAACCACTCAAGGAATTGGATACCCCTTTAGATACGCCTGAACAATAACCTAATTGGCAAATTACGTGTTAACCAAATTAACCAACGAGTTTAGTGGCGACAAAACGCAGCCTGACATAATCAACTACCCACTGGCCGGAGCTGTCTTGCAGAGTTGGAGCTAGGGATTCAGCAACTTCTTGATAAAAATCCTCTAAATCGGATTCAGATAATTTATCTGTGAAGGGGTGAGCAAAGGTAGCTAACCAACCTTGTAGATCTGTTGGCAAGGGCGTAGGTCGGGCAAACAAGTTGATTTGATCGACACGGAAGCCTTGGGACTCCAAGAGTTCTTGATACTCATCAACTGTGGGAAAGTGCCAGGGAGAGGGGTTTTGGATACTGCGTTTGAGCAGGGCTTGGTGCAGGGCGTTAATGATTTTCTCTACATTACCGTGGCCGCCAAATTCACCGACAAAGCGACCGCTGGGTTTGAGCGATCGCCACACTCCAAAGACCACATGATCTGGGTGTCTATTCATCCAATGCAGGGCGGCGTTACTGAAAACAGCTTCAAATTCGTTATCAAAGTCTAGCTTATAGCCATCCATCAGCCGGATATTCAGACCCAAAGCTGAAGCCACCGAGACAAATTCCGGGCTGGCATCAACCCCAATTACTTGACAGCCCAGCTCCTGGAGTTTTTGGGTCAGAACGCCATCGCCACAGCCTAGGTCTAAGATACGATCGCCGGGTTGGGGGTCTAATAACTCCACTAGAGGCTGGCCCAGATCAGTGACAAATCTGGCATGTTGTAGGTAGTTGGATGGTTGCCAGTTATTGGTCATAGGGGGCTTATCAATAGTTTCTGGGGTTTCTGGACTTAAGTTAATGGCTGGGTCACTGAAAATTAGTTTGGCAATTAGCTTTACTAATAAATTACAAGTAATAACGGTCACAGTGGTCAATGTAACGGGATAAAATCAGTTGAAAGTCGAGGTCATAGCTGTTGGTTGAGGAGCGATCGCAGCCCTAGAAAAATTACGAATAATTTAAGAAGCCTTTATACTTTTACCAAATTATTTTTATAATCTTTCTAATTAACTGCCCAGTATCCCTATGGACACCCTAGCCTACATCCACGCCGCCCAAGCCAGTGAAGATCCAGAAATTTTAAACTTACGACGTTTTAATTGGGCAAAAATCGTCTCAATTCCCCTGACCTTGACTCTGATTAGTTCAGCTAGTCAAGCCATGGCTCTGCTGCGGCGCGGCGACAGTGGTCCGCAGGTAATTGAGCTGCAAAACCAACTCAAATCCTTGGGGTATTTTGATGGGCCGGTGACCGGCTTTTTTGCCAGTTTGACCTTGGATTCAGTCAGCAAGTTTCAAGCAGATCAAGGTTTGCCAGTGGATGGGATTGTGGGGACGAGAACCAAAGCTGCGATCGATGCCAAATTAACCAGCAAGGCTCACCCAGCTAGTCCTACGGTTGCCTCAAGCAGCAGTTTATTTTTGGGGATGAGTGGCCCACAGGTGCAAAAGCTACAAACAGATCTACGGTTTCTGAAGTTTTATAACCAAGAGCCAACCGGGCAATTTGATGCGGTAACCGAACGGGCTGTGATCAATTTCCAGAGTGCCAGGGGGCTACAGCCCGATGGGATTGCGGGGCCAAGAACCCTAGCTTCTTTGTCTCAAATTATCGGGGCGAAAACCACACCCCTTTCTAGCCTACCCAGAAGTGAGGTACTACGTTTTCATTCCCAGGGGGATGCGGTGCGGACTCTACAAATTAGGCTAGCGCAGCTGGGGTATTACACAGGAGGGATAACCGGAGTTTTTGAGGAGAAGACTGCTGATTCAGTGGTGCGTTTTCAAAAAGACCGGGCTTTGAAGGCTGATGGCGTGGTAGGGCCGACTACGTGGGAAGAGCTGGGAGCTAGTTAGTCGCCATGCCAACCGTGGTGGAAATCCTGTCGGCCGAGGAAGTGCGACGCACCATGAATCGGTTAGCGTCCCAAGTAGTCGAGCGATCGCGCGATCTGGCTGATTTGGCTCTGTTGGGTATTTACACCCGTGGGGTTCCTTTGGCACAGGTTTTAGCCAAGCAAATTGAAACCTTAGAGGGCTTGACTGTTCCTGTAGGTGCTCTGGATATTACCTTCTACCGGGATGATTTGGATCAAATTGGTCTGAGGACTCCAGCTAAAACCGAGATTCCCTTTGACTTATCTGGTAGGGTTGTTGTTCTTGTAGATGATGTTATTTATAAAGGCAGAACCATCCGGGCAGCTTTGAATGCAGTGCAGGAGTACGGCCGGCCTAGGTTAATTTGGCTTTTAGTTTTGGTTGATCGCGGGCACCGGGAGCTACCAATCCACCCAGACTTTACCGGCAAGAAGTTACCTACTGCAAGGGAAGAGCAGGTCAAAGTTTATCTAGAATCCGTTGACGGGTACGATCGAGTCGAGCTAATTCGTTAAGTTGCCCTAGAACTATAGGATTAAAAAGAAACTGAGAAAGTCTGATCAGAAATTTGCCTAGGGGGTGATCGAAATTTCTGTCGGGCTGGGTAATCTCTAAATTAAGGGGCAAAGACCCAATTCAAAACAACTTACGGAGACCAAAACTATGAAACCGGAATTTCAAGCCAAATTCCTTCAACATCTCAACAAGAAAAAGCAAGATGGTGGTTTTACCCTAATTGAACTGCTTGTGGTAATCATCATCATCGGTATTCTGGCGGCGATCGCTCTACCTTCCTTACTCGCTCAATCTAACAAAGCCCGTCAATCAGAAGCCCGCAATAACATTGGTACCCTCAACCGTGCTCAGCAAGCCTACTTCTTAGAAAAGAGTAGTTTTGCGACAGGTGCTGATGCCTTCGCTGACCTAGGCGTGGGTATTGCGCCTAAAACTACCAACTATCAGTACGAAATCTCTAGCTCTGACCCAGCTAAGTTAGCAGGCAACTTTGGCCTTCCCCTCAACCCCAATATTCTCAAAGCCTATGCTGGTGTGGTTTACGTCACTGATGTAGGCAGCCAAAAAGCTACCCAAGCCCTAGCCTGTGAATCAAAAGGTGCCGGTGTAACTACCGCCCCAACTATTAGCACTGGCAGCTGCCCCACTGACTTCATCGACCTAGGCAAATAATTTTAGCCAGATACCAATCTGGATTAATTTGGTGCGCCAAGCAAACTTCAAGTTTTAGATGTTGTATTCATCTCAGACTTTTGGAATGCTTGAGCGCATCACATTTTATTTAGCTATTTCTTCAATTAACCTAAAAGCTGTTTAGCAGTTCTGATTGCATGAGCGAATCTATGTCATCCTCCAGTTATAGTGATCTAGCTATTTGGTATGAGCAGCAAATTGCTAATAATCCAGACAACAAAATTAATTACTGGCACTTGGGATTGTTGTTATTAAATCAGGGCAATCTCGAAGAGGCTCAAGCAACTTGGCTAATGGGCATGGCTGGTGGCGAATCAGAGGAATTAGAACAATGGCAAAGTCAACTAGTTGATATTTTAGAAACTGAAGCCAAAAAATATAGAGGAGTAAATAAACTAGCAGAAGAACTGAGAATCAGGGAGCAAATTCTAGAATTCTGCCCTGATAATATCGATAATTTATTACAGATTATTTTACTTCTAACTCTTTTAGATAATTATGTAGAAAGTACAGCAACAGATTTTAATTTGACTAATTTATTAACTTCAAAGGAAGTTACGCCTGAACAGGTAACATTACTTATTGATATATTGCATTTAATTTTAAGCAAACATTTTGGACTACCATCAACGATACATTTAGTGAAACTAGCTAGTGATTTAGTAAAGGATCCAGAAGAAAGAACTAAGCTAGTCAAAATCTTACAGTTAGCCATTCAGAACATAGCTTTACAGAACTCACAGCCTTACATCGCAGTTCCTATAGGAGAAATAGCCCTTGAGCTAGATCCAGAAAATTACACTACTATACTTTTATTAACTCACACTTATAGTAATACTGATAAATCTGAAAAATGCATTGATTCTGCAAAGAAGCTCTACGATATTGCCACTAATTTGCCAGTGAAGATCCATGCTCAAAAGTATATCCTTAGGGGGTTAATCCTTTCAGCTAGATCATGGAGTGAAACTTTAATGGCCGTGGCAGAGTTAGAGAGATTAATTTTAGAACTAGAGGAAGATAGCCCAGAACAAGTGGATCGCAATGACGCTCTGCTATGCCTGACTGCTAGTTTTCCCTTTGCTTATTTCCGCGATCGTCCCAGGGAAAATCGTCTCCTAATTAACAAGGTTTCAGGATTTTTCTACAATCAAGTCCAGAGGTATTCTGAACAACAGATTAGGGATTTCACTCTCAAGCATAGGGAAAGATTCTCTCGCCTGACGAGTGAGCGTCCCCTCAAAATTGGCTATCTCTCTCACACATTTTTATCACACTCTGTAGGCTGGCTAGCCAGATGGTTATTTGTACACCACGACCGGAAAAATTTTGATATACATGCCTATTCATTGTGTTGTAATCCTGAGCACGATCCAATGCATATTTGGTTTACCCAGAATGTTCCTAAAATGTGGAAATCAAATGATACTTATTTAATGGCTGAACAAATTTGCTAGGACGAGATCGATATTTTGATTGATCTAGATAGCGTAACTATGGATGTCAGCTGTGAAGTTTTGGCTCTCAAGCCAGCTCCAATTCAAGTAACTTGGCTGGGCTGGGATGCTTCTGGCTTGCCAGCGGTTGATTACTACATAGCAGATAATTATGTCTTGCCCAGCGATGCTCAAGATTATTATTTAGAGAAAATCTGGCGACTGCCCAATAGTTACGTAGCCGTAGATGGCTTCGAGGTTGGGGTTCCTAGTTTACGCAGACAAGATTTAGATATACCTTTAGATAGCATAGTTTATCTGAGTGTTCAAACTGGTTCTAAGCAACAGCCAGAAACAGTTAAGTTCCAAATGGAAATTATCAAATCAGTTCCCAATAGCTATTTTTTAATCAAAGAGTCACGGGATGCGGAGGGAATTAGATTTTTTTATAACAATATTGCTGAGGAAGTAGGTTTAGATAATAGTTTTTTGCGCTTTTTACCCAGGGCAAAAACTGAAATGAATCATCGGGCTAATTTAGGGATTGCCGATGTGGTTTTAGATACTTATCCCTATAATGGGGCTACAACTACCATGGAAACTTTATGGATGTGTATTCCTATTGTCACGCGGGTTGGGGAACAGTTTGCAGCTCGCAATAGTTACACCATGCTAGTTAATGCGGGTATTTCTGAAGGAATTGCGTGGAGTGACCAGGAGTATGTGGAGTGGGGAATTAGGTTAGGAACTGATGCTGAACTGCGTAGAGACATTGCCCATCGGCTGAAGATGTCTAGGCAGACTGCACCTTTGTGGAATGCCCAGCAGTTTACACGGGAGATGGAGAAAGCCTACCAGCAAATGTGGCAGATTTATTTAGACGGCGGCTCTGGTGTAGCCAAAGCAAAGTAGGCTAATTACCAATAGTCTGGCCTCAATTTAAAGATTTAAAGCAGGTGGATAAAAAACATAGCCCCGCAGCTAATGGGGCTATGTTTTTTTAGTTTTAGATGTAGTAAATCAATAAATCTAGAGCTATGGTAGTAGCTCTTGGGAGGGAAGTTGGTTAGTAGGCGGCTTGGATGGCCCACCAGATGAGGGCAGCGATCGCACCCAAAATTAAGACAGTAGATAGGGCAACAGCCACGGGGCTATCAGCGCCCTTAAATTTCATAATGCCGCGGTCTAGATCAGACATAGGAAGTTAACCAATGAACTGTACACCTATATTTAAGCCAATCTATGGCTGTGGTCCAACTCTCTGTAATTAAATCTTTAGCTAGATATTTAGGTTTGGGCAAGTTGTTTAGATCTTAGGGTTGCGACTAAGACTAGGGGTATGAGTGAAGCGAGGATTTATGGGGTGGCATGGTTACAGGTTCCGGGGGTCGGGCCAGTATTGCTGCGTAGAATTCAAAGTCATTTTGGTGACCTAGGTGTGGCTTGGCGGGTCGGGGCGGCGGCGCTAGCTGAGGTAGAGGGGATTGGGATGTTGAGTGCAGAGCGAATTGTGGAGGAGCGATCGCACATCCAGCCTGAACAACTCTACGAAAGATACAGTCGCCAGAACGCCAACTTTTGGTCAATGGGGGAACCAGACTATCCGCAAATTTTGCAGGAAATTCCCGATCCACCAGTATTGCTGCACTACCAAGGGCAAGTTGAAGCCCTGCAAGGGCCGGGGGTAGCAATCGTCGGTACTCGCAGTCCATCAGAGTACGGCAAACGCTGGGCCCGTCGCCTAGCAGCGGCCCTCAGCAAAGCGGGGTTTACGATCATTTCTGGATTAGCAGCAGGAATTGACAGCATTGCCCATACCGCTTGTTTAGCCGCTGGGGGTAGAACGATCGCGGTTTTGGGTTGCGGTGTAGATGTCATCTACCCGCCGGAAAACCGTCAGCTTTACCATGAAATACTAGAAACTGGCCTAGTCGTGAGTGAGTATTCCCAAGGGACTCTGCCAATGCGAGCTACATTCCCACAACGGAACCGGATCATTGCGGGTTTGAGCCGAGCCGTTTTAATCATCGAGGCACCCCAAAAATCAGGGGCACTGATCACAGCCTACGTTGCCAACGATTACGGGCGGGAAGTCTATGCATTGCCAGGCAACTTGGATAATCCTAAAGCCATGGGTTGCTTGGGTTTGATCAGCCGGGGAGCGCAGCTTATTTTGGGGGAAGGGCATCTGCTAGAAATGCTAGGAAGACTGCCCCAGTTGGATCAAGATGCAGACCCAGAACCTACCAGTCCGAGCTTACCAGAGCATTTGCTGCCCGTATGGCAAGCAGTAGCAGAGGAGTCGACTTCTTTCGATCGAATTATCCAGAGTAGCCAGATGAACACCGATGAGGTCAACAGTGCGCTTCTACAGTTGGAGTTGATGGGCCTAATCACCCAGCTACCAGGGATGTTTTACCAAAGGCTCTGAGTTACCAGCTAGGCCGCCTCCAAAGGAGCCATGGTCAAACCCTCATAGCCAAGCTGTTGATGGTAGAGTTCAGCCTGTTCTAGGGGGCCGACCCAGACGATCGCCTGACCCTCGTAGTGTACTTGGTTAGTCAAGCGCCAGGCCTGGTCAGGCAGCATATTTGGAATATGCTTAACTAAGCATTTAGCAACATGCTCAAAGGTGTTAAAATCATCGTTTAAGACAATCACCTTGTAGTTATGATAGGGACGAGTCTTCTGGCTAGATTGCTTTTCAGGCGCTAAGGTCGGTACAGTAGTCATGGTAACTATTTAGCTTACCTAAGTAAATTTTAGTAATTATAATTAAGGCTTAAGTTTGCTGGTTGCCTAAGACGTTTTCCATTTTAATCTAGCTTCACCTAGAAATCGCGATTCTTCAGAACAAATCTGGGGCTAGCTTATAGATTAAGCCAGATTTATAAATATTTTTCAGGGATTCGTAGGAATTGGAATTAGTAGTTTTGCATTAATAGTTAACATTGGCAATAGTAGCAATATCAAAAGTGTTACTTATAGTTTAGTTATGAGAAAATTATATACAATGATTTGGCTTTTTTATTGAATAGTTAAATCCCGTAAATTAATACAGCAAACCCCCAGGATGGGGTTAATTTTTTTTAATACCTAAAGGCGAACCATGGACATAATCTATAGTATTAATGTGTACAAATAATATGGTAGAGTTAAATACGATTCGTCGAGCCAATTTTCAGCATAAGTTTTTCCTTGATTCAGGCATAAAAATAAGCATTACTTATAGCAAAAATATGTCTAGAAAATAGCTGAATTAATGCTAGGCAAATCTCAAATAATATAGCTAGTCTTTTACAGGAAAATCCAGCAAATTTATTGAGGAGAAAAAATCCATGCCAATTGCAGTAGGAATGATTGAAACCAAGGGTTTCCCGGCGGTAGTAGAGGCGGCCGATGCTATGGTTAAAGCTGCCCGTGTCACCCTTGTCGGCTATGAAAAAATCGGCAGTGGTCGAGTTACTGTCATTGTCCGGGGTGATGTTTCTGAGGTGCAAGCTTCAGTTGCCGCTGGGGTTGAAAACGTCAAACGGGTCAATGGTGGGGAAGTTTTATCTACTCACATTATTGCCCGTCCCCACGAGAACCTAGAGTACGTTTTACCGATCCGCTACACAGAGGATGTGGAACAATTCCGCTCTTACTAAAGGGATTTTTTAGGTATTTTCAGTTGACTTAGATAGAGAGGTATAAAAGCAAATGTCGATCGCAGTAGGAATGATCGAAACCCTAGGTTTCCCAGCAGTAGTAGAGGCGGCCGATGCTATGGTTAAGGCTGCCCGTGTCACCCTTGTCGGCTATGAAAAAATCGGCAGTGGTCGAGTTACCGTCATTGTCCGGGGTGATGTTTCTGAGGTGCAAGCTTCAGTTGCCGCTGGGGTTGAAAACGTCAAACGGGTCAACGGGGGTCAGGTATTATCCACCCACATCATTGCTCGTCCCCACGAGAACCTAGAGTACGTTTTGCCGATCCGCTACACAGAGGATGTACAGCAATTCCGGGATAGCGCCAACGCAATTCGCCCCTCTAACCGTCCGTAGGTTATGCAAATTGCTAAGGTGCGCGGCACGGTGGTTGGTACCCATAAAGAACCCAGTTTGAGGGGTGTCAAGTTCTTGCTTCTACAGTTGTTAGACCACGATGGTAACTTAACCGACTCGTACGAGGTTGCTGCCGATGTAGTGGGAGCAGGGACTGGTGAATGGGTATTAGTTAGCCGGGGAAGCGCTGCCCGCCAGACATCAGAGGGGCAACAACGCCCCCTAGATGCTTTGGTTGTGGCAATTATCGACACTGTTACGGTGGACAGTGCCATCCTTTACAGTAAACGGGATGAGTATCGCTAGGGGAATAAATTTAATGAAGTAACCCATTAGGTTTTATCCCCACGAGACACCGGTCTAAATGGTTCATCTGTAGGGCAACCGACTCGAAGCAGTCCATAGGGGCGGTTGTTGTGAAGCAGAGAGCCAAGTTCACAGAGTAACTGCATCTGTGAGGAATATGTCAAGTTGACTGCACTTGTTTAGCATAAGGAGGAAGATTTTATGGTAGTCCGCAGTTCTGCGGCTCCCCCCACTCCCTGGTCAAGAAGCTTGGCTGAGCCGAAGATTCATGAAACGGCCTATGTCCATTCTTTTTCTAACATTATCGGGGATGTGCATATAGGAGCCGATGTGCTTATTGCTCCGGGAACTTCGATCCGAGCCGATGAGGGCAAGCCCTTTTACATTGGTGAGAGTACGAATATCCAAGATGGAGTTGTAATTCATGGATTAGAGGAGGGCCGGGTCACTGGGGATGATGGGCAGTCGTATTCAGTTTGGATCGGTAATACTTGCTCGATTACCCATATGGCTTTGATCCATGGTCCAGCTTATGTTGGGGACAATTGCTTTATTGGTTTTCGATCGACGGTTTTCAATGCCAAGGTAGGCAATGGCTGCATTGTCATGATGCATGCTTTGATTCAGGATGTGGAGATTCCCCCCAATAAGTATGTGCCTTCGGGGGCAATCATTACTAATCAGCAGCAGGCTGACCGGCTACCTGATGTGCGGCCGGAGGATCAAAATTTTGCTAGCCATGTGGTGGGAATTAACGATGCACTGCGGGCTGGTTATCGTTGTGCGATCGATGCCCAGTGCATTTTACCGATTCGCAATGAAGTAAATAGTAAGACCGGTACCAGTGGTAATGGTAAAAATGGTGGTAAGGGCAACAATGGTCATGTTATTATGCACAATTCTGGCTTAGCTCCTGATTTAGTGGATGTTGTTCGTCAGTTATTGGGGCGGGGTCAGCGGGTCAGTTGCGAGTTCGCTGATGAGCGCCGCTTCCGGACTTCTTCGTGGCAGAGTGGCCCTAGGATCACCAGCCAAAATGAGGGTGAGGTGTTACAGGCGATCGCGGCCTTTTTAGCGGAGCACAGTGGTGAGTATGTCCGGTTAATCGGCATTGAAGGCAAGCGTAGGGTTTTGGAGCAAATTATCCAAAGACCTGACGGCAAGGCAATTGCAAAGCCTGCTGGTGGTGCATCAGTTGCGGCAGCCGGGGCATCGGTCGGAGCAGCGAGCGGTCTGGCGGATCAGGTGCGGCAGCTACTGGCCCAAGGCTACCGGATTAGCTGTGAGTATGCTGATGAGAGGCATTTCAAGACTTCTTCTTGGCGTAGTGCCTTGGCGATCGCCAGTGCCCAGGAATCTGAAGTGTTGGCAGCTTTGCAGAATTGTCTTGCTGAGCATGAGGGCGAATATGTGCGCCTGATTGGCATCGACCGCAAGAGTAAGCGTCGGGCTTTTGAGCAAATTATTCAGCGGCCCGGGGGCAAGGCTAGTCCAGCCCCTAGTCCTAAAATCGCCGGTGGTAGTTCTAGCGTATCAGCCAGTCCCAGCGCATCAGCTAGCCACGGCTTGAGTACTGATATTGTTAACGATGTGCGTTATCTACTCAGTAATGGCTACCAAATTGGCACAGAACACGCTGATGTTCGCCACTTTAAGACCAGCTCGTGGCAGAGTTGCGCTCCCCTGAAGGCTAATCAGGAATCTGAAGCTTTAGTGGCTCTGGCCGAGTGTCTGAGGGAGCATAGCGGTGAGTATGTGCGGATGATTGGGATTGATCCTAGGGGGAAACGGCGGGTGATGGAAAAGGTTATCCAAAGGCCTTAGGGATAAGGAAACTAAGCATGGGAGTGAGGTATGCCACAACTCCAGTTACCTTGGTTTAAGGATATTTGCATGATCGGTGATGTTGTAGTTGATCCGGGTGCAGTGATTGGCCAGGGGGTGATTCTACAGGCGGCACCGGGTAGCCAGATTACGATCGCAGCTGGAGCTTGTATTGGCAGCGGCTCAGTACTCCATGCTTGGACGGGGAAGTTGGAGATTCAAACTGGAGCCACGCTGGGGGCGGGAGTTTTAGTTGTCGGGCGTTGTAGTGTTGGTGCCTACGCCTGCGTAGGAACAATTTCCACAATCTGGAATACGGATGTACCCGCTGAAGCCACGGTAGCTCCCGGCAGTATTCTTGGGGAAACTGGTGCCCCTGGCCGCGATGCAGTTGCTTCTTCACAAGCTTCAGCATCGGAGGTTCCAGCATCTGAACCGCCAGCAGAGATTTTTTATGGGCAGGCCAAACTAAATAGCTTACTGGGCACCCTCATGCCCGATAGCCGCTAATTTGACCTCGTGGTAGCATAGGGTGATCTTTACCCTACATCCCTATGCTATTTTTTTCCCCTAGGTGGGTTTTAGTTAGTTTAGCCATAGGCTGGATGCTGAATAGCTGTGCCGAGAGTAAGATTTCCCAGTGTAATCGACTGATTGGGGAAATTAATCGTGGCCAGGGTGTTTATCGTCAATCGGCTGAGCAAATGACCAAAGTTGGTGGTTTTAATCCCAGAGACCAACAGAATCTCAAGGAGCAGATTACCAAGGTCAAGCAGTCTTTAGAAAAATTTGTAGTTGATTTAAGGCAAGCTAGTCGGGATGTGCGAGTAGTGGTGGTGGTAGACCCGCAGCTCCAGGCCCTGCGCGATCGCTACAGTGACAATCTAAGCAGTTTTGCCCAGGGTCTAGAGGAAGCCAGCAAAACCATGGAAACCCTAGCTAACATTAACTTTGTAGATACCAATGCCCTGCGGCTAGTGCAAGATGCCAACCAAAGACTGAGTAATTATTTTCAGCAGGTGGGTACGGCTGGGGCCGAGACCAATCGAGTAATCACAGAAATAAATACCTACTGTGGAGTCAGATAAGTCTAAAAAGATCATTGTGGCTTTGGATGTGGGCAGTTATTCTGAGGCGATCGCCTTGGTAGAGAAACTGCCGGATGTGACTTTTTGGAAGGTGGGTCTAGAACTATTTCTTGGCGCTGGCCCGGCGATTTTGAACTATCTTCAACAAAACCACAAGCGAATTTTTCTAGACCTAAAATTTCATGACATCCCAAATACGGTTGCTAGGGCTTGTCAACAGTCTGCCCAGTTTGGGGTGGAGTTGGTCACAGTACACGGGGCGGCGGGCAGCGAGGCCATGCGATCGGCCCAGGAGCAATTGGCCAATCAAGGGCTGCAATTGCCCAAGCTAATTGCCATCACTGCCCTGACTAGCCTCAGTGCCGAGCAACTTGACCAGGAGCTACATATTAATTTAGCCATGCCAGATTACGTTCTGGCCATGGCTCGACTGGCCCAGGCGGCCAACCTGGGGGGGGTGGTCTGCTCTCCCCAGGAGGTGATGTTGTTAAAACAGGCTTGCGGGGCGGATTTTTTGGCAATCTGTCCGGGCATCCGGCCAGACTGGGCTGAGGCGGGTGAGCAAAGGCGCAGCAGTACTCCCCAAGCGGCTTTGGCGGGAGGAGCTGACTATTTGGTGATTGGCCGGCCGATTACGGCGGCGGCGGATCCCAAGGGAGCGTGGTTGAGGATCTGTGAGGAAATAGCTTGAGTTGGTATGGTCGGATCTTTGGGGGTTTTGTAATTGCCATGGCCATGGCCACGGGGGCGGTGGCTTGTCCCCAGGATTTACCTAGTTTGATAGACCAGCTATTGCGGGATTTACCCAGCTATGCAAATCGGGCTTTTAGGCGATCGCAACCGCCGGGGGCAAATGGCTATTACGTAATCCTGGCGGGCAATCCAGACTTTACACCAATTACCACAGATTTAGCCGGCCCAACGAATCTACAGCAGGTTTTCTTCACGACCCTGTCGCGGCAATACTACGGGCAGCGGATTGTTGAGCAGCAGGAGTTTCATCGGTTATTTTTAACCCAGACTTCCCAGGGTTGGCGCTTGGCGATGCTATTTTCCACAACTAGCTTAGGGCCGGGGCAGCCGCCGACTCCCCCCAGGGAAACTAGTAACCAAGCTTTTGGTCAAGCGATCACTCTTTGGTTAAGAGATTGTCAAGCCGGTAGCCTGCGCTGAGTATTGTCAACCAGGCAAAAAAATACAAAAAAATAATGGGCCGGCTAGCCCACTACTTTTAATTTAGATAATTTAGAGTTGATAAAATTAACCAAGAATTTACCAAAGAATTACTTGTAAAGTTCTAGGGATAGGCGGTAGGCCAAAATACCAGGAATTAAAGCAACAGCTAGGGCAATGAAAACTTGAGTATCGGATAATGGCATAGGTTTTGCTCCTCAGAATTTGAGACTGGCTACCAATAGTTTTCCGTAAAACTGCGATCGGCTAGAGTTTTTTTTACAAGATGCAACATTTCTTGGGGAGTACCTTGTTCAGGGCGATCGCTCGGTAGTGGACCAGCGGTGATCCACTGGGATGTGCAATTGATTGCATAGGGATTCTAGTTGCTTTTGCTGGGAGAGGGCTTTGCGGAGGTTAGCAATAATTTGATTGACATGTTCTTGGGCCCGGGCATTTTGGGTAGCCGCAAAGGCGCTCTGCTGCTCTAGCACCTGTAGCAGTAGCTCGTAATGGACGTGGGATGGTAGAGGCAGGGGGTTCATAAACTAGTTGGGGTTGAGGAGATTAACGATCGCTTGATAAACATCGGGCTGCTTAACCAAAGATTCTCCGACTAAGACAGCTTGAGCACCAGCAGCTGTCACTGAATCTACATCGGCACGGGTATAAATGCCCGATTCACTGACTACTAAAATCCCCTGTGCCTCTAGCTGCTGGCGTTTGGAGGCAAGGAGGGCCTGGGTGGTTGCTAGGCTCACAGAAAAGTTAGTCAAGTCACGGTTGTTAATGCCAATTAGCTCCACTCCAGGCAGGGCCATGACTCGCTCTAGTTCTTCACTGTTATGGACTTCGATTAAAGCCACCATTCCCAGGGACTTACAAATTTTGATGAAGTAGCGCAGGTCTTGGTTTGAGAGGATGGCGGCAATCAGGAGTACTGCATCGGCCCCGTGATGGCGAGCGTAGTAGATCTGGTAGGCGTTGATGATGAATTCTTTACACAACAGGGGAATATCGACGGCGGCGCGGACGAGGGCAAGGTTATTAAAGTTACCTTGGAAGAATTTTTCATCGGTGAGTACAGAGATGCAGGCGGCTCCTCCAGTTGCGTAGTCCCGGGCGATCGCTGTGGGGTCGAAGTCGGCCCGGATCACTCCCCTACTGGGGGAGGCTTTTTTAACTTCAGCGATTACAGCAGGGTTTTTAGCGCGGAGGGCTGCCAGAAAATCACGTACTGGATGCTGTTGTTGGGCTACCTTGCTTTGTAATTCCCGCAGGGGTAGGCGATCGCGCAACCGATCCACTTCAGTTTCCTTATGCCAGACAATTTCCTCTAGGATGTGCTGGGGTTGGGCATCGGGCACAGGAATTTTATAGGTACACGTAGAGATAGAGAGTTCACTACTGGGCGGACGGCGACGAATTTGCATAAGCTTAGCGAGATATTGGTTCTCATGATCCTATAGCAATTCTAAAATCTGCGGGTCCAAGTTTGTGGGTGGGTCAATGTCATCAAATTAGCCACCAGGGGCAACAGGGACAGTTTGTCAGTCATTGCCAACAGCCGCGGGATGGCGGCGATCGGATACGTAGGGAGCCAAGGGGGCTTGTGATAGAATCTCACCGTGGATAACCTAGTGATAAATCAATTGTGATCTTTTCAGCCTGAAATGCAGGAAAGCCCTTGGTGGCGGCCTATTGAAATAGTTTTTATTTTTAGGGCTGTGGAGCATGTCTGTTTGGTTGATCATAGCGATCGGACTTGGCTTGGGGGCATTCATCTATGTGGTGCTCCGGCGGAGTGTAGCCCAGATTACAGATACACCCGTATGGTTGCTTTGGTTAGTTTTGTTTACTCCTGCCATTTCTTTGATTTTGTGGCTGGCAATGTATGGCAGCACAATACCGGGCTGGCTGATTGCAGTTTTTTTATTCCTTAGTCCCCTGGTTTATTTGTGGTTAGTTCAGGTGGGCCGCCGGCCAGTTGAGCATCAAGAAGAGCTGGTTAACCTACCAGAACCGCTAATTAGCCTTGAGGAAGAAAAGCAGTTGCGGGCATGCTTTCCCTGGCAAATGTATTATTTACAGACTATTGATTATCGGCCCCAAGTGGTAATTTGTCGGGGCAAGCTCCGCAATAAAACTGATGTAGTTTATCAGGTGGTCAGTTCTAGGATTAAAAATTTATTTGCCGATCGCTTCTACGTAATTTTCCAAGAGGCCAGTCAGGGCAGGACTTTTTTTGCATTGGTGCCCAATTCTCCATCTGGGGAGGTTCCGCAGCAGGGGATTTTGGCAATCGCTCTGCTGGTGATAACCTTTTTTACGACCATGGCCATAGGCGTGGAGATAGCGGGGCTTTCGACCAAGCAGTTGCAGAGTGATCCCGCTTTATTATGGCTGGGACTACCCTACAGCTTGGTTTTGATGGGAATTTTGATAACCTATGAGTCGAGTCATTATCTAGTTGCCCTTGCCCATAGGCTGCCCACTAGCCCGCCTTTTTTTATTCCCTTACCTTTTTTCCTGGGTACTTTGGGGGCGTTGGTGCAGTTGCGATCGCCGATTCCACACCGACGAGCTTTGTTTGATATCAGTGTTGCGGGGCCCCTAGCTGGGCTGCTGGTAGCCTTGCCAATTTTGGCTTTAGGTCTGGTTCATTCCCAGGTAATTCCTTTAACTGGGGCGGCTGGTGCTCTAAATTTTCAGGCCCTAGACCCACGGTTTTCAATCTTATTGGTTGCTGTAGTCAAGCTAGTTCTGGGCAGTAGCTTTGGGGTCAATCAGGCAATTCAATTACATCCGATCGCTGTGGCGGCCTATGGAGGTTTGGCGGTGATTGCTTTCAATTTGATGCCAGTTGGGCCCTTAGCTGGGGGCAAAATTGTCCATGCGATGTATGGGCAGAGGGCAGCCAAGACAATCACAAACTTTAGTCGGGGCTTGGCTTTAGTTTTAGCTTTGCTCCATCCAGAGTTAATTTTTTTAGCAATCCTTTTGTTTCTGCTGCCCAACCAGACTCAACCAGCTTTAAATGATGTTTCTGAGCTAAATGGCTGGCGGGATATCTTGGGATTAATTGTTTTAATTTTGTTGCTGTTGATTATTTTGCCGCCGTCACCACCCATGTTGCGTTTTTTCCAAGTTTAGGGGTAAATTTGCTGGTGGGGATAACGTAGTTTTTAATACATTTAGCGATCGGCTGATCCTATAAACCAAAGGTAAAGTTGAAGAATTCTATGCCAACTTTACTTGTTAAGAATATCCAGATCCTGGCCACCATGGATAGAGATCGCCGGGAAATCAGCAATGGTGGGATTTTAGTCAAGGACAACTTCATTGAGCAGGTAGGGCAGACTGCGGAGCTGCCTACAAGTGCGGATGAAGTCCTAGACTTGGGGGGTCGATACTTAGTGATGCCGGGTTTAGTGAATACCCATCACCACTTTTACCAAACCCTGACTAGGGCAATTCCGGCGGCTCAAAATTGTGACTTATTTATTTGGTTACAGCGGCTGTACCCAATCTGGGCTGGTCTGACCCCGGAGTCTATCTATGTCAGTGCCCAAATGGCGGCGGCTGAGTTGATTTTATCGGGTTGTACAACGGCTAGTGACCATCTTTATATTTACCCCAATGGTAGTAGGCTGGATGATGAAATTTGGGCTGTCGAGGAGGTGGGTTTACGGTTTCATGCTAGCCGGGGCAGCATGAGTGTCGGGCAGAGTCAAGGGGGTTTGCCGCCGGATGCGGTGGTTGAGAGCGAGGCTGAGATTTTACGCGATAGTCAAAGACTAATTGAGCGATACCATGATAATTCCCGCTACGCTATGGTGCGGATTACTTTAGCTCCCTGTTCTCCATTTTCGGTTTCTCAGGATTTAATGCGTGAGTCGGCGGTCTTGGCGCGATCGTTCCCTGGAGTTCGCCTACACACCCATTTAGCAGAAAATAGGTCGGATATCGACTACAGTTTGAGTACCTTTGGGATGACCCCAGGGGATTATGCGGAGTCGGTGGGTTGGCTGGGAGCAGATGTTTGGTATGCCCACTGTGTGCAATTGGATGACCGGGCGATCGCCCAATTCGGGCTGACTGGCACAGGGGTAAGCCATTGCCCCAGCAGTAATATGCGCTTAGCTAGTGGTATGGCTCCTATCAAACAGATGCTAAAACACAGCGTTCCTGTGAGCTTGGGGGTAGATGGCTCAGCTTCCAATGACACATCTAATATGTTCCAAGAGGCTCGCATAGCTTTTTTGATGGCGCGGGTGCGGGAGTTAGATGCTGGGGCGATGACGGCTCGCACTGCCCTAGAGTTAGCGACTTTGGGTGGTGCTAGGGTCTTGGGACGTGATGATATTGGCTACCTGGCTCCCGGTATGGCGGCTGATTTTATTGCGGTTAATCTAGACCGCCCAGAGCTGGCTGGGGCTTTGCATGATCCGATTGCCGGGATGATTTTTTGCCCAGTGCATCGGGTAGATTACAGCTTTATCAATGGCCGCCGGGTAGTAGATCAAGGACAAATCACAACGATCGAACTAGAAAAATTATCCCAAAAACACAATCAACTGGCCCACCAGCTAGTCCAAGGCTAGATTTAGCCTAAACTCCAAAATCATGGGGCTGATAGGGCACTTTTATTGATTGTATGGCGATTCTCATGTTGGTGGAGTACAGGCAAGAGGCTTAAACCGATTGTTCTCAGGTGGTCACACCTGTTGAGGCGTACTTCATTCACTAGGGAACCGCTATATTATGTGGCAGATTCCCAACGCTGGCCGAGTCCAGCGTATCATCTCTCCCCTTGAGTTAAATTTTGGATGATAGCCAGTAGTTCGGCGGGGTGGTGAGCTAGGTAGTCGGGGTGGTGGGCGGAGAGGACGGCGGCGGAATTAAATCCCCAGGTGACGCTGATACATTTGATGTGAGTTTTCCTAGCAGCTTCGATGTCTCTAGTTTCATCGCCGACGTAGATTACTTTTGTGGGGGTGAGATGATGTTGTTTAATTAATTTATTGAGAACTTGGTGTTTACCAAATAGGGTTGTCCCGGAAATGGTGAAGGTAAAATAGTCTTGCAAGTGTTGCACTTGGAGGAAAGCGTTGACGTTTTCTATGGTGTTGGATGTAACAATGCCGAGTTGCAAACCCTGATTGTGCAGTTCTAAGAGCATCTCAGTGATACCAGGAAATGGCTGAATCTGGGGGATTTGCCCGTGGAGTTCCCGCTGTAGTTTTCTGATTAGTTTGGGGACTTTGAATGGGGAGATGCCGGATCGTTGGATAATTTGCCATGCGCCCATGCCTCTGACTAGGGCTAGGTCTTCTGGGCTGGAGGGTTTATAGCCAAATTCTTCAGCTAGTTGGTTGGTGATTTGGACGATCGCTCCTAGGGTATCGGCCAGGGTACCATCAAAATCAAAGATGACTACGGGTTTAGGCATGTTAGGGGCACTAGATTGTAAGCAGTTAACACCAACCCAGCCCAAGGACAATTCTTACTGGATTGCAGCCAGCACTAGGCACTAAAGTACTTAGCTTCAGGGTGGTAGGCAATGATTGCAGTAGTGGATTGCTCTGGATAGAGTTGCTCGCTTTCATCCATGTACAGGCCGAGGCGATCGCTCCCCAACAATTCCAACAATTTATACTGGTCTTGGATACAGGGACAGGCAGGATAGCCAAAGCTGTAGCGTGAACCCTGGTAGCGCTGGGCTAAAATGTCACGGATATTGTCTGGCTCCCCGGCTCCAAAGCCCAATTCCCGGCGGATGCGGGCATGGCTCCATTCAGCCAAGGCCTCAGCCACCTGCACCGCTAGTCCATGGAAATAGAGGTAGTCGGTGTATTGATTCTGGGCAAATAGCTCCTGAGCGAATTGGGTAGCAATGTGGCCTACGGTTACCGCCTGCATGGCAAATACATCTACTTGGCCAGACTCCTTGGGGGCAAAGAAGTCAGCAATACAGAGGCGGCGCAGGGATTTTTGGCGGGGAAATTCAAAGCAGGCTATCTGTTTGAGTTCCCCCGGGTAAGCGTTGGGATCGTAGAGGTACAGGGAGTTACCTCCGGCTTGGCAGGGAAAGTAGCCGTAGACTACCTGGGGGTGTAGCAGCTTTTCGTTAATTATCCTCTGCTTCCAGGTTTCTAGGATTGGATAAACTTTAGCTTGGAGAAATTCTTGGTATGCTTCTTTGGTTTGGTCTTTGGGTTTACGGAATTGCCATTGCCCGGCAATGAGGGCTTGCAGATCTAGGTAGAAAAATACTTCCTCTAGGGGAATATCAGTGAGTACTTGGGTTCCCCAAAAACCCGGGGTGGGCCGGATAATGTCGGTGGCGATCGCCTCCGAGCGGCGGGTATCGACGACTGTACCATCCGCTGGTTCGGTGAGTGGTTCAACGGAGGTCAGTTGAGGTGCTGGTGCGACGGGGGCAGCTTCATTCAAAAAGCCCCGATGGTCATCCCAGGTATTTTCAGCCTTGGCAGCCATCAGTTTATCCATGAAGTGTAGGTCTGTAAAAGCATCTTTGCCATAGATGACCTTGCCTTTATAGGTGTTTTGGCAGTCTTCATTGACAAATTTAGGGGTGAGGGCTGCGCCGCCGAGGATCACGGGGACTGTGATCCCACGCTCATTGAATACTTCAAGATTTTCTTTCATGAAGGCTGTGGATTTCACCAGTAGCCCACTCATGGCGATGCAGTCGGCTTGGTATTTTTCATAGGCTTCGATAATGTTTTCAACTGGCTGCTTGATCCCTAGGTTAATCACCCGGTAGCCGTTGTTGGAGAGGATGATATCGACCAGATTTTTGCCGATGTCATGCACATCGCCTTTGACTGTGGCGATGATAAAGGTGCCTTTAGCTGAGTTGTTGTCTTGTTTTTCCATGAATGGCTCTAGGTAAGCCACAGCCGCTTTCATGGTTTCGGCTGACTGCAAGACAAAGGGCAATTGCATCTGCCCGGAGCCAAATAGATCACCGACAACTTTCATGCCATCCAGCAGGATATTGTTGATAATATCTAGGGCTGGGTAGTCTTCTAGTGCTCTAGCCAGTTGGGTTTCTAGACCAATTCTTTCGCCGTCGATGATGTGGCGCTTGAGTTTTTCTTCGATGGGTAGGTTTTCGTCGATCGCCTGTTGTTTTTTGGCTGACTGCCCCTCAAACATCTTGGTTAATTCCGCAAGGGGGTCGTAGGTGCAGATTTTATCTTGGAATTGGCGTTGGTCGTAGATCAGTTTGCGACAGACCTCCTGGGCGGCGGGGTCGATTTTTGCAATTGGGAGAATTTTACTGGCGCTGACGATCGCTCCATCCATGCCTGCGGCGACCGCCTCGTGGAGGAACATGGAATTGAGGGCAATGCGGGCAGCGGCGTTCAGGCCAAAGGAAATATTGGAAACCCCTAAAATAATGTGGCAGCCTGGTAGGTTTTCTCGGATCATCCGGATGGCCTCGATGGTGGCTCTGCCGTTGGCCCGGTCTTCTTCAATGCCTGTGGAAATGGGTAGAGCCAGGGGATCAAAGAAAATTTCGTGGGGGGGAATGCCGAAGGTGGTGGCCTGATTATAGGCCCGTTGGGCGATCGCAAATTTTTTCTCGGCGGTGCGGGCCATGCCCTCCTCATCGATCGTGCCAATGACCACCCCGGCTCCGTACTTTTGAGCTAGCTCTAAAACCTTGAAGAACCTTTCCTCCCCGTCTTCGTAGTTGGTGGAATTGAGGAGGCATTTACCACCAGCAACCTTGAGGCCGGCCTCCATTTTTTGCCATTCAGTGGAGTCGAGCATCAGGGGCAGGGTGATGTTAGTAACTAGCCGGGAAGCCAACTCGTGCATATCGCGTACCCCATCGCGGCCGACATAATCAACGTTGACATCAAGGATGTGTGCCCCTTCTTTTACTTGCGATCGTCCCAGGGCTACCAAGCCGTCCCAATCCTCAGCGTTGAGGAGATCCCGGCACTTTTTCGAGCCACTGGCGTTGAGCCGCTCACCAATAATCAAAAAAGAATTATCTTGGATGTAGGGCTGGGGGCTGTAAATCGAGGCGGCGGCTGGTTCAAAGGTGTAGTGGCGAGCCTTTGGCTTTAGTTCTTTAGCTAACTTAGCCAATTCTTGGATATGGGTCGGACGGGTGCCGCAGCAGCCACCAATTACCTGCACTCCCCAGTCTTCCACAAACCGATGCAGGGCCAGGCGCAATTCCATGGGGGTGAGCTTGTAGTGGGCATGGCCGCCAACATTTTCGGGTAATCCAGCATTGGGAATACAGGAGACAACAAAGGGGGAGTGGTCGCACAGGTATTTAATGTGTTCGGCCATTTTGTCTGGGCCAGTGGCACAGTTTAGGCCCAGGATATCGATTGGGTAACGCTCCAGAATCGTCAAGGCTGCACCAATTTCAGAGCCAATCAGCATGGTGCCTTGGAGTTCCATGGTCACTGACACCATCAGGGGTAAGCGACGGCCCTTGGCTTGGAAGACTCGATTAATACCGTTGAGGGCAGCTTTAATTTGTAGAACATCCTGGCAGGTCTCGACGATGAATAGATCCACCCCGCCGTCGTAGAGGCCAGTTGCCTGTTCTGCAAAGGCTGCTTCCATGGTGTCATAGTCGATGTGCCCCAGGGTGGGTAGTTTTGTACCGGGGCCAATTGAGCCGGCCACAAACCTGGGTTTTTCTGGGGTGGAGAATTCCTGGGCAACTTGTTTGGCTAGGGTGGCTGCGGTTTTATTCAGGTAGTAGGCTTGGTCAGCTAGGTCATATTCGGCTAGGACGATCGCTGTACCGCCAAAGGTATCTGTCTCAATTACATCCGCTCCGGCCGCAAGGAAATCCCGGTGCACTTTGACAACAGCCTCTGGTTTGGTGTGGACTAGGTATTCATTGCAGCCTTCGTAGTGGGGGCCGCCAAAGTCGATCGCACTCAGGTTTTGGGCTTGCAAGTTGGTACCCATGGCCCCATCAAAAACAATCACAGGGCGCTCTGGACTATGGAGGCGTTGAAGAAAGAGACTGTCTGACATGGATTATGCAGGAGGTTATGCAGCAGCAACAGTCGGAGTTTAAGCGGCGCTGACTGACTGCTTTAATTTAGCTTAATAGATCATTACATACCTACTCAAGCTGACCACTCCAGTTTACAGAGCCTGCACCTCGAATCTTTCCAAAAAGCTGGGGTTGATCAGACTATCAGATCAGCAGTGATCAAGATGCAGGGATACGGCAATAGGGATTGGGTCAGGCTGTTGTGGAGACGATCGCCCCCAGCCAAGGGAGCCACTCCTGGGCGCGGTAGCTCCAGTTGTAGTAGCGATTGAAGTAGTTTACTTGCCAACGCAGGTAGGCGGAGCTGACTGGTCTAGTAGCGGCAATTACGGCTTCAATGAAGCGGTCTGCATAGTCAGCCGCCTCAGGATCCACCAAGGTAGCAAACCCTTCTCCGGTTTCCGGTAGGGCCCCCAGGGCGCTACTGACGACCCGGCAGCCGCTGGCGAGGGCTTCCATGACGGCGATACAGGAGGTTTCGGCAAAGTGGTTCGGGTAGGCAAGAATATTTACCGATCGCAGGTGTTTGGCTAGTTCTGTTTGGGGCAAGGAGCCAAAGTACTCTACTCCGGGGGTCTGGCGGCAGCGATCGTACAATTGCTCGAAGGGGTCTGCCTGCATCTGATATACCTGGAGGCTAGAGAAAACTCGCAGGGTCAATCCTGGTATGGCTCGACGGATTTTCGGGAATAAATCAATCAACAGCTCTAGGCCACGAAATGGGGTGCTGGTGTAGGCTAGCACTGGCGGCCAGGGTTTAGGGAGGGGAGGAAGATCAGACTGGAAAGCCGGGGCAATACAGTTGCGGAAAACTTTGGTTTTGTGGGCATTGATGCCAAATTGGTCTAGATAGGTTTGGCGTTGCCACTGGCTAACAAAGATAAAGTAATCGTAAATGGATTGCTCTTGGGGGTCTGCGAGGCTGGCCATGGCTGGCTGGTCGATCGCATGTTGAGTCCATAGCACCAATTTAGTCTGCTGGGGTAGAGTTGCCCGGAGTTTTTGCCCCAGTTCAGCGGAGTTGAGGACGATGGCTACATCTATTTGGTTGGTGAGCTGGTCTAGCTGTGCGATCGGATAATGCTCTACCCCAGAAATTGTTTGGGTTTGGGGGCATTCGTTAAACAGGCAGACTCGATGACCAAGCCTTGCAAAGGTCTCTGCTAGGTAGCACAGGGCTGATTGGGAGCCGCCCAGGGGTATCTGATGCACACTCTCAACGCTGTAGAACCAAGCGATCGGATCAACAAAAGCAATTTGCATGGGCATTAAACTTTTTGCCGCTATCACAGCATAACTCCACGGAGAATGACCAAAGCTTTCCAGCATGGCCGGATGACAACACCCGGATGATTAACGGCAAAATTGGGACAGCAACTACTAATCTCGGCTAACTTGGACAGGCGGGATAGTTTCACGGACGATCGGGGCGATCACCTTAGGCTGGTCTCCTGGGCGCTGCCAAACTCGCCAGGCGGCCCGCACCCCAGCCATAACCCCCATGGTAGTAGTCTGTAATTGCTGGGCCTGCTGCTTGGCGGTGATCAGGCCTTGATCTACCTTTTTAACTAAGGAGGCGGCACTCTGCACCGAGCTATTTACTTCTCCGCTCAGGTCGCTCAGTTCTACCCCGGCCATGCGGATGGCCTCTAGGGTGGGGGGCAGCTCCCGGTTGAGGGTGTCAAAAAGTTTCTCAGCACTGCGGGCTGCACCAGCTAGCTCTAGGACAGCCGGAATCGCCACTGCCAAGAGAGCAGTCAAGCTCACTGCCACCAATAAAAGGGAACAACTCAGCCAAAATAGGGGTTCTGTCACAGTTAGCTCTTGGGTTTAGACTGAGCAGAGTTGACCATGTGGCTGGCTTCAATTCCGGCGGCGATCGCTTCCTTGAGCCGACCCAAGGTCCCATCCCAATTTTTGAGGGCGGTTTCCGAGAGCCGATCAGCTTGCAGTTGCACCGTCGAGGATAAATCTTCAGCCAGTTCCGGCAGGGCGTTGATGGATTTTTTAAGGACTTGGCGAGTTTCCCGGCCACTGCGGGGGGCCACCAGCAGCCCAGCCAAGGTACCGATCGCTCCTCCCACAATCAGACCCCCAAAAAAGTTACTAGTCCTTGACATGGTTAGCGTCTAGCTTATCTAGAAATTTTGTTTTCATTCTAGCAGTCTAGCTAAAATGCCAAGCAGAAAAGCCGATCAATCTCCTTTATCCCAAAGTAATCAGCTGTAGTTATCGTAGTGGATGATGCTACTGCCTTCAGTTTCAAAGTTAAAGGGCACATGCAGGTAGCCGCCCAGGGCCTGTTTGACCTTAGCTTGGTTTTCTGGGGGTACAAAGAAAATCATAAATCCGGCATCACCAGCACCCAAGAGCTTACCGCCGATCGCTCCATTTTCCATGGCTGTGTTGTACAGGCCATCGACTACGGAATTACTGATGGAGCTGCTTAATTCCCGCTTTAATGACCAGGAGCGATGGAGCATTTCCCCAAAGGCGGTCAGGCTAGCGTTGCTATTTAGTATTTCAGCACCAATATCCACCATGCTCCGCATCTGCCGGAGTTGCTCCTGCTTAGCAGCCATGTTGGCGACTACCTTGGCTGCAATCTGGGAGGCAAACCGGGTAGTGCCGGTGTAGAACATCATCAAGCATTGGTCTAGCTCTTCGATCCTCGCCTTGGGAATGGTCAGGGGTTCGATGCGAATGTCACCGCTGGTTAGAAAGTAGATTAAATTCAAGCCGCCGTAAGCTGTAGCCACTTGATCTTGGGAGCCGACGCATTCCTTGAGGACGTTTTGTTCTAGATCGATCGCCCTCAGGGCCAACTCATGCTTGCCGATCATCTTACCCCGTAGGGCGGTCAGGGCTTTGATTAAACCTACCGAAAAGGCAGAACTTGAACCCATACCGGTGCGGGCCGGCAAGTCACCTTGGTGGTGGATTTCGATGCCGCTGCTGTCATCAAAACCCAGGTAGTTTAGTCCAGCTTTGACGGCGGGGTGGAGAATTTCGGCGATGGTGGAGACGGTTTCAATGTGTGACCAGACAATCCGGTGCTTGGTGCTAAAAAAGGGGGGTAGATAGCGGCAGCTCAAGTAGCAGTATTTATCGATCGTCGTTGAGAGGACTGCTCCGCCTTCCTTGAGGTACCACTCTGGGTAGTCAGTGCCGCCGCCAAAGAATGAAATCCGAAATGGAGTACGGGAAATAATCATCAGCTCCTCCGTTTGATGCGGTCTCTGTGGTAGTCCAGCAGGTCTTGGAAGGTCTTTTCCACGGGGATTTCTGGTTTCCAGCCGCTCTGCTGGCGGAATTTGCTGGTGTCGGGAATTTGCAGGGTGACATCCGAGGGGCGGAGTAGGGCTGGGTCTATTTGATGTTCGATCGTGCAGTTGGCCATGCTTTTCAGCATTTCCAGCATGTCGCCGATGGTCATGGTGCGATCACCCCCGATATTGTAGACATCGCCGGGGGTACATTTTTCCAAAAGCAGCCAGTAGGCTCGCACCGCATCGCGGACATCGGCAAAGGTACGCACACTATCCAAGTTGCCGACCAAAACCGGGTTGGGGCGCAGGCCCATTTCAATCTCAGCAATTTGTTTGGCAAAGGCACTCTCGGCAAAAAAATCTCCCCGGCGCGGCCCAGTGTGGGTAAACATCCGGGTGCGGATGGTTTTGATGCCGTAGGAGAGGAAGTATTGCAGCGAGATCATATCTTCGCCGGTTTTGGAGACGGCGTAGGGGCTGGCTGGCCGGAATGGATTAGTTTCCCGGATCGGTAGTTCATCCTCAGTAACTTGGCCGTAAACCTCCGAGGAGCTACAGATGTGGATAAGGGGATCAATACCGGTGAGGCGCACCGCATCCAAAAGGTTGGTAGTACCAATTACATTGGTGTGGATGGTGTCGGCGGGGGCATCAAAGCTAGTGGTAACAAAGGATTGGGCGGCCAGGTGAAAAATTCGTTCTGGCTTAATCTTATTGAGCATGACCACTAGGGAGTTGAGGTCGCGCAGCTCAGCGTAGTGGAGTTGCACCTGGGGTAGGATAGCTTGGATATTATCGAGGGGGCTACGCCAGCGCACCAGGCCGTGGACAGTTACGCCGGGGTGGTGGGCCAGGATGTATTCGGCGAGGTGGCTACCGACCATGCCGGTAATGCCGGTAATTAGAATATGCATAGGTTGGGGGTCGTTGTTTATAGGGTTTGGGCGATCGCGAGCATAGGTCTAGAAGGGCCCTTTAAAGCGTTTGTACACATCGGCCATGGATTGTTCACTAGGTAGGGGCAGGTTGTGGTCAGCCTTACCAGTGGCGAGGGTGGCGATCGCGCCACTCAGGGTCTGGAGGTTGGGGTAAAACAGATCCTCCAACGCCTTAGCGGTCGGGCAGGGGGCTGGTTGCATCCCGATAGTCACCACCGGAGCTTTTAGGTAGTGGGGGGCAGTTTCACTGATAATCCGGCAGACCTCGGCACAGACTCCAAAACCCGGCCAACTAGTATCAGCAACTAGGAGCTTGCCAGTTTTTTGGACACTATTGACAATTAGTTGGCGATCGATATGGGAAACACAGTTGAGGTCAATAATTTCGCAATTGATATCACTGATTTTTGCCAAGTGCTCCGCTGCTCGTAGGGCCTCCAGCACCATAATCGAGGTGGCCACCACAGTCAAGCTATGGCCGGAGCGGACAATTTTAGAACTCAGGGGCTGGCTGGGGCTGCTGAGGTCTGTATTAAATTGCAGGTCATACATCAACCGGTGTTCCAAGGACAAAACCGGGCCGGGGTACCTGGCAATCACGGCTGGGTAATCAGTCAAAATCGATTCGGCGCTGGCGGGCATAATCACAGTCAAGCCAGGGATGTGGGCAAATAGAGATTGTAAGCTCTGGGAGTGCTGGGCCCCCTGACCCCAACTGCGTCCGACCACCATGCGGATGAGCAGGGGCACGGTGAACCGGCCGCCGAACATGTATCTGTATTTGGCGGCCAGGTTAACGATCTGATTCATGGCCAGGATGGCAAAATCGGAGCGGATATGGGTGTTGATGGGATAAAGTCCGTTTAGGGCGGCCCCCAAGGCAATGCCAGTAATTCCTTCTTCGGCGAGGGGAGTGTCAAAGACCCGCTGGGAACCAAATTTTTCTGCTAGGCCGATGGTGGTGCCAAAGGTGCCTTTGTGGTCGTCGACTCCCTGCCCAAAAATAAAGGTGTGGCTATGCTCAGCCAAAGCTGTGTACATGGTGCGATAGAGGGCTTCGCGGTAAGTAATTACAGTGGATTCCACGGTCATAGGTCGGGGTTTAGGCTAGATTACATCGGCTAGGAGTTCTGATTCATCGGGATAGGGGCTGTTTTCGGCAAAGGCTACGGCTGCGTCAATTTCTTGGGCAATCTTATCACGGTACTCAGCTACTAGTTTTTGGTCGGTGATCAGGGGGTCGTGGCTCTGCCAAGTGGTGAGTTCCTTGCGATCGCGATACCCGGCATCAAAGTCATCTCCGGGGCCGACATGTTCTTTATAGCGGTAGGTTTGAATTTCTAGAAACTGAGGAGTTTTGCTGTGCTGGTAGGCGGCAAATACCTGGCCAAAGGCCGCATGTACCCCCAATAGATCGTAGCCTTGGGCATAGACGGTGGCGGGGATACCGTAGAGTCGAGCTTGGTCAGCGATATTGTAAGACTGGCGGGCCCCCAGCCGGGAATGGACGGCAAAGCCGTTGTTTTCGCAGACTAGGATTACGGGCAACTGGTGTAGGGCAGCGAAATTGAGGCACTCATGGTAGACCCCTTCTTCCGTGGCTCCATCCCCAAACACCGCGATGATCGCTTGGTCTTTGCCCAGTTGCCTAGCTGCCAAGGCTGCGCCGATCGCATGGGGAATTGTGCTAGCTACAACTGCTGAAGATCCCATAAAGCCTACCTCTGGGGCTGCCAAGTGCATTGAGCCGGCCTTGCCCCGGCCGCAACCAGTGACCTTACCGTACAATTCGGCAAACATTTGCCCCAAGTCTCCGCCCTTAGCGAGGTAAAAAGCATGGCTACGGTAGGAGCCAAATAACAGATCTGTGGTTTTGAGGTGATGGCAAATCCCCACTGCCACAGCCTCTTGACCAATTGAAAGGTGGACTGGGCTTTGAATTTTATCGCTGGGGTAAAGTTCGATAATTTTTTCTTCTACCAAGCGAATCCGCAGGGCTTGGTAAAACAATTCTGCATACAGCTCGGACATACTTGGTTCCTTGGACAATTAAATTTGATTAGATTTGCTTAGATTTGATTCAATTCAGATTCGATCCAGTGTATCCCCTGTTGCGACCAGTTTTTCATACCGAACCTTGGTGGGGCGGCGGTGGTCTAGCTAGCCAAGTTTTTACCCAAGCTGCAATAAATTATTCAGGCGAGTTGTTCCTGCGATCACAACTGCCCTAGTGGTAATTTAAGGTTCTATAGCAGTTGCCCAGCTCCGGGTAGTGGCAGAAAATGGTGAGATTCAAGGGGGCAGTTTTATAAATGGTAGTGGCACAATCAGGGGGAGCCCAAATTTTCGGCTTTAGTTGCGGCCCTGAATAATATTGGTACCCTTTGGGGGCGATCGCAACCAAGCAACCATTCCGTAAACATGCTGATGGCTTCACCACTTGCCAAGGGGCTATTCCATAGAGCAATCTCCCAAAGCTGTGCCAGTGATTATCTACCCATCCAACGACTAGACCAGAGTTATCAAGGGATGCCCTCCCAAATTGCCGTAGGCAAAAGCTTTGCCAGAACCCAGAATATCGACAACAGTGTCAACATAGCCAATGCTTTACGGGCAGTATCCTGGCAATGAACCCAGTGGTGGATGACAAAGCCATTACTGATGACCTAAAAGATATATTTAGCCAAGGAAAACAGCATAAGATCCCCCTCGATAGCTGGAGCCAACAGTTTTGAGGGCAACCGATCTTTGGCACTTCCTTAGCGCGACGAACCGCTCAAGCAATTGATTCGCTCTCGATCGCCCGGCCCCCTTTTATGGCAAACAACCCATTGACGAAAGTATCTGGGGCTTTGTGGCGATGTCTTTTTCCGCACCAGTGCCAATTAACTAGCTGCAAAGATATCGCAGTTTAATACACCTACTTGGCATTACCACTTTGATTATGTCTATCAATCCCTGCGGCGGGCCATGCCAGCGAGACACCGTTTGTATTTGGCAATATGCCCCGGTATCCTTGGCGGCCTGGTGCAGCCCTAGCGCAGATATTAAACATTCCCTATCCAATTGTTGAAGCCGATCAGCAAATGTCACGCCAAATCCAGGGGCACTGGGTGCAGTTTGCCAAAACCGGCAATCCCAACGGGCCATGGCTGGCTACTTGGCCTAGTTACTCTGTTTGCAACCCAGTCACACTGGCCTATGGGGCGGTATTCAAGAAGTCAGAAACTTAAATCAAGAAAGATTTAGGGGTCTTTTGACACTGTTTGATCAATTTCTGTCGATGAGTGTCCACAACTAAAAAGCTCTGAGCGGCTCAACAGAACTGAACCATCCAGAGTCTAATTAACCTTATAGACCAGTCTTTAAAGTCACATCTTCCAAAAACTGCACATCGGCAGATTCTGGGTAAAGGCAGTTTCCCAAAGCCGTCAGACTAACGCTTGGCTAGTTTTTTGGCCATCTTACGCAGACGAATTGATTTGGGAGTTACCTCTACCAATTCCTCTGGGCCGATGTATTCCAAAGCCCGCTCTAGGCTCATTTCCACTGGGGTTTGGAGCTGGACATTTTCTTCGGCGTTGGCAGAGCGGTGGTTGGTCAGTTGCTTGGTTTTACACACGTTCAGTTCCAAATCCTGGGGACGGTTGTGTTCACCAATAATCATCCCTTTGTAGACACGAGTACCCGGTTCAATGAAGAATACTCCCCGGTCTTCAGCATTTTTCATGGCGTAGAAGGTGGCAACTCCTTCCTCAAAGGCGATCAGGACACCGTTGCGACGGGTTTCCACATCGCCAATTAGGGGGCGGTAGTCGAGGAAGCTGTGGTTCATGATGCCTTCGCCACGGGTCAGGCGCATAAATTCGCCCCGGAAGCCAATGAGACCACGGGCGGGGATGACAAATTCCAGTTGGGTGCGGCCGTTACCGCCAATTTGCATGTCTTTCATTTCGCCTTTGCGCTGGCCGAGCCTTTCGATACAGCCGCCGACTCCCTCTTCGGGCACGTCTAGGACTAGGTATTCAAAGGGTTCGCAGGGTTGGCCGCTGACTTCGCGGTAGATAACTTGAGGCTGGGAGACTTGAAATTCATAGCCCTCGCGGCGCATGGTTTCGATGAGGATTCCTAGGTGCAGTTCACCCCGGCCGGAAACGAGGAATTTGTCGGGGGAGTCGGTGTCTTCGACCCGGAGGGCGACGTTGGTTTCTAGTTCTCGATAGAGGCGATCGCGAATTTGGCGAGAAGTTACCAAAGTACCTTCTTGGCCGGCAAAGGGGGAATCATTTACCCAGAAGGTCATTTGCAGGGTTGGTTCATCGACTTTGATCAAGGGCAGGGCCTTGGGTTCGTTGGGGCAGGTGATAGTTTCACCAATGTTGGCATCAGCGAAGCCAGACAAAGCAATGATATTGCCAGCGGAGGCTTCATTGATTTCAATTCGGCGCAGGCCTTCAAAGCCGAGCAGTTTAGTGACTTTTGCTTTGACAATGCTGCCGTCTTCTTTAATCAGGGCGGCTTGCTGACCAGTTTTGACCACACCATTGTGGATGCGACCAATGACAATCCGGCCAAGGTATTCGGAGTAATCGAGGGTAGTTACTTGAATTTGCAGGGGTTGTTGAGCGTCACCAAATGGTGGTGGAACGTGGTGCAGGATTGCTTCAAACAGGGGCTGCATATCCTTAGATTCGTCTGTGAGCTTTTCTTTGGCATAGCCCATCATGCCGGAGGCGTAGAGGTAGGGGAAGTCGCATTGGTCATCATCGGCCCCCAGTTCGATGAAGAGGTCTAATACCTTATTAATGGCTTCATCGGGGTCGGCGCGGGGGCGATCGATCTTATTGACCACGACGATCGGACGTAGGCCCTTTTCTAGGGCTTTTTTCAGCACAAAGCGAGTTTGGGGCATTGGGCCTTCGTTGGCATCAACAATCAATACACAGCCATCAACCATGCCGAGTACCCGCTCTACCTCACCGCCAAAATCAGCGTGCCCTGGGGTATCGACAATATTAATCAAGGTATCTTTGTAGCGGACAGCGGTATTTTTTGAAAGGATTGTAATACCCCGCTCCCTTTCTAGGTCGTTAGAGTCCATGACGCAATCTGGCACGTCTTCACCTTCACGAAATATGCCGGATTGTTTGAGGAGAGCATCCACTAGGGTGGTTTTGCCGTGGTCTACGTGGGCAATAATGGCAACGTTGCGAATGGCGATAGACATAAAGGTGTTGTTCAGTATAGGGATTGGGCGACAGAGACTCGAGAAGTCTAGAAAAGTTCAAACTTTCTTAACAATTATACTAGTTTTCGTAACCACCAAAAGATGGTACTTGGATGTAGGTTTATTGTGGTATTATCACTGGTTTGAATCTGGCCCTTGGGTATTCCAGCATTCCCTGTCCACTATTCAGCGTTTGCTGATTCTCTGGTCAAGTCAAGGCTCACTCTTTTTTCAGTGCTTCCTACTCCAATCCATAGATTTTCTTTGCCGGAACCCCCAATAATTTATGCCAATCGATCAAAATCAGTAAGGAATTGAAACAGCGGATTGATTAAAATCGCTAATTTAGCAGTACAAGTTAGATAAACACATGTGAGGTTATCTAGTTACTTGTATCCCTTCTTGAATTAGCACCTAGACTTATGAATTGTTGACTCCGTAGATACTGAGGAACCGCGAGAACTCCATGGGTGGTCTCAGTTCTTTAACAAGACTTTCATCCAACCAGGGGTTGATTTTGGGGGGAGCAGTAGCTTTTATAGAGGTCGATGATTTTGCTGACGACGGCATCGATGCTGAGGTGGTCGGTGTTGATTTCGATCGCATCTGCTACTTTCACAAACGGCGAGAAGCTGCGGCTTTGGTCTTGGTGGTCTCGTTCGGCAAGGCTCTGCACTAAGCTTGGCAAATCTAGGTCAGATTTCCCCTGTTGGGCCAGGTCTTGGAGACGGCGTTGGGCCCGTTCTTGCAGGGAAGCGGTTAAGAAGATTTTTAACTCTGCATCAGGGAAGACTCGGTTGGCGATATCCCGGCCTTCAGCAACCACGGCTCCCCGGCGGCCTAGGTGCTGCTGGCGGGCGACTAGTTGGCGGCGGACGGCGGGTTGGGCGGCGATCGTAGAAACCAGGGCACTCACCTCTGGGGTACGGATTTCTTGGGTGAGGTCTTGGCCATCAATTTTGACCTGGAGTTGGTCGGAGCCAGGATTAAGTTCGATTTCGGCTTGGCTGACCAGTTCAGCGATCGCCGGAGCATCGGTGGCGGGGATATTTCTGTGGAGGACTAGCCAAGTAATTGCCCGGTACATGGCTCCGGTGTCGAGGTAGGTCAGGCCAAGGCTCCGGGCCACTTGCCTAGTAACGGTAGATTTGCCGACTCCAGCGGGGCCATCGATGGCAATAATCGGCAGGCGATCGCGCAGGAGTACATTGTCAATCAGGCGGGTGGTTCCCAGTTGACCGGCCACAGCCAAGAGGGCAATATCTTCAATTTTTTCCAGGGGAACCAGGGTATCGGGGTGAGTGATCTCCACGTATTCAGTGCTAAAACCAGGCAAGGCGAGCAGAGCAGCTTTGGTAATCTGGATTAAGGTGGAGCTATTTCTTTCCCCAGATCGGAACTGGTGGACAGCCTTTTGGAGGGCGTGGTAAATGCCGGAGGCGGTTTGTCTTTCGGTGGGGCTGAGATACTGGTTGCGGGAACTCATGGCTAGGCCAGAGGCTTCTCGGACAATTGGGCAGGGAACGATCGTGACTGGAAAATTGAGATCACGCACCAGTCTCCGGATAATAGCCAGCTGTTGAGCATCTTTTTGACCCAGGTAGAGGTAGTCGGGGCGGACAATATTTAGGAGCTTGGTGACGATCGTTGCTACCCCTTGAAAATGTCCTGGTCGCCCTGGGCCGCACAGTACCTGCACCATAGACTCCGGGGGAACCACCCCAGTAAGGGGCTGGTCACCCAGGCCCAATTCCGCAACACTAGGCGCAAACAGGGCATCGACACCATTTTGATCGCAGAGTTCTTGGTCTTGAGTGAAATTCTCCGGGTAGCGATGCAGGTCTTCCCCTGGCCCGAACTGGAGGGGGTTAACAAAAATGCTTACAACCACAACGTCATTGTCTTGGCGGGCACGCCGGATCAGGCTCAAGTGGCCGTCATGCAGGGCCCCCATGGTCGGCACAAAACCCACAGAGAATCCGGGGGTGATGGTTTGCAAATAACAAGACAAACCTTCAATAGTTCTGAATAGACGCATAACACTGATTACCTGAAAACAAGGGGACGGACACTAAAGTTCAGTAATCACTTTAACCGAATTTTGCCAGCGGGCAGGGTTTGAGCGATCGTCCGTGCCCATATTTTCACTGATATCCGCCCAGGGGGGCTAAATCCTGAGTTTCTGAGTGGTAGAGGGTTTCTTGCTGGACAATTCGTCCGGAGCTACTGACCCAAGCCAGGGAAATTTCCTCGACTTGGTAATCCTGGAGGGTAATCAGGGAAAAGTTGCCGAGCCGGCCTTGGGGGGTGTGGGCAATCCGGGGCACAGCGGCGCAGTTGAGGTAGACAGTGCCCTGTTGATCGGTGGCAATGGTCTGGCGGAGGTGTTTTTTGGTGTAGCGCAAGCGATGGTGCATGTGGCCAAAGACGACCAGGGGTACCCGTTTACCGGCAGCGATCGCTTGGCGAATCGCTCCGGATAAGTCGGGGTCGCCAAAATCACCGCCGAGGGGCTGCCAATCTCGGCCGCAGGGGGCATGGGCAGCACTACCTAAACCCAAGGGGCCATTGTGGCCTAGGAAGATGAGCTGGTCGGCGGTCGCACTCAAGGCTGCTTCCATAATTTTGGCGGTGGATTCTGCAAAGTTGTGGATTTGGTAGCGATCGCCATAGAACTGGGGATTTTTCCACTCTTCGCCTCCCCAGCTAAAGGGGCGGCCGCCCACAACCGCCAAATCCAGGGCCGGAAAGTCTCGTTTAGCATAGCCGACGTGGGTATCGTGAAGAATTTCTAGCTGTTGGCTGACCCGGTCTTCTAGATTGTGATCATAAGGGGATTTTTTGCGCCCCCACTCAGAGGCTGTGTACCATGCATCATGGTTGCCGAGGATCACAGCTTTGGGGACAGCGGCGGCGGCTACAGTGCGGACAATTTCAACCGATTCATTACCAAAGTCACCTACAAATAGGGCAAGGTCTAGGCCCAGATTTTGGAGGGCTTGGTTATCTTCGATTTCCCACTGGTCGTGGACATCGCCGATCGCAGCAATTTTGATGGTTTTCACACTACCCCGGTTTTTTACAGCTAATTTATTTTAACCACAGGGTCTGGGGGCTGGCCTAGGTTTCAGGGCTTGACTCTCCAGTCAACTGGAGGGATTACACTGAGCGCATGGGAGGTGAAATATGGCAACTCAATCTTCAGAAGTCAAAGATTTGTTGAAAATCGGCGATTTGGCTGCCCTAAGCGGCTTGTCGGTGAAAACCATCCGTTACTACGACGATCTGGGATTACTCAAAGTGGCAGGGCGCAGCCAAGGAAATTTTCGACTGTTTGAGCCACAGGCGTTGGCACGACTGGTTTTTATTCGGCAGTTGCAGAGTTTGGGACTGAGTTTGCAGGAAATTGGTGAGTGTTTGGCGGTTTACGATCGCGGTGAGCTGCCCTGCCAAGATATCAAAAGTAAACTAGAGTCTCATATCCGCCAAATTGACCAGCAGGTGGCCGGGCTATTGGCTTTGCGCCAGAATTTGACCGAAATTTTAGCAGACTGGAACCCCGCCCCGACCGGCGGGGGCATCTGCCCAAACCTGTCCAACATGATGGACTGATTATTTTTAAATTTAGTCAGATTACAAAACTGCTTAGGTTAATGCACAGACATTTACCTAGGCCCAGCCACTGCACTCATCTGGGCCGCCCCAGCAGCTAAATCTGATATATCCATATCGCCTAAATCGGAGAAACCCAAGGATATCCAAACCCCATGCACACACTAAATTTACACATTTATGGCATGAGTTGTGCTTCCTGTGCCCACCGGGTAGAAACTACCCTGCAAAAAGTCCCTGGAGTTTTGGAAGGTAGCGTAAATTTCGCCCTCAGCCAGGCCACAGTCAAGGTGGTAGACTCGGCGGGGATGGCCGAGAAGATCGTCCAAGCGATCACGGCGATCGGCTACCAAGCACAAATTATCGACAGCCAAAAGCCCACTCCAGCTATCTCCAGCAGCGAACCCATAGCCAAGCTAATTTTTGGTGCTGCGGCCAGCACAGTACTGTTTATAGGGGCCCTGCCGACGATGACTGGAGTGCATTGGGTATTGATCCCAGATTGGCTCCACAATCCATGGTTACAGTTAGTGGTGGCAACACCAGTACAGTTTTGGTGTGGCAGCAATTTCTATAGAAGAGCGTGGATAGCCCTCAAGCGGCGTACCAGTGACATGAACACTCTGATTGTCTTGGGGACAAGCGCGGCTTATTTCTATTCTGTGGCGGTAACCCTGGGAAAAACAGGCCACCTATACTACGAAGCAGCAGCCTTGATCATTACCCTAACCTTGTTGGGGCGCTACTGGGAAGGGCAAGCCCGCCAGGAAACTACTAGGGCGATCGCAAAACTCATCGGCTTACAAGTCAAAACTGCCACGGTGCTCCGCCATGGCCAAGAGGTGGAGCTACCGGTAGAACAACTAGTGGTGGGAGATGTGATTTTAGTGCGGCCGGGGCAAAAGGTACCAACCGATGGGGTAGTGGTATCTGGCAGTTCTACGGTGGATGAATCACTGGTTACCGGGGAGAGCATCCCAGTCGCCAAACAGGAGGGCGATCAAGTGGTCGGGGCGACCCTCAATCAGACCGGCAGCCTACGGATACGGGCTACCAAGGTGGGGCGGGATACAGTTTTAGCCCAGATTATCCAACTGGTGCAGCAGGCCCAAGCTTCCAAGGCTCCGATTCAACGGCTGGCTGACCAAGTTACGGCTTGGTTTGTTCCAGCAGTCTTGGTAGTGGCGGGGTTGACCTTCGGGGTGTGGTTTTGGGTCAGCCCGACGGTCGCTCTCCTCAGTGCAGTCGGGGTATTAATCATTGCCTGCCCGTGTGCCTTGGGCTTGGCGACCCCGACTTCCATCATTGTCGGCACTGGCAAGGGAGCTGAGCAGGGAATTTTAATCAAAAATGCCACTAGCCTAGAATTGGCTAGTCATATTGATACGGTGGTTTTAGACAAAACTGGCACCCTGACCGTCGGCAAACCCAGAGTTGTCAACTTCATTACTTTAGATGGTGTAGCCGGGGAGATGGAAATTCTAAAATTGATCGCCCTGGTGGAGCAGGATTCTGAGCATCCCCTAGCTGAATCGATCGTCCGCTATGCCCATAGCCAAGGAATAGACCGGAATCGTCAGACAATCCATGTCAAAGACTTTAGAGCTTTTCCAGGGGCGGGGGTACAAGGGCGAGTGGGTAGCAAGTTTATCCAAGTGGGCAATGCTCAATGGTTTGAGCACATGGATATGCCCTTTGATTTGGCGTACATTGCTGATCGCTGGGCCAGCCAAGGGCAAACCATCACCTGGGTGGCAGTTAACGGCAAGATTGCCGCAGTTTTGGGCATTGCCGATGTACTCAAACCCAGTGCTCAGCAGGCAGTGCAGGCCCTGCGGGCCATGGGTCTAGAGGTAGTGATGTTGACCGGTGATAATCCCCAAACCGCCGCAGCGATCGCCGAACAGGTAGGCATTCATCGATGGTTCGCCCAGGTACGCCCAGCCGAAAAAGCCAGCCGTATCCAAGAATTACAGCAAGCCGGTAAGCGGGTAGCTATGGTCGGGGACGGAATCAACGATGCACCAGCCCTCGCCCAGGCCGATGTGGGGATCGCCATTGGCACAGGCACAGATGTTGCGATCGCCTCCAGCGATATCACTCTAATTTCTGGGGAACTCCAAGGATTAGTCACTGCCCTCCAACTCAGCCACGCCACCCTGCAAAATATCAGGCAAAACCTATTCTTTGCATTTGTCTATAATGTGTTGGGGATTCCAATCGCCGCAGGAGTTTTATATCCTTTTACTGGCTGGCTATTGAACCCCATCCTGGCCGGGGCAGCCATGGTTCTCAGTTCAATTTCAGTAGTTAGTAACGCCCTACGCCTGCATCAATTCAAACCAAAAAATTTTTGATGTATGCTAACTGATGTCCTTAATTTCCTGGAAATCAGCCCTCAACTGGGCACTGCCGGCCAGCCGACTGCTGATCAATTCCAAGAAATTGCTGAGGCGGGCTACCAAGCAGTAATCAATTTATCCATGCCAGACTCCACGGGGGCCATCGCCAACGAAGCTGAAATAGTGCAGACCCTGGGTATGCAGTACATCCATTTACCCGTAGCTTGGGATATGCCGAGAGTAGATGATCTCAGGGCCTTTTTTCAGGCTGTGGAAACGTTACCAAAACCAGTTTTTATCCACTGTGCCATGAACATGCGAGTTTCTGTTTTTGTTTATCTATACCGCACCCTCAGGCTCAGTGTACCGGTCAGCATCGCCAAGCCGGATCTAGAAAAAATCTGGCTTCCCAACCCGGTCTGGCAGGAGTTCATAGCCCGGGCTAAACGAGCCACCTATGGATTCAGCTTTAGTGATCAAGAATAATTGCCTAAAAAATCTCAGCCTTGATCACCTTTCTTAGACCACCGTAAAGACTTTCCGCCAAGGGAGACACAAATTTACCAAAAACCAATTGCAGCAGCCATAAGCACTAACTCAAAGCCCTTTTGGCTGCTTCCTCAGACATTTTTGCAGCTTTGCGTTCACTGTAGCGGTCAGCAAATTCATCTGCCCGTTCACGCAATAAGATTGTGAATCGATACAGCTCCTCCATCACATCCACCACGCGATCACGATACGCAGAATCCTTCATAGTGCCATCTTCGTTAAATTCTAAATAAGCCTTGGGAACCGAAGACTGATTAGGGATTGTAAACATACGCATCCACCGCCCTAAAATCCGTAGGGAATTAACAGCATTAAAAGACTGCGATCCCCCAGAAACTTGCATCACAGCTAAGGTTCTACCCTGAGTCGGACGGATAGACCCCACATTTAGAGGAATCCAATCAATTTGAGTTTTCATAAGACCCGACAAATTACCATGCAATTCTGGGCTAGACCACACCTGCCCCTCTGACCACAGGGAGAGTTCCCGGAGTTCTTGCACCTTGGGGTGACTATCAGGCTCTGCTCCATAAATCGGCAATCCGTGGGGATGAAAAAACTTTACTTCAGCACCAAACTCTTCAATAATACGTGCTGCCTCCTCAGCTAGCAGACGACTGTAGGAGCGCTCCCGCAAAGACCCGTACAAAAATAAAATTCGTGGAGGATGACTAAAACTCATTGATACTACTGACACTTACATTGATACTACTGACACTTAGATGGCGTTCAGGAAACTCTCTCACCTTTTTCATTAATCATTAAACTACCATCTTCCTTAAAAAAAGGCCCCGCTGGGTAGCGGTCTAAGATATCAAGAACTGTTTCACTGGGGCGACAAAGTCTAACTCCCATTGCTGTGCAGACAATAGGCCTGTTTACCAATACCGGATGCTTAATCATCGCATCAAGAATTACTTCGTCGCTAACATTATCTCCAAGGAGTCCAAGGTCTTTAGCTGGTGACTTGGTTTCACGCAGAGCTGTACGGGGCGTTAAATTTGCGGCTGCAAAAAGCCCTAACAACTGGGGTCTAGTCCAGCCTTCTTTCAAGTATTCAATCACAATCGGAGTGTAGCCAGATGCTTCAATTACATTGAGTACATTTCGAGATGTACCACATTCTGGGTTGTGGTGGATTACAACTATCATTTATTTAAAATGACTGGAAAGGTACTCAGAATAATAACCTTACTGGAGCGATCTTAACAAGAGCTAGTTGCATAAGTTTGCATGACTACAAACAACCTGTACTAAGGGTGCTTAATACTGAATCTAAGGCCAAGAATCCCCAATGCCTTCATGAGGCTGGTACTCTACCTTATGGTAAAAATATTTTAATTTTATTTAAGAGTTTCTAAAAATTCAGTTCTAAGGGCCACAACCATGTTCGTCAAGTTGCAGTACCCAAAACTTTTGAACCGATGCACTGACTGGGAAAGCCTTTGCTAGCCAAGCTCATTTATATTGGTATGGTAGTTGAAAAACAGCCAACTAAAATTCTCCTTGATTGTGACTAAGCAATTACCAGAGCAGCCAGAAAATCACAGCCTCAGCCGTTTTCAGATTCTCTTTGCCATGGCTTTAACGGCAATTATTTTGTTGGCGATCGCTAAATTGTGGCTTTACTTTGGCTCAGTAGAGCTACTGCCACTGGTGTGGCGCTGGCCAGACCTGCTGTGGGGCTTGGGGCTCGGGGCTGTGATTAGCTTGGGTAGTAGCTCAGTGTATAGGCTTTGGCCCGCCTACCGCCAGAGCGCTGATGTGTACTTGGAGTTGGTGCTCAAGCCCCTAGCTGAATTGGATTTAATATGGCTTGGTCTGTTGCCGGGCATGAGCGAGGAATTGCTGTTTCGGGGGGTAATGCTCCCAGCCTTGGGTCTAAATAGGCTGGGAGTAGTAGTTTCCAGTTTGTGTTTTGGGATCCTGCATTTGAGTGGACGCAAGCAGTGGCCCTATGTAATCTGGGCAACTATTGTTGGCTTGGGTTTGGGGTTTAGTGCCCTAGTGAGCCAAAACCTCTTGGTGCCGATCACAGCCCATGTACTCACTAACGTGGTTTCTGGCTACCTATGGAAACTGGGGAAAAAGTAACCATGACCGATGATCTTTGTGGTTTGAGCCTAGCCGAGGTGAGCGATCGCCGGGCTAAGGGGCAAGGCAACAACGTCAAACTAGAAACCGGCCGCTCCTACTGGCAGATCATCAGAGAGAATTTCTTGACTTTTATTAACATTACCTTCTACGCAATCAGTGCAGTCATGGCCTGGCTGCATCTCTACAGCGATGCATTTTTAGTAGTTGCAGTCATCTCCAGCGGAATCTTGGTAAATGTCGTGCAAGAGCTCTGGGCTAAGCAACAACTAGATAAAATCGCCCTACTGCATCGCCCTAAAGCTAAAGTGATCCGCGTTGGTCAAGAGCAGGAAATAGACCCAGGGGAAATAGTTTTAGGAGATATTTTAGTAGCCGAAGCCGGGGAGCAAATCGTCGTGGATGGCCTAGTGGTCGGCCCAGGAAAAATTGAGGTAGATGAATCACTGTTGACTGGCGAGTCAGATCTAATTGCCAAGGTAGCTGGGCAGCAGGTTTTATCAGGGACAGTCTGCGTCAGCGGCAGGGCCTGCTATCGGGCCGAACGGGTGGGCAAGGAAACTACAGCCTACAACCTGGCCATGAGTGCGCGGGCATTTCGTCAGGTTTATACCCCCTTGCAGGTGGAAATTAGCCTAATTATCCGGGTGATGATGCTGATTGCCTGTTTTCTGTGGGCCCTCTCTGGAATTAGTATCTTTAGCCGCTTCCATGCGGATGATATTGCGGCTTTGACGGATTTTGCCCAGCGGGCAGCGGTGATTTCGGGGCTAGTGCCGGTGGGGATGTATCTGGCGATTACCTTGGCCTATGTTCTGGGGGCTGTGCGGATGGTCGGGCAAAATGTCTTGATCCAGCAGGCCAATGCGGTGGAATCTCTCAGCAATGTAGATGTGCTTTGTTTAGATAAAACTGGTACCTTGACCAGTAATCATCTCCAAATTCACCATCTGCATCCGGTCGGTATCTCAGAGGCAGAGTTACGATCGCTCCTGGGTAA